>JAABUY010007600.1_pt1 | contig 10251 bp, 10 predicted proteins | sample 5560271 | NCBI WGS metagenome assembly JAABUY01 (sample SAMN10711886, study PRJNA513374) | rock metagenome | isolation source: Antarctica rocks | place: Antarctica: Victoria Land, University Valley
TAGGTCAAATCCATGCAGTCTCATGTCAGTTGATGTTTCTGGACCAGATCTGCATCATTTTGACAGTTATGTCAGGTTGCAACACACCAATTGCAAAGCAGGCATGACATATGTCAAACCATCCCTGAAATACTAGGGACAGCAAGGGTATGGATCACCCAGTCCGAAACACATGCTTGAATGCACCAGGAAGAGAACGGCAGCATGTGGACCGACTCACGCAGGCACTCCATGGACGCATGCAAATCGCAGAAAGCATCAGACCACGGGCCTCTTGCATGCTACAAGCATTACCCTCAAACTGGCAAGGAACAGCAACCATCACTTGATCAATACAAGCATTATCCAACCTGAAATCCCTCAAGCCTTTCTTCTGCTTGGCTGTCATGGGAAACTGTTTTAGATTAAGGATGACATCGGCAAGGTAATGCATCCAGAGGCAGTTTGTGGTCGGGCAGTGGCCCTGCCACCTGTTCCTGGTAGCCTTCTTCATACGCCTGTATGTGTCGGCCTGCAGCATACACACCTGGTCACCCTCAAAGAACAAAAAAGAGATGAAAAGACTACACCTATCGGCATTGATTGGGGAAAAGCCCGAGGGTGGGGGATATCGGGCTTGTCTGTGTCACCCTCAAACTTTGGGTGTGCTGTTGCACCGTGAAAGAAGCTGTCGAGTGGTTTTGAAAGAAAATTGGGTGTCATGCAGAGGGAGTTGGTACGCTGAGCTTTGTCCCTGATGCAGCTTTGTGAGTCTAAGCTTGGCCCTATGTGTATCGCTGCCGGTATCTGCATGCTATTGCCAATCCACAGCGCTTTGTTGCTGTCCTAAACAAGACCCAGTCTGCCTCTTATTGATGAGCACCCTGGAAATGGTACCAGTCTGCACATTGTGGGAATCAGACAGGGCTTTATTGCAAGTTGCAACTGTGCATGCTGCATCCCCCTCGCTACACAGTATGTGCAGTCATATGGAACTGCAATGATGCTGGGTCTTGCTGCCGAACAGTTGTGTCTGATGTTGCCTGTTACACATTCACCGAGGTTCAACAGTGAGCCAATCAGACTTGGAAATGCTACCAGAAAGAATGGTAGTCATGGTTAGAATTGCCAATCAATGTCAGTCAGCAGCAAGTCACCGCATAGCTTTACCAGCTTTGTGGTAGAAGGCATCATTGTATTCATGCATTGCAGTCATCAGACATAATGAGAGAACAGACCACCAGAGACAACTAGCCGAACACCGTCATACTTGCAGAGGTTGGCGAGAACTTGCCCAGTCTGATTTAGACCACATCGGCACAGGTTACTGCTGCTGCGATGACTGCCTAAACAGGATCTCACACAAACAGCTACTCAGGGCTGTTTATACCTGACGACACGGGCTTACTACATGAGTAAAGGAGCGCATGAAAGAATGCATGAATGTCTGCAACTTGACACGCAGATCAGCATGGCCTGGTACATTGGCATGGTGAGCCGGGTCCAGAAATGCACCTGAACGTCACCCTTGGGTCCCGTGAAGAGTTCCGGGTCAGCAGCCAAGTCACAGAAGGCGACGTCACCTGTGAGGGCTGTGAGGCGAGACAGAGTGAAGTCAATGAGAGTGACTGTCACGCCACTGGTGGATGCCTCTATGTCATGACCCCTGCATGACTGTCATGGGTATGTTCATGCAGGGGGAATTGCATAACAGCCATGTGTGTGTTTGTGTGTGTACTCTTAGCATCGTTGCACGATTGTAGATTTGTGACACACAAACGCTGGCCTGAGCAAGGAGTGAGTGTCCGTCTGACTCAGGGGCACGTTTCTTGCGCAGAGACATACAGTTGTTGTGACCAGGCAAGCAGAGACGGACAGACAGTCAATGCACACTTGGGCAGATCAGACAGGCATCGATCAGCAAACATTCTGGCTGTTTCTTGGCAACCTCAAACCTCTCAAGCTTGCACATAAAACGCACAGACACAGACACAAACTCTCAGAAGCAGTGAGGAGCTGAGAGACAGACCTGAGCCTACAGGAAGTGGTCTTGATGCTGTCCCTGCGTACCAGCAGGTTGCCCCAATGCAGATCGCGGTGCTCAAACTCACACGCCTCCTCAGCAACTGCCAGGCTCAACGCCGTCTGCATGCATCCACCACGCATGTATATGATGCACAGGTGATGCAGTCAGTTAGATGGTGCAGCTGCCATTCAAGGGTGAGAGAAGCTTCTGCTGGTTCAGGCCCCAATGCACAAGCTGCCGTCCTTTCAAGATGCGCTGCTCACATGATGGCAGCACAAGCAGTGACCAGTGACGTGCAGGGTCAGGAGCATGCTACTTGGGGGCTCAAAGGGGAGAATGAAGAACAAGGAAATGCATACTTTGGGTATACACGCAGGTGCAGGCTCTCGGTGCTTTCTCTCCAAAAGTGTGAGGGTTTACCATTGCCCAATGCACTGAATGTCTCTCTTGACAGGCAGTCAAACGTATGCATGCAAGCTTGTTGTTGGAGAAGGAAAAGAAAGACGATGTCATCAGGCAACACAAATGAAGAGAAGCTTGAGGTGTGCCCAAGCTCCTCTTGTATGCATGCAGGCTTGCTGTTGGCCCTTGCCCGTACCTGCAGCAGGATGCTCTGAGCCTCCTCAAAGCTTCTCAGCTCAAAGCGCTCCAAATCAGCCCCACCATCAGCAAACACAAACACAACATACAGTTGATCCCCATGGAAGCCATCCACAGCGTCATTCTCTGACTCATGCAGATGATCCCATCTGTGCCACTCCTTGATCAGGGTTTTTGCATAACGGCCGCGGCAGATACCCAGGCCGTGGGTCTGCACAAAACCCTCGGTGATGTTGTCGCTCTGTGACTGCTCAGGGCCACCTGCAATAGTGCGAGTCACAATGGTCAAATTGCCACAATAAGATTGCGAAATGCAAGGTTGCTTACTAAGTGCTGATGAGTAGCAGGATATCTGTGCAAAGGAAGCTCATGACTTTGCAGCAGAGGCCAGAAATGCTGACATCAGTCATTGCCTCAATGCTTAGAGTTGAGGCTGTAGCCACATTTCATGGTTTAGACTTTCCCAAAACCATTAAGGCTTGTGCCAGGGCCATGTACTTATAAGCCATCTTGAATGTTGGCAAGTTGAATGTGTGGACGACCACAGGGGCTGAACCAGTATCATACACCAGGGTTTAGGTGTCCCAAGCATTTGGGAGACTCACTGGTGCACTCTCTGAGTCTGGAGAGTGTGAGAGCAATGGCGACCTCAGCCAGGATCTCCTCACTGCGCTTCTGAGTCTCCCCATTCACCAGCAAGTTCCCCTCCAGAGGCACAATCTTGAAAACCACCTGCAAGGGAAACATGGGCTGCCTGTCGCGGTCATTACAATGATTCCCACAACAACCGCACAACACGGTCTGCATGTCTCAAAGTTCTTAGACAGCCTCTAGCATCAACGTGTAATTGACCTAAAACATCTCCCCAATGTTGAAACGCGTTTTTACTGCCCCCAGGCGTTTCTGAGTTTAGATTTCTAGTGTAGGGATAACGTTTCTGAACTAAAACAGACGTTTTGGGATTGAAAAGAGCAAAAAGTCATCACTAAATGCTTCATGTCCTTGAGATCTGTGAGAAGGTATGCTGAATTTGACGACGACAGTGTGTACGGGTCAGAGTTGCTGAGCTGTGCTACCATGTGTGACCACAATAGTATGAAATCTCTGTCAAATTTACCTGCCTGAGAAGTGCAAGCTGCAGAATATATTCTTCAGTGTGACTCAAAGACACTGAACAGAGATACTGGTAAGTATCAGCCTTTCAGCTGCTTTGAACACCAGTGCAGACTTACCTAAAGGCCAGGTGGGTTGAGGGTAGCAGGGCATGGTGGTGAGCAACAGGAAGAGGGGCACATGGGGGGAGGGCTGTACCTGATCAGCTTTGAAGGCTTCCCCAAAAGTGCCCTCCCCAATCTTCTTGATGTGGGCTAGACTGGCAAACTGCCCTATCAGCTCCTCCATGCTAGGTAACTTTGCTACATCCACCTGCCAGAATCCCACACCAACAATTACATCATGTGAGATCATCATTCAATGGCACAATCTGATGATTGGATGTAGATGTTCTTGTGTGAGCTGCAGCTGAGCAGTGCTGTGTGACCTAAGCTTGCTTGTTGCAAGTAGTAACATCTGCTGTCCACAGCCTGAAATTATGTGGGTGCTTGCAGATCTGCGAGCTTGCATCATCTGATGGCATCCTTGCAGCTGACTAATCGCAGCACATGCATGCAATGTCCAACAAATCTCCACACAACAGCAAGGATTGCAAAAACAGGTTCAAAATAATACATTAGCGTAAAGGTAGTAAATTGTGACATGGGACAGATGCTGACAAGCACAGCGCAGCACTCACAGCTAATACATACAAAGGTTCGGCAGCTGCTCAGCATCAAGACAGGTGCTTGACGCCAAAGCAATACTCACATCTTGTCCGCACAGCTTCAGCAGCTGCTTCAACGGCGTCAGCTCCAGCTGTGATAGCTGGCCACTCACAGCAGCCACATCAGCTTCAATGGCACCTGCAGCAGCAGCTTGTGCAACAGCTTCTGCTGCAACATCCTCTATGCCACACATCATGCCTGTAGCTATGGGCCCTTCATTGGCAGCAGTCGCTGCCCTTGAACAGAAGTCAGATGCTGCCTGCTGACTGGCATCTGGTGTATCAGGAACAACCAGCTGTGGTGCGTCTTGTTGCGGTGCCAGCAGATCTGATGCTGACGACTGTTGAAGTGCAGGCAAGATGCTCCTGACATCCTGGCTCGGCATTGCAGGTGAGCGAAGCTGCTGTTTACATTTCTTGGAGCCCAATGAGGATCTGTGCCCATCTGGTTGCTGGTTCTCCTTCTGAGGTCTCTGACTGCTAGATGGTGTAAGCTGAGCTGGGCCAGGTGAAGCTGCATCTTGTTTGGCAGCATCTTCACGAGAGCAGCGCAGCTTGAACAGTGGCAGCTGCTCTGATGAGACAGGTTCCTGCTCACGTGCATCATCTGCTCGCCCTGCTGTGTCATGATCTGCCACAGCTGCAGCAACTGCTTGTGCAGCTGTGTCGGATCCTTCCTCAGCTATGCCAGCTGCCATCTCAGCTGCTCCTGCCGCCGCTTGCTCAGCTGCATCATGTGATTCTGCACTCTTGACAGTGCTTGCCTCAACTGCCTGTTCAAGTTCCTCAGAGGCCTGTTCAGCAATGGGTGACTGCTGGGGTTGGCAGTGGGGTCGAGCCGGGTGAATAGGGGCAGAGGGGTCTACCAGGCCCAGCCTCTGCAGGGCGTCTGGCACGCCCCAGTTGGTCGAAAGGCAAGCTAGACGATTGCCAATGCTGAAGCGGCTGCTGAGACGGCTCATCAGTGACGGCGCCAAGCTTTGCTTCCTGCACCAACAAGCTGTCCTTCACCCAGCTCTCATTATCATCTGATATGAATGTAGCTTTGTGACTCTTGAATGTAGCCATGCTGGGGTCGTGAATGCAGCAGCAGGCAAAACAAGTGCAGTGTGGTTCAGGGCAATGCAGCGGCATCATGCCAATCAGAGCCCTTTGAGCAGCAGAACCGGGACCCTGTTGTTGCGCATGTATGTGAAGAGCTCAGCCGCAATGAAAGCCGGACAGCAAGAAAGACAGACACACAGACAAACATATAGTCAGACAAACAGCTCCAAAGCAGCTCTTCAGAAGCATGTTACTCATACCTAGCATTGACATCATCGTCATGAGTCATCCCTGCTAAGCTATGGCAAGGAGCTACAACCAAAGACGCACGCCTGGACAGACCATAGCAGCTCTTGCGTTCTGGCCTGGTTAATCTCTGATGCTGGGGGCTTGACTGTGCTGGAGGAGGCAGTGGCCCAGCAGTGCTGCCACCTGACCCTGTTCAAGCAGCATGATGATTAGGGCACACTCAGAATGTTTTGGACAATTGCTGTACTCCATCTTGCAGCAGCTGAAGAAGATCATAACAGCTGATGGTCATGCACATGTAGCGCAACGAACCATGCAACTGGGGAGCATGTGCCCTTGCCACCTTGCTGTGGATACTTCTGCCTTCATACATGCCTAGGGCAAGGGAATCATGGCTGATATTAGCAAGCATCTTGCTCTCACTCACCTGTCTCTGCTAGGCTGGCTTCCATTGCCCGTGTCTTTGATGCAACACCTGGGCTCTGACTTTCATCATGCTCAAGAACAGGTGACAGGGCTGTGACCCATTCTGCAGTCCGCCGCTCAGCAGATGCAGCGCCTCTTGCAGGACGTGCTTGAGGCTCCGACGCTTCAGGGCTAGCAGCAACAGGTGTTCTGGATCTAGAGTTTGACTTGGCCTTGACTGGCGTTTCTTCAGCGAGCTGAAAGTCATCTACCTGGGTGCCAAGTCATGCATGTGAGATGCATGAAGGCAAGGCTGCTTTGGTGGGCGCAACAGAGAAATGGGCTCATTTGAGCTGTATGTAGCTTGTGCAAATGCAGACCTGCTTCCCAGCGGCTGAATGTTCACTGCAGGGATGTAGCAGACTAGTGAAGTCAATAAGTCTGCATTCCTTCAGCTGCATGGTGCATGCCATGCAAAAAACAGCAGTGTGCAGAGAACAATACACGGAGTGGTGATCACAACCTCAGCAAAGTATTCTTTCATTTCTTGCAGGTGCTGTGTCTGCATAGCTTGCTCTTTCTGCTTGGCCGTTGGAATTGGCCGCCTGCTGTATTGAACTACATTCTTCTTTTGTTTGTTGGGATGTTCCCTGGCAGGAGGCACATTCTCTTTGAGCACTTTGGTGGCAGGTCTGACCTCTGCCTGCCTGCTGACCACCTCCTGTCCTGCTGTTGTCTGGGGCTGATCGTCATTTGAACTTTCCAATACCGCGTTTACGTTTTGCTGCCGCTCCAATGCCTGCAGCGCAAGCTTGTAAAAATCAGCTTAGGCTGACGAAGACGCGAAGTTAGCCTGACCATGCGGGTGAGCGTGGAGGAGCAGGCAAGGGTGGAGGCAAACAGCATGCCTTGTTGTGCCGCTGTGCTTTTCTGCTGAAGGTCTTGATGTCACTCATACTGCTCACGGCCACAGCAAGATTCGAGTCGACCCAACACAAACTTCGCTGACCAAATTTGAATCGCCTGCTGCTTGAGTTTGACCGAAACAGATTGCGCAGCCCTACGCACAGCTTACATTCTTACCGTGGTCGGCTCAAGCAGCAGCATTGAGAAGCGAAACGGTCAGACCTGTTTGTTCGAACTGCAGAAGCCGTTATCCTGTTGAGTTTGCCCTTGTGCACCTTGTGCCAAGCTTTGTCGCTCGACAAGTTGTCTGTTTGGAGAACCGCATCGTCGCGACCGTGAGCAGCAGACGCATAATGCTAGCTTGAGATAAGGCCGCTCTATGTCATGGACAAGGAAAACGAGCCTTCTGCCTCCGATCAGGTATTGCAACTCGTCTTTGATCACATCAAGATGTCCAGGTGACACCTCAGCTTGTGTCAAGCCTGTTACATACTTTGCCAGGGAGATGACGACCTAGTAAGCCCAGATGAGCTCAAGCTGAACGTCACAGCAGGACCGAGCGCTGGGACAGACTTCTGCAAGCCTGGAGTGCACAGACTCACAGTGGGCAGAACTCGAGCTAGCAAGGTGTGGATAAAGGACAGTGCTGTGTCTGAGAAACATGCAGAGATATACTGGGATAATCAGGCTTGGGTGCTGCAAGACAAAGGCAGCTCCAATGGCACTTTGCTCAACGGAATTGCACTTGTGGCAGGAGGTGAGCCATGTAAAAGCCCTGTATATTGTCTTACAAAGCAGGCTGCTGAGCACACATGAGGCTCTCCTACACACCAGGCAATGTTGGTGGGACAGCAAACTGCACTGACATCTAGGTTGCGCCACAGGTGTCCCATCAAAGCTCAAGAATGGAGACAAAATTCAGTTTGGCACAGACAGCCAGGTTACAATCGAGGTCAGAGTTACTAAAGCACCATGTGCTTCTGATGCTGTTGTTTTGCTTTTGTGAGATCATCACCATTATGAATTGTGCCAAGTGCTGTTGCACATCGTCAGTAGACTGTTTGCACTTCTGACGGGGACTCTCTCTCATGCAGCTCACGCCAGTCCTCAGTGAAAGTGTCACTGTTCAGCAATATCTAGAAGCCAAGACACTCCGACAGGTTCAAAGCATCAAGGTAAGACAGCAACCAAAAGAATGCCTGCTCTGCTCCATGCATGACTTCCTTAGTTGCTGTCATTACACATTGGATCACATAGCTCCAGTTGCAGGCTTCGGTGCAAAATATCACATGGCTTAGTGTGTTAAGTCAGAACTTCATGATGCACGCAGGCGACATGTGAGCAGCGTGCAAGCCAGCTTCAGGATGCCTGGCTTGGACACAAACAGCAACTTATGCAAATGAAAGATACCTTAGGCAACTAAAACTGTGCACATCCTCAGCAATGTTGCTGACGGTAGTGAGATACTGATCCTTTGAAATTTTTCTTAATCTGGCAAAGTACTAGCAAATGAGTTCAATCTATGCATCTAGAGAGGCTATTTATGACCATTGCAATTTCAACCTAGACCCTGATGTTACACAGGCTAAGCAATCACTGCTGTGGCCTACTGAAAGATTTGCTGAACCTGTCCCCAAAGCCAGCAAAGCGATCACCAATGCCTTGACCAAAAGCTGGCTTTGCAGCATCCTCCTCTGCATGGTTGCTGGCACCATTACTCTGAGGACCCAAGAATGGCATTCCTGGAGTAAACTTTCGAAACAAGCCTTTCACATCTGGAGCAGTCTGCTGAGTCTGGGCATTCCTGCTGTGTGCCTCTGCCTCATACTTGTCTCGTAGTAAGGCATTGATTTGCTGTCGCAGTGCACCTGTTGCACACATATTAAGTCAGTACTGTATGGCATGTACATTGTGCAGCTTTCTGTCATGCAGGTGATCAATGCATGACTCTCCAGTCAGGCACTGTAAATGCAAGAGTGTGCATGCATCACATGTAGGGGTGAGCAAATCACCTTTCATCAATCATTGCTGAATGAAAAAGTTACTGCAATTACTGCTCATTTATTGTTGGGTTGTGAAATAAGGTAATTTGAGTAATATCTATTTCATTTCACAGAAAGTGGGCAAAATAAAGCCCAAGTGAGCCAAAATTGGGGGGAATGGGTGGCACAAAAAGATTTTGTCGAGGGTTTTGGGAAAATTTGGCACATTCCAAATCTGTAAAACCTGGTGAAACAGGTAAATCCCTCATTTGAGGTAGGGATTTTGCTAGAACATTGATTCAACTCGGCCGATGCATCTCCCTTAGCAAAAGCAGTGCTTTGCTGGCCATGCATGGCAGTCAGACAGTATTAGTTTTATGGTAAACTACATTGTTACTTGTTAATTGGTAACATTGCTGGGTAATTGATGACAAGGGTCCGGTGACATGAGCAATTTGCACACCCCTAATCACATGACAGGCTGCAACAGGATGTGAGGTGCAACCGGCGGCATGCAGGGCCCTCTTATAGAAGTCCTCTCAGTTGACAACATTGCTTCTGATGAACAGTTTAAAGGCCTCACCTGACTCGATCAGTATGCTGGCGAATGCTTGTCTAAGCTCCAGATCCTCTGCTGAGGTCTGCATCTGTGAGGAGGCAGTCTCTCCTAGCAGATTGGCTTCAGCCCTGAGCGCCTGTAGTCTGCCATCACAGGTGCTCAGCATATCCATTGCTTCCTGAGGCTTCAGCTCATGCCCAGCAGCAGTCTGACCTGCAGCATGACAAGGCAAAACAAATTCATGGTCTGACTTTGGTACTTACTGTCAAGATTGATCTCTTGGTCTGGTGGTAGTTTGATCCCCACAGCATCTGCTGAGCTGCCCATATGAACGCAACACATTGAGTTCATGCTAGTGCAGGGCACCTCAGCTGCATACTTATGCAAACGACGACCTCATTGTGTGACTTCTGTCAGACACAGCGTGGCTGAGCCATGCAAGTTCCACTGATCACGACGATGACTCCAAGACACTGGAATGTTTGAGCGACAAGCAGCTGCTACTTGCGAAAATGCACCATTGCCAGGTGTTTACCAGCAACAACCTCAATGCTGCTGTCATGTAGCCGTTGTCTCAAGGCAGCCACCTCCTGTAACAGCTGTGTGCATGGCACCGCAGCAGTGGAAGCTACTTCAACAGCAGAACTTGAAGCAGCAGGTGTGGCAGCGAGTGAGCCAGAAG
>JAABUY010007601.1_pt1 | contig 10250 bp, 13 predicted proteins | sample 5560271 | NCBI WGS metagenome assembly JAABUY01 (sample SAMN10711886, study PRJNA513374) | rock metagenome | isolation source: Antarctica rocks | place: Antarctica: Victoria Land, University Valley
GCGGCCACACTGATGCATTGTGAGCAAGCCCAAGGATGACTTGGTGGCGCATCAGAGCTTGGCTGCTTTGTCACTGTCTGGTATTCATGTCTGTGGGCTTTGGCATCATAGTTGAAACAGGCTGACGCCACCAAGTTGCAACCACGTTGTTCCCAAATAGCATGCCCAAAGACATGAATACCAGACAGTGACGAAGCAGCCAAGCTCTGACAGGGTGAGACAACTAGCACACTGGCTGTCACAGGACAGGCTGCTTAACATATGAGCAGCCACGAGGCCTGCCCTGTACCCACAGGGCAATGCAGAGGGCATAGCACTGTAGCAGGACCGAGACGTACCAGCTGATCCTCCCCAGAATCCAGGTAGGATAGGGGCCAGGGCGTTCAGCATGGTCTGGGAGTGCAGGCGGGTGGCAATGCCCTTGTCCTTCTCTGTGAAGGTGGGCAGCTCATCGGCCCAGCCCTCTGGTAGAACTCCATTGATGAGGGTCTTGAACTCCTCACCCTCCTCCTTGTACTTGCCGCAGTACTCCTCTAGGGTCTGCAGCGACCACAACATAGGTCAGCAGGTGTACAAGTTTGCTTATGCATCAGATTATGACAAAACGGCCATCAAGTCTTGCAGAAGTCCTGTTTGAATGTTCAGGACTGTGCGCCTTTGATAGAGACAGATTCTGCAGTTTCACCCTGCAACAAAATGATCAGCGCTGTAATTGGGTGAACTCAATACACCCCTTCACAAAAATCGCTGCGCTTTGAGTTCCTCAGGCAGCTGCCACAACAAGCCAGGCATGTCTGCTGCTTCTGGCGGTACAAGGACAACTGCTGGTGCATCTGCAAAAGCATCAAGCATTTCACATACTGATGCTGATTTCAGCTGTATTGCAAGCGGCCATTCTACAAGCAACATGAAGCAAGGCCGATCAACAAGACACACACCATGACACGCCTAAAAGATCATATCAGAGCAGGCTGCGTTAACTTGAGCTGTTGGTTGAACACAGCATCTCAAGCACCAGTGACAACTTTTGCTTGGGGTGTTCCCACGCATTCATCAACCTGCACAAACATACTGCAACACAGGCACGGCCCGGGAGCACCATGGAGCGCATGTCACCTTGTTCCACTCCTCTTCAAGAGCCTGACCCTTCTTGCCAGCAGCACCAAAGGTGTCATACACCTCCTCAGGGATCTCAAACTCACCATAGGGCCACTTGAGGGCCTCCCGAGTTAGCTTGGTCTCATCAGCACCTGCACCAGCCAGTTGACAACCTCTGTACCTGTATCTTGACAGATGATGATCTGGATGCCTACTGAAAACTACTACTGTGCCTGTATCTTGACGTGTGGTGATCTGGATGCCTACTGACAACACACTTGGCTGTGTTGAATCATGGACTGCAGGGGATTGTGCAGGTGACGCTCCATTCGATTGTGGAGTTGCCTGCTAGAGCAGCACCAAGATGCAAAGGCAGACTGCCTGGGTGGCCGGGTGTGCTGCAGAGTTGCTAGTATGCACCTTGATGGCATCACATAGAAGCAGCGGTTACTGATGACCTGCTCTATTTGCTCTGCAGGACAGCCATGCAGCAAACCCAAGCAGGCTACTGCCTGTGACCTTCAGAGGGTGTGCATTGCTGGATTTTGATAGATTGTTCACCTAGAGGAGATCCGTGGACACCATGGGTGTCAGCCTTGTTGGGTGAACCATATCCAATCAGGGTGGAAACCTTGATCATAGATGGCTTGTCTGTGACTTTCTTGGCCTCATCAATGGCATGACGAATGGAGTCCAGGTCTGTGTTGCCATCCTTGACAGTCTGTACATGCCATCCAAGAGCCTCAAAGCGAGCATTGACATCTTCTGTGAAAGAGATCTCAGTGTGGCCATCAATGGAGATCTTGTTGTCATCGTACAGAGCAATGAGCTTGCCAAGTCCCCAATGACCTGCCAATGAGCATGCCTCATTGGAGATACCCTCCATGTTGCACCCATCTCCAAGAATGCAGTACCTGCAAAGAGAGAACACTATCAGATCTGCTGTTGTCCGAGAAACAAGACAATGTGGCTGGCTATTGCCTGGTCAGTATTGTGAGTCTGTGCTGGCTGAGTGTGCTTCCATAAGGATCGACTCAGCGGTGAACAGCGAATGAGGTACGTACGTGTAGTGGTCTACAACGGTGTGTCCGTCCTTGTTGAATCGTGCTGCCAAATGGGCTTCCGCAGCAGCGAGTCCGACGGCGTTTGCAATTCCCTGACCAAGAGGACCTGCAGGTCGGCTCACAAACCCGTTCAAACACGCTCACCGGTGCAAAGCATCTATGCAACGTGTCAAAGACGAGATAAGAGAAGATTAAACCTGTGGTAACCTCGATACCCTCAGTCTCAAAGTTTTCGGGGTGACCAGGGGTCTTGCTCTCCCACTGTCGGAACTGCTTGCAGTCCTCCAGCTGCATGCGTCACGAGAGTCTCGACAATACCCAACAACTTCTGTTGATACGAACATAGGCAATAGAAATGAAACTACTCACGCTGACGCTCTCGTAGCCAGTCAGGTGCATTAGGGAGTACTGGAGCATGCACCCATGCCCAGCTGAGAGAACAAAGCGGTCTCTGTTAAACCACTTTGGGTGCTTGGGGTTGTGCTGCATGTACTCGTTGTACAGGATGTATCCCATAGGAGCACAACCCATGGGCAGACCAGGGTGTCCAGAGTTGGCTTTGTTGACACCGTCAATGGACAGAAAACGAATAGCGTTGATAGCCAGCATTGCTGTCTTCTCATCTACTTTGGTCTCTTCCTCGACGGCTGCTACAGCACGTACAGGTGTGACCAGCCTCTGCTTTGCAAGTGAGGGGCGACGACAAGCAATCTGAGATCCCTTGATTGAGCTGCGACGCAGACCCCCAAGCTGTGCAGCCTTGGCAGCCACACGAGGCTTCACCTGGCCGGCAATACATGGCATTGTAGCGGGTGTATTTAGCAAAGCTTCCATGTTTGCAGTTCTTTGTTTTTGCGCAACACAAAGAGCCCGCTGCAAGGGATAAACAACACAGCGAACGCCTCACGCTGCGCCGAAAACCCTAAATTGAACTGGAGAGTGCTCATTTGACCGGGGATTTGCCTTTCAAAGCACTGTCTTAATGTACTAAGCCTGGGATAAGGTGCAAATGTCGGCATCCAAGACTCGGCTGTTTAGCTTAGGGCTTTTCAGAAGTGCCAAAATCAAAACGGCATTGCCCTAGTAATTCGACGCATCGTGAGTCAAGGACGTTCTGCTGTAGAGAGTGGCGATCAGCCATGGGACATCCATGCCACAAACACAAAGCATCTTGTCTGCTCAATGCGTGCATATAGACTGATTCCTGGATAGAGCAAGGCAGTGTTGCGATGGGATCGGACCAGGAGTATGAGTTTATGGGTCCATTCCTAGGACCCATCGGAATCATGGCCGCTCTACCACTGGTGTGCTACGGACTGGTATATGTATGCAATGCGCAAGGATGTCTTGAGATCAGTAATATGTCCATCCCCGGGTTTGCAGCCCAAAGTCAGCTGATCAGCAGGGAGGCATTCCTTGCAATCTTTGGCTGGATGGCATTCCAGATTATTTTGCACCTGGCTTTGCCGGGGCAGCTAGTGAAAGGAACCATCTTGCCAACCAAGGAAAAGCTAACATATAAGCTCAATGGTGGGCTTTTGTGGACTCACTGGCTTGCAATTATATTCAGCTTGTAGAGCTTTACTCAACCTTTTGTTGCAGCCCAGACAAACTTGGCTGTCACTCTGCTGGCAGCCACGACCTTCAGCTTTTACATGCAGATTTTGCCGCTGAGCTGGATATATGATCAGTTTCTTCCACTTCTGACAGCTGCTTGTGTTCTGACTGTTTTGTTGACTGTGTACTTGTACCTTAGTTCATATGGCCAGTCAAAGGTGCTGTCATCTGGGGGCAACACAGAGTCAAACATATACAACTTCTTTATAGGCAGAGAGCTGAATCCTAGGATAGGCTCGTTTGATCTAAAACACTTTTGCGAGCTGTACCCTGGTCTCATAGGTTGGCTGATTATAGATTTAGGGATGTTACAAAAACAGTATGAGCAGCTTCACTATGTGAGTGTGTCCATGTTGCTTGTTTGTGTATTTCAGTTCATATATGTCTTAGATGCTCTATGGTTTGAGAAAGCAATATTGTCAACAATGGACATTGTGCATGATGGGTTTGGCTTTATGCTAGCATTTGGAGATCTTGTTTGGGTGCCATTCACGTATAGCTTGCAAGCACGCTACCTGGTAGATCATCCACAGGTGAGTTTGCATCACATTTATGCATCTGTTTGAGCATAGCTTGCCAGTCATGTCAACATTTGTCAGTCACCCAGTAGCCATGACCATGGTAGATACTGCAGCACTCATGATTGACAATGTGCAGTGCACTTGAGGCAGTTGTTGCACATTCCTATCACAACACACATACAGCTCGGATTCACAATGTGCATCCTGCCACAGCACATCTGCAAGAGCTGGCAGTTTTTGCGATCAGCTCTGTCTGCAGAATGGTGTGCACAAGACGCTTGTCTTTGGCTCTGGTGCAGGCAATTTCCAATGTTGGGCTGCTTGGCATCCTGGGCTTGAAAGCAGTCGGCTACTGTGCATTCAGGGGTGCCAACTCTCAGAAGGATACATTTAGAAATGACCCTAGTCATCCATCAGTCAAGCATTTGCAGACACTCAAGACTGAGCGAGGCACACAGTTAGTCACATCTGGATGGTGGGGCATAGCAAGGCACATCAATTACACAGGAGATTGGCTCATGGCGTAAGTACTGAAAAGTTTACTCACCATGCTGCCTGATAATGCCGCTATCAGTATGTCTTCACAGTGCATTGTGACCACTCATGCCACCAGCACACATTTTGAAAGCTGCAGACTAGCACAATGGTGGCCATATACCAACGGGGTCATGAGGCACTGCACCAGCCCAGAGCTAAGGACTCTGTTTGTCAATGCTGCAGGTGGTCTTGGTGCCTGCCTTGTGGATTTGGCAGCATCGTGCCTTATTTCTACGTCATCTATTTTGCGGTGCTCTTAGGTATGTCCAATGGGTTGTTTGCACTTGTCTCCTCCTCTGCTGCTGCTGCTTTACTGCTGCTGTCACTCAACAAGCATTGGCTTGCCATGCAGTACACCGGCAGCAGCGTGACGAGCATGCATGCAAGCGGAAGTATGGAGCAGACTGGGATAAATATCAAGCTATAGTCAAGTATAGGTTAATCCCATTTGTCTACTAGAATCACGGAAAAAGCAAACACTGTAAGTTGAGCTACCTTTGGAGCCCATTCTGAACAGTGCTGATTTTCTCTGCATCATGGACAGGGGTGCTGCAAGTCCTCTGTAGAAACTAGCATCTTCATCATTGCATCTAGAACACGCATGCTTTGCGGGACAAGGCTGGATTCAGGCAGCAATCGGTGCTTGACGTGTGACAGTGAATTTGTTGGGCGTCTTGTTGCTGCTTCGATGATACATCTGGAATAAATTCAGACTTAGTCAATTTACACGTGGATTGACTAATAGATCCGGTGTGTCAATGGTAGTCATGCTCCAGAGCCCAATAAGCGACAGACGCGCTTGCAGAGTCTTGCTCGCGCGACATTTGCAACTGCATCGGAACATTCACAGCTGCAGAGGTGATTCTAGTCGTGAGCGAAGCGTTGTGACCTTAGCAGCCATCCAGTATGGGCCGGACGTCTCCGCTTTCTTCCGACCAGCTGCCAAGCCCGTTTTACCATAATAAGTAGACCCGCTCGACTATTCATTGTGAACGAAAATTTGCATCTTGAGCTCGGACCTTGTATCGCCGCTGTTCAAGCCGTAAACTTGTGCATGTCCCGCTCGCATGCATATAGTCAAACACGAGCACTGACGTCACGCAAAGCTACAAAGCATCATTGTTGCTGCACAGTGTAGTTCGCAGAGATATTCCCCATATTGCGTGGGTACATCATGTTCAGCTGTGAACATTTCATGATATGGACAGGGACTGGGAAAAGCACGGCTTGAGTGCCTCGGTCCAACACCAGCTATGGGAGACCTTAAAGCACCATCCCAAGGGACTCACTATTCCTGAGATCACAAAAGAGCTTGGGAAGCAATCTGAGGACAGCAAGGTATACTGTCGTCCATCTGTTGTGTTCCATCATAGGGCATTGAGCACCCATCTGCATTAATTTGCCCTGTTCACGCAAGCTAATCTTGGCCTACATACCCACAACCAGCTGGGTACACGTGACTGATCAGGTCAGCACAGCGTTGGAGGAGGACGCACACTTCTTTGCCTTAGCAGATGAGAAATGGTGTCTGGCAGTGTATCAGCCCCTCAGATGGGGCTTTGCCGGCACAAGCAAGATTGCTGAAGACTTCATCGAGGCCTTGAGCCTGGTGCCAGGAGCAGAGCTGATGACCTGTGCAGCAAGGAACAAAGACCGGCTGCCTCAAGCTCATGAATTTGCTAAGAAACATGGTGAACACTGATTTCATTTGTACACCTTGCAATGTCCAGCATGCCCTGCAGTTATGAGCATGCCATGCAGCTGTCAGATGCACCAATCACACAGCACACGGCTTTAACAACCACACTCTTGCAGCACTCACTACATGCAGAAGTCCATCATTCAAAGTGCAGTTGGGCACAGATGAAGATCTGACCTTCAGCAACGCACAGCGCCTCAGCATTGGAAGCTGCACTACCTTGCTTGCTATCCGTGTCGAAGCTGCATACTTGCTGCAACAGGTGTAAGGAAGGCAGTGTCAGACTATGAGGAGCTAGCCAAAGATGCTGATGTGGACATTGTGTATGTGTCCAACTTACACCCAGCTCATAGAGATACTAGCATCTTCATGATGGAGCATGGCAAGCATGTGCTGTGTGAGAAGCCCTTAGCCGTGAGTACTTCCTTGCATTGTGTTGTGCCTCAGTGCAATGTCTAGGGACAATGTCTGCAAGATGCTTGCAGTTTTTTCACAGCTGTGTATGGTAGAGATGCTCTGCCTTGGGCGCTGCGTGAGGTTTGCTGCAAAGTTATCAGCAAGGGTTTTGTTGGTGTTTTAGACTAGCTTTGGCATCAATCAGACTTGCATGACACCATGCTCATGCTCATGTGGACCTGCAACACGGAATCAATGCCAGCTAGCAAGGTCATGCAAGTTGTGCCGTAAAAACACAGGAGCATCTGCACAAAGAGCAGTAGTGTTAGCACAAACTGCCTGCATTGCTCTCAGCATGCAATATGACTATTGGTGAAGGTTCAGATGGACAAATGCTGGTTCATAGACACCTTGTCAGCACACATGCATTCATTAAGATAGGCTGCTTCAAAAACAAGGGCACAACACATATGTCTACCCATCAGACACGTGCTGCGTAATGAGGTCCTCAACAGCAACCAAACATGCGCAAGTGCATGCGCAGGTCAATGCATCAGTGACTAAGGAAATGATAGCCAAGGCCCAAGAAACTGGCCTCTTCTTCTCTGCTGCCCTGTGGACCAGATTCTTCCCAGCTACCCAGATGTAAGCTATGTCCTTCCTCAGATGGCCCTGCGTTTTGCACATGTGCAACCCTACGCCTTGCAGACTGCGTGTAAACATCTCAACATGCTGCCTCCAGTCTGATTGGCTCCCCTGCATCCAACCTGACAGTACGTATACTGAGGACAACTAGGGCGATCTGGCTGTGTCCTGGCTGTGCTTGGCTGTGCTGCAACTATTACCGGCAGTCTTCTTGCATGGACATCAGTTGAGCAGCTGCACATGTTCAGGGTGAGGAGTCTGATAGAGAGTGGCAAAATAGGCAAAGTGCATCATTTCCATGGTGACTTCATCTGTGAAATGCCCGAGGAGACAGAGAGGCTGTATGACCCCAAGTTGGGTGGAGGGGGTCTGCTGGACATTGGCATCTACCCCCTTTCCATTGCGTCCTGGGTGTTTGGCAGGCAAACACCCAAAGTGGTGAGTGCCATGGGTATGGTACACCCCAGGGGAGTTGACAACCTTGGAATGGTTAACCTCAAGTAAGTTGCTGTGCATTGCCATGACAGCAACACTGTGCACACTGTTGTACTTATGTTGCAGCTGCTTGCACTGTGGCAGACACCCACATTGAAATTGCTGTGCCGGGCCCTGACTATAGCACTAACAACATGAACATATGCCAGTGCACATGACTACGCTCAATTTGCGTTGGCAAAGCCCTCACCTTAGCCTGCTTGTGTTGCACATTGTTGCGTGTACTGATGAGGCATGTTTCATCCCTTGGACATTGTCACCAGCACAGGTAACATCCTGCAACTGGAATATAGTCTCGTTGTGTTGTTTATCCTTGCTCTTTACACTGCTACGGATGCAAATGGGCCATTCAAATTCCACAAAATCGAGAAGGAACCAGATACGTGTCCTTGTTACCAGTGTCTGCTCATTGTTTGCAGGTACAGTCAATCAGAGTTTGCCAGTGTGACATTTGCAATGTGCATGGCTTCCTCGCCGGTGGAGGGCACAGTTCATGGCACCAAGGGCAGCATCAAGCTGCACAATGCCATGCATTGCCCTACCAAGATCTCTGTAGAGCTATCAGGTCAGCAAACATACTGCCTGATCTGCTGCACACGACCTTGATTTCAATCTTGGTGGTTGCAAAAGATGCTTCTTGCAAAGCTATGCATGTGAAGGAATTTATGGTGCACCCAAGTCAGATGCAGGCATGACAGAGTCCAGCAAGTACTACCTGTCTGTAGCAGCATGTGTAGGGCTGCATGCTGCATTGTGCTACAGCGCTGCATGGATTCAATGTATTTCTGCATGGTGTAAGTAGACAATGAAGTACCTGCAGGCGAGGAGCCCTGGGTATTGGACTTTCCTCTGCCAGACAAGCCAGAAAGCATCAACCATGGTTCTACAGACGGCTTCAACTTTGGTGGCTCCCTAGGCTTTGTGTACGAGGCAATGGGCGTGCACAGCTCTGTCATCTGTGGCAAGAAGCAAGTTGAGGATGTAGGTCGGGATGAAATGGTAAGCTGGACTTCATGCACTTGCTGGCATCTACGGTGCTTGGACTGTGTCCAAGAGCCATGTACTCAATTCATAATCACCTTACACAACTGCCCTGCAATGTGTTGCACAGGATGGCAGGTCACACACAAGGCACATCATGGTCGCCTATCTGCCATTTGCGCATGTGCCTCAAGGCACAACCTGTTGTACATGCTTCAGCAGGCTACAGCCTGCTCGATTTCAGGCAATGCTGGACAGAGGATGCAGCAGATTTTGTCCTAGAAGTATAGTTTGTGAATCTTCTTTGCAACATACGGTCAATGTGTTGATACAGATCATGCTGATGGAGATTGCTGACCGCATTCGAGAACAGCTTGGAACTTCGTACCCTCAAGATGGTCCTCTACAGAAATTGACTGCTGCGATACCTTCATTGACATCATGACAGTCCAGATGTGATACTATAAGAATTTCAGAACCGTAACGCTGGCCGTAACGCTGGCCTCCAAGCTTGCTAGGGATGCGAGTTCTGGCTGTCGTGACAAAAGTTCTATCGGCATCTTCCCTGGTGCCTGCTCCTGGTATTGGTAACTATCCGCACAGAGTTGACTTCATCACCTTCGTGTATTGTGAGTTGCGCGACTAGCCTCGTACAAGTCCCTGCATATCACAGACGTTCACATTCAAAGCCAGTCAGTATTTGGTTCCGTGCCAGTGCAGTGGGGCTGATCAAATAGTTTGGTAGCTGTGGATGGGTTTGCGAGGCTGCTCACTACATTCAGCATGCCCACAAATAAGGACCCGCTCAGCTGCCGCCCCGTTATGGCTGTCACGCATGCAGTCGCCACACATTTCCATCCGGCGCCGAGCTAATCTAGCACAGTTGTGTTCAAGCCAACGAGAAACCAACAACAAGTCAGCTGTGAAAGCATCTGCAGCGACCGCGTCACCTAGCCGCGTCAAAAGTCCTGATCAGGACTCTTTTATACTTTCGACTGTTTCCGAGATAGACAAAGACGACAGCAATGCCTTTGCCGATAGAATCTCCGATCAGTCAGGCCCTGGAGCGCCCAGCAGAACCAGTGACGACTCATCCGGGTCTCAATTCTGGCAAGAGCTGCTTAGCTCTCCAGAACCAGAAATGTTTGGCCACAGAGCAAAGAGCGCTTCAGACGCTGCTGTGCTTCGGCGCAAAGG
>JAABUY010007604.1_pt1 | contig 10248 bp, 12 predicted proteins | sample 5560271 | NCBI WGS metagenome assembly JAABUY01 (sample SAMN10711886, study PRJNA513374) | rock metagenome | isolation source: Antarctica rocks | place: Antarctica: Victoria Land, University Valley
GTCGTCGGCACTCGCAATCTTCGCCATGGAGTCATGCTTGTGGTGCCGAAGGATTGCAAAGCCTGCCATCGTCATCCCCTTTAGAAGCCGGTCTGCCGGCCGGTCACGTCCCGCCGCAGCGGGCACACGCAGCCAATGTGAGGAGCGCCAGCGACGAAAATTGGTGTAGTGTGTAATACCTTGCAGGTAGGGACCTCTCGCAGCCCGGCCATACCCCCCATAGCGCGTGGTTGGTGATACTGCTACTGGTTGGAAAAGAAGGGGCGGCAACTAGATAAGTAGCATAACTACTAAAGACTCGAGCCCGGCGCGTCGAGACCATCACGCAGCCCCCTCCACGACGTACTCGACGCGGGCGGCCGGCGCGTCGGTGCGCGCGAGGGCGGCCGTCACGCGCCCCGCGAGCTTGGCCTCTAGCCACGCCTTATCGAACGGATCGGGGACCGCGACGCGGAGCCGGCCGCCCTCGTGGGAAAGGGCGCGGGTCCGGGCAAACCAGCGATTGAAGTTCTCGGGGGTGAGCACGACGGCCAGCTCGGAGAGCACGCCGCGCCAGGTAGGGTCCTCCTCGGTGATCGGCGCGGGCAGGGCGCCGGCGCTAAAGCTCGCGGTCGGGGCGCGCGGCGGGATCGACCGGCGACGGGAGCGCGGGGCGTGGCGAGCTGCGGAAGCGCGCGTGTGCGGGGACGGCGCGGGATTGAGCAGGTCGGCCAGGACGGCGAACAGGTACGGCATGGCGTTGGGGCGGTCGCCCTGCCGCCGCATCCGGGTGATGCGGTCCTGCCGGGCCTGGGTCCGCCCGGCCGCCTCGTCGAGCGCCGCGAGGAAGCGCGGGAGGACGAGGCCGGCCGCCTCGTACAGGGTGCGGGCGCGGGTCGCGCTCGATGCAGGGGCCTCGTCGCCGAGCGCCTGGCCGATGGCCGCGACGTGGGCCGCGAGCGCATCGTCATCCGGTACGGCCGGCGCAGGTGCGGAAACGCCCGTTTCCGGGGATCGCGGGGCGCGCGCCGACGCTTCTCTTCCAACCAGTTCAGGCAGTCGCGGGGCGTGTGCCGCAGGGCGAGGCGGGGTCGTCGTCGCGCTCGTCGCTGACGGTGATGCGTTAGTGGGGGTAGGGGGTATCGAGTCGAGATCGAATAAGTCTTCTTTGATTGTGTTTACTTGGGGTGAAAGATTCTTCGCCCCCCTTGGGCGCGATTCTTCGCCCCCCTCGCCGGTCGATGTGCCGTCGCTGGTAGGCCGGTTGTCGGTTCCGCTATTCCTCGCGCCTGCACATAGCGGCCCCTGTTCCGCACACGCGACGCTCTCACGGTCGAGGGGGGACAGCTCCGGGGCGGCGGCGTTGTCGAGGAGACCGTCGAGCCGAGCTAGTCCCTCCACGGCCGCAAAGAAGGGCCGGAGATCGTAGCTGTTGGTCCGCTGCTGGCCGTGGTTGGAGAGCCGAGTTTCTATGTGCAGGAGCCCCTTGGCCTCCAACGATCGGAGGTAGCCCTGGATCGTGCGGATTGTCTTACCCATGCGCGCGGCCAACGCCGCCTCGCCAGGGTGCGGGGCGCGCTCCGTCCACCAGTAGGTGCAGAGCTGCGCGATCAGGACCATCTCGGCCTCGCTCACGCCGAGCCGCGCGTAGTACACCCAGGCGTAGGTCGGCAGCGCCGTGTAGCCTCCCGTCAGGAGGGCGACGCCGTAGCGCACGACCAGGCGCCGGTCGATTCCGTCGAGGGACGGCGAGGACGGCGGTGTAGTTTCTCTAGCGTCGGGGCGGGGTGGATATTGACATGCGCGCACCGTTGCCTTATCATGGCACATAGGTACTCCTCGGAAGCATAAAGCTCCCCTGTGAGTCCCGAAAGCTCTGTTGGGGGTGGAAGCCCGGTCGAGTTTTCGGACCCGATCTACAGCGGCCTGGTGGTCATCGCTTACAACAAATCACACCAGAACCGCACACTATAGGCGGCGGACGCTGGCCCACTTGGGGAAACCCGGTGGGCCTCGTGCGTTTAGCACGATGTTTTGTGCTAGGACATAACAGACTTCTCCATTGTGCCCATCATAACGCACTCCATCGCGTGTCCGCAACGCGGCGGCGCAGGGGTGGAACATCAGTTCTACGGTTGTGCCGCGCGTCGGGCGCTACTCTCGGCGGCCGCCACACACGCGGCGTGCGCTGCTGCGTCGTGAGAGGACCGCATTTCTAGCCGCTCGTAGTCCTGCACCTCCTCGGGATCGGCACAGGCAGGGCAAAGCAGAATGGCGCACTCCCTTCGCGTGCCGCTGCGCATGTCCGCGATCGACACACCGCGCACGATGCCCCGAACGATGTGCTCATTCGGGTTGACGTCCAGCGGGAGCGGGATAACGTCCGCGCCACAACCGCAGCACACGCAGATGTGCCCCTCGATCTGGCTAAGCGGGATTGAGTCATTCAGCTTCAGCGGTTGCATATAAATTACCCCCGATACCCGCGCTTTTGCCGGTGCATTACAAACAGTTCTCCTTAAAAGAGAACGGCTGACCTGAATTGTACCGGGGTCCTATAACCCCGTCAAGTTTGCACCTGGTCGCCAACATTGGCCTGTTTATTGCGACTTGCTACCATTCAGGGCGAAACCCCTCAACCACGAGGGGATACGATTTTACTGAACATGCAAGTAGGGAGTGTGAAGACAGACTATGCCGCGACAGCCGCAGGCACCCCGAGAGAATCGCTTTTCTCAGCGACTCAACAGGCTCTTTGAGACGCGCTTTGCTCCGACTGACCCGCCCCGCCCATATACCCTGACGGAAGTGGCCGACGCGACGGGATTGACGATTGGATATCTGAGCAAGGCGCGGCTAGGGTCTATCGCGTACCCTGGCCCGGACAAGCTGCGGGCGCTGGCGACGTTCTTCGAGGTTCATGTGGACTATTTCACTCAGGAACGGGAGGAGGCCGCGGACGCGGCGCTGGTGACTCCTACAGTGCTGGCTACGTTGAGGAAGCCGGGCATGTCGGCATTGCTGAGGCGCGCTGGCAAGCTCGGCCCCGACGAACTGCGGCTGGTCGACGACTTCGTGACCTACCTGGATAGACGCTTGAGGCGCCACAAAGGACCGGAGGATGCTACGCCCGATCCGGCTAACGAGGTGGAGGGAGCTGAATAGGCGTTGCTTATGGATACGCGGGATATTCGGCAAGACATGCTGCAAGTGGCAGTCGATACGATCAAGAAGGCCCAAGGGGTTGGCCTGGTCACGCCGTGTAAGACAATTGACCTGTGCAAAGCCCTCAACTACTGTGGCTTCCCGAACATCGTTGAGTACCAAACGCTGACCGGCTCGCTGTCGGGCGTCATCCATCGCGGCGAGAACGGAGAGTACGGCATCCTCCTGGACGCGGCAGCCACGACCGAACAGCAGGAGCGCGACCTCGGGCACGAGATGTCACATATGGTCACGACCCACGCCCTGACCGGGTTGGAGTGCCAACGGTTGGGACTGGCGTACATAGGCGACCTGCGAGAACTCGAAGCGGAGAACGGTGCCGATTGGTTCGTGGTGCTGGTGACCAAGACGGCGCGCGAGCTGGCGGCGTACGACCGCTCGGAGTTCCGTCACATCGTGGAGAGCATCAACCACGACAAGCGCCCGCGCCTCTGGTGGCTCGGGCAGAGGTGGCGCTGATGGTCGGCTCCGTGGTGGCAGTCGTATTTGCCATCGGCCTTGTCGTGGGCGGCCTGCGCACGACGAGGAATTGGACCAACGAGGATGCTGGCGCGCTGTTGATGCTCTCGTACTACTTCCTGGCGGCCGCCGTCATCTTCTATCCGTGGCACATTGCCACAGCCATCGACCAAGCCACCGGAGTCGTTGATCTCGCACATCTGCTGAGTATGTTCCTCGTGTCGGTGACACTCGTGTTCATGAGCAGGTTCGGCCGGGCGATGAACGAGACCATCAACCCGACACGGCGCGTGCGGGTGGAGTGGGTCAGCTACGTCCTGATCGCCTGCTACGTCGCCGCATGGCTCGCTGCGCGTGCCACCCTCCACGAGACCGATGCAATGTTCGCGGACAGCTATTACGCCAGCCCGTCACTTATCGGTCTGACTAACGTCTTGACCGGCGTGACGTTCGGGATAGCCGGGTCGGCCGCGAGCTACGGCCTGTGGACGGTGCCGCGCACGACCCGGATCGAAAACGTCATCATCTCGGCCCTGAGCGTGGCGACGGCCGCGACCGTCGTGTACGGCTTCGCTATCATCGCACAGGTGGCCATTAACGCGCGGGGCGGCGATCCCCAGGCCATTCACCGCTACATGGTCCCGCTCGGGCTTGGGGGCGTTGCTGTGGCTGTTCTTGGCTCGCTAGTGCTGACGGACGGCCTGCGCCTCTCGTCGCGAGCCGACGCGCTCCTGCGACGGTTTCTTCCGGCGCGTGCGGCGCCCACGCTGGCGCATGACCCGAACGCGGACGAGATACACTACGTCCTTATGATCGACGACCGCCATCTGGCCGCCGGCGGCGCGGATATGCCTCTGCTTGCGATCGTGGATCGTCGCTGCCGCGAGCGCGACAAGTCGGAGTGGGACACGATGATGACGGTCGAGGCGACACGTATCGCCATCCTCGATCCGATCAATGGGACGAGGCCCTATGACCGGACCGTGCAGGCGGTGGCCTACATCGCCAACCGCAACAATCAGTTCTTCGGCGGCGCCTACCGGATCGCACTGGCAACGCTCGGCCCCGCCGCCCTCCCGGCAAGCTCGCCCATGCCCACTATCGAGCCGTGGCACGAGGAGCTGGCCGGCATCATCCGCGAGTCCGTCTACGAGCGGTACGGTTTTGACCGTGGCCGCGAGATACTGAAAAACAAGGGACTGGTGACCGCCGGCTCGCCGAGGGCAAGATCCCGAGCACGGCTGCGGTCACCTCATCGAGTGAGAGCCGCCCAGCGCGGCTAGAGGAAGAAAGGGATACATGCACACCGGCATCGTTAAGCTAGTCGCCTGCCTGCTCTACGCGGCAGGTTTCCTGCGCACAGGGCTTAAAGCGCGGGACCAGTACCCTGGCCAGCCTGGGCAGTCATATCAGACCGCGCTCCTCGCCACGGCGGGGGCGCTGGCGACCTACCCCACGGTGATCGACCAAGCCATTGATCGGATCACGCGCGTCTACGGCCTCGGCTACCTCGTCTGTGACGAGTTGCTATCGGCGGCGATGCTTAAGCTCTACCAATTCACTCAAGAAGAGGGCGGCGACTGGGAGGGCACGTCGTGGCTGGCAGTGATCGGTTGGCTGCTGATCCCCACGAAGGTATCACTCTGGCTGGCCGCCAAGATCGCGACGAAGAACGATGCGCAGCTTTTCTATCACGACTACCTCGGCCGGCCCCGGATCGCGGCCTACCTGCGCGGCGTCATTGCCATTTCGATGCTCTACAATTCTGTGCTCGCGAGCGCCGGCTATGTGTCGCTCTCGACGCGGGACGACGCACAGCGCACGAAGTACCAAATCTGTGCCGGCGTGCTCGCGGCGTCGGCCTTGTACGCCGGCGTGCGCTTGGAGCAGGTCGTCGAGACCGCGGCCCCTAGCGCAGGCAACCCGCGCCGCGGTAATGGACTCCTGAGCGCGCTCATCCTCGGTGGCTCGGCCGTCGCGCTCGCGGCCGTGGCGATCATCCCCAACCGTCGAGAGGTCCGCTAACGGCTGGTGTGAAATAGCGTGGATCGGCAAGCCAAACATTGCTAACAAACTAACATGTTAGTTTGCTACCATGCATAAGAAGTAGCGGGCTAACTTGTTTTCATGCTACCATGCACACGGGTACAAACGTGAGCTAAGTAACACGCTAGCTCGTTCGCATGGTAGGACGTGAGCATGTCATCGGCCATCATCGCGCTCGCCGCGAACAAGGGTGGGGTCGGGAAAACCACCATCGCCCTCGAAGTCGCGTACTTACTCGGCGGCGTCCTCGTCGATCTCGATTGGGACCAGGGCGGGGCGTCGCGCGCCTGGGGCTATGACCCCGAGGCGCGCTCCCGCTCGCAACTCCTCGCCGCGCTCAACGGATCGTCGAAAGCGCCACAGCCGGTCCACGGCGCCGGCCGGCCGGCGCTGGTGCCCTCGCACCCGCTCCTGTCCGAGGCCACGATCGCGCCCGAATTGCTGGCCGAGAAGCTGACGAGCTGGGCCGCAGCCTGGCCGGAGCCCTACGTGGTAGTGGACACGCACCCCGGCGCGACGGCCCTGAGCTACGGTGCCATGGCGGCCGCGAACCTCGTCGTCGTCCCGGTGGTCCTCGGCAACCGCGAACTAGACGCGCTCGGCGGGATGCTGGCCGAGTTCCGCAACTTCCGCCTGCTGCTGATCCCCAATCGCGTGCCGGCGTACCCGGACGCGCGCCAGATCGACCGCCTCGACGCCCTGGCCAGCGAGTATGGCGTCACGGTGGGGCCGCCGATCCTCGAACACCGGTGGCTGCCCAGGCGCCGGCACCGCACCACCCTCAGCTCCATCAAGGACCCCGGCGAGCGCGTCGCCGCCGTGATCGGGCAGCTCGCCGCCGTCGTCGACGCGATCAAGGAGCACGCAGCATGAGCGGACTCGATACGCTGCGCGGCATGGGCAAGCGCCGCGTGCCGGAGCCCCTACACCCGCGCGAGCGGGACATAGCCGCGTTGGTACCGATGGGGGAGGGGAGCAGTCCCGCGCCGGGGGAGGAGAGCGCCGCGCTGCCCGAGCTGGATACCGAACTCGACATAACGCACCCGGACGTCTCCCATTCCGCACGGAATACCCCGACGAGGGGAGCGGGGGCGACGGGTCGGCCGGCGACGGCCGCGCGCCGGACTGCACCAGAGTCCGATGGCACCGTTGGTGCGCGAACGGGAGGGACCGCCACGCGAGCGTACCAACACCGTGACGAGGAGCAGGTCAATCTCGGCGTGCGCGTGCCGCGCGAGCTGGACAACCGGCTCCTCGGCCTAGTCTACCAACTCCGCATGCAGGGGGTCCGGGTCTCCAAGGCCGAACTTGTGGCGATGGCTTTGGAGGAGTTGCCCGAGGACGCGACGCCGGCGCTCCTGCGGCGCGTGGCTAAGCGGGTTGAAAGAGGTTAGGCGCGGTAGGCGCTGCGCCCTCTCCATCGAGAATTTGTATCATTTAGATTACAATTATGCCTTATTTTCAGCACGCGAGTTGGGAGCCCTTTGTGTACCAAGGGGAGACCTATGACCTCACCCACTTGGATGAATACGAGTTCACTGTTAAGGATACAGGTGACACAGACCGGCGGATCGCCGTCACGTTTGCCGATCACTGCTTCACGCGTAAGTCCGAGCCGGGGGACGATCCAGCTCTTGAGTATCCCCGCAGTGATCGCCGGCCCGGCCATTTTTCTTTCGATCGCTACCACCACACATTCGGCCTGACAGGACACATCGCCCAAGCCGCGCGAGGTCAGGTGTGGAGTGTGCAAGGCGACAACTTCGCGGTGGTGCCCGTGGTGGACCATGCCGGCAAACGTGTCCTCTACGGCATTGTCTTCAGCCTGGACCGTGTCAAAGGTTTGCCGGTCGATCTGCACATGCGCGTCAAGACAGCCTACCCCGCGACGGAGAAAGACATTGCAACATTCGGCTCAGCCCGGTTTCGCCATTTGGTCGCCTTGCGGATCGCGGGCAAACGACCGGGGCGCATCACCGACCGGCGCAGGAAAGTCCCGAGGGTAGTTTAGAGGGGGAATGAAAATAAAGGAATAGGCCCTTTCGGGCCTATTCCAATCCCAGATAAACCCTTTCGGGCCTATTCCGATTCCAGCGGGAATCTCTGGGCGAATCTCTTCCCTGTTTCCAGGTATCCATCCTGTCCGGGACGGGCTTGGCCCTATAGACCAAGCGGAACTGGCTATTCACACGCCCTTTTGTCCAGTGCTCTATCCCAAGTATACCACCTGGTTGGCGATAGTCAATAGCTATCTAGAGCTATCCGGGGTTTGGCATTGATTGTCGGACTCCATTTGCCGGGACGCACGTTTCCGCGTTCATGGTTCCTATTCCTACGCGCGTGATGCCAGGTCACGGTCGGTGAAGCCTTGCCGCTCCTCATCCCACGCAGCGAGCCCCGCCGCGAATTGGAACGACGCGGAGGCCACGATAGCGCCCCCGAGGATAAACCCTTCCGCGTCTTGCAGGTTCGAGTGCGTGCAGGCGACCACGAGCCCGTAGCCGGCCAGGAGCACGCCCCCCACGAGCATGAGGGCGAGGAGGACGCGGTAGACCCACGCCTCCAGCGCCGTCTTCGGCTTCATGGCCTGACGAAAGGCATGCATCTCGGGATAGAGCAGCGCGTGCTCCTCCGGCGTAGCCGTCTTCGCCCGGTGCTCCCGCTCAGCCGGCGTGAGGTCCTTGTATGGCACGGCGAGGGGGATCGCATCGAGCGCCGGCGCGGCGGGCGCGGTCGAGCGTCGGCGGGCGAAGCGCCGGTGCTGGCGCTTCCATCGCTCCTGGGCGCGGGTCCATCGCTCTTGGGGCGTGAGGAGCACGGTGATGGGCGGGGTGGGGGTATCGGAACGCATAGGGCCTGACTCCTCGTGGCGTTACTGAGGGATTGGGAAGTGCAGCTTCTCGACGGCCTTGCGCTTGGATGCCTCGCCACGGCGGTCGTAGCGCGCCGTCGTCGTCACGTTGGCGTGCCCGGCGAGCTGCTGCACCGTGCTAATATCGACCTGGGCTTCCAGCAAGTCGCTCACGAACGAGCGGCGCAGGTCGTGCGGGCGGGCGTGCTCGATCTTGGCCTCGGCCGCGCGCCACCGCGCATGAGATGATGCGGGACGTGCGCCGGCGGACAGTCACGAGCGCGGCGACAGCCGGGTCGAGCGAGACCGACATGCGTTCGACCATCGCGAGTTACCCCCTCTATGCCATGATAGGAGGATCGGGCGATGAACGGCTACAGGTTGCCGAGGAATACGCCGAGATCGCCAGCCGCGCGCACCTCGTCAGCCGTCATCTCCCTGGCGACGAGCCAGTTCTCGTTCTTGCCCCATGCTGAGCCGGCTCGATCATCGAACGGGCCGAGGGCATGCGCCGACTGCCCCTTGGCAGCTTTAACGGCTCGGTCCGGGAAGTAATTCTCCATTGCACGCCACTTCAACACCGTACACGAGATGCCAATAGTCTTGCACGCCTCCACGAATTCCTGCCTCTTCGGTTCGGGGGGTGCGTCTGCGGCTTTCCTCTCGCTGTCAATCAATATCTGCACGCCCGGCGACACACGCTTGATCTCCGTGAGTTCGGGCACGCGATCGCGGTTGATCATGCCCCGGCCGCCCATCGGCATGAGCACCACTCCCTGATCCTTGCGTAGCTTGCGCAGGAGTTGTTGAATCGTCCGTAGCTCGGTCGGCCCCTCGACCAGTAGCAGCGTGTCGTAGCCGAGGTCTTGATAAGCCCCATAGCTCAACTCGCCCAGCATCTCCGGCAAATCGTCGGTTGCCTCGAATGGGCTGACCTTGCTATGACCTTTCTCTTGCTTACGGACCGAGTAGATCTGCGAGGTGATGGAACGGGCTAGGCCGAGGTTGTGCGTCGCGAAAAGTATGCCATTGTCCGCATAGGTCGCCAACTCGGTGAGGAAGCGCAGTTGGAGCGCGGGGTGGAGGTTGAGTTCGGGCTCGTCGATGAAGATATATCGAGGTTTCATGACGATGGCGTTGACGAGGACGACGAAGACCTGCGCGAAACCCGCGCCCACATCCGCGAGGCGATAGGATCGGCCGTCAATCTCGAGGAGGAACGACGTGTTGTCTTGGCCGACGTCGATGTCCAAGCTCGCGAACCCGAAGAGATCGGCTAGCAGCTTCTCCATCCCCCCCACCTTGTTACGTTCCGTGAGCGACGGGCTGACCATGCGACCCCGCCATCGACCGATGAACGGGGCCCCGACATCCAAATCATAATAAGGACCCTGCGTGTTGCCCAGGACATTGCGGAACGGGCCTGCGTAGAGCCCTACGCCGAGATGGGCGCACGCGGCCATGAGACCCGAGAAGTCGGCAAGGGTATCCTTCTCATTCGCCCGTCGGACTTTGGTGACTTCCACTCCTACATGCTCGCTGGGTGTGACCCTTTCCGCGCCGACGATCGGCACGACGCGCCACTGTTGGCCTGTCGTTAGTTTTCTGCTGACGCAATCTAATGTGCCCGATAACTACGCTTATCTGGTACGATGAAGGCTCATGCACCGGGAGATCGGGTGCATTTC
>JAABUY010007605.1_pt1 | contig 10247 bp, 19 predicted proteins | sample 5560271 | NCBI WGS metagenome assembly JAABUY01 (sample SAMN10711886, study PRJNA513374) | rock metagenome | isolation source: Antarctica rocks | place: Antarctica: Victoria Land, University Valley
CGGGGCGCTGCGCATAGGCGCGCGCGCCAGTCCCAGGCCGCACGCAGGCCTGACGCGCGGGGCATAGCGGCGCTGTTGGGCCTTGCAGTGGCCGGCACACATGCGGCGCCCTGCGACTGCCAGATGGCAGTCTGCGGCATGTACAGCCGCAGCCTCCCCACTGCAACCCTTGCACATGCATGGTTTCTGGCTACATGTGCTTGCTCCATGCTGAATGGTTTGCCCAGTGCATGTGCACAAGCGCAGGAGCGCTTACTGTGAGCGTTTGGAAGAATATGTCGATCCCTCATTCCCATGCTGATAGGGAGATTGTGCATGTGTTGCCCGAGCACTGCTAGGCACCAAGCACTGCGCGCAGTAGAGGCACATCCCTTGACGCGCCGTATCATCACACAGACTGTCATCACTAACACAGCAGCTTCATGGGTGGTGAACACTGCGCTTGTGGTCGCAGACGCATTTGCCAACACAAGCAAGGGCAGCGCGATGGTGCCGCAGCACGGCGAGTGGCTGGGCAGCCCCGTGGCGGTCCTGCGCGCTGAGCCAGAGAACGCCGCGGCCGGCGCCGGCAACTCATCGGACATGCTCCTGCTGCTGTCGGAGCCGCGCTACGAGCCGCACCCGCTCGGCTCCGATCTGCCGACGCTCACCTTCAAGGCGCGGGGGCCCGGCTCGGGGCCAAGTTGACTCAGCACCAGACAGCTGTGCTGCACGGTCGCGTGCTGCATCTGTTCAATGTCTCACCAGCAGAATAGGGTTAAGATTAAACCCTGACCCTATCCCACCCTTTATACTAATATGAGGCTACAACCTCAAGCGCGCAGCAGCCTCCTGGATTCATGCATACGATGCTCTGCTGACGCATGCAGGTCAAGGTCCTCCCGGTCGACGGCACGGCGGCGCTGCCCACGGCCAGCGGCACGGCGGAGCGCCTGGTGGCGGACCACACCGCCGGGGCCGGGCCGGCGCTGCTGTCGCGGCCGGCGGGCGCCGACCTGCGCCTGGGCAGCTGCGTGCTGTTCGTCGACGCGTCCTCGCAGCGCATGCTGGCGCCGGCGCGCACGGATAACTGGTGGGGAGGTGCGTGCACAGCGTGCTGCAGTGATGCCGCATCCTGGGTGCGCGAGTGCACGCGTAGCACCTACAGGCTGCACCTAATATGCGGCCGTGCTTGCACCTTGTGGTGCAGCCGCAGTTTGAATCATGAGGCCACGGCACATGCCATGGCTGGAAGTGCATCGGGATCGTACGTTCGTGGTTTTGCAAGCACCTGTGCTTGCAGGCACGTGCAATACGGGGACAGGCACATGCACCCTGCTGTGCAGAACCCTTAGTGATGCACGCCCTTGTCGCGCAGGCGGCGGCGGCGGGTGGGGCGGCGGGTGGGGCGGCGGCGGTTGGGGCGGCGGCGGATGGGGCGGCGGCGGGTGGGCGCCCTGCTTAGTGGCAGCCCAGGGAGCCGCCTGAGGCAGCCCTGTGCTGGCGCTGGCGCCTGCCGCAGCCTGCATGCTTTGCAGAGACGGGCATTTGTGGCAGCTGCATTGCTCGTCCTATGCATGCCTTGCTGTGTTGCGCAGACGCAGCATGCTCATGGGTACTACAGAAGTGCAGGCGTGCCCACCTGAGCTCGGCAAGCAAGCAGCATGGTCTTACAAGCTCTGGCGATTTGCGCGCGCGCAGATGGAGTTGGGGAGGACCATGGCGTGGGGGGTGGGGCTGGAGCTGGGGTTGAGCGGCCTGCAGGATGCAGGCCGAAGGATTCACAGCAGCAGCGCCGCCACTTGCTCTGCACATGCAATGAGGAGCGCCCAGCTTGGGGCTTACGGGTCCCCAGCACTGTACCATGAGTACTCAGCCTGCTGGCAGGGCGCCTGCAGAGGGGCAGCACCTGCCGAGCTCTTGCTCCTGTCCTTGCAGTGAAGTTAATAGGTTTAGGGTCAGGGCGCTGGACCTCATGCCTGACATAAACTGCAACGTGCTCTCTCTGCCTGTATGCAAGTACATGTGTGCACACCACTGCTGTCATCTAACGTGTAATTAGTACTACTCACAGCAACAGCACACAGGCTGCTTCAGCTCAGCCAATATGGCTTATTCGTGGCTCACGCACTTCTTTGTGTGTTGTCACCCCCTAGGCCCAGAAGAGAGCGTGATGGAGCATCCTGAGCAGACGTCATAACCGAATATGATAGACAACCTAAGTAATAATTCCCACCATAGAGCAACACTCCAAGCCCTCCGCTGCTCCTGAGCAGCAGGGGCTCATTCTGAGCCATGTCAGTGGCACATCCACAGGTCAACACTGCGGCATGGCCACCAAGCGATGCCCTTCAGCGCCGCAATTAGCCCTGGTGGGCGGGTGGCATCCTGAAGCAGTGCCCACAGCAGCCAGCGCTACACAGAGCGCCATGCAGAGCCCCAAGCCCGACTTGGTATCTTGTTTGCACTGATGAGCGCCACCACCAATGGCATGCAGAAACCTGCCAGGAGGGCCCGGGTGCTGTTCGTAAGCTTCCACCTGGCGACCCAGCCCAAAGAGCCCTGCCGCAGCGGCACAGCACCAGCCCCTCGCGAGCGGCCCGGCACGCCCGGGAGGGCGCGCCCGTCAGACCATGGAGTAGGTGTACCCTATCCCTATGCTCTAAGAACCCTGCATATACCCTGAGAGAGGGCCCGTCAGACCATGGAGTAGGTGTACGTGGACGCCTTGGCGGGCGTCGCGTGCGGCGTGAGCAGCGCCGACAGGCGCGCCCACGTCGTGCCGGAGCCGAAGTCGCCGGCGCCGCGGTGCAGCGCCATGCGCGGCGCGACCGGCAGCGTGTGGTCCTGCTTCAGCGGCACAACCTCGAGCGGGTTATGCGCGGCGCCCGGGCTGAACAGCACCTCCACGCGGAAGCGCGCCGCATCCTCCACCGGCACCCTGCAATCGCACAATGGCAAGACCCTGGCCAGGGTAGACCAAACCCTAACCAGTGCCGCAGCAGTGGGCCGCGCTGCCGCCAGCCTGCCGGAGGTCAGGCCATCCATGCATGCAACGCAGGGATCGGCGTGTTTGGGGGAGTGACGCTTGCGCTGACTTGCCGCGCCTTGCTGAGGAGGGGCCGGCCGGGGCGCACCGCTTGTTCTCGTACATGCGGAACACAACGTGCGTAAGGTAGTCCAGCTCGGTCGTGTCGCGCAGCCGGCGCATCGCGTCCTCGCTCACCAGCCCGCCGTCGCCGCCGCCCTCGCGCCCTGCAGCATCTGCAAGAGTCGCGCCCTGCAGCATCTGCATGAGTCGCGATCCGCGGTGCAGCCAAACATGCGCATGTCTGCCGCGCATGCGGTGCCTTCTCACATGCCAGTGCGCCCACTTCACTACATCACATGTTCCTTGCTTTTCAGTGATTTGCCAACGTAAAGCAGCCTAGCCAGCGCCCTAACTGGCAGCGAGGGCTTGCGCTGCGCGCACCGGCGTGCGAGTAGCGCAGCACATTGATGAGCGAGTGCATGTGCGACTCGGACGTGAAGTAGATGCGCGTGCGGACGTGGCGCAGCGGCGAGTTGATGTCGGTCGCGTACGTGGGGCACAGCCGGTGCAGCGTCTCGCGGTCCTCCTCCTCCTCGTCCTCCTCTGCGGCGGCCGCCGCCGCGTCCTCGCCCCCGCGCACGCCTGCCCGCAACGGGAGGGTGTGATTGCAGAGGATGTGCATTGCTCTCCTGGCGCCGCCGCGTCCTCACCCCCGCGCACGCCTGCCCGGCAGAGCTGCACTCTATGCAAGGTTTCAAAGTTGTGCGATGCTCTTTCTGCGCCAGGGATGCGCTCGAGCACGCACACATTTAGCCCTGCTCGCAACACCAGCTCAAGAAGTGCTCAACGCTTGCACTCATGTGCATTGCGTACGCAACACCTCTGCTTCATGCGCATGCCCTGGAACCCGTGCAAGCTGCAGTAAGCCACCAGCCCCAAGCACTCGCACGGCTTCAAACCTGGTAGAGCCTGAGAGCGGCAGCGCGCGCCGCTCGACAGTGATGCCGACTCTAACGCGGACGCGAGGTCCTGCGCGCCGCCCAGGCGCGCGGGTGCGCTGCCGAACGCCTCGCGCACGGCCCCGCTTGCTGCCAGCGCAGTCGCGCCGCCGCCGCCGTTGCCCGGCACCGGCACGGGCGCCGCCGCCGCCGCCGCGCCCGGCTCCGCGCCGGCCGCGCCCCTGTGCGCGCCCGCGCCGGCGGGCGCAGGCGTGCCCGCCGGCGCCGCGCGCGCGTCCGCCGGGCGCTCCGCCGGCGGCTGCGCTGCGCGCGCCTGCGCCGCGGCGGCGGCGGACGCGGCGGCGGCGGCGGCGGCGTTCGCGCGGTCCTCGCTGCGGCCGGCCAAGTCCGCATACGAGTCCAGCGGCGACACGGGCTCGCTGCCGCCCACCATGCCCTGGCGCGCGCCGCAACGCCGCTCGCGAGGGGTAGGCTGAGGGTGGGGCGGGGCAAGCTCGGCTACTTCTTGTGGGAGCCACGAAGCGCCTCAGGCGGACCACGCCTCAACAAGGCGGGGAGCTGCGCAGGGCCAGGTGGGGGCTCGCACGCATAGGCTCTGGGCTGGGTACGCGCTTGCAGCGGCGCACGCGCCTCGGCAGGGAGGGGGTGGGGGGGTGCCGTTGGGTTAGGGGGCGCGCCGCGGTGGCCAGGCTCTCCTCGCGCATGTTGGCCAGGTCGGCGAGCAGCTTGCCCAGCAGCGCGCAGCAGATCTTGGCGCCGATGCGCAGCTTGCCGCCCGGGTCAATGCCGTACTCGTTTGGGATCACCGCGTCCGCCAGCACCTTGGCTGTCTGCCACGCCAGCCCCCTGGTTAGGGTAATACTAAGCTTAGGGTTATACCCCTGAACTGCCAATTTGGCATTGCCAACTGCGCTCGAGTCCGGCGCTGCATGTGCCTCCGCCAGCACATGCAACCCTAACGGCATATGGCAGGTGCCCCACCAAAAGCACCGCGACGGTTTTTGCTGCGCTCGATGGCAGCACCGGTGCGCGCAGCCCTGCATCCTTTTGCAATCCTTTTGCAGCGATGCACGCGGCCGCGCTGTTGTTGATCGCCTTACAGCGCGGCACAACGCAGCGGGCATCCGCATGAGCGTGCCACGCCCGCATGCACAAGCGCACGGGGTCGCTGCGCGCGCGGGCGCGCACCGCGTACAGCGGCTTGAGCGTGAGGCCCAGCTCCGAGTTGTGGATCGCGTCGTACTTGGCGCTGTCGTAGATGTCCGGCACCTTGCTGATGTCAAACTGCTGCTTCTTGTCGTTGTAGAACGCCTTGAGCAGCTTGCGCCTGCGCGCGCCCCAGCCAAGGCCACGCTGCTCGACAGTCCGTCCATGGAAAAATAAAAAATGCTGCGTGTAATTCTCGCATGCGCGCGCCGCCTCCACTACTTCCTTTGACTCTGCAGGTTTCTAGCTCACAGCGGACTGCAGCGCCAGGCCGCAACAGGCAGCAAGAGCCTCATACGAACAGAACTGTTGCGACGTGAGGTGGTGGGGCTGATGGGCGGCTGGGAGGTGGGCAGATGACCGGCAGCGGCCCCGCGCGGCGCGCGGATTAGCGGTCCATCACGAGCTGGGCTGTAACAGACAGCGCACATGTTCGCCGGCCAGACTGTCAAGGAACGAGGTTGTGCTGGCGCCGTACGACCAGCAAGTCGGTGGTGAGACGGGTGGGCGGCAGCGGGCGCGGCACGCTCACCAGCGGTCGAACATGAGCAGCAGGCGCTCGCCGCTGCAGGGCTTGCCGGGCTCCAGCATCCACTCGAGCGGCGACTGCGTCAGCGCGCTGTAGCCGCGCGGCGCGTTGCCGCCGGGCCCGCCGCGCTCCGCCAGGCACTTCTGCCGCAGCTGCTCCACCAGAACCTGGCGCGCCGCAGGGTCGTCCGGGCGCAGGGTCAGGGTCTGGAGCCCTAGTCTAGGCCATCCACCTCCCTGGCAAGGGCTTCAGCCCAACACGCCTGGGTGCGCCAAAAGGCGCGCGCTCTCAGAGGCTTCCTGGCATGTCGGAGTGCCTTGTACGCGCCGCACTGCGCGGCAGACTGCGTGTTTTCTGGGGGTGTTCAAGCGGCAACCTGGCCAATGGGGCTCGAGATCGCGAAAACCTTCAGTCGACACTGCTATGCATGTGCACAGGAGCCTCTGAGGCAGCCCCTCCGTGCCGCCATGTGGCTGCAAGCCGCCCGCCCACAGAATTGCCGCGGGCACACCTTGAGGTGCTGCACCAGCTCGCGCAGCAGCGAAAGCGGCTTGGGCGGGAGCGGGTGGATGCGCGGCCGCGCGTCTCCGCTGCGGCCGCCGCTCTGCAGCGCGCCCCCGCGCGCGTCCCCGGCCGCCTGCAGGCTCGCCGCGCTGCCGTGCGCGGACTGGGAGCCGCTGTCGCTGCTCCGGCGGCCGGCCAGGCCATGCGGCAGCTGCGCGGGCGCTGCAGGCCTGGGATTCAGGTCCTGCGGCGACGGCGGCGACGAGCCCTGCGCGGCGAAGCTGGGCGCGCCGCCGCCGTCCGGCGCGCCCGCGGATGGGAGCGCTGCTGGCGGCGAGCCACCTGCATGGGTGACAGCTTGCCCTGAGACCCAGCAGCATCATATGCAGGCCAGGGTGCGCGAATGGTGCTTGATTGCAGCACGAGGGTATTGCTGGGCAAGACGCCCAGTGCGCATGCAAAGGTATCTCGGCGCCCAACGCAAGCGTCAGGATGGCTCTGTCCAAACTAGGACAGCATGTCAGCAGCCGAGCTATAGGCAGCCATACCCGCCCGCAGCCCCGCAACAGCCTCCAAATGCTCTTGTGCGCATAGCAAGTCCATTCGTTACTGGCTGCTACGAACAATCACAGGGGAGGCAGTATAGGCGCGCCTAGGGACTCCGCATCAGCCAGCGGCCCTGGCAGCGGCTTGGGCGAGGGCGGCGGGCTGGGCAGCGGTGTTGTCATCTGCGACGGCGCCGCCAGCGAGTGCCCCGCCGAGGGGTCCCACGTCATCTGCGCAGCTCATGACATGCTGCGGGTCAGCCGCTTGACATTTGGCACATGCGATATACGCACTGTAGTTGCACTGCTTTTGTACACACGCCAGACTTCACAACCCCATGCAATAAGTGTCGACGCTGCACGCCATACATGGCTTGTCACGGGGCTGCTATGCCCAGAGCAAATGATGTTGGGGTCGTGACCAGCAGCGCAGGCAGTTGCCATTTCGCAAACAATGTAAAAGACGTCTGGGCAGAGCCAATGCTGTGCAGCCCTTGCCAGCACATACAGCAGCACGATGGAGCCTCTGCCCATTACCCTGGACAACGGGGTTTTCCAAGCAGACAAAAAGCATCGCCAGCCGGACCCGGGTGCCTGTGTGAGGGCACAGGGAGGGCGGCCCTTGTCTACTTGGGTCAGCAACCTGCGAATAGAGCTCGGACTTGGCCGCTTGGATGTCGTCGCTCGCGCCCTTGCCAAACGCGTCCAGCATGCCCGCGTCCTTCTTCACCAGGCTGCGCAGCAAAGCATGCAGCCTCAGCGCCGGTATTGCTGGTTGAGCTGCGCTTACTCTGCGGAGTTGAGTAGACAGAGGCCTAGCCCATGGGCCTGCAAGCAACTGATGCGCTGCAGATTGATCCCGGCGGCGTCTCCCAGACGCATAAGTTAGTGCGGGCGATGTATCGAGCCAAGTGCACAGCGACTCCTGGTCAGAGCGGCGTCAAAGTGTTGCCCTTCACATTTATGCATTGCGTTCCCGCTACGCATACCTATGTCATGCGAAGACACGGGATTCAACCCAGCATGTCCACAGGAGCACCACACGCTCAAAGCAGGCCCCCACGCGCGCCTGACGAGGATGGGCGTGAGCGAGTCGCCCTCCAGGTCGAGCAGGCCCTGCGTGAAGGCGGCCGCGCTGGTCTGCACGCGGCCCTCGTCGGAGGAGTAGATCTTGAGGTCGTGGCGGTACGTGCTGTGCAGGCGCAGCAGCCCGCCGCCGGCCGGCCCGTAGCGCGGGTACATCACCGTGCGGAACACATTGCCCAGCGCCTCGGCCTGCGCGCGCGCGCCGCCGGTGTGGCAGCGTGGCAGTGTGGGACTGGAGCGGCCTGTTCAGGCACTCTGGGGCGCTGGCAAAGCAGTGTTCTGCGCCGGTTCAGGGCGTGCAGCCTGCCCAGTCAACCAGGAGCCAGGGGCCGACGCAGCCCTTCCCAAGCTCGCGCCTGCTCGGACCAGGGAGCCCCAGCGCATGCTGCCATGTCCATCTCTTGCTTCCTTTTAGGCAAGCTTGCTTCCCTTCAGGCATGCTTGAGGAAAGCTCTCGCTCCGCGTGAGCGAGCGCGGCCGGCCGCGCCTGCTGCCGCCCGGCGTGCGTGAGCACGCCGCCGTGCTTCAGGATGAGCAGCGCCTCCACGATGCGCGGCTGCTCGGCACCGCCCTCCTCTGGCGGCGCCCAGCGCAGCGGCTTGAGCTGCACCTTGCGGTTCACGCCCGCGAAGCTGCCGCCCTGCTCCAGCACCGTCTGCGGCGCGCGCACTGGGACGCCTCGCACCGGCCGCATGGCTCAGCAAGCTGCTCAGCAGCGGCCTCAACGCCCTGATGCAGGCCGCAAACTCAGAGTTCCTAGCTGCACGTTGTGCACATCCAGCCGTGCTCAAGAGGTGGTTAGCAAGTAAGCGGGCACATGCTGCCGTGCATGCCGGGTCAGCGATTGCACTGCCGTCTACCATGCACGCCTGCATGCGCTGCTGTGACGGGCCATGCAGTAGGGGGGGAGCCATCGGCCAACAAACATCCTAGCAATGGCTGCATACAGCTCTTGGAAACATGTGAGAACATGCGTCGAGTGCAGCAGAGCCGGGTGCGACTGTGCCTTGACAATGCGGAACTTCTCGCGCGTCTCGTCCTGGTCTGCGTCCAGCTTCAGCTCGCCGGCCTCGCCCCCGCCAGCTGCGTCCTCCCACTCCTCCAGCAGGCCGCGTGTGACATCGAGCAGCTCCTGAGCCGCGCTCAGGTGGCGTCTGCAAATTGCAAGCTTGGAACAGTATCCCAGAGGAAAGCGTACGCACCTGCTGTGCTAAACAGCTTCGTTGCGATGATGGTACGGCGCACCACAGGAGCCGAGCAGAGCATCCCAGCTGATAAGTCAGCCAGAGTCGCTCGACCCATTGCATGGCACACACTAGGTGCTAGGTGGAACGCGCAGAGCAGCCACCAACTCAACCCAAACACCAGAACGGCTCAGGTGCACGTGCAGCATGGGTCAGAGCCGCGTGTGCGTCCCACCTGCAGCTCGGCCGGGCTCTTCAGCTTGGCCTGCTTGCCCTTGGAGTCGATGTGCTTGCGCAGCTGCTCCAGGATTGGTTCCTGCAACAGGGCAGGGAGCCACATCACACTTCCAGTTAATAGCCAGTGCTCAATGTAGACCAGAGCTCACGCTGTTGCCGAACAAGCAGTGTCAGGCGACAGCAGCACTGCGCGGCGCGCCTGCGTGACCTTCATCTTCATCTTCTGCTTCGGCGTGCGGTCGCCGTGCCGCACCACCGCCAGCACGCAGCGCAGCTCCTCATAGTGTCCCCTGCACATTGCACACTATGTCATCCGCATCCATTTATGGGGAGATCCACCACATGAGGTGGTCCGGTAACCCCTTCGGACAGCTTAATGAAACAATGCGCATCGCGGTCCAGCACATCGCTGGCTTAACGTACGATGAGCAGACTCGCCGCTGCGTGTTGTGCTGCTGAGCACACACGAGGCTGCTTCCTGCATGGGTGGCCGCGCCTCTCATCCAGCTCCTCGCTGCTGTCCAGGTATGCAGCCCCGCGCTCGGGCATGCCCTCCACCAGCGGGCTGGCCGCGGCGAACATGTCTGTGCAGTCCGGGTGCAGCAGTCCCGGCGGCCCCTGGCGGGCCCGCAGTTGTGAGCGGTAACAATTGTGCCGCATAGCCGCTGCTCCTGCCCATGTGCACCAGCGATGTCCATAAAGTCCAAACAGAACTTGATGCGGGGAGCCTGGACACATCAGTCCTGGTAGAGAAGCAGGTGTGGTAGAGTGAAGGGAGCACTCTTGCAACAACACTATTCTACACGTAGACGAAGTGCGAGCAACAGCTGAGGTGCTCTGCGAGCACCTGAGGTGGCGATGTGGCCAGGCGGTGCGGGGCGATCGCGCTCAGGACGATGCTCCGCAGGATGCCCGCCGCGTCATCGTAGTACTGCAACGCATGTCATGTGATCTAAGCCTCATACTTGTCTCCTGGCACATGCTGCC
>JAABUY010007607.1_pt1 | contig 10247 bp, 11 predicted proteins | sample 5560271 | NCBI WGS metagenome assembly JAABUY01 (sample SAMN10711886, study PRJNA513374) | rock metagenome | isolation source: Antarctica rocks | place: Antarctica: Victoria Land, University Valley
GCAGGTTCGTTGCGCTGTCTATAATGGCACGCTCGGTTCCGGCTTCGGACAGAAGTTCCACCCAGCCAACGATCCATACCCACCGATGGCGATCGCCGCCTGACCCCCAATCTTGCGACGGTCCCGTCATATACGGTAACATCACGTGAGAGTGATTTACCGCACCAGAACAGCACAGTGCAACCCTATAACGATTATTACCGGATAGGATTTGTTGCGTTTTCTATCTACAAGGCTGCCTGGCCGCAGCGTATTTCAGGCCATTGTCGGACAGGTATGTTCAGTCTGTATTTGCAGAACGAGCAACCCTGCTTAACATGCAAAAGGAACCGTGCCCGGCCGCTTCTCAGGCTTGACGCTTGAGATGTTCGGTCCCTTGGGCGTCCGCATCAGGATCGGCCAAGGCTGCTTCATAGACGTCGAGCTGCTCATCCGTCATGTCGTCCATCTGCAACAGCTGCCAACACCAGCCGCTACCCTGCCGCGTGACGTGGCGGACGATGCGCACGACAACTTCGCCATGCAGGACCACACGCCAGATCCCATCGCGTTCAAGAGGCTGCCAACCTGGAACTGCAGCAATCCTGCAGCTCATGTCATGGCCGGCCGCCGTGTCGCCCACAACAGGCCATGAGCGCCGGGCGCTTTGTGCAAACGAAATGAGGCATACCACTGACATTTCGATCACCTTCGCGTGCAACTTAGCGCGCAACGTAAGCTGTATCCGGAAGGTTCCGGACGCGGTAGTAGTTATAGTGGCGCTCGTCTTTGTGCACCGATGAACAATCCGTCAGCAGGAAAACCGTCACTGGCCTGTCCCGAGGGATACAAAGCGAACCAAGGGCCACCTCCGCCCCCGGATCCACTGCCCGATCTGGGGCCGATTGTCTTCAAAACTGCCGATTGTGCCTGTCACCACGCACGTGGGCGCTGGACATATTGCTCAAACTTCCTGTTGCGCACTGGACCGCACCACGTGCGATGACCCGTATCATCACGGGCTGGCCCGGTCCCTACCCAACTACTGCGCGCACGCGGCCTTTCGTGTGGATCGTTGGAGCCCGCAACCGGAGCGGCTCATGATAGGACCCTGTTTCGACTGCCGGACACGCTTGGCGGGTCGGAACCACAACGAGTGAGCGTGTCAGGCGTCGGCGGTCCGTTGCTCCAACACCAGCACTTTGGCCAGCGCCGTCTCGACATCGGGCATTGTCCACTTGCCGACTGGCGACCGAACCATAATCCCCGTCCCATGGCTGACTGGATACATCATGTAGCACACCTGGTGAGCATCGCGTCGGAACAGCATCGCCACCTCGGGATAGTGCTGATGGTCGGCGGCGATCCTGACGCTCAGCCCCAAGGGGCGAGCGGCACCCCATGCAGACAGGGTGGTGAGCTGATCGAGCGTGAACGGAAGGTAGAGGTCGCGCATACACGTCATGGTTGCATCTTTGCTATGCTCCTCCACTTTGGTCCAGGTAAGTTCCGTGAAGAGTTGTGCGCCGACGTTTGCCGGAGGCCGGTGCGGCCACAAGCGTCTCGGGCTACTCTGAACTGGATGGATGTGTCGCCACACGCCAGTCCTCGTTCACTTTACTACCGCACTGATCGGCCCGGGTCGGGTGGCGCTGCGAAGCAGCACGGAAGCGGAACCTCTCTCGTTGCGGGCTGCACTTGCAGCATGGATGCAGGGGAACATAGCTCTGACCGGGCAGGGGTGTTACGCTTCGAAACCACGGATTATTTCGTTGCAGGTGCTACCCGACTGGCATCGGTCCGGCGTCATTCGCGTTCTTGCGGGCTGCATTCGCCGGCGTCCACGTCGTGGCACTGTCGTGATGACGCTGCCACGATCTGCCACAAGGCTAGGGTCTCCGGCGCCGCATGGAGCACCAGTGCACGCCGAAGCAACTGCCGCGCGGTGCGGGCATCATCTCGAGACAGGCAATGCATGGCCGCGTCGACCAGGGCCCGGCCTTCGCGTTCCACCCGTTGCGCCCTCTGAAGCTCGGCCCGGCACCGGCGGCAGGTCTCCGCGCCGTTGAGGGCGGCGCGGCAGAGCGGACAGCGATCCACCGATCACGTCTCAAGATAGAACAGCAGATCCTGCAGTTGCTGGCGTCCCTCCTCCAAGGCCGTAGCATCGCCGCTGCTCCGGGCATCCCGGATCGTCTCGATCAGATCGATGATCTCCGCCCGATCCTCTTCGCCGGCGCCATCCAGCTTGGTGCTGGCCTTCGACAGCAGCGCATCGAGGGCCGTGCCGTTGGCGGCCTGCGGCTCCGCCCCCTCTTCGCGATCTTCGAACAATGCGCCAATCCGCTCACGCGCCTCGTCGAGCTGCGCCTGATCATAGCGCGACATCGCCTGTTCGATGGTGATCCGCTGCTCGAGGCCCGTCTTCTTCTCGCGCGCCGAAACCTGCAGGATCCCGTCACGGTCAAGCGCCAGCTCAAGGATCACCGGATTCCCCGCTGGTGCCTTGCTGAGGCCGTCGACCCGGAATTCCCCGATCTTGAGGTTCTCCTGGGCATCCTTGTTCTCGCCCTGGTAGATCCGTACCTCCACCGTGCTTTGCCCATCGGCGATCGTGCAGAACACCTCACTCCGGCGCACCGGGATGGGCGTGTTCTTTGGGATGATGGGAACAAAGCAATAGGGATACAGGTCGTCGTCCAGCTCGCCCAGCGCACTCGTCCCGAACGTGTAGGGCGTGACATCGACGAGCACCGCGGAGACTTCAATGCCGGCCATGGCGGCCCCCTGGATCGCCGCCCCCATGGCGACGCACAGATCCGGATCAACCTCGCCGCGCGGCTCGCGCCCGAACGCCTCGATCAGGCGGCGTCGGATCAGCGGGGTCCGGGTCGCACCGCCGACCAGCAGGATCTCGTCCACCTGTGACGATGTGAGGTCTGCCGATCCGAGGGCGACATGAATGGCTCCAAGCGTTACCTCAATGAACGGCATGATCATCGCCTCGTACTCGTCGCGGCTCAGCTCAAGACTGAGGTTGACCGGCTTGCCGTCCTTCACGGCAAGGTATTCCTCCTCGATGCGCGCGTAGGGGTGATCAGAGAGGTGCTTCTTCGCTGTCTCGGCACTGCGCAATATGCGCGCCATCGCCTGCGGCTGGTCGGACACACTCACCCCGTGCTTGAGCTTCAGATGCTCGAGCACGTGCGCGACGATCTTCTCGTCGAAGTCATCGCCGCCGAGCTGGTTGTTGCCGTGGCTGGAGATCACCTCCACCACCCCGCCCTCGATCCTGACCACCGAGACATCGAAGGTGCCGCCACCGAGATCGTAGACCAGGATGCGCTTGCCCTGATGCTGCGCGGCCTCGTAGACGAGCGCCGCCGCCGTCGGCTCATTGATGATCCGCATCACCTCCAGCCCGGCGATCTCGCCGGCCTCACGGGTCGCCTGCCGCTGCGCGTCCGAGAAATACGCCGGCACCGTGATCACCGCACGGCGCACCGGACCTCCCAGCCGGAGCTGCGCAATCGCCTTCAGGCGCGACAGGATGATCGCCGAGATCTCCTGCGGCGCGTAGTCGCGCTCGCCGAGACGCACGCGTGCGTCGGTGCCCATCCGCCGCTTGATCGAGCGGACCGTGCGTTCGGGGTAGAGCATGAACTGGTTGCGAGCCTCCTCACCGACCAGCAATTCGCCCGTCTCGGAAAGGCCGACCACCGAGGGCAGGACCACGCGGCCGCGTTCGTCGGCGAGCACAACCGGCCGGCCATCCTGGTAGACGGCGATCTCCGAGTTGGTGGTTCCGAGGTCGATGCCGACGATGGTGTCCATCATGCGCGTTCTCCTTGTCCGTCGGCGTTCTTGCTGACGATCACATCCGCGGTCCGCAAGACCTGGTCGTCCCACAGGAAGCCGGTGCGGACCTCCTCAAGCACCGTCCCGTCCGCCGTGGAACGGGCCGCCGACGTGGCGACCACGCGGGCGCGCCGCGGGTCGAACGGCAGGCCGACCAGTCGCATCGGCACAACCCGGCGGTCGAGCAGCACCTGATCGAGGCGGCGCAACGTCATGCGCAGGCCCTCTTGCCAAGCCTCATCGCCCGACGCAGGTCGGCGCAACAGTCGGCCAAGCCAGCCGGGACGCGCCGCCGAGGCTGACTTCAGCGCCGCAAACAGGCGGTCGCGCAGGTCGATGACGTCCAGCAAAAGCGGGCGCAGCGCAGCGTCGGCCTGGTCGCGCGCCGCGGACCGTGCGCGGTCCAGTTCCTGCTGTACGCTGGCCTGGCTCGCCTGCAGCATGTCGAAGACACCACGGAACTGATCCAGCGCTTCCTTCACCAGGCGCGATTCGGTGCGGACCTCACTGCGCAGGCCGGCCACCTCGACGAAGATGGAATACAGGTCGGAGGTTTCGGTCTGGGGCTCCGGCGCGGCCGTCTCCGCGGTGTCGAGACAGGCCTGGAACCGGCTGAGCAACGCCTGCTTGATGCTGTCGTCCACCTTGACTCCTGTTTTGAAGGAAGGCCGACGGCAGAGCCCCTGGCCATGCTCATTGTTCCGTTGCGACCTGCATGATCCCCTCGGCAATCAGCGCTGCCACAGTCCGCTTCGCCGCTCGTGCGGCCAGCGGCGACGCCGCGTGCAGCGCCGCCATGCTCAGCCGCGAAAGCGCGGCCTCATTGGTGCGCAGCAGCGTCATCTCCAGCCGCTTTCGCTTATCGCTGAGTGCTTCATACGCCGCACGATACTCCTGGAACCGCTCCGGTTCACGATCGGGCGGAAACTCCCGCACCAGAGCGAGATAGCGGCGCCGGATCTCGGCATCGTCGGCTGCCTCGTCCACGCCGAGAACGGTGAAGGGATCACGCATCAAAGCCGATCCTTCCGGGCTGCCGGACCACCCGTCGCCCGCGCCACCATCTCCTCGCAGAGCTGCCGCATCATCGGCTCCGGCAGAATGGCGCCGAGCTCCGAGGCGCGGAAGCTGTCCATTGTTTCCTCAATCGCCGCTGTTCGCCCGATCTCCCCGACCCGCCCGCGTAGAGTGTCGGCCGCCCCCTTGGGCATGCCCTTGAGCACCATCTGCAGCAACTCCATGATCTCGGCGTCGTCGATGTCGTCCGCGAAGTCATCTGCCGTCCGGGCGCTGCGGGACGATCGGGGCAGATCCAGGCCCAGGAACTGCGTGATCCGTTTGACGGCGTGAAAGTCTCGCCGTTCGGAGGCCGCCTGGGCCATTGCGTCCAGCTCGTTCGTCTCGGCCATGGTCATCGCGTCGCCGTTGCCCCGGGTGCGGGCCGCAATCTCGTGAAACCGCCAGTCCGGGTTCGCCGGCTCCCGCCGGCGCGCCGCCCGCGCGTAGGTTCCCAGCAGCTCGAACGCATCGAACCGCACGAACACGTCGGCCAGGATCTGGAACTCTGCCGGTGACCAGATGATCCCGGCCCCCTGCAGCAGCCACGCGTGCATCCCCAGCAACAGGCCCGACAACGCGCGCTTGTTCTCGCCAGCACCCACCTGGCCCAAGGCGGAGACGATCGCCATGACCGACTCCTTCGTCGGTGGCGCTTGGCGCGCGCGCGCCAACTCCTTGCGCAGCCACAAGGCATCGCCGCCGGCGCATTTCATCAGTTCGGCCTCGAGCACCGCGCGGAACCAGCCGGCAACGCCGCCGCCCGCGAGCGTCACCCCCTCGCGCAGCCAGGCATCCGCCTGCTCCTTCTCGCCACTCTGCAACGCAACCAGACCGCGGGCGATGCGCAGCCGCCCGCTCGGGGCATCCGGACGGTCCCACTCGGCCGCCTGCGCCAATTCCTTGGCGGCAAGGTCGGGACGCTTCGCGCGCATCTGCTTGCGGGCATGGGCGAGCTGCAGCTCGATCATCTGCCGGCGCACCCCGGGATTGATTGGATCGATCGTCAGGAGCCGGCGGGCAAACCCGGCAGCCTTCTTATAGGCCTGACGCGCCACCGCGGACTGGGTCGCCTGAAGCAGGATCTGGCTGTCCTCGGGAAAGCGCTGCGCCGCCTCCTCTACCAGGCGGTGCCAGTCCTTCTCCCGCCCGTCCGTTCGGTAGTATGTGATGCGCTCCAGCACGGTGGGGATGTGGTCAGGATCGGCATCGCTGCTGCGTTCGAGATAGAAGATTTCGGCGTCGCTTTCGTCATCGCCGCCCTCGATCTCCGGATGCATGGTCGCGAGCCGCGCGAGGTGGCGGTAGATGACGCCCGACGCCAACCGCGATGTGCGGTCTTCGGCCGCACCGGTCAGCCGGGCGGCAGGGAACCAGGAACGCTCCGCGGATCGCCAGTCGCCCCGCGCCTCAGCCGCCAGCGCCTGGACACGATACCGCTCCAGTGGCGACAGCGGTCCGAAGCTCCTCTCGAACTGCGACACGTGGTCGGGAACCTGCGGCAGGAGGTTCAGGCAGGCGCTTTTGACCTCGGTCTGCAGCAGGTCGGTCTGCTTCAGCAACCAAACCAACAACGCCGCCGGGCCACTGCGTGCGGCCGTCGACAGGCGGCCGAGGGACTGCACAGCCGCCGCTGGCAGGCCGCCGGTTTCGGCTGAAAAGGCCTGCTGCGTCGGCGTCAGGCGATGCCACGCATCGACGTCGAGCCCGGCTCCCGCGCGCACCGCCGCCTCCACCGCCTGACGGAATGAGAAAAACGGCGAGGCCGGCTCGATGGTCTCCAACAGTCGCTGGGTACGCTCGGGATCTGGCGGAAGAGTGATCAGGCACTTGAGCAGCAGGCGGACCGGCCGGAAGGCGGAACGCAGCGAGATGCGCTGCAGGTGCCGGTCCACCTCCTCCGCCGGTGCGCCATCGACCCAGGCGGCCAGAGCCTCACGCGACGCGCCCGCCAGTTCGCGCCAGCGTGCTGCTTCGGGTGAATCGAGGCGTGTCGGCGCCGGAAGCAGCGGGACCGTCACCAACAAGGCGGCAGCCAAGGCCTCGAGGGCCGCTTGCTTGTCGGCCGGCAAAGCACCGCTGACGACAGAGTGGAACAGATAGGCCGCCGCCTTGGGCTGCTGCCCTTCGCGGATCAGGCATGTCACGTAGAGGTGGGGATCGCGCAGCGTGCCCGCCTGGGTCAGGGTGTTCTCGAGGACCATCGCGGCCTCCTTGAACATCCCCTTGGCGGCCAGGGCACGGGCCCGACCGCAATAAGCGTCGGCCAAGGATTCTGTCCATTCCGGTCGCGGGTCCTGCCGGACCAGCGGCTTGAAGAGCTCGATGGCGTCCTTGAACCGTCCCTGCTGCAGCGCCTCGGCGGCGCGGATAGGCAGGGTGGCCATCGAAGCTGGAGGGGGCGCGCTGCGCCGCTGAGGCTTCGTCAAAAGTGGCTCCTCCATACAGCCTGCAAACGCGTCGTCCTCATGGTGCGCTCAGCACTATCACGCCGACTTGTGCGGCGATGCGGAGCAGGTCGCGCGGCATCGCCTCACGCGCGGGGGATATAGACGCCACGGGACGTTGTTGCACAGAGCGCGTCGCCACGGACAGGCCGGACCGGTGGCTGGCCGCTGGGGTCACAGAAACGGTGGGCCGGCTGCTGTACGACATCGCGGCAGCGGCCAACCAAGGTGCCAAACAAGGTGAAGTGCCCGCGATTTCCTGACGTTTTCGTTCAGCACGAATGCCCAATGTCCAGGAACAAAGTTGTCCTGATCACCTGAGCCAAGGGTTATCCCGGACGCAAGCTGCGCAGGCTCTTGGAGGTGCAGGACGGCGACGCGCTCCGGTTGCTTGACCTGGATGCGGCAGGCACGCCCGGCGTGGTGGCCGCCGCCCGCTCCGTCTGCGGTCTTTCTGACTCCTAGGCGAGGTCCCGGATGCAGCGCGAGGCTCCACGCCATTTTATCTCGGTTACCCTCCTTATGGGGCGGTCCGCACGGCCGTCACCCACTCGGCTGCGGGGTCCCGTGCGCGCCCTGTCAACCGCCTCCCGCGGCCCCCCGCGTCAGGACGGATGGGCCGTGCTCGCCCGGATCGTCGCGAACGTCCCGGCTTGGGCAAGGTTCACCTCGCCAAGCTTGGCAAGTTCGAGGCTGGCCACGAAGGTGCTGGTCCAGCCCGATCGCCGCCGCATCCCGTCTGGCGGCCCGACGCGCCCCGCCGCCGGTGTGGTTCAGATCCGGGTTACACGCGAAACGCGGAATCGCTTGGTCGGCGCGGCTCTGGCCACCTTTGGTGTAACCCATAAACCGTCCGCTTTGAACCACGCCGATAGTCTCGCGAATCTCGTTACGGCCTCCAACTTTGTCCCTAGACCCTAACCCTATCTGCCGTATACCGGGCGCAGCGTTCAACAAGGGACTCTGATGTCCAACTTTCCTGTTGGACTCAGCTACCGGGTGGCCGTGCCGAGGTTTCTAGGTCTGATCCATAACAGCGCCAGCGCGGTCTTGCCGCTGCCAGGTGAACCTCCGCAGACGGCTGTGGCTCACGACAAACAACTCTTTGTCGTGAACTGCTGGGCAACAAGCCAAGTCGGGCATTTTTCCTCACGACAACCCCTTAGCAATCAGTTGACGCATAACCTTCTCTGACCGAGGTTGTCGTGAACAGGTTGAGGTCTGAAACGTGACGGAGCTGGTTGGCTACGCCAGGGTGTCCACTCGTGAAGAGCGGCAGGTGTTCGACCGCCAGGTGGACGCGCTCCGGGCGGCCGGGTGCGAGCGCGTCTTCGAGGACCGCGGCAGTGGGGCCAGCACGGAACGGGCCGGCTTGAAGGAGTGCTTGGGCTATCTGCGCCGCGGCGACGTGCTGGTCGTGCTCGACCTTGACCGCTTGGGCCGCTTGGCCGGGGAGCTGATCCGCCTCGTGGACGAACTGGAAGCCAAGGGCGTCGGCTTCCGCGCGCTCAACGCCTCGTTCGACACCACGACGCCCATGGGCCGCGCCTTCCTGCAAATCCAGGCGGCCTTCGCCGAGATGGAGCGCAACGTCATCCGCCAGCGGGTGAAGGAAGGCATTGCCGCCGCGCGCGCTCGCGGACGCAAGGGCGGCAGGCCGCGCCTGATGACGCCCGAGCGGCTGCGCTACGCCCAGCACCTCATGGCGGACAAGAGCCGCAGCGTGCCTTCTATCTGCCGCGAGCTGGGCGGCGTGCCCGCGAGCACGCTTTACCACTACCTGCACGCGGACGGGACACTGAAGGCACCGGGAACCAAACTACTTGACGCCGAGCAGCCGCCAGGGACGGTTCCGCCTCTGAACACTCAGGCGAGCTTGGGCTGATGATCAGACGCACTGAGGCCACTATCCACCCCCGGACCTCCCGCCCATGCGGTTTAGCCTTTGATCGGTATAGGCTGGCGCTCGGGCAAAAGCGTCTGCTTGCAGGCGACGAGCATGTGCGGGAACCCGCCGTTCCGAGGTTGCCGCACGCTGGCGCGATCCGACAGGGTGTGGGTCAGCAGCGGGTTTCGGCGCTGATCAGCACCACACTGCGTTGAAAAGCCGGAGTTCCCCTGGATCCCACACCTGCGCTGGTTTACAGCGACCGCTAAAAACTGCTTCAGCGCCATCCAGCAACGCACGATTGATCCAGCCACGCAAAAACGCTCGCAACCTCACTCCGACAGGCTGCTAGGGTCAGTCTAACGCCACGGCAATCCGGCGCAGCCCTCGCCGCCAGCCGCGCCGCGCTCGCGCCCAACCGTGCTTGCGCCACCAAGGAGATGACGCCGATGCGTAAGTTCCTGCCCACCAGCGCCATGCTGCTGGCCATAACGGCTACAGCCGCGTCAGCCGCGCCAGTCACCTTCAGCTACACCGGAGGCTTTCAGAGCTACACGGCGTCCACCACCGGCCTCTACAACATCCTCGCCTTTGGCGCACAGGGCGGCAGTGGCAGCGGCGGCTTTGGTGGCGGGGGTGCCGACATCGGCGCCGACTTCACCCTCACCGCAGGCGAGGTGCTGCGGATCGCCGTCGGCGGCACTGGGAGCGGTGGCGACACGGGCGGCGGCGGCGGCGGCAGCTTCGTCGTCGGGCCGAACAACACGGCCCTGGTGATCGCTGCCGGCGGCGGTGGCAGCGGCGGCGACAACGGGGGCGGTGGCGGCAGCGCCAATGCCACGCGCTCCGGGCGCTTCGTCACGGCCGGTGCCGACGGCGCAGCCGGCGGCATGCAGGGCTGTTCAACGCTTACGAATGGCGGTGAGTGAGAGCAGGTTCTTGATGCCTGCGAGACCGGCGCGGTAGCGGTCCTGACTGAGCGTGTCGGTCTGGTTTGCCTTGAGGATGTTGAAGGCGAA
>JAABUY010007608.1_pt1 | contig 10245 bp, 9 predicted proteins | sample 5560271 | NCBI WGS metagenome assembly JAABUY01 (sample SAMN10711886, study PRJNA513374) | rock metagenome | isolation source: Antarctica rocks | place: Antarctica: Victoria Land, University Valley
CGCTGGGGCCGCGCGACACCGGCCGAGTCCGTGCACGCACCTCGAGCGCGGGCAGGGCCGCGGCGCCCGCCTCCTCCAGGTACGCGCGCAGCAGCGCCGTCCCGCGGCCCAGCTGCGGGCGCGCTGCGCGCGCGCACCAGGCGGCGCCCCTCACGCGCCGCGCGTGCAGGCGGCGCGGCCGCGCGCTGCATGCAGGCACGGCCCAGCGGGTCGCGTACAGGCAGCCGAGTCGGGGCGACCCTGGCTCACGGGGGGCCCACGCCACCGTGACTGAGCCTCGCGGGAGCGCGCACGGGCGCAGCAGTAACCCTAACTCTGCACCCGAGCGGCAGCCCCGCGCGCCCGCACCGGCGCCCTTCTTCTTCTTCTCCGCCTTCCGCGCACCCGCGCCGTCCTCCGGCGCGCCGCCGCCGTCGGCCGCGCCCGCGGGCGCCGGCTCCGCTGCCGGCGCGCCGGCCTCGCCGGCGCGCAGCAGCTCCAGCGCGGCCGCGGCCTCGGCCGCCGCGGCCTCCCGGGCGGCCGCCAGCGCGGCGGCCGCCGCCAGCGCGGCGCCCAGCAGCAGCGGCGCAGCGCCCAGGTCGGCGTCTAGCGCGGCGCCGGCGCCGGCCGCCGCGGCACGGCCGGCCGCCAGCGTATCAACCGCGCGCGCGCGCAGCTCCTGCCGCGCCGCGCCGCATTTCAGCCGGCTGGGCGGCGCCTGGGCGCGCGGCGGAGTGGCCGATCTGCCGTGAGGCGCCACACGGACAACCCCGCGCATAGTGGCCGGCGGGTCCATCTGTTGCAGGCGCCCACGTCGGAGCACGCCGCCGCAGGTGTCGAGCCACGCGTCAGGGCCGGGGCGCGGGGCGCGCGGCGCCGGGCGGGCGCGCACCGGCGCACCCGGCAGCTGCGCGGCGGCCGCGCCGCTGCGCTCCAGGCTGAGCGCGGCGACGCGCAGCAGCGCGCGCGCGGCCGCCTGCAGCGCCGCCGCCGCCTCGGCCGCCGGCGCCTCCGACGGCCGGCCCGGCGGCGGCGCGGGCGCCGCCAGCACCGCCCTGACCGCCGCCGCGGCCGCCGCAAGCGCCGCATCCAGCGCGCCGTGCTCCTGGGCGGCGGCGCGCGCCCCACTGCTGTCAGCCCGGCAAGCTCTTGTGCGCAGCTGCATGGGGTCCGAGAGCCGGACCCAAGGCGTCGCCGGACGGCGCCGTCCTGGCGCAGGCAAGCCAGCACGGCGCCCCTTGGCACACGGGGCGTCCGAGCGCGCCCGCAACGCGCCCGGCGGGCGCTGGTGCCACAACCCTGCCCCAGCCCAGACACGGTGCGCGTCAGGGCGCGCCTGCGGCACCCGCAGCACGCATGGCAGGACGCCGGCGCCGCCGCGGCGCGCGTTGATGCGCGTGGAGCCCTCCAGCAGGCCGCGCACGTCAGTCGCCGCGTCCGCCGCCGCCGCCGAGCGGCCGCCGCCCTCCGCCTCGCCGAGCGCCCTCACCTGTGCGCGCGCAGCCGGGGTGGGCGCCAGCGCGCGCGGGCACGAGCGTGCCGCGCAGCAGGCGGCGCTCCAGTCTGACCCTCGGCACCCCCATGGGCGACCCCTACGTATGCGGCCGCGCACGAGGCCGCCGGCAGCGTGGCGCCGTGCGCGCGCACACTGCCAGCATGCACGTGGCAGCATGCTCAAGCAAGGCCCGCGCCGGCCCCCGCGCAGGCCAGGCGCGAGCGCCGAGGCCGCGCCGGCCCTGCCGCAGCGCCAGGCCGTGCCCACGCGCGCCCCACACATGCGCCAGGCAGCACCGCAGCGGGGAGCACGGGCGGCGCCGGCGCCGCGCACGTCGGCCTGCAGCGCGTCGGCGCTCAGCGCGGCGACGGCGGTCAGCGCGAGCGCCAGCCGCCGCGCGCCGCCCACCGCCAGCGCGGCCACGCCCGCGCCGGCCGCCACGCCGGCCGCCAGCGCGCCGCGCTCCGCCGCCGTCACGCCCGGCGCCGCCACGCCCGCGCGCGCCAGCTCGGGCGCGAGCGGCGCGCCGCCGCCGCCGCGCGCGTCCGCCGGCGGCAGCGCGTGGCCCCCGCCCGCCGCCGCGTCGGCCAGCGCGTCCATGCAGGCCGCGTCGGCGCCCGCCGCCGGCAGCGCCGGCGCGGCGCCCGCGTTCAGCAGCGCAGCCAGGAACTCGAGCAGCGCGGGCCGCGCGCCGCTGCCGCCGGCGGCCAGCGCGGCGGCGGCGGCGGCGACCGCCGCTCGCGCCTGCGGCCGGCTGAGCGCCGGCGCCGGCGCTGGCGCCGCGGCCGGCGCCGGCTCCAGCACCACCGCGTCCGGCTTGGGCGATGCCATCTTCATGCTCTGCAGCGCGGCGCCGTCCAGCTCCACGCGAGCGCCTGCGCATCCATCAGCGCACGCTCTGCCCACTGGCACACGTGATGCCCAGCTGGAAAGCTGCAGACAGCATAGCGGCCACACTAGACGACACATCTGCGGCAGGCACAACGCTTTTGCGCACCGGCGGCAATGCTGCAGAGCCCATCGAGGCTGATGGCCCCACCGACGCCGCCAATTCGCACTGCTTGCGCCATTTGGGCTGCCGGGCACTGCGCCCGGGACTGCTCCGCGAAGAGCCTCGACTGACTCACATTCGCTTGCTGCTTTGGACCAGGCCAGCGCATGCGGGCCAGATCCGGGGGCCTTGAGAGGCCATGCATGCTGGGGGACATGTGTCATGCATGCATATGTCAACAGAAGTCATGTCCAAAGACGGTTGTTGGCTGCTAGTTGCCCCTCAGCCGGTTGAAACACGATGAACCTTGTCGCTGAAATGACTCATGAGGCTGTGCCTATGGTCACCATTTTTTTCAGGACAGAGCGGGGAGGGGTGCTTACAGGCAGGTCTGCACGACTTGTGGAAGTGCACAGGGCCCTCACGATGTCACAGACCACTCACCGTTGACCCAGCAGAGAGGTACGGAAACACTCAAAGCCTTGAGGGCCGTGTTGCGGGCGGCCCATGGTGCGGAATGCATGCAGAGCCGGTAGGAGCCTTGGCATGTTAGGGTCTGCAGCACGCAGGCAAAACAACTCGAGAGCCCCGCACCACACTCAGCCCCTGTCCGCCGCTTGCATGCGCTCGCTGCTTGGCGCCCCGCCGCCGCGCGCATCCCTGGACGCGCGCGGGGCACCGGCCGCCGCCTGCGGAAGCGGCCCCACCTCCGCGCCGCCCTCTGCCGCCGCCTGTGCAGCGCCAACCAGGACCCCCCCTGCGCCCCGGCCGGCGCGCTGCTGCAGCGGCCGCGAGCCCGGCCGGCCGCCAGGCTCCGCGGGACGGCTGTGCTCCGCCGCGGACGCTGCCGGCGGCGCCGCCACGGAGTCCGGGCCCGCCCCTGCCGCAGCACCTCTGGAGCCCTCCCGAGCCGGCGGCGCCGGCTGCCGCGGCTCCGCAGCGCGCCTGGGCACGCCGCGGCTGCGCCGCCAGGCCTGCTGCGGTAATGCGGGGGCCGAGGCGGGCCGGCCGCCCGCGTCCCCGCTCCGCACCTGCGCTCCCTGGGAGGCGCCGCCGCCCGTAGCGCCGCCCGGCATCACAGGGGCGGCCACGGGCGGGGAGAAAGTGCCGCCCAGGGTCGTCCCGCCACATGGGGCGGCATGGGGCGGCGCGCGCGCAGACGCCGCGCCATGACAGCTCCCGCCAGAGCGGACGTTTGCGGCGGCGCCGGCCGCCGCCCGCGCGGCCAAGGGTGGGACCCCCGGCAGGGCGGGCACGTCCGAGCGTAGCACAGCGGCGCCGTCTGCAGCAGCCGCGGCGCCAGGCGCCCGGCGAGCGGCGGCGTCGCGGAGCGCCGCCTCGGCGCTCTCGGCGTCGGCCAGCATTCCAGCGACCTCTGCAATGGCGACAGCGTCGCCGGCGGCAGCAGCGGCGGCGGTGGCGCCCACGGTCGTCCGGAACCATGAAAGGGCCGCGGCCGCGGCCGCCGCCAGGTCCGCATCGGGGTGCTGCGCTGACGGCGGATATGTCAGGAGCGGGGCGGAGCTGCAGCCAGACAGGCCCGGGCAACAGGGGGTGCTGCTGCCCAGGTGGGGTTAGTGTATACCTATCCTTGGGTGTTTGCATGTGTGCGCGCTCGTTAGCAGACAGTTGCCCGCCGATGGCGCGCCGCTACGCGCTCTGCTGGCAGCATCTGGTCAAGGCGCATGCGGCTGCGGCCAGCAGCCGCGGCCAGGGAACCGACCCTGTCGGCCACCCTGCATCGCCGGGGCGCGCCTGCTGCAGCGGCGCCACGGCGGCGCCCAGCTGCGAGCGCGCCAGCAGCGCGGCAGTGAGCGGCAGGGCGGCCGCGCGCCGCAGCGCGGCCGCGGCCGCGGCCGCCCAGGCGCCACCCGCGCCGGACATGCCCAGCCAGCGCGCGGCCGCCGCCAGGGCCTCCAGCTCGGACAGCAAGGAGTCCCGCGCTCTGCCGGTCGGACAGAGCGGGTTCGACGTGTGGTCATGGACGTGCGGGGGTGGCGGGGTACGCTCGGGTTTGCTGCTGCGGGGCACCTCTGTGCTACACCCCATAAACAGGTGTGGCCCAGTCTGATTTTGGCCGTAGTAGCATACATCGGGTTGCAAACTTTTTGCATACACAGGTCTGCGAAACATACGCAGCGACAGCCTTCCCAGCAAGTGCAGGCGAGCACTCGGCCGGCCCGGGCGCTGCCAGGGTGGCTCCCCCGCGCGGGCCGCCGCACCTCTTGCCCGATCGCGCTCGGCCAGTCCTGGCCGCAGCGCCCGCGCGCCCTAGCGCGCCGACCGCCCGCCCCTCTGCGCGCACCCAGCGGCTCACGTGAACGGCGGCTTGCGCTGTTCCCAGTGACAGCGCCGCGCGCGGAATTCTGACAGCTTGACGCAGCGCCTACGGCCGCGCAATCCTGAGCACGCGCTCCGGCGAAGCCATGCGCCGCTCGGGACCGCAGCGCACGGCTGTCGGCAGCACGGCGCGCCCCATTCAGCCGCCAGCACGACAGCCTCGCGTGCGGCGTGCGCTGCGTGAGAGCGGTGCGTACCCGCAGAAGGCCCAGCGGCGGGGCTCGGAGCGCGCTGCGGCGGCGACGGCGCCGCCTGCGGCTGCGGCGCCTCCGCGGCGGCCTCCGCGGCCGCTGGCCGCGGCGCGGGCGGCGCGCGCGCGTCGGGAGCGCCCGCCGGGCCGAGCACGGCGAGCGAGGGCGCGCCCACGACGCGCGCCGGCACGCCGCCTGGGGCGCCCGTGCGCGCGTGAGCGCGTAGCGCTTGCGGGCGCGGCCGCGCGCGACGCGGAGCCTGCCGCGCGGCCACCGTGCACAGCCCGCCAGCAGCCCTCACCCGGCCCCTGCTCAGGGTTCACGCTGGCGCATCCAGCACTCCCTGTAGCCGCTCCCCTCCGGGAAGAGCGGCAGGGCGAGCGGGCGCGCACCGTCTGGTGCAGCCTCGCCTCCCGTCGCGCCGCCCGCGGGCGCCGGCGGCCACAGCAGCAGCAGGCGCGCGGCCGGCGGCGGCGGCCACAGCGCCGCGCCCGCCGCGCCGGCGGGCGCAAACAGGCGCCAGTCCGGCCCGCCGGGGCCCTCGAAGGCCACCGCAGGGCCGCCCGACCTGGCGGCAGCGGCCAGCGCGCGCAGGCACCCCGGCAGCGGCGGCGCGACGAGCAGCGGCGCGCCGGCGGGACCTGCGTGCGGCTAGGTTTACGGCGCGCTATCAGCGCCGCGGGTGCGCAGCAGGGGCTCCGGCAGAGCCGGCAAGGGCCGCGCAGCGCCGAGAGCGCGGCATGAGGAGCGGCGCAGGCTGGGACCCCGATCCAGCAGGCAGGCGCCTGACTCACTAGCGCAACAGCAGCACCAGGCGCGCCGTAGACAGGCCATGCGAGGCAGGACATGCGCGGCTGTATCAGCACCAGCGTCTGTTCTCAGCGCAGCCTGCCCCACTGCTCGCCCGCTCACTGCCTCCCCTGGGCTTCTGGCATGCCGGCGCGCACCCGAATCGAGCTGCGCCTGCAGGTGCGCGTTGTGCGCGACATGCAGCAGCACCGGCACGTCGACTCCGCCGCTGCCGCCGTCGGTCCGCGCTTCCCGCTCCGCCGGCGCTGTCCCTGCCTCCTCGCTGCTCGGCAGCTGCCTGCGCTTGGCTGGCCGCGCGCCAGGCGGCCGCCCGCGCCGCTTGGTGGCGCGGCGGGCGCCCGGTTCGTCGCCCGCCGGCGGGGGCTCGCGCGCCGGCGGGGCAGGTACGGGCGCGTGCTCAGACCCCGCTGCCGCTGCCTGGCGCTGCTCCTGCACAGGGCCGCTGCTGCCGGACGCCCCGACTGGCTCGCCCGGCCCCCCGCGCAGCCCCGTCGGCAGCTGCGGGCGCTGGCCTGCTTCGCGCCCCGGGCTGGCATCGCCTGCTGCCTGCGCCGCGCCATTGAGGCAGCCGCGGCTCGGCTGGTCAGCCGTGGTCCGGGCCGGAGGGGCGTCGCGCCCTGACGGAGACCCTGGCAGGCCAGAGTCAGGCGGCGTGGGACGCGCGCGCTGGCAGAGCGTGCCCACGCGCAGCCGCGCTGCGACCGGCTGTCGCACTTGGGTGGCGTCCTCCACCACGCGCGCGGGCGGCCCTCCGCCGTCCAGCCCCAGGCCTACGAGCTCGCGCAGGCCGGCCGCGGCCCTGCCGGGGCTCTGAGAGGAGCCCTGGCGCGGCAGGCACCGCGCGCGGCCCCGGCCCCGACCCCGCCCCCGCCCCCGGCACCGACCGGGCGCCCTGTGGAACCTGCCGGCCGCGTCGGCACGGCCGCCGTCGCTGCCGCCAGCGGCGGCGCCGCACGCGCCGGCAAGCGCGGCAGGCGGTGCGGGCGCGGCGGCGGCGCTACGCTCAGTGCCCGAGCAAGGGAGCGGCGCGACGGCCGGCGCCTGGCGCCCACGCTGCTCAGGCTCCACTGGCTGCCGGGCATGGTTGCGCGCAGCACCCCACTCGCTCGCACTCTGTCCAGGAGGGGGCCGGTCGGCCTGCGCGGGCCCTGGCGCTGCAGCTTGCTGGAGCGCCGCAGCAGGGCTGTGCGCTGCTGCTGGCGCGCCGTCCCCGGGCACAGCGTGAAGCCTGGCAGGCGCGCTCATGATGTTCGCTTGCGCGCCCTCAGCTGGCTGCTGCGGCCCTGCGTCCATCGCATGCAGGCCAGCTCGCTCTGCGCTGGCGGCCAGCGCAGAGCGTCGGCCGGAAGCCTGACTGTAGAATAGCACGCAGGCCGAAAGCAGCACTCAGGGCTGCGCCACAGCACGGCGTGGGGCCGATTGCTTGTGCACCGGTTGGCGCGCCAGGCCGTGGCCTGCGTTGCGAGCAGGAAACAGTCAGCGAGCCTGCTGGGCCACATTGCGAATACACGAGCTTGCCATGTGTGTGCGCGGCCTGCAAAACAAGGCAAAGTCCGCCGCGTATGCGCGGACTAAATAGTGAGAGCGCTCGGGCATCGCAACAGCAAACTCTGCAAACCTCAGTGTGGAGCTCCGAACTGAGTGAGCGGCGTGCCGCATTCAGCCTGCACTGCCCAGGGCGCACGGGCTACGACGCAGCGCAACTCGCTCGCCATGATGAACTTCGGTGCTCAGGTGCTCAGGCAGCGCTGGCAGGCCTCTGGCTGACAGGCGGAGTTGCTCTCTTTGGCTTCTCAGAGCCTCGGCCTAGACGGGGCACTGGCACTGCGCAGTACAGTGCTGTAGTGACCTCGGATGCAATATGTTTAAATTTATAAAAGTTTTTTTTGGAGTAGTGACGGGGCTGAAGCATCGCAAGTCGCATGCATTGATGCGCATGACGCCTGCGTGTAATACCTGCCCGAGGTCCATGCAGCCTCCCTCAACATATATGTCTAGTTGCAAGTCTGGCTGTGACATCACAGCCGCTCCACCCTCACCGCCGGTGACCGCAAGCGCGCGTCTCACCATGTCCTACCCCAGCAAGACCCCTGCAGCTGCAGTGGCATGGCGGCTGCACGGCGATGCATGCGGACCAGCCGCCCGCTTCACAGAGAGCCGCTGTGGTCACTCGCTCGATCGGCTTGCCCCCGCAGCGCACCCCACCATGCCAGCAGCACACGCGCGCGCGCGCGCGCGCCGCCAAAGGCCACGCCCCGCCCCTGCACAGGCAGCCGCAGGGGCCGCGGCCGGCAGGCTGCAGCGCGTCAGGGGCAGGGCAGGCCTGACCCTAATGCTACCCTATGCGCTCACAACTCGTCGCGGCCGGCGGCCTCGCGCGCTTCGGCCTCTGCCTTCTGGCGCTGCGCCTCGGCCGCCAGCGCGTTCAGGTCCGCGAACGAGCGCTCCACGCCGTCCTTGCCGACCAGCTTCATGCCACCGTTGGCAAAGATATCCCGCAGGCCCTCCGGCAGCTCGCCCGGCTCAACGCCCGCGCCCGCGCCCGCGCCCGCGCCCGCGCCCGCGCCCGCGCCCGCGCCCGCGCCCGCGCCCGCGCCCGCGCTACTGCCTGCGCCCGCGCCGCCGGCCTCGCCGCCGCCGCTGCCGCCGGTGCCCGCGCCTGCGCGCGCAGCGCCCTGTCAGCCCAGCCTCATGCAGGCGCAGGGGAACGACAGCCAGCAATCGGACCCTCCCTGGACCTCGCAAACGCCGCGCGCGCTGCATCAGCTTCCGTCGATCGGCCCTGCCACAGCCGGCGCCGCGACCACCGCCGCTCACGTTTGCCTCGGCGTGCCGCGCTGCCTTGCGAGGGGTTGCGTTTGCTTTGGCTCACCACGCTGCCTTGCGAGGGGGGCGCAGCATAAAAAAACAGGGGGGCTACAGCACAGAGTGCAACGTGTCTTTGCTCACACAGAGATATGCCAGAGCATAAGTCCACAACGCGATGCCATCGCCCTGGCCTCGCAAGCTGCAGCCCTTTTGCTGCATGCATTCCGACGTGCGGCGCGCGACTTGCAAACCCAGACTCAGCACTTGCTTATTCAGTGCATCAGCCTAGCGCGGACAGCGAATGCGATGCGGGTCCGCTGCCGTGCATGCTCGCGCGGCTGCACGCGCGGGCGGCGCACCAGCGGGCGCGCCGGCGGGCGCGCCGGCCGCGCCGTCGGCGGTGCCATCGGCGGTGCCGTTGGCGGTGGCCGGCGCGGGCGGCGGCTTGGGTTTCTTGGTCGCCTTGAGCCGCGCATACGCGCGGCGCGGCTCCGCCAGGCGCTTGGCCACGTCCGCGCTCAACAGGCTGGGCGCCGCGGTCGGCGCCAGGCGAGCCTGCTTTGACGGGAAAATCAATCGATGAGGGAGTCGCCAGACACCGCACAATAATAATGAATGCCGCAGCCGGAGTGCTTATCAGTGACAACTATCGAGACCTATCAGTTTGGTCGGCGCCAGGCGCGCCTGCTTCGCCGCCTCGGCGTCCAGCCAGGCGGCGGCCTCGCCCAGCTGCGTGACCAGCGCAGCGGTCTCTGTGCCGTTGATCCAGGGCTTCTGCGCGGGCCAGGCCGCCGCCGCGCGCCGCGCCTGCGCCCGGCGCGGGCAGGCCACAGTGAGCTAACCTCGACAACTTGAAAAAGCGATGTTGGAGGTGCGATACAGCGCCGCACGAGTAACCTATGCCGCAAGCCGCAGCCCTTCATATGGAGGCCCGTCCCAGCACCCGCGCGCCGCCCGCAGCTCCCGGCGGGCGCCGGCTGCGCAGAATATGAGCAAGAACGTTGGGGGATGAGTGGCATATGGCGGCCCGGCGGCGCGCGCCTGGGCCAGGAACGCGCGCGCGTCGGCCACGGCCTTCGGCAGCGCGGCCAGCTCGGCGGCGCGCAGCGCCATGGGGTCGCCGACCGCACGCAGCGCCGCCAGGCGCTTGCGGAACGCTGGCGCGGCCGCGTCCTCGCCCTCGTCGGAGTACAGCCAGTCCTCGTCGGCCGCCAGCGCCGCCAGGAAGCCGGCGCGCTGCTGCTCGGTGGTCACCTGCGCGCGCGCGCAGAGCCTCGCCAGCAGGATGGGGTAGGGTACCGCAACCCTACCCTATGAGGCGCGAAGGGTGTAGGGTTGGGGTGGCGCGACCTAAGGCCGCAGGCGGGCGCCCACTGGTGACGCAAGTCTGGCGCGCGGGCCGCCAGAAATCATCGACCGCAGGCCTGCATAGCGCACTCAAGGCACCAGGACAAATGGTCGCCGGCGCGGCAGGCGGACGGGCGGGAGTTTAGAGTAGGTAGGGTAGGGTAGGTTTACGGCTCGCGCGCCTTGGCAAGCGCGTCGTCCGCCTCGACCGCGCCGCGCGTCGCGATGATGTACGCCTCCAGGCCGTTCTTGGCGGCGGCGGCCGCGCGCTTGTCCGCGTCGCG
>JAABUY010007609.1_pt1 | contig 10244 bp, 9 predicted proteins | sample 5560271 | NCBI WGS metagenome assembly JAABUY01 (sample SAMN10711886, study PRJNA513374) | rock metagenome | isolation source: Antarctica rocks | place: Antarctica: Victoria Land, University Valley
ACCCTCATCCGCCGTACCGGCACCACGGAGATCGCCGCCTTCCGGCAGCACTTACGCTCCCGCCCCACCAAAGCCCTCCGCTTCCTTGTCCCCAGAAACCGCTCGGCCTGACTTTTCACAGACCCTGTTCCAGGCGTGGGCGGCCTTGACAAGCGCCGCTATGGTGGGGCCGTCGAACGCGGCCGTCCCCATGATGCGGGGATTTTCGACGATGATCTTGATGTAGTCCGACCCTTCGGCCACGCGCTCCGCGACAAACCGTTCCGCGTCGTCAGGACCGGTGACGGCGGTGAACGCAGGGAAGCCCATCAAGGTCGTCTGCATGCCGCCTGGCGCGGACGCCGGATAGCCGACGCTGCGGATGTCGGTGAGACCGGGGCGGCCACGAAGGGTCGTGACGAGCGCCGGCGGCGTCGCCATGTCCAGCATCGTGGTGATGCCCCAGTGCGCCGCATTTTTGAGGTTTTCGACTCCGTCCAGATGGATGTGCGCATCGATCAGGCCGGGTAGTAGCGCGCCTCCCTTGCCATCTACCGTCGTATCGGCCGGGGCAGTATCCGAGATGCGGCCATCCGCGATGACGACGGTCCGCGGATCGGTGAGGCGTTCGCCGTCGAAGACGCGCACGTTGGTCAGTGCGGTAGCCACAGTAGTCATGCTATAGTTCCTTTGCTGCGTTGCGCGGACAGCGCGAGCATCGCACCATTAGGATGCTCGCCCGCGTGAGAACCGGGTTTTCCACGCGTCGAGGTTGCTCCATGACTCGGCCAGCCTCTATTGTCATTCAACGTTGCGCTGTGGCGGAGAGGGTGGGATTCGAACCCACGAGACGGTTGCCCGCCTACGGCATTTCCAGTGCCGCGCACTAGGCCAGCTATGCGACCTCTCCAGAAAGCTGTCAGCTATCAGCAGTCAGTCATCAGCTTATCATGCTCCGTGCATATGTTGGTTGGCGGCGGAACGTCTAATTCCGCCAGCTACCACTGCCAACGCTTGCGTGAAGCTGACCGCTGAAGGCCGATCGTTCGTATGCGGAGGGGGTGGGATTCGAACCCACGAGAGGCTTGCACCCCTAGCTGTTTTCGAGACAGCCGCACTCGGCCACTATGCGACCCCTCCAGACACAGGAAAGTATAGCATAGTAGTCAGTTGCCAGGTGCCAGGTGCCAGGTGCCGAAAGGTCGCGATATCGGCGCGTGCAGTAAACTTTGGGAATCATGCCGTTAACCTCCAACTGGCAACTGGCAACTGGCAACTGGCAACTGGCAACTGGCAACTGGCAACTGGCAACTGGCAACTGGCAACTGGCAACTGGCAACTGGCAACTGGCAACTCGTCAGATCGCGCCGTCGCGGCGCATCACCTGATAGAACAGATTGGCGAGTAGCGTGTAGCCCCGTGTGCTGGGGTGGAAGCCGTCGGCGCCGATGTTGCTGAGGTTGTGCAGCACGGGCTTGGACGCGGCGTAGAGATCGACGACCGTCGCGCCGTGGTGGGCGCAGGTTGCGGCGATGACGCCGTTGTACAGGCGCACGATCTGATTGAGGTCGGACGCGCTGATGCCGAGACGCTTGTAGATTGGGATCAGGCTCAGGTCGGGCACGTTGCCGACATAGACCCGCGCGTGAGTCTTCCTGAGCGCGGTCAGCAGCCGGTCGAGTTGCGCGCCATAGTCGTCGGGCGTGACGAGCGCGTCGAGGTCGTTCACCGCCAGCCAGACCGTCACCAGGGTCGGCTTGGCCCTCAACGCCGCCGGCAGTTCGGTTGTCAGCGCCTGGGCGAGCGTGGACCCGGAGCGGCCAAGGTTGACATAACGCGAGGATGCCGGCAGCCGGCGCGCCAACTGCGCTGTCCAGTTGTCGCGGGCCGGGTTGGCCGCCCCAACCCCCACCGTGTCCGACGCGCCGAGCGCGACATAGACAACGTGGGTGGCGTGGCGCGCCACGGGCGTCGATGCCGCGCCGGCGGGTTGTACCCCGGCGACGAGTACGGCAAGCAGGAAAGTAATAACCAGGCTTCGTAACGACATGATACGCATGAATACATCCTCAGTGCTATTGCTCGTGATTAGCTGCCGACCATCGACCATCGACCATCGACCATCGACCACCGACCACCGACCACCGACCATCGACTTCCTAGCGTCCCGGCAGCGCATAGGCGGTCAAATGGCCGCTTTCGTCCGAGATGTAGACATAACCGTTGACGACGATGGGACTCTCCCAGTGGATGCCGCCAATGTCGCCGCCAGCGGAGGGCAGGGTGCTCGTCCATAGACGACGGTCGGTGCGGGCGTCGAACGCGTTGAGCACGCCGCTTGTCGCCGCGAATACGATGCCGTTGCTCACGACGGGCGAGGTGCTGCCGACCCCGGCGGTCCAGGCCGTGACGAGCTGGCTCACGCCCTGCCCGTTAGTGACAAGGCGTAGCGCGCGCAACTCGCTGTTGTCGCCCACGTAGACCCACGTTCCGCCGCCGGGTTGACGCCACATCGCGGGCTGCGTGAAGAGCACGGCGCCGTCGAGGTGGAGCGTTTGCAACCCCGCGTCGATGCCCCCGAGGCGCGCGCGGTCGACCAGGTGGATAGCTTGGTCTTTGCCGCCCTGCACGGCCATCAATGGCGTGCGGCTGCGTGGCTCGCGCGGGAGCATGACCGGCGCGGTGCTGCCGAGGTCGAGGTCGTTTTGATCCAGGTAGCTATAGTTGGTCGGCGTGAAGTAGCCGAGCAGGCGTGAGCCGTCGGCGCTGAGCGAGAGGATGGAGTCGCCGTAGTTGGTCCCGCCCTTATTGGCGTCGAACAGGCCGTTGCCGCTGGCGGCGTAGATGCGTCCGCCCATCGACGGATCAGGGTCAACGACGACGCCCGCGCGCGACCACATACCCGACTTCGTGTTAGGACATGAGCTTGTGCTGCGCGCGTCGTACTGCTTGTCGAGCGGCAGCGCGCGGATGTTGCTGCACAACGTATTGAAGACATGCGTGGCGCCATCGCGCAGGCGCAGCGCGACGACGTGCCCGTTGTAGGGGCCGCGGTCGCCGACGTAGCCCGAGGTGGTAGCGTACAAGTACCCGTTGGCGAGATTCAGGGCGGAGGCGTCCTTCTCGACGTCGGGCATACGCGTGATGCGCAGCGGGAAGCCCAGCCCCCGCACTTCTGCTCCGGTGGCGGCAGTGAGTTTGTGTACTTGCCCGTCGATGGCCGGCGCGTAGATGTAGCGCCCGGACGGGTCGGCCACGGGCGTCGAGGTCGTGATCAACTGGTCGCGGCTGTTCGCCGAGAAGGAATAAACCTTGGGCGGCGGCGAGGTGTAGCGCCATACAACCGCGCCGCTGTGGGCGTCGAGGGCATAGGTGACGCCGTCCCTGGTCGTCTGAAACAGCAGGGGGCGCGTACCGCCGCTCGTCCCCGCCACATGAGCGAGCAAGATGGGCGTCGAGTCAGCCGTATCGGAGAAGGTCGTGACCCAGCGGCGTTTGAGCGTGCCCACGTTCGCCGGCGCGATGTCTCCGTCGGCGGCGCCGCTACGGGCGGGTTCGTGCCCGAACATGGGCCAGTCGTTGGTTTGAGTCGCGGCCACACGCCCGGCGGCGTGGGCCGGCCCAGCGGCGAGGGGGACGGCGGCGACGAGCGCGGCCACGGCGAGGGCGCACAGTGTATCGGGGATAGGACGTGACAGGTGTTTCATAGGCGATGAGTCCTTGAGAAGGGGGCGCGTCTGTGAGGGCGGCGCGTCGTCATAATATGTACGCACTGTCATTGTGCCAGAGGCCGCGATTACGCATCGGATTATCGCGCACAATCGTAGCCAAACGCTGCTATGCTTGGTAGTGTATGGGGCGACCGTCCATAGACGCGCGATGCCTCAACCGGCTATAGTCATAACTAATCGCACCGCTGCGTGGCGCGCCGCCCAATGTCACGCCGTGGTGGCGGTACGTGGAGGAGCATGACGATGAGTGGCGTGACACTTGGCGATGCCGTGAGCCAGTATCGTACGGCGTTGCAACAGGCGCTCGACCGCCTCTCGCTGGACATGGTTCAAGCAGTCGCGCGGGAGATCCTGGCGGCGTACGACTGCGGCGGACGGGTCTACATCTTCGGCAACGGCGGCAGCGCGTCGACCGCCTCGCACATGGCCTGCGACCTGGCCAAGAACACGGCCGTCGCCGGTCTGCCGCGCTTACGCACGCAGGCGCTGACCGATAATATGGCGTTGTTCTCGGCGTTGGCTAACGACGACGGCTATGAGGCGGTCTTCGCCGAGCAGCTGCTGCTGGCGCCGATCGCGCGCGATGACCTGACGATCGCTATCAGCGGAAGCGGCAATTCGCCCAACGTGCTCGCGGGAATCGCGGCGGCGGTGGGGGCGGGGGCGCGTACGGCGGCGCTCACCGGTATGGGCGGGGGACGGCTGGCTCCGCTGGTCGATGTGGCGCTGGTGGCGCCGAGCGACGCGATGGAGATTATCGAAGACGTGCACTTGATGGTCAACCACGCCGTCACTAGCGCCGTCCGCACGGTCCTCCAGTCGCGTGTGGCCGTGGTCGCCTGATTGTCCTGACGCTGTTGATAGGGGCGGCATAGCCGCGGCATAACTCGAGAGAGTAGAGGGTACAGCGATGCAACCGGCAATGTTTTCCACCATACGTCTGGCGGTCAATAGTGTCCAATTCGTTTGAGTCCGCGCTCATTATCGCCCGCGCGCCCCTACGTATCAGCTTCGCGGGCGGCGGCACCGACCTCCCCGCCTACTACGAGCAGCACGGCGGCGTCGTCCTCAGCGCCACGATCAGCCGCTCGGTCTACGCCCTGCTGTCGCCGGGCGACTACGAGCGGATTAACATCACGTCGTCAGACTACCGTTCGACGCATGCCGGTAACGCGGGCCTCGAGGGGCCAAGTGGGAACCTGGCGCTGCCACAAGCGGTGGTGCAGGCCATGGCGCTCGAGCGGGGCGCGACGATAGCGCTCTCCTCCGAGGTCCCGCCCGGTACCGGTCTGGGTTCGTCGAGCACGGCGGCCATCGCGCTCATCACGGCCATCGCCGCCTACCAGCGGCGGTCCTACACGCCGGCGGAGGCGGCCGAACTCGCCGCCGATATCGAGATCGTGCGGTTGGGCCAGCCCATCGGTAAGCAGGACCAATACGCGGCGGCCCACGGCGGCGTCAATCTATTCTACTTCAACGCCGACGGTGTCACCGTCGCGCCGGTGACGCTCTCCACGGAGGCGCGCGCCGGCCTGGAGCAGCGCCTCGCGCTGTATTTCACGGGCGGCACGCGACAGGCTGGCCATATCCTGCGCGAACAGCGCACGCGTACGGCTGTCGGCGAGACGCGTACGATCGCGTCGCTACATGCCATCAAGGAGGGCGTCACGCCGATGCGCCGTGCGCTCGAGGCGGGCGACTACGCCGCGGTCGGCGCCTTGCTGCACGAGTCCTGGCAGCTCAAGCGCCAGGTGAGCAGCGGCATCACCACCGACGCCATTGATGTCGCCTACGAGACCGCGCGGACCGCTGGCGCGCTTGGAGGAAAGATCACGGGCGCGGGCGGCGGCGGCTTTATGCTGCTGCTGGTCCCGCCCCCGGCGCGCCAGCGCGTGCAGGCCGCGCTGGCGCCGCTGGGCCTGCGGCATATGCCGTTCAAGCTGGAGCCGCGCGGCGCGCACATCGTCGCGGGGGGGGAGCACGGGCCGTCGCTTGAGCCGGTTAGCGACTCTTTTCCGCCCGAGGCAGCGGGGATACGCGGGACGGACGTGGCCCATGATCGTTCGTGAGCGCGAGAGGGGGCCGGTAGAACGCTTCTTGCTGGTGGACGGCCACCATCTCTTTCACCGGACCTACAACGCGTTGCCGCGGAGTATTGTCGGGACGGATGGCGCGCCGATTCAGGGGGTCTATGGCTTTGCCAGCGCGTTCTTGCGGCTGCTGCGCCGATTCGAGCCTACCCATGTGTGCGTACCCTTCGACCCGTTGGAGCCGCCGTTTCGTCGCGCGCTGTTCCCCGACTACCGGACGGGGCGTCCGCGCGGCACGCCAGAGGAGGTCGCCAACTTTGATCGACAGGTTGCACAGACGCAGCAGGTCCTGGACCATCTGGGGGTCCACCATCCGATGGCGCCGGGCTTTGAGGCCGATGACGTCATCGGTACGCTTGCGATAGCGGCAACGACCGCGGGCCTGCCGGTGACCATCGTGTCCGGTGATCGCGACCTCTTGCAGCTGGTGGGGCCCTTGGTCGAGGTGTTCATGCCGAAGGGGCAAGATGGTGAGGTCTACACGCCCGCGGTGGTGCGCGAACGATGGGGGGTGCGGCCCGATCAGGTCGCCGACGTGAAGGCTTTGATGGGCGACACGTCCGATAATATCCCTGGCGTCCCTGGTATCGGCCCGAAGACGGCCGCCGCGCTGCTCGCCCGCCACGAAACGCTCGACGCGCTCTATGCGGCCTTGCCGTCGCTTCCCGCGCGGCAGGCTGATCTACTACAGGCGCACCAGGATCGTGTTCACCTCAACCGCCGCCTGGTCACCATCGTCACCACGGTCGACCTTCCGACCAACGTCGAGGGATATCGCTGGGCCGCCACTGAGCCACGGACGGCGGGCGCGCTGCTCGCCGCGGTTGGCCTGCGCTGACGAATCGTTAGCGTGCAGACGTCTGGGGGTGACCGCCACACGTCCGCACTCTCAGAGCCGCCGGGACGGGCGAGCAGCGCAGAGAGCGCCTGCGCTCCCAGGCTACCCCGAGACGGCTGCGCGCGAACGAATTATCGCGCCGATCCCATCCACTGAAGGATGGGGCCGCCAGGACAGAAAATGCATCTATGGGCGAGACCGAGGAGTGGGTATTCCACTCACGATTCGAGCGGGCGCTCACCAACGCCTCCGTCATCCTACCATGGAATAGCGGATGCGGCTGGCTCCGTCGTACTGCGTCGCCTTCGTCACCCCGTTGGGCAGCGTCGTCGTGACGGGCAGGTCATCGGCGTTGTAGCCGAAGCCGCTGCTGTACGGCGTCGTCCGGCCCAGGCTCTCGCCGATGCTCGTCGTCCTCCCCTCGGCGTCGAGCATGGTCGTGATGGGGGTAGCGCCGCCCAGGATCGTTTCCGTGCGGCGTTGGCCCGCCGCATCGTAGCGATAGGCGGTGGTCTGCCCGTTGTCGCTCGTCGTGGCCGTCCAGTCGGCGGCGTTGACCGTCGTCGCGCTGGTCGCTGTCTGGACGGGCCCGGTTGGCCCCTGCGTCTGTACGGTCGTGCGCAGCGCGTTGCCGTCGGGGTCAAAGCCCTGCGTGGTCGTGATCGTGGTCGTGCCGGTCACGCCGTAGGTGGTGTCGACGCTCTGGAGCACGCGATTGTCGCCGTCGATGAGGGTGGCCTTGTGGTCGCGCTTGTCGGCGTCGAAGCTCTCGCTCACGTTGCCCGCGTGGTCGTAGCTGTCGCTCGTGTAGGTGTTGCCCGTCGCGCTGGTGACAACGGCCGGGTCGATCTCGACGCCGAGGAGCTGATCAACCAGGTCATAGGTGTTGTAGGTCACGTCGCCGTTGGGCTGCGCGACCTGGACCACATTGCTCTCGTGGTCGTAACTCGTCAGCGTCGTCTGAGCGGGCGTGCCCGGCCCGCCTACGGTGTCGGACGCGACGTGGTTCTGGGCGTCGTAGCCGCGTGTCTCCCGCGTGGTCACGTTGCCGGAGGTGTCGCCGCCGGTGATGGCGAGGGTGTTGCCGACGGGATCGTAGCCGTACTGGGTCACACCGCCGATGGGGTCGGTTACGGCGACGAGACGGCCAGCCCCGTCGTAGTCCTGACGCGTCACGTTGCCTTGCGCGTCCTGGGCGGCGACCTCCTCCGTCGCGGAGTAGGTGATCAGGCTGGTCACGCTCACCGGGTTCGTGGTCGCGACCAGGCGGTCCAGCGGGTCATAGCCGCTTGTGGTGACCGCCCCAACCGCGTCGGTCTGGCGTACGGCGTTGCCGTCACCGTCGTACCCGGTCGTTATGGTCGGCGTCGTGGTCGTGTTGTCATAGAGTGTCATCGCTGGCAGCGTCGTGCGCACCTGCCGACCGAGATGGTCATAGGCGTCGGTGGTTGTGGCGCCGTTGGCCGAGGTGGCGGCGGTCAGCGCGCCGTCGTCATCGTAGGCCGACAGGGTCGTGACCGGGGCCGTCGTCGGGTCGCCCTGCTGGAGCGTGGTGATGGGCGGGGTGCTCGCGCTGGTCTGGTCGCCCTGCGCGTCGTAGCCCCACTGGCGGGTGTAGCTACCGGCGGAGGCGTTGAGTTGTACCGTCGGCGTGATGCCTTGCGGGTCGGCGGTCGTGTTGTGCGTGTCCGCCACGTCGACCCCGCGCCCGTCGGTCGCGGTGACGCGCTCGCCGTAGGCGTCGTAGCCCGTGACGCTGCCGCGCCAGGTGAAGCTGTAGCGGCACGCCGTCCCAGAGGCCGCCGCGGTTAGGCGGCGCGGCTGGCTCGTGATGAGGGCGTGGCGCCGCGCCGTGGCGACGGCGAACTGCGGGCAACTGTAGGCGGGCACGACGGCGAGCAGCTCGGTCGTGGTGATGACGGCGTGGTGGCCGTCATACTGATACATGGTGACGCCGCCCTCGGGTTTGTCGGTCTCGAGCAGGTCGTACGTCGTCGGGTCGTAGCGGTTCGTGGTGACGCTGGGAGTCAACGTCCCATTCAGGGGGGGTGTAGGCGCGGATCGGGGGCGCCACGGTCTGTGTGACCAGGCCGGTGTTGTCGTTCGGTCCGACGTACTCGTACGCAGCGGTCGTCCGGTTGCCGTTGGCGTCGGTGCTGCTGAGCACGTCGTGGTCTTGGTCGTACGTCATAGAGCGCGTATTCCCGAGCCCGTCGGCGACGCTCGTGGCCTCGCCCTGTCCGTCGAGGGCGTAGGTCGTGGTGAGCGCCCCGTCGGCGCCGTAGCCCTGCACGACCTGTGTCTGGCCGGACGTGTAGCTGAACGCCGTGGTGTAGCTTGGCGTGTAGCCCGCCTGACCCGCCTGGCCCGACGCGGGGCTCGTGATCGTGGCAAGTCGCCCCTGCGCGTCGTAGCCGAGCGTCCATTGGTGGTTAGCGCCGGTCGTCACAGTGGTGAACTGCGTCCCGCTGTAGCCGAACGTGGCCGTGAGCGCGTCGGACGTGTCCGCGCCCCAGGTCGTGGTCGTGAGCTGGCCCGCGTCGTTGTAGCCGTAGGCGGTGTGCTGGCCTTGCGCGCCGCCGCTGCTTTGCCATAACGGGCTCTGTGCGTCGGCCAACAGGCCGTGCTGATACGAGAACGCCAGCGCGCGGCCCCCGCTATTGGCCTCGCTCGCCGGGCCGTCCGGTCCGTAACCCAGGGTGTTGTTGTTGCCGTAGGCGTCGGTGTCCGCAAGGTAGCGCCCCTGCGCGTCGAAGGCGAGGGTCTCGCTCGCGAGGATGTTGGTCAGGGTGTAGCCGGCGGTCGAGGCCGTGAGCTGCCAGGGGAGTCCGGGCGGCGTGCTGTAGGTTGTGTACGGACCCGTGTCGCCGAGGCTGCCCGTGTAGGTGAACGGCCACGTCGCGCCTGAGTCGTCCTGGTAGGTCACGACGCCCGTGAGGCTGCCACCCATCTGTGGGGTCAGGCTGTCCACCCAACCCTGGCCGGCCGTACTCGTGACGCCGGCTTGGGACAGCACGCTGTCCCAGACGTGGGCGAGCGTGAGGTCGGGGCCGCGCGCACCACACGGGATCGGACTGGCCGCTCCGCGGGCGCTGTGGCCGCGGCGTTCGCGGCCGCCGTGGCGGTTTCCGTCATGGCGGCTGTGGTCGTCGTCGCGGGCGACGCTGTCGCCGTGAGCGCTGTCGCGGTCGTGACGCTCTCACTCGTAGATGATGTGGGCGAGGCGACGGGCGTGCTCGCCACGGCGGTCGGGGTGATGCTGCTCGTCGTTGCGGTGGTCGGGGTGATGGGCGATGGGGCCGGCGTGCCGGACGCGGTCGTCGTCCCCGTGGGTGTCGGTGTCGTGCTGGCCAGGATGGGAGTCGCGCCGAGTTGGGCGATCACGATGAGCAGCAGCGCCAGCAGCCAGCCGGCGCGCGGACGGAATGTCATGGACGAGTTCTCCCTCGCGTACGAGCGTTGTCATAGCCCAAATGGGGCTAGTACTACAACGACGGTTTAGCGGTATACTTCTTATATGAGGAGTATCGTGATGGAACAAGCTGATTTTGAGCGTGCGGCGGCGTCCTTTGCCGCCTTTCATGCGGAGTTCGCCCCGCTGTTCGG
>JAABUY010007610.1_pt1 | contig 10243 bp, 4 predicted proteins | sample 5560271 | NCBI WGS metagenome assembly JAABUY01 (sample SAMN10711886, study PRJNA513374) | rock metagenome | isolation source: Antarctica rocks | place: Antarctica: Victoria Land, University Valley
CTTGAACAGTCAGATTCGAATAGATGACATGAATAATGAGTTTCTTAACATAATAATCGTCGAATTCTCGAATTGACTTCGCTTTGATCAAAGTCAGAAGCTCAATTTGCAACTGATCACAAACAATCTGCGCGATCACTTCATCAATAAACGAATAGTCAGCAGCTTCGATGTCAATCAATGACTTCAATGAGTAACTAATTTCATTGCTAGAAAGTACACATTCAGTAATCAAAGATTCAGAAGCAAAAGAATCATCTGATCTGCTCGTCGTTGAAGAAATTAACACATTTTTCATCGCGTCTTTGATGAAAGTCTCTAGTTTTTTGCCTCGCTATTCTCGAAAAACATTTTCTCATTTTCTTTATTCTTCGAAATGACGATCTCATGTAGACGAGAGATGAATGCATGAGATGCAGAAGTGTTGATCTTGTTTAGTTGAGAACAATTCTTGAACAAATAATCGAAAGTCTTGCAGATGTAGCAGATAATTGACGATCTCGCTGATTCAGAAGTAGAAAAGATAGTCGACTTAACATAATTGATTATCGAAGTTGTTACTGACAGAGAAGTAACGCGTTTATCAGATACGACAGTGACTTTGACGATGACAGTGCGACGTTCGCTGCGAAGCTGATAATTGACTCGTTGTTTACTATTTACATCTTGAAGAAAGATTCTTAAGCGAATGAGCGAAGTAAAGTTCTCTGAACAGACTGATAGAGCGTTCTGCAAGCGATTATTGATTTTATTCTGAAGATTGTTCATCAGAATGTGATCGTCGTATTTGAGATAGTTGAATAGCTTCATAAAGTCAAAGTAGAAGACATTGAAAGACTTGTCTGCTTGTCTCAGAGCGTTGTACTCGCGACGACACTTTCGATTCTTATTCAGTTCATCGTATATTTCTTTCAGATGCTCAAATAGCTCGTCGATCGAGATGTATGAATGCGAAGCGTCATGTTGACGTCGAACGAAGATGTGCTCAGCAGCATCATCTTCTAGTCTAGATATCACATAGACAATACTGTCACGATTCTAGTCTTGTCAGACTCAATCTTCTAGTCTTATCAGATCTATTCTCGCTTCGTCATCTTGACTAGTCTCTATTGAGTCTAGCGTCGACTGAGAAACACACATATGTAGTCAGCTTCTTTCTCGTAGCTATCTTTCTTTCTTAGCATTTATCTTCTAGTTAAATGACATCTCTATCTGACTCGCTCTAGACAGATCTCTAACATTAGATAAATGCTCATCATCTACTATTCTGCTATCGACGAATAAACGATACGAAACAATCTATTCAGTAAGGAAAATTTGCAAGAAATTCTTCAAATTTGCATCATCATTTTAGATTGCAAGAGATTCTTCGATTCTACACTCATTTTCATCATTCTATTCGCAAGAAATTCTTTGAATAAAGCACTCAATTATTATCTGAAATTCACAAGAGATTCTTTGAATTTTCACTCATCAAAAAACATCAATTCAAAACATCAATCTCTCATCTACTTTTATCTCAACAACTTCTATCTTCTTTCATCATGACACGTGATGTCGAGTCAGTTGAGTCTCAAACAACTCGCCTGCTTAAAAGCATTGTCAATAGAAGAGTTTCACTTCTACTCATCGATGCTTCAGTCGAAGCTGAGAAAACTGTCATCTCATGAAACATAAACATCGAAGAACAACTGTTTCATTGAGTCAGCAATCAATTCGACGAAGTCATCAATATGCTGAACGAGCTTCGAAGTTGTCACGAACTGAGGGCTGAATGGAACCAGGATGGAATTCTAATAACTAGATTTTAGATACAAGACGTTGCACGAAGAAGAAAGGAAAGAAAGAGATCATTCAGAGGTTCTTATACCCCATGAACGCTGGGTACCATCCGTACCGGGGGGCCTCCATAACACCACTGATAACCTCACGCCTATCATCACCTATAATATTGTCCAACACCACCTAAGTGACCTAACACCTCTTTTCCCAACACCTTCCGAGTAACACATGCTAAAACCGTGACAATAGATCCTCCTTTTTGAAGTCGAAGCTCCTGCGAGGCTTTTAATCCTCTGACTCATATTCAGAGTCGCTGCTTCCTTGCACGTAAGCGGTTCATGAATCCTTACCCGGACGATCGGGATTTCGGGCGTGATAGGCGTTCATGGCTTCGGTGGCATCCATCACATCCGCAAACTTTATCCAACTGTTTTCTTCTATCCCAGTCCACTTAATTAAATACTCTAGCTGAGAGTTCTTTACCCGGGAGTTCAATATTTCGTCCATCTCTCAGCTAAGCACTTCTTCGGCGAAGACTATCGGAAACGGCGCGGGAGGTATTTGTTCAGGTAAGGGGTCGTTGGTCGCAGAATGAAGCAGATAAGTATGAAAGACGTCGAAACAGAACCAGTCATCGAGCAACTCTAGCTGATAAGAATGAGAACTAACAATTTTGATGATTCTGAAAGGTCCCTCGAATTTATTAGATAACTTCTTGCTGGGTCGATGAATCATCAGATTGCGAGCATCTAACCAAATCATATCATTAATTGCATACTTGGGGGCGTGTTGTCGATGAACATTAGCGAATTGTTCCTGATATGCTTGAGCTAAGGTCATTTGTTCTCGCAGGATTTCATTGATTCGATCCATTTTCTGAACAAACAGATCGGCATGTATTCGTTCCGGGTGTTCAATAACGTCCTTCTGAGCCTTCTTTGGTTTCAACCCCATTCGAGGATGCTGTTCGAAGTTAGCTAGAAACGACGTGCACTGAGTGCTTTCGAAGAAGTGATTGTTGGTGGCAAATTCAGCTGATGGCAGCCATGCAGCTCAGTCGTCCTGCATAAAGGACACGAAGGCTCGAAGATATTGTTTCAAAACGTCGTTGGCGTTCTCGATTTGACCATCCGTTTCTGGGTGAAACGCAGTTGACAATCGGGCTTGAATCTTCAATCGGGTACAAAGTTCGTCTCAAAAGTGACTGACAAACTGAGTTTCACGATCCGAGACGATTGAATCAGGTAATTCATGATGTTTTCATATTGCACGATAAAAAACTCGAGCTGTATCTAGGGCTGTAATTCCACTCATAGGCTCGTAATGCACTTGTTTAGATAGTCTGTTCACGACTATCAGAATATTGGTTGCCGAATTTCCGTTCAGATCCTTACTTTCAGGTACTGCCACGATGAAATCCATGACTATGTCTTTCCAGCGACGATTGGGTACATCAAGAGGCTTCAAAGCTCCCTGATATTTTTCTCTAGAGATCTTCACTCGAGAGCATAGATGGCAATTGCGTACGAAGCGGGCTACTGTCTTGATCATTCCGGGCCAGTAATAATGACGACTGAGTATTTCGTAGGTCTTGGCTCTTTCTGGATGACTCGCAATAGGCGTGTCATGACTTAACTGAAGCAGACGTAGTCGCAGTTTCTCATCTTCGGATATCAATAGCCTATCTCTATAGTAGACTCGATCACTTCGCAGCGTACATTCCGCTAACGGAAATTCTTTAAGCTTTCGTTGACCGTCTCTTAACGCAGTTATCACGGTCTGTACTCATTCATCATTGAAATAGGCTGCGGAGAGTTGTTCTTCTAGCTCATTCATAGGCATTTCCTCTGGTGGTTCAGACTGCTCAGAGATCACTGATTCGCCCTTCGAGTCACTTGATTCGAGTGCTTCAGAGTCACTATCGTCGAGAACATTGGTTAAGACTTGAATTTCCAGGTTTTTTGGTTTTAGCACGATCTGTCACTGATGTTCTCGACGACTATTCCCTTCGTTCAAGGGAAGATCTCCTGATCGACGCGTGAGTGCATCGGCTCGAGTGTTCAATTCACTCGGACGATACACGATTTTGAAGTTAAATCGAGAGAGAAATTCTGACCATCTGGCTTGTCTTCGGCTAAGCAGCTTGATTGACATGAAATATTCTAGGTTCTTGTGATCGGAAATGACCTCAACGGAGTCTAACGTGCCTTCCAGTTCGGGCCTTCATTCCTCAAAAGCTCTGATTATAGCTAGAAGTTTCTTGTCATAAATCTCGTAGTTGCATTCTGCGGATAGCATTTTGAAAGAGAAATAGGCCACAGGTCTTAACTGCTCGTTATCATCTCGCTGAGACATGACTTCGGCCACAACATAGTCGAAGGCATCGATTTTCACAGTCACGGATAGGTTCGGGTTATAGTGCATTAAGATAGGGACAGTGGTGAACGTCTGCTTGAGTCGATCGAAGACGGATTGACACTTCTGAGTTCAATTAAATGGCTGGTCTTTTCTGGTTAAGGCAGTCAACGGGCCGGCCAGCTTGGAAAACTCCTTAATAAATCGCCTATAGAAGTTGGCGAAGCTCAGAAAGCTCTGAACATCTTTGACGCCTCGGGGTGCAGCCCAATTCATGACGACATTGACCTTCTCAGGGTTCATTTTGATTCCGTGGGTGGTGATTATTAGGCCCAAATACTTGATCTCGATAACTGAAAATTCGCATTTCTCGATATCTACCTGTAGTTCGACGGCTCTAAGTCGCTCCAGTACCTGACGAACATGCTGAGTATGCTTCTTTTTGCTGTTGCTATAGATCAAGATATCATTCATGTACGCGATGCAGAAAACGTTCAAGAAGTCATGCAGAGTGTCATTAATGAAGTTCTGAAATGATGACGATCCGTTTGTGAGTTCGAAGGGCAAAACGTTGTACTCGTATAAGTCATAACGTGTCCGGAAAGCGATCTTTCACTCGTCTTCATAAGCCATTCGCAGTTTATTAAAGGCTGCAATGATATCTAACTTGGTGTAGTACTTGGTCTTAGTCAGCCGATCTAGGGTTTCTCGAATGAGGGGTAACGGGTATCGATTCTTAACTGTCATGGCGTTCAGGCTTCGATAATTCACGCAAAATCTGAGTCCTTCGCTTGATTTTTTAACAAAGAGTACCGAAGAGATCGCGGGGGAAGAGCTGACTTGAATAAAGCCTTTGGCCAAATTATTCTCCAGGTATTTCTTTAGTACCCGGAGCTCATCTTGAGACATGCCATATAAAGGCCCGAAGGTAGAAGTTTTGCCCTCCTGCAGCTGAATTTTATGATCATAGGGACGTCGTTCAGGTAGGATGTCCGTCAATTCGCGAGAGAAAACATCTAGAAAGTCGTGATATTCGGGGGGCAATAGCGTGGCAGGATCAACGAAAGGCGTGATTTTCAGAGCTTTGTCGATATTTCTCATGAATATGGCAAACAGATCATGGTTCTTTTTCCTAGCGAGTCGCAGGAACGAAGCACTACCTATAGCGTAGACCTTCAGGTGTTTCGGGGGCGAAGACGTCGAGAAAGCTGATACTGACACAGCCGAAATCGAGGTGCTCGAGAGAGTTTCGGGTACGGGTTCTGAGTTGGCTTGAGGTTCAAAGGTGAGCTGATTATGACGCAGGTCTATAATTGCTTTATGACTTTTTAACCAAGGCAGGCCTAGAACAACTGGGAATTGCGGAAGTTGAGTGACATAGAAGGGGGTTTCTTCGAGCTCCTCGCTTGGGACTCGAAGTTTGGCAAGAGCGTAATGAGTGATTGGATCGGATACGGCTGGTTGACCGTCAAACCCCTGAAGGGTACAGATTTCAGACAAAGGAAAACAGAGCAGGGAGTGTCTTTGCGCGAAAGAGTCATCAATAAATGCATAATCGATGACGTCGATATCAATCAAAACAGAAAGATTGACATTGATTTTATTGCTTTCTAGGTTACCTGAGAGCACGAGATGATCATTGTCCACCTTCTTTTCTAATCGATGAATCGAGCTAACTGAGAGTGCAGAGATTTTCAGGCTGTTCGATTGTCTCTGCGAGCGACTGTACGCAGAGACTAGACTTTTCCCAAGGCGGGAGAAGTATCGAAAGCGAGGTTGTCGATAGAGGTTGCGGGGGCGAATAATGAGACGGCTCGTAGCTGAACCTTGGGCTTTGAATTGCAGGCCGCAGCCTGATGCCCAGGCTTATCGCAGTATAGGCACAGATGATTGACCATGCGATGCTGACGCTCCTCGGGGGTCAGTGGGCCTCGTTTCTTCATGTTGGCGGTCGATAAGTTCATGGGGTCCCCCGGGCCCGAGATCGTAGCTTCCGAGCCTGCCGGGGGTGTCGCATATTTGACGGGGTACGCGGGGACTGTAGGGATCACAGAGGCAGGGTGAATCACTGCTTTTGGCTTGGGAAGGTTCTGTACTGTGGCGCGATATCGGCTATTCAATTGCTGGCATTTGGTAACCAACTGCTCATAGTTCAGGCTGCTGACATCCACCTGAATCAATAGAGCTTTGAGCTCGCTGGATAGTTCATTCTCCAGATTGAATTTTCGGATTACGACGTCATATCCGGTTGCATCAATGTGCTGCTGAAAATCGGACAGATATTCGATGAAGGTGCGATTTCGCATTCTTAGGACTGAAATGAATCGCTGAGCGGTTCCTTGCTTGTCTGGATCATCGAAGGCTTGTCTTAACAAGGCAACTAATTGCTCAACCGTGACTAGCTTGTCATGCTGAGCAGTCATACGCGGCAACGCTTGAGCGGCAGCGTTCTCCGATAAGCGGCTGTACCCATACAGAAGGCGGGACTCGGGAGTTGAATAATGATTCGCGTTCAACTTCAGCTTGCTGGTCAGCCCGAAGATGAACTGATTTAGCTTGTTCCCTCGCTCTTCGATATAGAGTTCTGAATTCGGATATTTCTCTGATTTGATATCGATTCTGCTCATGCTCTTGAGTTCTTGAACCATTTCTGACAAGGTTTCATTATTGGCCTGGGACTGCTTAAGTTCGACCTGAGTTTGCTCATGTTCTTGTTGACAGGCTGAGACTCAGTTGGTATACTGGGTGATGATGTCGTTGGACCAAGTTTGAAGTTCGATCAGGAAAGTGTACCACGCTTCGGGAGCATTGTTGACGTGGGTTCGAAACTGGGCGGCAGTGATGGATTCGTTGATCGGGGCTAGAGGTGCCGACGGCAGAGTGTTGCTGATATTCTCGGATTGACTCATGATGTAGTGAGTGCAACGTAATGTCACGAACTGAGGGCTGAATGAAACCAGGATGAAATTCTAATAACTAGATTTTAGATACAAGACGTTGCACGAAGAAGAAAGGAAAGAAAGAGATCATTCAGAGGTTCTTATACCCCATGAACGCTGGGTACCATCCGTACCGGGGGGCCCCCATAACATCACTGATAATCTCACGCCTATCATCACCTATAATATTGTTCAACACCACCTAAGTGACCTAACACCTCTTTTCCCAACACCTTCCGAGTAACACATGCTAAAACCGTGACAGAAGTCAGCGAGACTTGACTCTACAACTCAATGAACATTGACTTCTTGTACAAGACGATCACAAAAAGAGAGCAAAACAACTAGAAGTCGCTTTTGATAAAAACGATAAGTTAGAGAAAAAGATCAATCAGCTACAAGGCGAGCGGTTGAACTTCAGAGCGAAACAACGTCAAGCTGATCAATCTATGTCTCGTCAAGATACTCAGTCAGCTGAACAACGAGTCAATCAGAAAGAAGCTTCGATTCGTCGTTCTGAAGTTGAACGAAGCTCAACTTTCGAAGCTCGCTTTCAACAAGAATCTTCTACTCTATCTGATAACGAAAACGAAAACGATCATCACAAGTTCATCAAGCTTTCGAATTCACTCATCTTCATCGAAACAGATGACTCTATCTGAGAGACATGAAACATCAAAATAGCTGACAAGCTCGATGTCAACGCGAATCATTACTCTACTGAAAAGATTCGTATTGTCTATGTGATTTTCAGGCTAGAAGACGATGCTGATCAGCAAATCTATGCAAAGCATCGTGTTGACGCTCTCTCACTCTATCAATCACTATCAGAGCTACTGAAACATCTGAAAGAAATTTACGAAGATCAGAATCTGATTCGAAAGTGTCGTCGCGAATACGTCGCTCTGAAGCAGCTCAACAAGCTCTTCAGCTCTTTCTATTCAGAATTCACTAGAATATTCAGCTTTCTGAACTACGACGATGTCATTCTGATGAACGACATTCAGAATAAAATCAACAATCGTCTTCAGAACGCGTTGTCAGTTTGTCTCATAGAGTTTAGCTCGCTTGATAAGCTCAAGATCTTTCTTCAAGATGTGAATAACAAACAACGAGTCAATTATCAGCTACGTGACGAGCAATGAACAGTCAAATCGATAGCAGCTTCGAAAAAACGTTTTGTTTCTTCGTCGACATCAGCTTCAACCTCAACTACTAGCTATGTTCGACTCGCTACTTTTTTCACCCTCGAATCTGAATGATCAAGAATGTCAATCATCTGCTTCAACTGTAAAGTATCGAATCATCTTTCAAAGAACTGCTCTCATCTGAAGACTAGTACTTCGACATCTTGTGCATTCATTTCTCGTCTCAATGAGATCATCATGTCGAAAGAAGAGAAGGAATTATTTACAGAGAAATCGAAGAATGAGGCAAAAAACTAGTGACTTTCATCAAAGACGCGATGAAAGATGTGTTAATTTCTTCAACAACGAGCAGCTCAAATGATCTCTTTGCTTCGAAATCTTTGACTATTGAATGTGTACTATCTAGCAATGAAATTAGTTACTCATTAAAGTCATTGATTGACACTGAAGCAGCTGACTATTCGTTCATTGATGAATTAATCGCGCAGAATGTTTGTGATCATTTGCAAATCGAACCTTTATCTTTAATCAAGCTCAAATCAATAAGGGAATTCGATGATCATTATGCAAAAAAGCTCATTATTCATGCAATTTATTTGAATCTAACTGTTCAAGATCATATGAAACGTTTCATCTCTATGCTGATCACTCGATTAGATCAACATCAGATGATTCTCGAAAAAACATGAATGAACAAGATCGAGATGACTATTGATATGAAAGACGATCGCCTTCAATTTTCTAGTTTCGAAGCTCATATCAAAGATTCTATCAAAGCTCATTCGACTGTTCTTTCGAGCAAGAAAATCGCGATAGAACAGAAGAGTTTGATCTCTACTCAAATACTAAAGAGATCTATCTCTTCTGTCATCACTCGATTCAGCGAGAAGTCATCTTCATTCAGTAAAATCGTGAAATCATATAATTCAATCAACTTCGCTTCGTCTTTCGATTCAATGAACATAGCAATGATAGAGACTGCAGCATATAGATCACTAGTCAAACGATCGAATGTGACTACTTTCGCGATCATCATCACGAAAATCGATCGACTTCTAAAAACAGCTAGAAATAAACTCGAAGATGTAAATCTACAAGAGCTTTCACATGAAGAGATCTTGAAAGAAGTCAAAGCTAAGCTTTCTTCGAAATATCATGACTATCTAGACGTGTTTGATCGAGCGATGACTGATCAACTACTCTCTCATCGTCTCTACGATCATAAAATTGAGTTGATCGACGAGAAAACATCTTCTCGAAGTCGTCTCTATCATATGTCTGACTACAAGCTTCAAAAGATGAAGAATTATCTGATCGAGCATCTGAATAAAGACTTTATATCTTCTAGCTCAGCTTCATATGCTTCGCTCATACTATTCGTCGAAAAGAAAGACGGTAGCTTGCGTTTCTGTGTAGACTACAGAAAGCTCAATGCTTTGATCAAACGAGATCGCTACCTCTTATCGCTAATAGACGAAACTCTCGCTCGTATTCAAGGTAGCAGATACCTGATTCGATTGAACATCATTGTTGTCTTCAACAAACTGCGTATGCATTCGAGCAGCGAAGATTTGACTATCTTTATCACCTCTTTTGATTTCTACAAATATCACGTGATGTCTTTTGAATTAATCAACGGTTCGACTTTCTATCAACACTATATGAACGACGTGTTATTTGACTATCTTCATCAGTTTTGTCAGGTCTATCTAGATGACATTATCATCTACAGCAAAACACTGAAGAAACATAAGCGACACGTACGATTAGTTCTACATAGACTACGAGAGACTGATCTTCAGATGAATATAAACAAATGCAAGTTTCATGTTCAGAAGATCTTCTTTCTGAAACTATTGCTATTCATCGAAGAACTAAAGATGAATCTCAGAAAAGTACAAGCAGTAGTCGAATGATCTACTTCTACAAATCTCACTCAGATGCAGTTCTTCGTCGACTTCTGCAATTTCTATCGACGTTTTATAAAGAACTTTTCGAAGATTGTTCATTCTCTGATTC
>JAABUY010007612.1_pt1 | contig 10242 bp, 9 predicted proteins | sample 5560271 | NCBI WGS metagenome assembly JAABUY01 (sample SAMN10711886, study PRJNA513374) | rock metagenome | isolation source: Antarctica rocks | place: Antarctica: Victoria Land, University Valley
CCGCCAGACCCAACGTCATGCCACGCCCCAGGGGAAGAAAGCCTCACCAGCAACAGCATTCTTCCGAAACGATCACGAAAGCGGTCGCACCGCCACGCGGCGAAAGACACCAGTCACCTAGACCACGACGACCACGACAAGCGCAGATACCTCGGCTTCTCACACGAGCAGTGCAACAGACTCGCCGCTGCCAGTCGCGGTGGGCAAGTCACACGTGAGCGGTACGGACCACGCCGCCGGCAGTCAGTGCCAACCCCATACACCCGCACCGACTGGTGATCTAGGTACTCCTCGATCTGGTACCGCGGATCTAGGTACCGCTTGATCCGGTACTGCCATACCGGCACCACCTACCCGGCACTCCGCTGACCCAGTGGGCGGCACCTGGCACCCGGTGGGAGTGCCACCGCCACCCAACGGCAAGTCCGACGCCGACCGAGCCGACGACCCACGACCCGCCAGCCGGCAAGACGGACACCACGACATAGTGGGGGGTTACCCCAATACACCGCACCCCAAGATGACCGCCGGTGATCTCTTCTCCCCCCGCGAGTTTTCGGTGTCCCGGCATGCCTCTGCCCCCTCGCCCCGGCCGATCTTGCCTCGGCTGACGGGGTTGAGATCCTCTATAGGACAGGCGATCTCGTGGCTGTTTGGATCGTGCGCCCGTCTCGGCCGCCTGTCAAGCCACGGCCCGATGATCTTCCTGCAGGCGTCAACGTCGCCTCGGCCCGCGCTTTGGGACCAGGGCCGAGGAGCGATGGCCGGGCAGTGCGGCCCTTCTTTGCTGCGCAGCGACCCCGACCAGCGCCTGCAGGAACCCCCTTTCCACCCAACCCACCGAGAGGAACACGTAACGATGACCGAGAACCCTTATACCGCGGCAGTCTCACCGATGAGGAGTCGGCTGCCGATGATGCTGCCCGTACCGCTGACCCGGCCCGGCACGCGATCCTGAACCGTCCCCGGTCCGCAGCTACCCATGCGCTCGTGGACCGCCTGGCCGAGCGGTTCGCCCCCGCCGCCTCCGGTGACACCACGGGCGGTGCGGCATGAGGGTCGGCTCTCGCCACAACGCGCTGCTGAGTGCTCTGCTCGCCGCCGCCGATCAGGGTGCGTGCACTCTGCCCCCTGCCGTGATCGAGGCCCGGGCCAGGCTCGCGAGTGTGCAGGCGGTGGCGGCATCCGCCCTGCGCGCAGCGCCTGACGCTGAGGCGCTAGCCCGTTCCGTTGCTGTGCTGGCCTTGGCAGCCGATCCGGCCGAGGACGTCATAGATGCGGTCCTGAAGGGCCGGCAGACCGACGCTGAGCACCGTCTGCGCGCCGAGTTGCTCGCTGCTGCTGCTGAGACCGCCGCAGATGCGCTGGACGCCCTGCCCGACCTAACGGCGCACCTGCAGGACGCGCACAGCGCTTGTGTCACCCGGCTCAAGGGCGCGTTCGCCACGTTCTCGGTGGTCTCCACCAATCCCGATGATCTTTGGGGCGCTTCTCCTCAAATCCGGGGTGCGTGGACCAGTTTTACCCGCGCCGCCGTCCACTACGAGGCGATCTTGGCGGTGTGGAGGCTCGTCCGGGCCACGTCGCCCGCCACACAAGATCACGAAAACCTGTTCTTCGAGGTCGCCAACATGGATGCGGTGTGGCCCGAAAGGATCGACGGGTTGAGACCGGCGTCCACGATGAAACTGCCATGGCCGCGCAGGGCCGACACCCTTCAGTGGCTGCTGTGGATGCACGAACACGGTGCCGTGCTGCACCTGCCGAGCGCCGCGCAGCAAGATCTCGCCTGGCATGCGGTGCTCGGTGAGCGTGCCCGTGAGTTCGGCGCGGGCGACCATCACGTCTCGGAGATGCGCCAGAGGTTCGCCAGTTGAGCGCGGTGGGGCGCTGGTGACCTCCTGCCCGGCGTCCCACCAGCACCACCCCGCTAGTTCACCCGCCGGAGCGGTATCACCTTGGCATCGGCGAAACCTGACAGCGCCTCGGCGATGGCCTTGTCTCGGTCGGCCACGGAGTGCTGATACCGCATCGCAGCCGCAGGGGTGCTGTGGCCGAGCCGGGCCATAAGGTCAGCGATGCTTCCGCCAGCCGCCGCAGCTAGGGTCGCACCTGTGTGCCTGAGGTCATGGAAGTGCAGATCCTCCCGGCCGGCCGCTGCTCGCGCCGGGTGCCAGAACGATTGCAAAGCGGTCGGAGCAAGGTGGCCGCCGCGCCGGGCCGGGAACAGCAACTCATCCTGCCCTGCCCCCGTGTGCATGCGCAGGTGACGTTCGAGCACGGGCAGCAGGTGCGGGGGGACCGACACGGTGCGACGCCCCGCCTCGCTCTTAGGTGTCCCGACGAACGTCTGACCGCCGGCCCTGGTTACCCCCCGTTGGATCCGCAGCACCCCCGCCTCGAGGTCAACGTCGCCCCGGCGCAACTCAGCCAACTCCCCATACCGCATCGCGCACCACGCCGCGAGCAGCAACAGCGGACGGCGGTGCTCCGGGCACGCCGCGACCATCACGTCCAGCTCGGCGAGGCTCGCCACCTTCGGCGTGTGCTGCGTGCGGGCCGACCCGCCACCCCGCACACGACACGGGTTGGTCGGCGTAAGGTCATCGGCCACCGCCGTCGCCATGACCGACCTGAGCAGGCTGTAGGCGTGCGCCCGCTGTGTCGGTGCCGAGGCGTCCAGGGTCGCGTACCAGTTCCGCACCGTCGTCGGCGTGAGCCTGCCCAGCTCGACGTCACCGAGCGCGGGCAGGATGTGCCGGTGCAGCAGGTTGCCGTACAACAGCTTCGTCCTCGGCTTGAGCTCTCGGGCCGCCAGCCACGCCGTCGAGTACGAGCGCAGCGTCAGAGCGCCTTGCGCCTCCCCTGCTGGTTGCGGCGGCACCCACGACCCCCGGTCTACAGCGCGGACCTGCCCGGCCAGCCACGCCGTCGAGTCCATCCGCGTGTCGAACGTCACGGGCCCCGACCGCATCACCCCATCGGGGCCACGGTGCCGCGCCTGCCACCGGCCGGACGGGAGCTGACGGACCGCCCCAGCACCGTTGCTACGTCGCTTCGCTGGCATCCTGTTGCCTTCCCTGTTCCGTGGCTCGTGGCACGTTCGTGCCACACAGCGTGGCACGGGGGTCCATTCGTGTCCATCGGTGTCCCTAGCCGATGAGGGGAAACCGCAGTTGAGAAGGCATAACTGCAGGTCAGCCGATCACGCCGTCACAGGTTCGAGTCCTGTTACGCCCACCCCGTGCCCCCGCCGCCGCACCTCGATGCTGACCACCGATGAGGTTGCGGTGAGCGCCTCCACCGCACGGGCACTGCGCATCGCCGGGCTCGGCTGCCTGACCGCGTGCAGCGTCCTGGCCGTGCTGGTCGGCCGCTCCGGCGGGATCGAGGTCGGCCACTGGCACCTGTTCACCCTGGTCGGGCTCTGGACGGCCGGGGGCACCGCCGCCTGCCTGCTCTTGGCCGCGGCCCCAGGACGCAGGGATGCCGCGCTCGTGGTCGTGGCCGCGTTGGCCCTGCAGGTCGTAGCCCTTCTCGCCGGTCCTCAGCTGTCGGACGACCTCTACCGCTACGTCTGGGACGGCCGGGTGGCAGCGGCCGGGATCGACCCCTATGCCGCCCCCCCGGACTCCCCGCAGCTGAACCGGCTGCACGAGCCGTTCCTGTGGCCCTCCCCGGCAGGCTGCACGACGCGTCGCCGGGACCTGCCGCACGCGGGGCGGGCGGACCCGTTTGCCGGTGTCGGCAAGCTGCGCGGCTGCACGATCATCAACCGGCCCGAGGTCCGCACGATCTACCCGCCGGCGGCGCAGCTGGCCTTCCGCGCCGGCTACGCACTGACCCCCCGGTCCGCCGGCGAGCTGCAGGCCGAGCTCCCCGCTGCGGCGTACAGCTTGGGGTTGACGGGGTTGCTCCTCGGCCTGCTGCGCCGCTCCGGGCGTCCTGTGGCATGGGCGCTGCTGTACGCCGCCACCCCACTCGGGGCGCTGGAGACCGGCATGGACGGCCACATCGACGTGCTGGCAGCCCTTCTCGGTGTCGGTGGGGTCGCGGTGCTCGCCCGTTCGCAGGTGCGGTGCGCAGCGGCAGCTGCGGTGGGGGTGCTGGTCGCCCTCGCGACGCTGGTCAAGCTCTACCCCGCAGCCCTGGCGGCCGTCGCACTCCCGCGCCTCGGCTGGTCCCCCCGCCGGACCGGCGCTTTCGTCGGCGCCGGCGTCCTCACCGCGGCCGCGCTCTACGCGCCGCACGTCGCCGCCGTGGGGGCACAGGTCCTCGGCTACCTGCCGGGCTACCTGGCCGAGAACGGCTATGCCTCGGGCGACCGCTTCGCGCTGCTCGGTCTGCTCGGCCTGTCCGGACCGGCGGCCACCGTCGTCGCGGCGGTCCTGCTGCTCGCGCTGGTGTTGTTCTCGCTGCTGCGACCCCTGCGGTACGGCGAGGTGCGCGCCGTCGCCGGCCGGGTGGTCCTCGTCGTGGGCGGTGCCTTCCTGCTGGTCACCCCGGGCAACGCCTGGTACTGCTCGCTGCTGGTGGCCTGCGCGGCGTTGGCCGGACGACCGGAGTGGGTGCTGGTGCTCGTGGCGAACTACGTGACGTACTTCGATGCCGTGCTCGTCGAGCAGTCGGCCTGGCCGAAGGTGAGCTACGCCGTGGCGGCGGTCGGGGTCGGGTTCGCCGCAGTCCTGCGTCGACGCGGTACCAGGTCCCGGATCGCGGGGTCCAGGGGCGCGGGGTCCGGGGGCGCGGGGTCCCAGGGCGCGCGGGCACCGGCGTGACGGGTGTCCGGCGGCACCTACCCGTGCTGACCCTCGCGGCCCTGGCCGCCGCGCTGTCGGTGGCCGTGCACCTCATGCTGTTCGCCCGCGGGTCGTTGGACAACGACGAGGTCGTGTACCTGCAGGCCGCCCGTGACCTCGCCCACGGCCACCTGTTCCTGTGGGTGCCGAGCCCTGCGTCGGCGTACCAGCCGTGGTTCTACGCGCCTGGTCCGCACGGGTTGGTGCCGAAGTACCTCCCGCTGGTCAGCGGGCTCTACGCGCTGGGGCTGCTGGTGACCGGCTCGGTCGTACCCGTGTTGGCCGGGCTGGCGGGTGCGGCCGCGGTCCTCGCCCACGCGATCGGCCGCGAGGTCGGCCTGGGTCGCCGTACGGCGCTGCTCCCCGCCGCGGTGCTGTCGCTGTCACCGTTGACCTTGGCGCAGTCCGGGCTGGTGCTGTCCTACCTGCCATTCCTGGTACTGCTGCTGACCGGCTGGCTGATGCTGCTCGTACTGGCCCACCGCGACCTGCCCGCACCGGCCCTGATCGCTCTCGGCCTGGTCGGTGTCGCGGCCGCCTGCGCCCGCCCGCTGGACGCGGTCGTGCTGCTCGTACCGCCCCTGCTGCTGGCCGCGTCGCGCGCCGGGTCCCGAGGGTCCCTGCTGCGCAGCACGACGTTGGCCGCCACCGGCGCCGTGCCGCTCACCGCCGCCGTGCTGGCGTACGACGCGCTGGCCACCGGCTCGGCCCTACGGCTGCCGTTCGGTCTGCTCGAGCCGCAGGACACGCTCGGCTTCGGGACCCGGAGGCTGTTCCCGGAGGATGCGCCGCACCAATTCGGACCGGTGCAGGGGCTGCAGGGCCTGCTTGCGCACCTCGTCGTGGCGCCGCTGTCGTGGGTCGCCCTGGGTGTGCTGGTCCTGCCGGGGGCCCTGTTGTCGCTGCGCCGTTGGCGCCGGCTCGATCCGGGGTTGCGCGCGCTGTTGAGCGCCGCCTGTGTGCTGCTGGTGGCCTATCTCGCGTTCTGGGGGCCCTACAACGCGTCGGTGCTGTGGGGCGGCCCGCGCGTCGTCGGGCCGTTCTACGCCTTGCCGCTGGTACTGCCGCTGGCCCTCGCCGCCACCCCCTTGCTGGTGGTCACGGGCCGCCGGCGTCCGCGGCTGCTGATCGGGGTCGTGCTCGCCGCCCTGGTCGTCAACGGGGCGCAGGTCTTCAGCGCGGTCGGGCAGGCCACGGACGAGGCCGGCCGCATTGCCCGCGTGCTCGCCGCAGCGGCAACGGCCCGCGGTGAGCTCCTGCTCGATGTCGACCCGCCCTATCTCGGGCACCCGGTCAGTGAGCTGCTGGACAGGCCGGGCCGGCCCCGTCTCGCTCTCGCCGCGCGGCTGCCCGTGCCGGCGGCCGGAGCACCGGTGCCCGATCTGCTCCAGCTGCCCGAGGATCCCTACCGGCCCGGGACGCGGCTGTCCTACGTCGTACGCCGGATGCAGCGGCTGACCGGGACGCAGGTGCCGCTTGCGGTGTCGCTGGCGGGCGGGCGGCCCGGAGATCTGCTCGTGGTGGACCGCGCCGGCCAGACCGGTGGCTGCCTGCTCGCGGACGCCAGGATCGTCCTGGGCACCCGGTCCGTGGTGGGGTGCGACGGCCAGACCGTCCCCGCAGCGTGGGAGCGGGAGCAGTACCTGCACTGCGGCACGGCGCAGTGCCTGAGCCTGACGGTCTACCGGACCCGCCCGGGCCGGCAGCCACACCGGGTCGGCTGGCGCCTGCTGCCGGTCGACGATACGCGCGGTTCGCTCTCGCTGCTCGTGGACGGGCCGGTGATGAAGTCCTCCGGCGGCGGCTGGCTGACCGTCGCAGCGGCCACCGGGCAGAGCCGCGGCACGGTCAGGGGTCGATGAACTGCAGCTGGCTCTCGCTCTCGCTCAGCACGACGAGTCGTCCGGTCGCCGGCACCACCGTCACTGAGTAGGCGTTGCGCACCGTCGGCCAGGTCCGCACCTGGTCCAGGCCCTGCATGCCCACCCGGTAGGACACCAGCAGGTTGCGGCCGGTGGCGGTCACGAAGGCCAGGCCGCGCTGCGCGTCGTACGCCGTGCCGTAGGGCTGCCCGGACAGCGGGGTCGACGCGACCTGGCGGGGGGCGGCGCGGACGTCGAAGCGCAGCAGCGCCCCGCCGGTGGTGTCGGTGACCAGGACGGTGCCGGGCTGCAGGGCGACCACGTGGGTGGGCCCGGCGCCGGCCGGCAGCACGCCGACCTCCCGGTCCCCGCGGTAGACGTGCAGCAAGCGGGCGCGTACGTCGACCACCGTGCCGGTGTCGCCGGTGCCCGCGGCGCCCCCTGGCTGCAGGAGGCCCTCGAAGGTCTTGACCACCGACCCGCGCCGGACCAGCGAGACCGCACCGCCGAACTCGTCGGCGACGTACTGCGAGCCATCGGTCACCACGGCCAGGTCATGGGGCTGCTTGCGGACCTGCACCGAGCCGCTCAGCCGACCGGACGGCAGCTCCACCCGCGTCACGAGGTCGGTGTCCTCGCCGGGCACGAGCACCGCACCACCGCCGGGGACCAGCTCCAGGTGCCGCGCCGATCCGGGTACGGCGACGTTGCGCACGACGCGGCGACGGCGTGGATCGACGAGCGCGAGCCGGTCCGGGCTGCGCAGCGCGACGACGACCAGACCGCTGACAGGGTCGGTGACCACGCCCTCGGGGTGGCCGCCGCCGAGCTCCAGCACGGTCCCGGCCGGAGGGGCGGCGGTCGGCGGAGCGTGCGCCGGTTCGGGTGCCGCGACCAGGGGGCGCGGCGCAGGGGAGCGCGCGCCCGAGCAGGCAGCGGCAAGGGCCAGCAGGATCAGCACCGCGGGACGGCACCTCATGGCCGGACCAGGCCGGCGAACCAACGTACGGCTGCGCCGTCGCGCTCGTCGTCGGCCTCCGACCACTGCTCCAGGACCCGCAGGCCGGCGTCGTTCGCCGTACGGTGTGCCGCGTCCGCAGCCACCGTCGCCCACGGGAACCAGCGGCCTACCGCGCCGAACTCGTCCCGAAGGCGCAGTTGCTGCGCCCCGCAGTGGGAGCCCGGAGGGGCGAGTTCGACGAGCACCCGACCGCCCGGGGCGAGCAGCTGCGCGCACCGCTTCAACAGGGCGACGGGATCGCCGCCGATGCCGATATTGCCGTCAACGAGCAGGGCCTCACCCCACGTGCCAGCACCCGGTACGTCGCCGAACACCGAACCACAATGAGCTGCGCCGCCGGCCCGCTGCGTCATGCGCACTGCCGCCGGTGAGATGTCCAGCCCGAGGGCAGGGCACCCGCGGGTGGCCAGGGCGGCCACCAGGCGACCCGGTCCGCACCCGACATCCAGTGCGGGACTGACGATGCGCTGCAGCAACGATCGGTCGGCGCCACGCGCCGGGCCCAGCCAGCGCGGCAGGTCCAGCACGGTCATCGAGCCCTCGCCGTGGTCGACCGACAGCGTGCGCCCGCGCACGAGCCCGGCGCTGTAGACGGCCATGCTCACGTGCGGTATCTCCTCCTGGCGAGGGCGTCGGTCACCTCTCGTTCGCCTCCGGGGCCTGCCCAGATGTCGCCCACACATGCCTTCCGCCGAGCGTCACAGTCCGGATACAAATGAGCGCGGTGCCCCGGATCACACGAACCGCGGCCGCGTGGGCCCCGAACGCAGCACGACTGAACACTCCGAAAAGCCAGTCTCGAAAGGACCCTCATGCGCAAGTCCCTCTCCGCTGTCGTCGCGACCGCCGCCCTCGCCCTCACCGTCAGTGCCTGCGGCAGCAACAGCACCGACAAGACCGCCAACGGCGGCTCGAGCGGTGCCGGCGCGAGCAGCGCCCCCAGCGCGCAGGCCACCCCGGCCGCCGCGCTGACCGACCTCAAGGGCAAGAGCACCGCGGTCAAGCTCGACCCGATGTTCCTCGCCGGTCTCACCTCGCTCAAGCTGACCCCTGGCGTCACCGGCACCGCCAAGCTCACCGACGGTTCGCTCATCTTCCCGATCACCGGCGGCACGGCGACCTACTACACGCCCGGCTCCCGCACCCCCTACGTCGAGAGCAGCATCAAGCACGAGGGGTCCGGCATCAGCCTCACCAACGGCAAGATCAAGGTCGAGCTGACCAACTTCACCGTCGACGCCGGCACGTCCATGCTGATGGGTGACGTGTCCGCCAACGGCAAGTCGGTCGCCAAGCAGGCGCCCATCATGTTCCTGGACGGCCGCACCCTCAAGCCCCTCGACACGACCTCGAAGCCCGGCTTCGGCATCCTCGAGGGCACAAAGGTCAGCCTGACCAAGACCGCGACTGACCTGCTCGACATGACCTACGGCACCAAGGCTCTCACGCCGTTCTTCCCGGTCGGCGTCGCGACGATCACGTTGCAGCTCCCGGCCAAGTAGTCCGCGCACCGATGCGCGACCGCCCCGGGGCGGGTGGAGCTCACCTCCACCCGCCCCGGCGGCATCTCTGCCACCCTGAACCACACCGGCGTACGCGGGCCGCTCCGCGAGCTCGCCTGTTGGAGCAGACATCACCCTTCCCGCCCAGCTCATCCTGATCGCCAAGCAGCCGGTCGCCGGCCGGGTAAAGACCCGGCTGACCCCGGCGCTGAGCGCCGCGCACGCGGCCCAGGTTGCGGCCGCCTGCCTGACGGACACCCTCGCCGTGCTTCGGGCCTGCGCCGCGGCGCGCATCGTGGTGGTGCTCGACGGGTCGCCCCGCGGGCTGGCCCTGGACGGGCTGGTCGTGCACCCGCAGGTCCAGGGGGGTCTGGACCGACGCCTGGCTGGCGCCTTCGCGGCGGCCTTCACCGACTCGTCACTAGCCGCGCTGCTGGTGGGCATGGACACTCCTCAGATGACCCCTGACCTGCTCGACCGCGCGCTGGGCCAGTTGCTGGACGCTGAGACCGACGCCGTGCTCGGCTGTACAGAGGACGGTGGCTGGTGGGGGCTCGGTCTCCTGGGCGCGGACGAGCAGCTGCTGCACGGCGTACCGATGTCGACCGACGGCACGGGTGCGGCGCAACGCCAGAGGCTTGCCTCCTGCGGACTGCGGGTCGCCGAGCTGCCCGTCCTGCGCGACATCGACGCCATCGAGGACCTGCGAGCGGTCGTGGAACTGCTCGAGGCCGAGGGACGACCTGGGTCGCTGGGCGCGCTGTTCCGGCGCCTGGAGCAGGCGTTGTGAGCGCCGACGTCGTCGGCGACGGCCGGGCCAGGGTAGGCGAGGAGCCGGCGTACGGCTCGCCGGTCGTGCTGTGGCGCACGCTGGAGCGGCTGCGGCCACCGGGGCCGTTGTTCCGTGGCTCGCTGTGGCGCAGCCCCTTGCGTGGGACGTGGCTGACCTCGGTGTTTGCCTCGGTGCTGCTCGTGGGCCTGCCGATCGTGATCGTGACCGGCCTGCTGTTCTACCTCGCCTACCAGCCGCAGTTCGCGGGCAACGCCTTCCCGGCCCA
>JAABUY010007613.1_pt1 | contig 10242 bp, 7 predicted proteins | sample 5560271 | NCBI WGS metagenome assembly JAABUY01 (sample SAMN10711886, study PRJNA513374) | rock metagenome | isolation source: Antarctica rocks | place: Antarctica: Victoria Land, University Valley
TCAAATGCAGCTTGCAAGTTGGCAGCCTGGTCAAGGTTGCATGCAACAGGCTGCAACCATGCATGCACCGGCTGGAAGCAGAGTCTCTTTGTATGATTGCAGCATTAGCAACACGTTGATAGCCTGAAATGAGACAGCTGACTGAACAAAAGGACCTGTTGTTGCAGATGCTGGAGGTTGGCTTACTTGGAGCGCAGCTGCTTGGCTGCAGCTGCAGGCAAAGGGGAGGAGCTAGTCATTAGCACACTGTCATCAGCTCTGGCAGCTTTGGCTGTGGGCGATGTCTCAGACTGCTTCTCGCACAGCTGCAGAGCAGCAAAGGGCTGCCTGGCTGCCTTGCGGGCAAAAGCCCTGTGCCCAAAGGGCGGCGGCGAGGTGGCATCATCTGTAAACACGGAGTCACTTGGCTCCATGTGTAAGGTTTTCTGCAGCTATCTTGCAATGAGGACGTGGTACAAAAGAGCAGGTGTTGCCTAGCTAACTATGCCCAAGGTCTGCCTATGACTGCAATATGTTGAAACTTTAAGCCTGTGCGTACAGATGTGGGCAAGCACAAGCACATACCTACAGGCTCAGTACCTATTTGCGAGGGTGCACACACACACACACACAAGCACGCACATACATACGCATGCGCACATTGGGGGAGTAAGCAAACAAGAGGAGTTAGCACATGCTGACAGCTGAACAATAGTGTAACTACCTTGCACTGAGGTGCTCTCAGACGCCGCCAAGCTCACTGCCTCTTCTGCCAGCTCCAGCAAACCACTGCCACACCTGTCTGTACCTCTCTCCAAAGCAATGCTAGATGCTTGACCTGCCTCAGTGACATGCTCTGCAGCTTGACTGGCATGCCCGCCCCCATTGTTATGTGACTCAGTGCTTGCACCAGCACCATCTGGCCCTGCTGTCTGCCCCAAGATGCTGCTAAGGGGCCTGTGAAATTGTCTGTGAGTCACCACATGCCGGCTGCAGGGGTTGAGTGAGGCAGATGAGGGGGCTGGGGTAGGCTTGACTAAGGAGGGTACAGCTGTGACAGAAGCTGGCAGCTCTGTCTGAAGCTGACTGGGCAGCTGACTGGGCTCTTGGCTAGGAAGGTGACCTGACAGTTGACTTGGAAGGGCCAGGCATAGAGGCCCCCCCGGGGAAGTGCCCTGGGGCAGTACAAGACTGCCAGGTGGCAACTTGTGGTTGGCCGGCAGTATGATGGTGCCCAGGGGCAGCAGCCCTGCTGAAGTTAGCCCCACTGGCCCCTGGTATCCAGAGACCGCATCTGAGCTAGGGTTGCTGCAGCTGACAGGAAATCCTGCTGGCAATCGCTCAGGCTGCAGAGGCCCCATGGCAAAACCCTCCCTGATGCAGCCTTCGATCACAGATTCTTCATTGGCAAAACTTGTGTCGGCATCACCTCCATTGGCACAGCACTGACTGGCAGCCTCCTGATTGGAACGACCGCCACTGCAGATGTGAGTATGACTAGGCGCAGCAACATTCAGTGGTACACTGCATGCTACAGGGTTCCTGAGTGGCGGGGGTGCTGTGCTACCCCTACCCGACTTTGCGTCTGCCTGATGTCTGCCAGCCTGTGAAGCCTATAAGCAGTCAACCAGTGACCAACATAAAAAGGAGTAGCGCCATTTGGCAGTACATGAAGAAGTGCCTGAAATGTATGGTGACACATCTACTGGGCCTCCATGCAGATGTATACGAATTCATTGTGGAGAGTATGCTTGCTGGACGGTGCATATGGCACAGTTTCTGGACACTCAAGCTGCATGCACTTCCAGCTATGAGACAAATTACAACTGACAACAATCATCACTATACAAGGTCATCAGCACAGTGTACATGCATTGTTGCTGGGCACTTTTCATGCGTTTAGGTGCTTCTGCAGTGAGGTTTATGTACAGCAAAGCTAGCTCGTGCACCATCAACTGCAGCAGGAGTTGCAGTTGAGGATTCGAGATGGCGCCGAAGACTGCAGCTCAAGCTGGTCAGGTTGCGTTAACCTGTGCTCCACAAATTCTTATATTTGATACCTATTGGTCAGGATGCACATGACAACACGGTGGTGGTGTACCTGGGCTTGAGGCCCTGCAGGTGCAGCCATGCTGATGCTGTCAGGGGGGGGTCGAGTGTGGCCATCTGTGGGTCCACAGTTGTGGCAGTCAAGGCACCTGCAGTCAGCACACATGGCAAACATCAGAAGCATAGGATGAAGGCAATGCTGCAAGCTGGTCATCAAACTGGGGCGGGTCACCAGGGTGCTGCAGAATCAAACTAGGCAGAATCAGGCTAGGTAGAATCAGGCTAAGCAGAATCAGGCTAGGCAGAATCAGGCCAGGCAAGAAGCAGCAAGTGTGCAAGAAGTGGGACAAGGCCAGGGCTCCTTGAGGTGCGCTAGGTGTCCTGGCTGGGCAAACAACTGCGGCAGCAAGACAAGGAAAGACAAGACAATGCTATGCTTTTTGGCAGGGACTAAGAGTTGCCCCAGGGAGAGGTGTATCGGGCTTCCTTGTGGTGCGGCAGCAAGCCATAGTGATGGCAGCCTGAGTGCAGACAGACACAGAGCAATGCATAGCAGCATCATCACTGAGAGCAATACAATCAAGCAAACAGTTTCATGCATGGGCGTGCTCAAGCCATTGTCAGCTTTGCACTCAGCAATCTGATGCAATCACTGTACCCTGGGCACTATTCGTACGCTGACTGCCAAAACAGGACCCCATACGGGCAGCTGCTCAGATGCTGTGCGTGCCTGACTCTAGGGGAAGATAACTTCATAACCCACGAATGCATTCATGAACAAACGAACAAACGAACAAATGAATGAATGTAGGGGTAGATGGTCAGGCAGCAGCCAGACTGTAGGAGGCAGCACCATATCTGGTTGCAGTCTAAACCAGCCAGCATGTACCTGCAGGCTTCTGTGCACAGCACCCCAGCTTGGAAGCACTCACAGTACTTCTTCAAGCAGCGTGACTTGCGGCAGTTGCAGCCCTTGCTGTGCTGCTGCGTAGCATTGATGACCTGCATGGCAGTTGACTGTCAGCAGGACATCAGACAAACTGTCCCAACAGTGACAGCAACGTGTGTCACTAGCTTGCCTGGTTGCAATGCCAGTAGCACTGCATTATGAGATGACTTTTGCAAGTATATAGCACAGAACCGTAGCTGACATCCTGTTCATTTGCCTGCTAGACAGGAGCAAGATAGCAAGATGGGCATGCAACAGCAGGCATGGACGACTCAGTGCAGATTTACAGATGCATATGAGGACAAGCTTATACAGACAGACAAAGAAGCACATTACATATGTTGAATGCACTGTCCAACATGTGTTATACGTGGGTATTTGCAGACACATGCTGGTCACTCACATGCACACACAGGGCACAGTTGGTGGGTACCTTGGGGTCAAAGGCTGAGGGTCTGGCCTTGATGATGTTCTTCTTCGCCTCATCCACTAAGGAAGCTGCCTCCAGGGTGTTGCAGCAGTTGGTACACAGGCAGTTATCACAGAAAACCCCTGCAGATCAGCAGCATATTCAAGCAACTATATCAGCAATCCCAGACGTGTGCATCACTGCTGTGTCACATACTGGTGATGCAATAACAAGATTCTGGTGGCTTAATGTGCAAATGCACAGTCATAATGCAACACAATCACAGCTGTACATGTTTTCCCTTTTTTGCGTTTCTTCCTAGCACAGCCTGCATCTTAACATGCAGAGTGACATAGCCAACAAGTGCCTGCGCATGCCAACAAAATGCGCATTTCTCTCCTCTGCCCTTTTTGGATGGCTGCAACGTTTGTGTTTGACCTATTCCACTGAATCTCATGGCACACTCACCTGCTGCAAAACACTCGCAGTACAGCTTGAGGCATCTGGACTTCTTGCAGGTGCACTTCCTCAGGACCTTGCCATCCTTGCAGGCTGCGCCAGAATCTGAAGGGCCTGATGGGTCATGATTCTGGGAGTCATATGGCTGCAGTGACAGCTGCCTGCTAGGCCCACTCCCTTGCTCTTCATCCCTGCAAAATCATCATGGAGCTGGGATCTGCACACTCCTAGGGTGATTTGAACGCACTCGCAGCTGGAGGTCAGCATATTTGCCAGCTGCCCAGATCAGCATGCTCACACTTAGATGCTGCAAATTGCTGATATTGAGCTATGTCAGATCTGGATGTACACCTGAGCTGTGACACAAGCTACCAGTTGTGACAAGCCTGCAGGTTGGAGCTGGTGCTACTGGGACGCTGATGCTGTTAGAGATGCTGCTGCTTCTAGGGATGACATTGAAAGCTGACACTGACCTTCCTGCTGATGACAGGGGCAAGTATGGGTCAGGTTGCTGCAATGGCACAGGCACATGAACTTGTGCATGATGAATGCTACGGTAGGCCTCTAGTTGATGCTGCTGCAAGCATCACCTGTCTTCTGGTCTGCTGCTGTTGCCATGCGCCATGCCCATGGCAGTCAGTGCTGCAATGGCCAATGGTGTGGATGCTGTCTGAAGATCAGGACTTGCAGAAGCATATGTCACGGCAGCACCTGGAGTGGGAGCCTCAGCATTGCACAGCACCTGCAGGTCATTCATTGAGGGAATGATACCCTGAGGATGGTTTTGGTTCTGACAGCCAGACAGACAGAAGAGGACAGACAAACAGACCGGCAGACAAAAGCTTTGTTAATTGCATGTGGTGCTCCTGTGCTTTGCATGTGTTAGTCTTTGTATGCAGCTATTCAGCGTCAATGCCTAGCTGAATTCTGTGCAGGCTTCCAGTCAGACCTACTTGCTGGTCAGCAAATGGAAAAGTTGATGTTGGCTGTCCTGGGTGATGAGACTTGTGCTTTTTGGGCACGTTGAGCAGAGTCAGGCCACCTGTTGATACACAAACAGAGGTCAGTAGCACACCTTCAAAGCTTTGAGTCTGGAAAATTGCATGTGCGGAAAGGTGCAAACAGGAGTTGACAAGATGACAGTCAAGCCAAATCAGGGCCAGACATCTACTACTGACTCCTGAAATGCTACTTTGATGCACTGACCTTCTGGCCGCTTTCTGCCATTTGTGTCAGTGCTGGTGGTTGCCTGCAGATCACAGACAATGCTTGCTCTGAGTGCCGTGTTGATCTGCCGGCCAAGTGCAGCAGTTATAGCAGTCAAAGGAAGTTCAGGTTAAGGTCAACAGCCCTGTTGCCTCTGCGTGATTTGGGCTAAGATTTCGAGCGGGCATCCACCACGCTTTAATGAGGATGTCGAAAATATCATGTCCACAATGAATGTACCTTTGACGAGGTTGTCGTCAAGTGTGCTGGCTGCGTTGACTGCATTGCTGACTGCAGCCGGCTGACCGCCTGTGACAGGGCTTCAGCCTCTGACGCAAATCCTCCCCATGCAGGGTTGTCTTTGCTGTCCTTGACAGCTTCTGTTAGGCTGGCGCCCGACCAGCTCGCCTGGCAGTCCGCTTAACTTGTGAGATAAATCTTGACAAGGTTATCTTCCAGCACGACAAAGTCACAAGCGGCTGACACGAATGCTGACCTTAATCTGCTCCAAGCGTGCGGTCGTAGACTCGAGCAGCTCCTGCACTGCAGCTCTTTGGCTGGCCATGCTGCGGGTGCTGGCAGTTCCAAGCCTCAAGGATGCGTTGTGCAGGTAAACCTCACAAGACTGTGCTCCCGAGCACTCAGTTCGCCTGACCATCGTGCACATGTGGACAGACTCCTACGTCAAGGAGGCGCTGCATACACCTGAGGAGATGATACGCAGCGCACAGCAGCTCTAGCGTTGTGCTGCTTGCGAGTTCACTTAACGACACATTTTTGAATTTTCAAGCCAAATCCATCACAAGCATGGCCGTGAGTCATTCGCTCTACCCCGACTTGGAACTCAGCCGAAAGGCAGAATAGAAGGCAGACTTAGCACTGATCGGAACATGCAAGCCACAGGAAACTTGCTACAAAGGACACCACTCTGCAGGAATGTGCACGTTTAACCAGAGGAGTACAATATGCATTCTCGTAGTCGTTGCAGCAAAGTGAGGCAGAAAAGCAGAAAACAGCACTTGGATCGTGCAACGTACTTGTATACTCATGGTACCTGATAGCAGCACACAAACACATGCGCTTCATGTACAGAACACTGGAACGAAAACACAGCTGAATCTATACAAACACATGCAAGTCTAATGTGGAGTCTCATCTACTTTACTCTCTATGCTGTCTACAACAATCTAAGCAAAAACAAAGCAAGGGTACTAGTCCTTCTAGGTTTGATTCTTGTGCACATACACACAATATAACCTCATGGTGATGCATCAGCCAGATGCACAGCCCTGTGCAATCATGATGCACATGTCATCAGCCTGCAACTTGCCAGTTGGCTGGCCCTGCCTGACAAACTCGGCAAACATGTCATTGGGAAGCATGAGCTCCAGGCAATACATCTTGGAGTTTGGACCGTTGTCAATGCCATGTAGCGATGTAGGCGGGAAGACCACAACATCCCCTGCTGTCACAGGGAAGCTCTCATCATCACAGAACCCAATGCCATCTCCCGCCAAAATGAAGAAGAGCTCGTGTGACACAGCATGGGTGTGGGGCTTTGTCTTGTGGTTCCTCTCAAAGATCTCCAAACCAAAGGTGAAGGGCACCTCATGGTCCAGGGGATCAAACATGAGAGCCAGCCTGTTTGTCTGGTTGGGAAGCTGGAATGCGCTGAGCTCAGCTAAGGTCTTCTTGACCACACACTGATCTGGGAACAGCAGCTTTGCCAAAGGACCTTTCTTGGCACTGTTTGTCATCCAGTGACTAATGTCAACCAGCTGTTTGAGCAGCTGCTGCGCAGGTTGGAGCATTCTTGCAGAAGATACTGTGCTGACTGTATCTTCAACTCTGCCTACTGAAGGTGCCTGAGCATTGCTATCAGTGCTGGCCAACACTGGCTTTGACTGTGTGCTGGGCATTGCCTCATCTGCAGCAGAGGTAACTGTGCCTATGGTTGTTTGCACATTTTGCCAGCTGTCAACTGCCAGTACAGCCTGCTTCTTTGCTCCAGCCAACAGAGCTGTGATTGCAGCAGGCAACAGGTTGCCTACAACTGGAGAGGATTGCCAGTCATCCAACACTTTGGACGCACCATCTATCAGCCCTACAAAGACAGAGTTGACTCAAGTTGGTCATCATCGATAGATTCATGCCAATGTACGCCAGACGAAACTATAGGTTTCAGGGGAACCCATTCTTGTTCTCAATGCATTGCAGCAGGCTTGGTCCAGCATGCAAAAAGTTGCAGACGATGTGGCAAGCATCACACTATCATCAGCATTAATTGGTACAGCATACAATATGGCATGCCAAATCAAGCAGTCTGTACCTAAACAGATATACAGCAAGCAGACAAGATCACCTTGTTGTTGAGTGTCTGTATCATGAGGCAGACTACCAGGAACTAGAAGCTTCAGTACTGCCAGGTCACTCTTTGGGGTGAGCTCCTCAGCAAGCTGACACCATGCCCGTCCAATTGGAGCAAGTATGCTGTCCCCAGCAGCAATGCTTTGCAGCAGTCCAGAATTGGCACGCAGCTGCAGCAATTGCAGACATATGCTGTCAGTGTCAGTTCCTGGGTTAGCTGAGTCACAACTTCCAGTGGGGTTTTGCTTGCTGTACTTGCCTCTCCCTGACCCTCAAGCACGTACTGCAGCTCATACAAATCTTCTTGATCATGCTGAGCACCTACTCCCGGCAGACTTGCACTTGCCTGGCTTTGTAAGCTCAGTGCAAGCCCAAAAGGAATATTGTCGGCTGCAGGTTGCAATACGGGAACAATTAGCAAACCCCCTGCAGAGTACCAGTACTTGTTTTTGCGTCCGCGTACATGCCGCAGTCGCAATGCAGAAGAGTTTGAGCACAAACCTGGCGCTCGGTGTACAGGCAAGCCTGCAAGAGACCTCCTCACAGCAGGTAGCTTTTGCCGCGCCCTACTTGCTGTTGCATCTATGGACAGACTGCGATTGGCATGCGCAAGAGGGTATTGCGCACAATATGATCTCATGCAGCGGGAGGGGGTCAAAGCTGGTCCAAGATACCCCAGCGTGTGCTTCCCACTGGATGCAGCCTGTCTTTTTCCGTTACCTGACTTGATGACTTACGACTTGTCAATGGCAGCTGCAAGTGACGATGAGAAAGCGCGGCGCGTCTCTCACATCTGTACGGCTGAAATTCTGATGCACTGCTCTGTCAGGTGCTCTCGACTTCCTGGAGCACCTTTTACTAATCTTTCAAATCCAAAGCACAGCAGCTTTGACGACCTGATCTGGTTCACATCGCGGCCTCAGCTAGCATCACTACATACTTGCAGCCATACACTTTCGTGAACACTCCAACCCTGATCAAGACATTATACAATCCAGCTTTGGTCAGATAGGCTTGAAACATCACACATCCCGGATCAATCCTCAACATTTAAAGTTCAGCGGTGTGGTCACTGACTCATTGATGCTCGCCTTATCCCGTGTCCTTAGATAGAGCTATATCTAGATCTCAGATCTGAGTTTCACCATGATCGACACAAGAGTTTGGTGCCCAAGCTGATCAAAACGTACGAGTCGTGCGAACATTTGATATAGCACAGTGTTATCACAATTGCAAAAATACCAACCTATAGAGAAAGACTATTGTCCCAAATTAATCAGCAGCGCGCAACCATTTGGCTGTTTGCCTTCAAATCTACTTCAACAGCAAGATCGCTGTATAATATCGGGCGGCGTACGTGAGCGCTTTGCGCGTATCAGATTTGCAAATGACTAATACTGCAAAACGACCGACCTTCGAAAGTCAAGAATGTTGTCGGAAGCATCTGGTGCTACTGACAGCGATCGGTGCTACAAGGCAATGGCGCATCATGCAGATGCTGCGGACGAAACCTTGCAAGAAAATCTGCTGGGCGATGATCGTGCTGGTACCGGCGATGAGGTGTCAGCCGAGACTACGAAAGTCGAGCTGAAGGCCCTGCTGAAAATGAGCGCACCTCTCATGGTGCAGCTGTCGTCGCAGTACGCCATAATCATCGTCAATCAATATTTTATCGGCCATCTTGGTCCCGCTCCATTGGCAGCAGCAGCTATCGGCAATACCGTAAGCCGTTCACTGCTGCCATAACGGCTCACAACGTTGCAGTGCCGACCTGGTGTATAAGGTACAGTGATTGTGCGCAGTGGTTCAACTTCTGTTGGTATTTTCTTCTTGGAGTTTCGACGGCCCTCGATACACTGGGGTCACAAGCCCACGGAGAAGGCAACCCGAACGGAGTCATCTCCTGTTGCGTGTCAGCTATCAGCGTCCTTTCCCTGCTATGCATTCCTGTGAGTGTAGCTATGCTTACGGCAAGCCCAGTTGCCCAGAAGGTCTTCTTTCAGACACCTGAAGCTGGACAGGTACAGACAGACAACACTGACAGAAACTACAGCTGATACAGCTTACAGTGAACTCGCTCAATCTGCTGGCTTGATATTGCTTTGCCTGCGCGCAGCTGGTAGGTGTCTTCTGCAAGGCATTGCTCCCAGGTTTGCTTCCCCTTGTCTGGAGCATTGCAGTCCTCAAGGTAATGCAGCCTGAAGTCTCCAAAGTGCCTGCCTTGACTTGCGCCGGCTCCTGTTCAACTGCAAGTTGTCATTGTTTGGTGCTGATGTGCAGGCCATGCAAGTTCAGAATCATGTGTGGGCTCCAGCCATCATGACTGTCATGACAGCTGTGCTGAATGTTCCAATCAATATGGTGCTTGTGCACTACTACGACTTTTGGGGAGCAGCACTAGCAACTTCAGTGGCACGTACACTGTTGCTGGTCCTGCTGTGTGGTAAGCTTCATGACAGCATTGAAGCTGCGCCAAATTACTCACGTGCCAGATGACTGATGGTGTGCACTAAAATCGTAGTGCTTTATAGGCTGGCTGCTGTGGTTGAGCAAGGCTGGTGCAACCACCACTGAGCAAGACATCAAGATTCAGGTCAGTTGCCTGACCTCTCAATTTGTTCACACATGCAAATCACTCAGGCATCACATGAAAATCGACTGTTTGTTGCTAATGTGCAGACATCAACTTTTTTTGACTAATTGTGATGGGATTGCTGCAGAAGAAAGATCCCAAGTCAGAAGTGACGTATGCCTCTGCAATGGCAGCAGTGCGGCATGGGGTTTCACCCAAAGTCATGACCAGGTTTTTGGCCTTGGGGCTGCC
>JAABUY010007616.1_pt1 | contig 10239 bp, 10 predicted proteins | sample 5560271 | NCBI WGS metagenome assembly JAABUY01 (sample SAMN10711886, study PRJNA513374) | rock metagenome | isolation source: Antarctica rocks | place: Antarctica: Victoria Land, University Valley
CCCGAGCTGTACTCCGGTAAGCACCACACCACCGGCATGAACGTGCAAGTCGCCTGCGACCTGTCCGGTCGACTCGCCTGGGTCTCAGACCCAGTCGACGGGCGCCGCCACGACATCGCGGCGCTACGGATCTCCGGGGTCCTCCAGGCCGACCACCCCGACCCGTGGCTCGGTGACAAGGGGTACATCGGCGCCGAGATGATCACACCGATCAGGAAGCCGCCCTACCGGGACATGCTGGACTGGGAAAAGAAACTCAATACCGCGGTCAACCAAATCCGGTACAAGATCGAGCAGGCCATCTCCCACCTCAAGACCTGGCGGATCCTGCACACCGACTACCGGCGACCACTCGACACGTTCACCGCAACAATCTCGGCCGTCCTTGGACTCGAATTCTTCCGGACCTGCCGTGAATAAGCCTCAAGGTGTAGCCCGTCGTCTCGATCGCGGGTGTGGTTGTCCAGATCTGTGCCGCCGTCGTCAGCTCCTTCCAGAACTCCGGCACCGGACTCCCTGGCCGCCAGTCTTCCAATCGTCTTAAGCTCCCACACTCCGTCGCCCCGACTGAGAGACCCGGTGACGCGTTGGGCGGGAAGGCTCGGCATCCACCAGACGCCTAGGCGTTCACGAGTTGCCATCCGCACATCCTGGTCGTGGTCGGTACCCCTGGTGAGCGCGGTGGCGGTGAAGGCGGGGCGAACCCGCCGGAGTAGCCCGCAAGCTCGTCGGGTCTACGCCGACACCGACCCGAAGTTATCCCCTCGAGCCAGCCACGCAAGCTAGCGGATCAACGCCGAGGAGGTTTCGTGGTCGCCAATCTGCCGGACGAATCCCGACGTTGCCCCGTAAGACTCCTGCGGTTGGGTCCATGCTCCCTGCCCGTCCGTCAGGTCCGCCGTGGCCTCCCCCCGCGGGACGCCCTCGACGCAAGCACGGCGCCCTCCGGAAGCTAGCATCTTGATATGGCGTCTCGTGCACTCGCGCTCTGGGCGGGCGGCCGAAGGGATCGCGTGGACGAGCGTCGCGTCGCGCGTGTGCGGGCGGCGCGAGCGGACGAGCGCGTCGAGGGCTTGCAAAGATCCGTTCGGGGGCGTCGGCAGCCGTTGTCGGTGGGCTGGGGTGGTCACGTCGGTCTCCTGTAGGTGGGGTTCGCGTCCGCGGCGGTGGACGGGTCACGAGCGCTGCTCGCTGGTTGAAGCCCGGTGGCTGGTGCGACCGGCAGTGGCCTGGGTGGTTCGTGTCGGGTAGGGGTGCAGGAGGCGAAGGGGCCGCGGTTGCCGAGCAGGATCGGCAGGTGGTGGTCCAGGTGCTCCCGATACCACGTGGCGATGCCGGTCACGGGGTCGGTGCGGTGGTGTTCCCACGTCCGCCAGAGCGCCTCGAGCCGGGAGCAGGCCTCCGGGTGTTGGTCCCAGCGGGCGCACCAGCGCCACTCACCACCGAGCGGGCGGACGAACGTGACGGCGAAGTGTTGCTCGACCCACTCGCGGGCGTTGGCGAAGTACGCCGCGCGGTCCTCGTCGGTGAGGGCGGACGGTCCGGCCCGGTCGATGAGGTCGGCGAGGACGTCCTGCAGCTCGCCGAGGTCATGCTCGACGCGAGCAAGTCGGGCCTGGAGCACGTCGTCCGGCCCGTTCGGGGTTGGTGCGGCGGCGGTCATTCGATGGCCTTCCCGGCGTCGGTGGTCATCCGGTCGATGGCGGTCCGGACGGCGGCGCCGATCTCGTCGCGGCGCGGGCCGGCGTACCAGGGGGTGAGCCGGACGATGGCTGGCCGGACCCCGGTGGCGAGCAGCAGCGCCTGACCGCGGGGGAGCTCACGCAGCCGTTCCGGCGGCAGGATCGGCTCCCGGCGCATCGAGGTGGAGGTCGAGCGGCTGCCGTTGCCGCGCGACACCGAGCGGGTCGGGACGTCGTGGTCCCCGACGAGCCGGGACACGTCGGCGGCGAACTTCGGGTCGTCGATGCCCGGGCCGATGAGCTTGACGGTGGCGGCGGACCACAGTGCGTCCATCCCGGCTTCGCCCCACACGCGGACGCCCTGCCGGTAGGACTGCAGGATCGTGACCGGGACGACACCGCGGGACCCGAGGTGGGAGTACAGGTCCGGCAGGTCGGCGATCCGGCAGATGTTCGCGGCCTCGTCGAGCATCACGACCATCGGTGGGTCGAGCCGCCCGCCGCGTCGCTCCGCGGCGAGGACAGCGGAGCGCAGGACCCGGTCGGTGAGCGCGGCCACCAGTGGGGCCGCGGCGCCTGCGCCGTCCTTGGAGAGCAGGTACAGCGCGTCGGTGGAGACGGCGAAGGCGTCCGGGTCGAAGCCGGCCATCTGTCGGCCCGGCGGGGTGACCCAATTCATGATCGACGCGTCACGCAGGCACTGCGCCGCGGTCCGGGCGGTCTCGTAGATGCCGTCCCGGGTCTCCGGCGCTCCGTTGCGGCGCCCCGCCAGTGCGGCGGCGACGGACGGGTGGCCGTGAGTGGTGAGCAGCGCTTCCGGTGTCCCGACCGGGTCGTTGAGCCACTCGTACACGTCCGACAGTGAGCGGTCATCGCTCGCGGCTGCGAGGACCAGCGACGTCAGTAGGTCGTGAGCCGCCGACGTCCAGAAGTCGGTGTGGGAGTCCGAGCGGATCTCCTGGATGAAGTGGCCGGCCAGGCGGTGTGCCTGCTCGACGGTGGTCAGACCGGCGAGCGGGTTCCACCACCAGCCCTGGGTCCCGTGGGTGATTTGCTGCGGGTCGAAGGTCCACACGGTCCGGTCGTCGCTCGAGCGGATGCCGGCGGTCGCAGCCCACAGGTCGGCCTTGTTGGACGTGGCGACCACCGGGCCGGGCGCCTCGAGGATCCCGGGGACGGCGAGGGATGTCGTCTTCCCGGCTCGGGGTGCGAAGACGGCGAGGGCGACGTCCTCCCACGAGCTGCGCAGCGCCGTCCCCCCGCGGCCCAGCACGCCGAGCGGCAGCCCCACGTCCGATCGGGATAGCAGCCGCCGGGTTTCCCGGCCGTCGGCGTGGAGGGACGGCCGGAGCTGGCGGGCACGGAGGTCGGCGGCGCGGCCCACCATCCCGGCGACGTCACGGGGACCGGCCAGCGCCCGGGCGGCGTCCGTGTGCCCGGACTGGCCCACCCGCCGGAGGACCATGGCGACGACGAGCGCAACGACCGTGGTGGCGCCGGCCACGAGACACCCGGCGACGACCCAGACCGCGAGCGGATGAGCGACGCCCGGCCAGACCGCCGCGGGGCCGCCGGCGACGAGACGGGCGACGGTCGACCTCGACGCCGGCGGGAGGACGAAGCCGTGGCCGCCGACCGCGGACACGGTGGCGCCGGCCACCCATACCGAGGCCGCGCAGAACGCGGCGGCCGCCGCGACCCCCGGGATCGCCCAGGCGAGCGCCGCATCGTCGGCGCCGCCGCGGGGGCCGGTGGTGGCGGGCATCAGCCGACCCACCGGGCGTTGGTGTCGTGCAGGTCGATCTCGGCCTGGGTGAGCGACAGCTGGACGGGGATCCCGGCGCGGCCCTCCCCGACCTTGAGCAGGAACTTCCCCAGCCCGGGAGGAGGTGCGGGACGGCCACGGCCGCCGGGAGTGGCGTCATTGCGCGGCGCCCACGAGGTCGGGGTGTTCCAGCTCGCGACCAGGTCGACCTCGCGGTCCGAGAGGGGGACGATCGCGGACACCAGCTCGAGGTCCGAACGCGGCAGCCCCGCGGTGACGAGCATCCCGGCACGTTCCGCGAACCCGCGGGCCTTGAGGCGGTCCTCGGCATTGGCCATCGACTCGAGGTCCTTGAGCGTGTGGGTGATGAACGCCTGTCCGACGCCCTCGCGCCGGTTGAGCCGGGTGAGGGAGTCCATCCGGTCGGGCAGCCCGGCCCCGATCCGCAGTGGCCGCCACAACTCGTCGAGGACGATGAAGAACCGGCGTGGTCGGGCCAGGCCGGCCTGGGCGAGAGCGTTGCTCGCCTCGATGGCGCCGAACCCGTCGGACCAGCAGGCGAGCATGACGGCAGCGGTCAGACGCTCGTCACGCTCGGCGATCCCGGAGATGTCGACGCACACCGCCGGGGAGTCCACGGAGATGCGGGCGGTGGTCGGGCCGCCGAAGGTCTGCCCGAGCGGACCGTCGAGCAGCGCGATCAGTGAGCGGTGCAGCGGTTCGGACAGCGCCCGGTACCGGTCGTCGTCGGACAGCGCGAGGGTGGCGGAGCGGACCGCCGGCGGCCCGCTCGCGATGACCGCCACCAGATCGGGCAGTGTCGGCGTGGCAGTGGACCCAGTGCTCAGCACGCGGACAGCAGCGGCGAGCATCGCGTCCTCGTAGTCGGCGAGTGTCGCCCTCCGAACGAGTTGCACCAGCGCCGACACCATCGTGGTCGCTCGGTCGCGGGCCTCGCGGGCGAGTGCGTCGCCGGCGGTGCCGCCGATGCGAACCGCGGCCTCACCCATCGCACCCGGGTCGAGAGGGTTGATCGTTCCGGCTCCGCGGGCGACCCGGAGGACCTGGCCGCCGAGCGCAGCAACGAGGTCGGCGTAGTCGGGCTTGAGGTCCCCGAGCACGAACGGGCGGACCCCGCGGTGGGACAGCCCGATCAGCATCCGCGCGGTCAGCGAGGACTTGCCGAGCCCAGGGCGGCCGAGGACGAGCATCGACGGGTTGCCGATCAGCCCGTGCACGAACCAGGACAGCGGGTCACACGACACGGTGGTCTCGGAGAGCAGGTCCCGGCCGAGTGGGACACCCTCGACGGGCCGGGTCGACCCGGCGGCGAACGGCCACAGACCACACGCCTGCACGGTGGTCGCGCGGAACTCGGTCGGGACGGGTAGCTGGGCCCAGCGTCCGCCGACCGGTCCGGGCATCCCTCGTCGGCCGGGCGCCGGCGGGCGTCCGCGGGGCTCCTTCACCGAGCGGGGCTGCCGGCGCCGGGCTGTGAGGTCCGGGATCGGGTCGAGCCCGCCGACGAGACCGGCCGGGGTGCTCACAGCAGGTCCCGGAGGGACGCGGGAACGGTGGTGTGCCGCCAGGGCACGAACCCGACCGGGAGGGTTGCAGCGAACGCCGCGGCCTGGCTGCCGTAGCAGCGGCGCAGTCGGAGCCGGGCGGTGGACGCGAGGTTCTCGGCGGTGGTCGCGGCCTGCGGGAGGTCGTCGGCGTCGGCCACAGTCACCGTGACGAGCAGCGCGAACCGGGTCACCCCGGCTCCCTGGGCGACCTCGGCGGCGGAGCGCTCCGTAGCGCGCATCCGCTGGGTCGCCGCAGCGGTGACCCGGCCGCGCCCACCGGTGGCGGTGAACGCGGCGGTCTGGACGTCGCGCTCGGCGATGGCCGCGGCCGTGGACGGGGTGTGCGGGCGGTAGAGCATCGCGACCCGCTTGCGGACGAAGTCCGGGTGCGGCGCCAGGAGCGGGGTGAGGACGTCCGAGGGCACCGCTCCGGACGGCGGGAGCGTCATCGACCACGTCGCGGAGATCCCGCTGTCGTGGCGGTAGGAGGCCCAGGACTCCTCGGCAGCGGCCGGGCCCGCGTCGTCCCACGACGGACGGGTCTCGGCGGGAGTCCCGGCGGGGTCGTAGGCGATCCGGACGACTGCGGCCAGCTCGGTCGCGGTCATCGGCTCGACGGTCCCGGCGCCGGATACGGCCAGCCCGTTCGTCAGGCCTGAGGCGCGCCGGGCGACCTCGGTAACGATGTCGGCGATCCTTCGGGAGCGCCGGGAGATCCCAGCGCCGGAGTAGGTGACGGTCACATACGCGGTGTTCTCCGACGAGGCGGCCGGGTAGGTGTCGACGACCTCGGCCATGACGGCCTTCGCGAGTGCGGGCGCCTGAGGGTCGGCGTTACCCGCGACCTCGGCGGCCAGCCGGGTCCCGGGGTCGGGCGCGGTGTCGACGACGACCGCGGCAGCGACGAGCCCGGGTTCGTGGGCGACGGAGGCGAGGAAGGTGCCCCACTGGGCGACCCAGGTGTCGACGACGCCGGGATCGGCGAGGGTCGCCCCGTCCGCCCTGCAGCGGAACACCAGCGTGTACAGCCCGGACGGCTGCCGGGCGACGACTGCGAGGTCGCGACCGCGGCCGTCACGGCCGGGCAGGACGGTGGTGGCGGCGAGGATCCCGGGCAGCCGGTGGGTCCGGCTGTGGCTGGTCAGTGGACCGGAGCGGTAGGTGCGGCTCCCGGACCGCGAGAGCCACCAGCCACCGCGCCCGACGAGGTACTCCCCGACGGACCGGCCGGCGCCCGGTCGGACGGTGACCACGACTCCGGCCGCGGTCACCGTCGCGACGACGGCCGCAGCAGGCAACCCGAGGATCTGGAACGCGAGCAGCCCGACGACTAGCCCGGCGAGTAGTCCCGCGCTGGGCAGCAGACCGAGCGGTCCGATGCCGGGGGACCGGGGTCGGACCCACTGCCCGTAGGTGGGTCGGGTGTTCGTCACCGCCATGTCGGCTCCTGGTGGTCGTCGTTCGCGGGTGTGTCGGCGGCCGCGGTCGCGCCGGACATCAGTGCGCCGGTGGCGCGGACGGCGCTCTGGGCGGCCGCCGGGGCGGCGGAAGGCCCGCTGGGCGGGGCGCCGCCCGGTGCGCTCCCGGCGGCGCCGCCCGCCGCTCCGGCGCCCGTCGGGCCGCTGGTCGTGCCGCCGCCGTGACGGGTGCTAGCGGCCGCGCCTATCGCGCCGGCCGAGCCGAGGGCGATGGCGCCGGTGGCGAGTGCCCCGCCGGCCGAGAGGGTCATGGTTCCGCCGCTGGCGTTGCCGATCGCGGCGGTCGCCGGGACCAGCAGGCGCAGCAGGGCAGGGAGGGCGAAGACGGCGAGCAGGAGGACGAAGACGCCGGACAGCTCGGTCTGCGCGGAGTCGGTCGAGGACTCCAGCTGCATGCCGGTCGCGTAGATGAGGGCTGCGGCAGGCTTCACGAGCAGGAACGCGAGCAGCCAGGCGGTGAGCTTGCTGAACCACTGCCGTCCGGTCGCGGTGTTCGACCCGGCCGCCGACAGCGGGAGCAGGCCGACGAGAATCGCGACGACGGCACCGCGGACGACCATGATCGCCATCTGGAACAGGCTGGAGATCACGATCAGCAGTGACCCGATCAGGGTCAGTCCGGGCCCGAGGTCGTTGAGCGCGACCGAACCGAGCCCGCGGACGTCGGCGGCGTCGAGGATCCAGGACGACCAGGCGTCGGAGGCCTGCGCGAGGCCGTTGACCAGCGGGACCGCGACTACCGCCGTGAGCGCGGTGCGGGTCAGCGACCGGCCGAGCTCCGCTCCCGGTTCGGAGCGGCGGGTCAGCGCCAGCTTCGCCGCTGCGGCGAGGACGGATGCGACGGCGACCGCGGAGGTGACGTAGCTGAGCCGCTGCTCCAGCCAGGCGGCGACGCCGGTCGGGGAGGCGAGGTCGGGGACGTCGGTGGAGGTCCAGAAGGTCATCAGCGTCCTGAGTGCCCTGCCGGCGGCGTCGTTCATCGCGTCGACGACGGCGGCGAATGCCGAGCCGGCGGCGGCCTGCCCGACCCGGCACACCGGATCCAGCGGAGAGCACATGTCACAGTCCCCAGCTGACGTAGCTGCCCGGTGCCACGGCCGGACAGGTCGGCGTGGTGACCGTTCCGTCGGGGCGCGGCGCGAGCTGCCAGTCGTCGCCGTCCCAGGCAACCGTGATCGGACAGCCGACGAGAGCACTGTTCGCGTTGTCCCGGAGGACCAGTTCGACGGTGACGGCGTCCTGATCGGCGGCGAGGATTTCGAAGCCGGCCGGTGAGGTCGTCCCGGGTGAGCCGTCGGGCGGATCGGTCTGCAGCTGGGTGACCAGCCGGGCATAGCCGGCCGTGTGGGCGACCTGGGTGTCGAGGACGTGCTGCCAATCGGTGCTGAACAGCGAAGCGTTGATCGACCAGGCCGCGATGACCCCGCCGGTCGGGGAGTGGCTGAAGCACTCCGGCAGTCCCCCCAGGCCCCGGCTCCGTGGGCCGTACGTGGGCGAGACCGGCATCGGCTCGCGCAGACCGTGGACCCACGTCAGGTCACGGGGCGCCGCGGTCGGCAGCGCCGCCTCGACCCGGCCGACCGGGCAGGGCGCTGAGTCGGTGGGTTGAGGAGTCGCCGTTCGCCTCGGCGGGAGCGAGGCTTGCGTGCTTGGGAGGTCTGCTCCTGGTGTGTCTGTTGCCGAGGGGGTCGCAGGAGGCCGTCTCTGGGCGGCCGAGTCATCCGTCGACGCCCATAGGAGCCGGCTGGCTACGCCGACGACCACCGCAACCACCAGTCCGACCACCGCCATGGCGGCGGCGCGACGCCGACGCTTGCCTTCGTCGTCCACAGTCTCAGATGAAGTAGTCGACGAGCCCGCTGCACGTGCCGATCAGCACGCATGCGCCCGCGACCGCGCCAAGGCCGCCCATGTGGTCCCCGAGCTCGCCGCGCCGGTGCAGGAGGGCCATCCGGATCGCGACGACCAGGATCCCGGCGACGCACGCTGCGACCGCCAGCCACGCCATCAGGCTCACGACCGAGTCCACCTTCGCCGCGATCGCCGGCGGCGCTTGGCCTGCCCCGGGGTTCGGGGGAGCCGCGCGAACGGTCGCCCAGGCGCCCAATTGAGCCAACTTGTCAGTGACGAACGGCATGGGCTCCTCCTTGAAGACGGCGACTGCTGGCTGGTGAGGCGGGTGCGAGCCGTCCGCGACAGTTGATGACAAGACGCTAGGTAGGCCATGTCAGCTAGTCAAGAATCACAACCAGCGTTGGAAATCCGCGGGTGTGGGAGGTGTCCGTGGCACGGACAGCTCGAAGGTTCGGCGCCTGTTGCGCTCACCTGCAACGCACCACGAGGTGCCGTTCTGAGAGTCGTGAGCGGCGCTCCAGGCCGCGGCCGCCTGGGTCGAAGCCGAACGTGAGGCCGTCGCTGGGCAGCTCGACACCGTCCGCGCCGAACTGGCCGCCGGGGAGTCCCTCGCCCCCGCGGTGGCCGGCGAGGAGGGCCGCCGCGACGGCGACGACTCACGAACCGAACCGATGACTCACCTAGTACCCCGACCGCCGGGAGTCGGTGTCCGACGTCGCCTCCGAGTTCACGCCGGCCAGATGACCGATCCCCGGTACTCGGGTGGGTCGATGCCCACGGCGGCCTTCGTGGCGAGTGCTTTGGCCGAGGCCGTGTGGCCACCTCTGAGGTAGGCGCGGATCACGGTGATCGGGTCCGACTCGGGAGGCACGGTCAGCGACCTGCCGAGCAGGTCGACTCGGCGACCCCTGTAATCAGGGTCACCGGCGCGGCGTCCGAGCGACGACGGGCCGAAGTCGGCCGTCCGCCACCGCGGAGGGAACGGCTCGCCCGGGATCTCGGCGAAGAACGTCCACACGTCAAGGTCTTTCACCCCGTTGCGGCCGTCCAGGTAGTGCTGCGCAGCGCCCTGGCACAGCACGACCGCCACGATCCGCTGGCGGTAGGCCTGCCACCGCGGGCGCCGTGTGCACCGGTCGGCCAGGTCAGCACCCGCGAGGACGCCGAGGCGGTGGAGGTGCGCGTCCGTGATCGGCTGGAGGCTGCGGTCGACCATCACCTCAGCCTTCGACACGGCCATCCGACGTCCCTCCTTCACCGTTCGGTGCGCGGCCGCGGCCGCCCTGCTCGCCCGAGCAGTCGACCGGTCGCCGGAGGCCCATCTTGTCGGTGGTTCGTTCTACTGGTCCGAAGACAGGTGCGGTGTCGCGGTGGCCAATGGCCTGCATCCGCCGCCGCACCCCGGGGGGTTGAGGTCTCTGACGACAGACGCGCACCAACTTGTGACCGCGCCTGCAAGCCCCACGTCCGTACTGGTCGACACGCGATCCCCGCGACCGGGCAAACATGAGTCGCTCCGTCACCGCTGACGAAGATCACCGGGGTCGCGGTCGGATCGGCCAGGGTGTCGGCGTATCGGGCGCGGATCGTCGACGCTCCGCCGCTCGTGGACGGGCGCAGTGGTGATTCCCGTCAGCGCCAGCCGCTTCACTGCCCGCCGATATTGGCCGAGCTCCCGGTCTGGCGGTCCCGCTGGGCTGGCCAATACCTGGCAAACGTTGGGGACCGGAGTCGCCGTGCGTCAAGTGTGTGCGTCAGCCGTGGTGCTAACACGAATGGCCGGCCCGACCGCGTAGAGTGAGTCCCCCCGAGTGGTGTAGGTCGGGAGCCTGAGCGAGGGGCCGGTGTGTCGGTCCCGGACGTGCGAGGGCCATCGCGTGAGGCTTCGTGAG
>JAABUY010007617.1_pt1 | contig 10237 bp, 12 predicted proteins | sample 5560271 | NCBI WGS metagenome assembly JAABUY01 (sample SAMN10711886, study PRJNA513374) | rock metagenome | isolation source: Antarctica rocks | place: Antarctica: Victoria Land, University Valley
GGGAGGGGATGGGATCGTTTGGCAATTCTATGAAGAGAGCTTGAGGCGGTCACAAGCTTCTCATGAACGCAGGACAACATGAGGTCAGGTCAGCAGCTTGGAGTCATTGTCTCCCTGTCTTGCAGCTGAACATGGAAACACCTTGTTCAGTACGCAGCCCACAAGCACACTATGCAATACAACAGAGCATCAAAACAGTCAACCGCTATTGCATCAGCAGGCTCGCGGGCAATCCTCCTGATACAGTACTCACTGTTACATATGATATGTAAGTCAATGATAAGTCCTTGGCCACTGCATGCATGAACACGTTGTTATCATGCGCTCCACACACACACACACTTGTGAGAAAGCAGATGTCATGGACCGGCTACTACGTGATGACGGTAGCTGAGCTACATGTACAATCAGGTCAACATACCTTTCCCAGATCAAACAAGAAATCTTGTTGATGTGCAAGTGCAGCTTTGAGCTGACCAATGTTGTGCAGCACTCGAGCCATCGCCACACAACGTTCCGTGCTATACGGCACTGGTTCCTGCGTTGACAAACTAATGTGTTGCTTGTTGTGCCTCGATGCAGTGCAAGGGTGCATACTGATTTGCATCAGCACGTGTCAAGAGACAGCTTGCATCAACAGCGTAATGTGTGGCTTTTGTGTATACTGGTTTGTATCAGCACACAATAGGAGAAAGCTTGCATTGACTCCTCATATGTTGCTTGTCGTGCTTCAAACCAGTGCACACATTGATAGTGACTTTGAGGTCTAAGCGCCACTCACCATCGACACAGTTGTTTACATTCACAACAGCACGTGTCGAACAATGCGCACATGTTGAATGCATCACAATTCATTGCAGCCAACTTATGAGTTGTAGCACCATGATGGCATCTTGTACAATATCTAGGACCAGATCGAGACACGCCCGTGCATCACTACCAGTTCCAACCCAAGCAGCCGTTGCAGGCACCCCTTTGTTGACCCACATGATGACCTGCATGAACAACATCGACACCTCACATGTGGGCTGTAAGCATGAGCTTGGGCATCTCCATCATCCTTTTGTGACAGTAACCCTTATCACATTTACAATACTGTATTGTACCACAATAAACCATATCATATTATATTATATAGTTATATTACCATGTGATGTCACATACAAATTACATTATATTGTACATTACATCTCAGCATGTTACGCTCTACTTCACTTCAACTTATCATTGTTATATCATTCTTTTTGTTATTAGACTCTATTGCTATATGCCAGCCACAGCAGCAGGTACTGCTACATGCTGTGTTTTGCAGAAATAGGCAGCATGTCCTGACAAGAAGTAGCAGCATTGGGCAGTCAAATGGCTGCTCAACAATGTGAAGGGAGGGTCAGGACCACCAAATGCAGCTTGCAGCATAGCTTACGCATTTCCACAATGTAGAGATGCCTGGCTATGACCACCAGGCAGTATTGAGTTTGGCTGCGAAACAGGCGTTTCCCAAAAAAGGTAATGTTTCTGTGTCCCAAAGAGCTTATGGGAGTTTACCTGCAAATACATTCTGGCCCAGCAAGCTCCAGCTGTTAGCTGGGCTGTGAGGTTGCCCTGCAGACTTCTGATAGCAGTCGCAAAGCCCAGTTGTGTCCCATGCCCTTTCTCCACCTGATGTGTGCCCAGCAGCAGGTGCTTGCACAGCTCCTCATGCACCAGGGCAGCGTGCAAAGCATCCACAGTGGCCGCTGCCGCTTCTGGACATGTGCTTGCTTGATAGCCTGCATCGCACATACCATCTCACTGATCAATGAGCATCTGCAATTTGTCCTTGCAGTCGGCTACTGCAGAGAGCTGTCATGTTGAGTATCAGTCAAAGCAACACTTGAGTCAGTTCTCAATCCGTCACATACGAGCAACAATCGACTGTATCTATGTACTTAGGTGCATCTGACTCACGATACTGAACAAGTTTGAAGTGAAGAAGCACTCACAGAACATGCTCCACAGCCTAGCAACTGTCTTGATCTTGAACTGCCAATCCAAATCATAGCAGGCGTCACAGCCATGGCATTCAATCTTCTGCTGTCTGGGCAACCCTTTGGCCTTTCCCTTGCCCTTTGCTTTATCCTTCGTTTGCTCCTTTGCAGCATGAGCCCGTGTATTGACCGTCACAGCCAAAATGGATGGGTCCCTCCCTAGTCTCCTAACATAGGCAAAGCCCATGTTCTTCAATGGCTTCGCCGCGTTCTGGACGGGAGCCCAAGTCTCCAGCAAAGGCAGCAAATTTGACCTGCACCCATTTTGTATGTTCCATGCTCTCCTTGCGATGATGCTGATCTGACAGAATTACGTCTGGAGTCAAGATAGCAAACTCTGGCTTAGTGCAGGCAATCCGCTGAGGAAACAATCACTTGGCAGGTGGCCGCCAAGCACATACAGGGGTTATGATCTGAGCTATTGCTGGGTCGCGCAACTAAGCTAACATGCCACATACACTAGAAATTCAGTCTGTGCTGTACATGCATGTACACAGAACCTAAGCCGGATGTTGCATTGTGATGTACCCATTATAAGCACGCATGTAGCTTACCTCATGAGCTCAGCAACATCAAGCTTCAAGTTGGGCATGTGACCACCAATCAGATTACTAGTCATCTCCAAAAGCTCCGTGCTAAGACGCTGCACATTGTTCCTGCCTCCATCCTGGTTGGCTTCCTTATCTCTGTTCCAAAGCCATTCATGCGTAGTCTGCACCTTGTCATGTGTCAGCTCTATGAAATCCCAAGCAGCAGGGGTGGGGGTTGGAAGGGCTTGGGTGGGGTCTGAGGGTGCAGGGCTGCGCACCAGCAGCCTGTTGATCATCTTGGCCACATTAGTCATGCGTGGCACAGGGTCGCCTAATTCCTTGTAATGCCACTCCTTGGGGTACACCTCCACAACTGCAACATAGCAGACATATCACTGATTCAACGCTGACAATTATGGCACGCAACCATTGACCTCATCGGCACCTTGGTTTGGGCTGAATTCGCTATCTATACGTTTGACGCAACCTGTTGCTCACAATCTCTGGTATTCAAGATTGGGCATCAACAGGGCAACAAGTTGACGCAAGTACTTTGCCTGGCAGCATATGCATCATGCATGACAGCGTAAAGCATCACAGCGATGCACAGCGCAGAGGCAGCATAACACAACATGGCTCAGCACTGCACAGCACAGCATGACACAGCGTGACCACAGGACAGCACAGCACAGCACGGCATGACACAGCACAGCACGGCATGACACAGCACAGCACAGCATGGCAAGCTAAAAGAAAAGGCTGCCACTTCCATACCTTTGGCGTGTACGGCTTCCTCTTTGAATGGAGACGGTGGACAGAGCAGGTTTGCTATGCGATGCACAGCTTGCAGGCGGACTAGCAGAGCCTCTGTTGAGTCTACCAACTCAGCTGGGAGCTTGTGTGACAGCAGTAGCCCGATGAAGTCAACAGCCTTGTTGGCTGCTTCTCTGCTTATACTCAGGCTTGCCAATACAGCCGTCACAACGCCTGCACTAAGCAGCAGTTGATAACCAACAACAGGATCATGGGGAGCCAGGGACTATTGGCCATATGGTCACACATAATGTATGATACAGCTGGGAAGTGTGATTGTGATTTTTTCATAATCAGGGAACATCATAAGTGTAATGTTCAGCCCAGACAAGTGTGAGATGTTGAGTTCCTCAGGACTTGCCAGAAGAGCACAAAGACACATCACCCAAACTTCAGCACAGACAAGTGCCAGATCTTCAACTGATCAGGTTTGCCAGAAGAGCACAGCGAAGCAGCACCCAAATTTGACACAGACAAGTGTCAGATCTTGGGTTACTTAGAGTTGCCAAAAGAGCACAGAGTGACAGCAACCCAAGCGCACCTGAACCAGCAAGCTTGACAGCAATGGTCTTGTGACGATTCAGCCTGTTGATCGGATGCAGCGCATGAAAGACGGAGCAGCAACAGATTGCTCCAACAGAAGCTGTTTCCTTGCTTGTCTTGATCAGCTGTTTGAAGACTGGCAAAGCCAGTTGCAACACTAGCACGGACAGTTTCTGCACATACAAATGGCCATCCTCAAGGCTGAATCCAACGAACTCCAGCGTGCCTGAGCTGGCGTTGTCCATGCCCTGCATCTTGGAGCAAAGTGTGGTCAAGGCTGAACAGAGGAGCTCCGTGCTCTGGAACACAACTTCATTGTCCTCTGATGGAAGACTTGACAAAATGGATATCAGCTTGATCAGAAGCAGCGCAGATCTGAGGTAGGTGATGTAGCCGGCAGGCACTAAGGACATCAGCAAATCCCGGTCAGAAGGTTTCCCGCTAGGCTGGCGGGATCTGATGTAGTTGGTGCAAGATGTCACAGACTGCATGGCAGCAGTCTTTGGGTCGTCGTCTAGGTGATGCATACCAAGAGCATGCATGTAGGTGTCTAACAGCAGCATCAGTGGTCTGGATGGCTTGCTGACGCTTTCCCACCAATAGATACGCCGGGTACTGTCATTCATCATGGCATCTGGAAGAGCATCTAAAGGTGCCACAGACACAAAGGCATCTAGTTGGTTGTCCATCTCAAGCAGAGACCAACCACATTCAGTGGCAAGAATTTCTGCCAGATGAAGCCATAGCTCAGATGTGCCGTGTCCCATGTTACTTTCCGCTAGATTGAGCCGCTGCCAGGCGCTGAAGGCGTTGGTGCACTTGAATGCCACTGTCAGCTTAAGTGTCGAGGTCAAGTCAGGCTCCACCTGCGGCAGGCACATAATCACACGCTTTTTCGGCTCCAGTTTAGTCTGCTGTACGTACTGGTCCTGTTGGCCGCACACCTGTGCAATTGCTTGATCTGCTAATGGCACCCCGTTGTGGCTCAGCCGGCAAGTCGCTGGATCGAGTCCGTGTGCTTGGCAGAAATTCCTAAAGATCGATCTAGTCGAGACGTCATCATCGACTTCTTTCAACCACAGTATGTTGTAGTCCTGCGGACGGCATTCAGCAGTGTGTTCCGCCGCAGCGCTAAGCAGAACAAGTTGTCAACAAACAGCGCATACTGCAGACCTCGAGCTGCACGTCCACATCTCGCATTGTACCGCCTGCAAGCAATCAAAGTATTCCACTTGAATTCCAATTGGTCGCGCTGACCCTCTGTCTGCAGCACCGAAGAGACACTCAAAGGCAATCCGCCGGAGGGCTGCTCTTAAGCCTCGGTGCCTCGGTGCTCACGTCGTTGCTCCGAACCCAAACTTGAGATTTCTGCTGTACACCAACACTCGCTCAATTTCTCTTGTGCTCCTTGCAGTATTTTTCATTGAGTTTGCACCGCTGGATGCGGTCGAGACACCGCCATGGGTCCCTTTGCGAATACTGTGTGGTATTCCACTGTTGTGCTGTAATGTGCTGGCTACGGTGACGTCTGCTTGCTGTAGTCGGGGTATGTCCGCTGGCCACTACTTGACAACCCTAGCACACCAAGCAACACAAACAGTACTCAATCTTTTCAGGGTCTGCTATGGTGCGTTCATCAGGAGATACAGCGCGCTCGTCAGTTATTGCTGGACAGGCTGGATTTATGCCTACAGACTCTTGTCCTACCCCTTTGAGGTCTGTGCTGACCTCTTCCTGCGCCTAGTCACGTTGATAACCGATATTGCACACATTTGCAATGCTGCTATCAATTGGTGGCTCAGTTTTGCACTGACTATCATCACAACACCAAGGAGGATGACTTGCTATGCCTTAACTAGCTTCAACGACGTCTGCCAGCGTTTCAACACATGGGCCCACATCTTCCTTGACTTGTCCTCACGTGCTCGAATGATCTTCTTTGACATTTGGACATTTGGACTAAGCCATCGCAAGCGCGCCGTCCTGTGGACTCTGCTTTGTCACTGCTGCTGGAGGCTGAAGCCACATACTGTACGAGCTGACTTGCCAGGGTTGCTGGCCGCCAGCAGCCTTACAGTCTACAAGGTGGGTAACTCAAGAGCTCTTGGCCTTGCTGGCCAACACATGCACACAAGCATAGAGAGGCAGCTGTGCTTCTCTCTTTTAAAGCTCTAACCTGTGAATGCAGTGTCGGGAAGTCATCACACCAAAGGGAGATCCAGACTCCGATAGGGTCAAACAGGCGGTAAATCTCTGCACGCACTGTTCCGTACAGCTGCCACAGTGACTGTTCTCTGTACAGTCTTGTTCCATCACTGCTGACAAGCCGCGTGCTTTGCGTAAGGCACCGGGTTCCTGTCATCGAGCTAGAATGTCGGGCACCGAGCTATCAGGTGTTGAGGTAAGCTGCCTGGTTCTACTGCTGTCAGTTGCCGATTCACATCGCGTTGTCCGGTGAGGCGCACATTGTCAACGTCAAGAACGCAATGGAGTTCTCGTCTGATTGGTGCTGATTGCCTGCTGCACAGCTGTTGTTGAGGCTTTTGCAACAACAGAATTCTCACAGGAGAACCTGGCCACTGAGGTGTGTTTTATGCCTATTTCCATTGCTTGCGCGATCTGTGCACTGATATGACTTTGAATTGTCTGCAATACTCTGGCTGCCTGAAACTGTTAAAAGGCAAATGTGTATGCGGCTTCCTTATGCTTCCTGCTGTGCTGTAGGACCTGGTCCAAGCTGACATCCACATCAGGTGCAAATTTGCACCTGATTTGGAGTCCCTTCATAATCCAGTTTTGACATTGTCAAAATGCACTGATAGTACCTGGTTCAAGTAAGATGCCTGAAACATAACGTCAGAACAAGAGCGCAGAGACTTGTGTGTGCCCCCTGATATGGAGCTCCAAATAAGGTGCCTGACACAGGATGTCGGAACAAGTGCGCAGAGACTGGACGATGAAGGGACCTCGAGTACACATTTCGTGCACTCCAATGCATTTACAGCTGATGATGCGTGCCATGTTGCATGTCAAGTTTACCAAGCAGCATTGCAGCAATTGTAAAATGCACAGCAGAATGTACAGCTGCAGGATGAGCATGCTTGCTCCTGCAGGCCTCTGAGAAGGAAGCTGGACAGAAGTCCAGCCTGAGGGAGGGGCCAGCGATTCAACAAAGCCAGCATGGCCACGTTGCTGGCCGCCCTGGCACAGTGCAGCGTGCAGTGGAGCAGCCATCTGCTGCTGTGCACCCACAAAAAGCTGCTGCTGTCATCACAGAGGCACAGGTAGGGATCCCAGAAATACCTGCTGCACTCCCAGAGGACCGCCCTGAAAGAAAGAAAAGTTTACGCTTTGCAGCGAACATAACGGGAGCCTCCTAAGGCAGCAGCCTGGAGCTTAGAGGACCGCCCTGTCTTTGCAGCTGACCGTCCTACCATGCCAGCCATTGCCAACCAGTTGCACACACAACTTGCTATTTGCATCTACCTCAACATACAAATAGCTCTCGTTGTCTGAATACGTATACTGGCACAAACAGTCTGTGTGTGCCAGCAGGCTTATGCCAATGTTTGCTATGGAGTATGAGTAACCGCAATGCTGCTCAGTTTGGCTGCAGGCTTGCAAGACAGTGCTAGATGGTTTTGGTGCTCTGCATGTATGCCATCCAGTGCAGCTTGCTTCAGTCCGAAGAGCTGTGTATGTCTGCAGGTTGCTGAATGCCATATCAGCAAGCACCACATTGCAAACCTTTTGTATGAAGTCCTAAGCATTTTGCTGTCACTGGTGCCTTCAGGTTGTGCACCACCAGTGCAGCCACTCAGGGCTGACAAACTCATGAATCCAGCTCCTTCCTCCATGTGTGCAAGGCGCCGAGCTTTCCTGTCGAGCCTGAGTAGAGCTGGACCAACAGCAGGGCCGGTAGCACCCCCAGCAGCACCCACCTCAGTACCTGTTAGGCCAGCTATTGTGGAACCTACAGTTACACCCTCAGCAGCACCTCCAGTGGCAGCCAAAGCTGCAACAACACCTCCACCAGCAGCCCCGGCAGCCGCAATAACAGCCGCAAACTCAGCCCCTGCAATGGACTCTCTTCCAGAGGAAGATGAAGATGAGCTGCAGCAGAAGCAGCAGCAGCCACACTGGCAAGTAGTGCAAACTGTGCTCAGGCCAGCAGCAGCAGTTTTGGCCTTGAGCTTGATGAGGACAGTGCCCGCCTTGCTGAGTACTAAAGAAGTCTTAGCCCCATGCAAAGTGACAGTGACTTGGATCCTGATTGAACAGTCAATGAAAACATACGGTGACAGCCTTTGGCATTTGTGCTGTGCATACCGTGCTCTTGTACTGCTGCAGCAGAATTGTTTATAGCTACTTAGTCTTCTGCAGAGTACTCTTGTTTCAGCATCCAAGGCAGAATCTAAATTAGAACTTCGCAGCGTCACAATGCTGTCAAAATTCATTCAGAGCTCCGAAACCAGGCTGTTGCAGCATAGCATGAGTTGCAGGGTTGCTAAGGCTCTGCCACGAGCTATCAGACTTATTGTCTGGCCAAAGTTTGTAGTTTTCTTCTTGCACAGAGCAAAGCAGCATTTGCTTACTTGCAGTAATGCTGAACGTATGCCATCCTATTCTCATTCAAAGCAGCATTGACAATGCAGCATATGACTTCCTGAATTCGAATTCGAATTGTTACATCCAGAAATGTGTCCCCAAAGACTCGTTGATCTGCAGAGCCTGATGAAATGCCTGGATCATACAGATTCAAAGTCAGCATGTTACACACATCAACAGACTGGTAGAGGTACATTGCTAGCTGCTCCAGATCTGTGACAACATAGCACTGCTGCTCCAACAGTGTTACACCTATTGAGGCTTAGTAGGTACTAGAGCATGCAGCCTGTACCAATCAACAGGTATAACTCAGAACACAGCGAGATGGCATTCTAACAGCATAGCGTACAAAGCACTATTTGATTTCTCTGCTGGGACCAAAGTATACGCAGAACTCATACAGGCAGAGATACAATTGAGCTTCAGAGCAGTTGTGCTGGATGTGCTGCCACACCACAGAATCCAAATCTGAAGAGGCAGGCACTGAAGGTATATTGTAGAGAAGCTCACTATGACAGGACATCTCGCAGAAATATCCATCTCATCAAAGATTTGGGGCTTCGCACTTCAATTGTGCTCTTCTTGCTGCCGCTGCTGCTGCTGCTGCTGTTGAAGCCAGAGAGCTGTGCTCTGACTGAAAAGCTGCTGCGTTGCAGGGTCAGCTTTGGCAATGCTGGCTTCTAGACTTCTGAGTTGCCCATCAAGACTGCGACGTAATGTCATATTACAAAGACATACAAAAAGTGTCAAAAGCAGTCAGGGCAGGTATAGCACATATATTACGTCCTTGTAGGGAAGGAAAACAAATGCATAAAAGTACTTACTTGTCAATCTGTCCAGCAATGGCCAATTCATCAACTGCTGCATGTGATGAGGGGTTCAGCTGTTGTGCTTGACCTTCCACACGAGACAAAGCAGCAGTTTGCTGCCGGAGCTTATCAAGCTGTGCACGAGCCTGAGGATCTCGACCGCCTTGTGCCTCCTCCAGCTGCATGGCAGAACAGCTGCTCATTGCGCAAGCTACACAGCTGTACAGCACGACGTTTTCTGCTAGAGAGTCAGATCACTACTTGATACAAAACACCCGTCGCATGCGTAAGTGTTATTAGCGCAGTACCTCACGAAGTGCATCCTCCATGAACTTGAGCATGTCCGTGGAGCTCGTCAACGCTGGCTGTGCCCCTTCTCCGACCTTGTGGCGGTCTTCGAGCATGTGTGGATAGGTGTTTGTGCAATACTGCCAACTCGCAGCCGGGTTGCGTGTGCTGTACGGTACGACCAACAGAGTCCAGCCTAACCATGATCATCAAAACGGGAGATAAAACGACAACCAAGATGAATACACCCTTACGTTTCCTTGATGAATTGGATCTCAGATACACGTCCCCAAGTATGCCACCCTTACGTTTATGCAGCCCACAAAACTGGCCACAACAGCAATACACTGATGGAGAACATATGGTGCAAATTCACAAGCAGACGTTGGTCTCACAATCTTTGGTTGCAATGTATCACAGCAGAACCTGCCAGCGTTTTGAACATGCACAAAAGACACAGATAGACTCTGTGAGGGGCCTTGCAAGGTCCATTTGGTCAACACGAGAAGTGCCAACACCACCTCAGCACCCTGGTCAAACATGATTGCCCGTTCAGTAACATAGCGAATCAAGCAGCAACAAGGCAACAGAATCCAGCAGGGTCCCAAAATGCTCCCCA
>JAABUY010007618.1_pt1 | contig 10235 bp, 16 predicted proteins | sample 5560271 | NCBI WGS metagenome assembly JAABUY01 (sample SAMN10711886, study PRJNA513374) | rock metagenome | isolation source: Antarctica rocks | place: Antarctica: Victoria Land, University Valley
CACCTGACATCAGAAGTATAAATCACATGCAGTGCTTTTTTGCGCAGGCAAAGAGTCTAGATCATCAACCAGACCGTCCCCGATTACTGGTTTGTCATGACTTGCATGGCAACTACCACTCAGATGCTTTGCCGCAAGGCGATCAGGATTCAGACTACTACAGACTGACGCAGTGGAGCAGCATTGACACATTTGTGTATTTCAGTCATGCCTTGGTCACCATTCCCCCACCTGGCTGGACCAATGCAGCTCACAGCAATGCTGTCCCAGTGAGGCACCTGCAAGTTCTCCCACAAAGTCAGATTTTGGCCACTTGTCTGACCCAAGAACCAAGAAGCTGTGCACGCATGGGTTACATCTGCAGCAATGACTGCCATTTGTGATGTTGTTACTGTCATAGCAAGGACAGCATGTGCTGTTAGTGCAGCAAACGCTCGGAAGGCATGAGAGTATGCATTCTTCCTTCTGCGCTGACAGGGCTCTTACACTCTGTGTGAAGTAACACTGAGAGAAGAAACCATGTCTCAGGAGCTCTGCTTGATTCATGCTGGACATGTGTGTGCATTATTGATGGCAAGTCAACATCAGAGCCAATAGCAGGCTGCATGCAGATCTTGGGCACCTTCATCACAGAGTGGGAGTCAGGCTCTCTGTTGTGTGAGCTGCTGCTGTGGACAGAGCAAAGTGCCGAGGCTGCTGCCATGCAGCTAGCTCAGATTGCAGCTTACTACGGCTTTGATGGCTGGCTGCTAAACATTGAGAATCCAGTCTTGCAGCGCTTGATCCCAAACCTCATTCACTTCATCAGGCAAGCTAGGAACAGCCAGCAATCTTAACACTTCTTGCTGCAAATGTTTGATCATTTACATAGGATCACAATGTTTAGATGCGCCCTCTGCTTGTGCATCAGACAAAGGAGACATAGCAAGCTTACTGACCGGTACAGTGTTTGTTCAGCCTTGACAGTGTGTGTTATATAGATTATGTGTCAGGCAAATGGCTGCTTGTATTTCCGCCGTCAGTCAAATGCAACAAAGCTCTTGTAGATAGTCCACAATGCGACTGCTGGCTGTTCAGTACACTGGTTGTGTGTACCCCAATATTTCATGCTTCTGTCCCTAGTTGTTTCAGGTCTGTCTTCATGTGGATAGAAATTTGACTGCAGTGTCAGCTGGTTGCAAAGTGTCACGTGGCTGCAGGGTTTTGAGGAAGGTCATGCATGAGATGGTCCCTGGCTCTCAAGTTGTCTGGTAAGCCACTCTGCTGAGAAAGCGAATGGATGCCGTTCTGTAGCCTGTCGACCAGGCTACTTGTGTCAGTCACATGCCACTCTTATGTCGTGATGGTAGGCTCATGTATGGAGTGTGGATTGACATAATTCAAGAAAGTGACAAGTGAGCGAGACGCACAGCACAGATGATGCCATCAGTCCTTTACAGGTATGATGCCGTGACCACAGAAGGCATTCTGGAGTGGCAGGACACTGTGAATGACCTGAATCTGCCCTTCTTTGAAGCGGCAGATGCCGTATTCATCAACTATACTTGGAAGGAGGACACACCTGCTCAGGCTGCAGCTGTGGCAGGGGCAAGAAAGCATGATGTGTACATGGGCGTGGACGTGTTTGGTAGAAACACCTACGGGGGTGGCGGCATGACATGTGACGTTGCCTTGACTGCTGCACGATCAGCAGGTCAGGCCTGCGCTTGTATCTTTCTTGCCTGTCTTTGCAGCTTACACTTGACTGTAGCTAGTCACACACTGAGCCATGACAATCATTGACAGCCATTGACTGTGTATTAGCTGCCCTCATGATCAGCTTCAAGAACAGCATGAATCGGGTTCTGATATTGATGGCTATGAGCAGCGTGCTCTCTTGTGTGTCATGCATGATGTGTCAGGCATTGCTTGTAGCATCTGCCTGTGATGCTCAGTGCAGATCTGTGTAAAGCAAACTTGTGCAGAAGTGCACACCTTTTCAAGACCAATCAATACTATGTGCAAGATCACAAGCTCTCGATCTATATGGAAGTGCCAAAAAAATTTGATTTCCAGGGTTTAGGATTTACAACCCAAATGTCCAAAAGCATGCGGCTCCTTGAGGACATGAGACACCTGTGTTGAGCAAGTGTGCTCTGTGCAACAAGACACACAGCTGTAACAGTCAGTGGCAACAACACAGACACGCTCAACAGGTTGCAGTGTTTGAATCATCTCCCACGTTCAGGGTTATCTGCTGCCCTATTTGCGCCTGCTTGGGTATGGGAAGTCGGCAACCGTCTAGACTGGCTTCAGAGGCAGCAACAGTTTTGGAACAAGATTGAGGCCTGCTGGGAAGCGCCCAGGGCTCTGGTGTGCCAGCTGCCCTTCAGCACTTGCTTTGACCAAGGTGCAGGCAGTGCCCGGTTCTCAGAGGTTAGCCTTGCACACCATTCTGGAGTTCCTGATGGACAATAGGATTCCAGCCTGTTGGCTCCTGTGTTGTCAACTGTGCCTCAAGATCAATGGCGTCCATCCAAACTGAATGTCAACAATGCATGCAAGTCCACAGCAGGCATGAGGCTGTTCTTACTCCTGCAGTCTTGCCAATCTGTGCGGCTTGCTTTGGGTTGGCTATCCCCTCTGAACAACATACATGTAGTACAAAGTGCGCCAGCGCTCTCACCAGCAGAGCTCAATGCCAGTTGCCACTTTTGTCACATCTGCACACATGGCTTGTACAGCGCCACTTGGCAACCTCAGGTGCCAGGGCGCCATCTGCATCGTAACCAAAGCTATTCAAGCACTTCAAAAGCATGTCTTTGTATTTGTGCTGCAGGGTGAAATGCAAAGTCAGCAGGCATGGTACAACCTATCTTGTCAGTCTCCTCAGCCCACCATGCGGCTGCCAAGCGCCAGACTTGACCCCTTCACCGGCCGCTTTCAGACTCAGCTGTCTGATCAGCCACCACTTGTCGCCTCTCTATGCAGCGACTTTGCTTTCAGATCCGGCAGTTGCCTGCAGATTAAAGGTGCAACTGCATGCATTGCATACACTGATGCTTGTGTATTGCTGTTGTTAGTGTCATGGTGGGTCTGCATCTGGGGCAAACTTGCACTTCAGGTGTGACCATGACTTTGCGGCCCCCAAGGCTATGCTGCTTCCTGTTCATTATTCGATTTCATGCAGTCACTGCAACTCTCACTTCACTTTATCGCGGATTTCATATGGGTCCATTTTCAATCAGCGCTGGACTAAAAATGGAGTTGCAGCATTTGTTTCCTAAGCGTTTTGCACTACGCCATTCTGTATTGACTTACCATGACACAGTGCAGCTGAGTACAGGCATGTCTCCTCTGCAGGCAATGTGGCGCCGGGCGCATCAGCATCACTGGAGATCTTCACAGCCGATCTGCTCATCCCTAAGCCAGGCCTGCATGTCAGCTTCACCTACAAGCCCCCTGCCCACCTCACCCCTACCCACCTGGAGCTGTGGTGCTGGATGGAGCCCAGCAACACTGCGACTGCCTCTGCCTCTGCTGCTTCCAGCAGTCACACTAAAGGTGCGTCAGCTATGATGCTCCTGCTGCATCTACTTGAGCTGCTGCTAATACTGTGTGCGCTATTGCTGATGCTGCTACCCAAATGCAAATACTGCCGGTGCTGTCCAAGCCAGTACTAGAGCTCTTATCCCTGCCAGGCTGATGCAATTCCTACTAGTGCTGTCAATGCTGATGCAGATGTCACTGCAGAGCAGATGTTCCCTCTGCTGTTGCTGTCATTGCCTCTGCTGCTACTGTTTGCCTCTGCTGTTGCTGCCAGTGTCGTTACATGTCTCAGTGCTTATTATGATGTTGCCTCTGCTGAAAGTGGCAAAGCGTCTTATGATGCCGTTGCTGGTTCAGGTGCTGCCCGCATGCTTGCCATGTTGCAGCCTCACGGAGTCTCCCTTGTCAGCCCAGATGTGGACACAGCACAGATTCCTGTGGAGCAGTGAGTCCTCAGCACAACACAGCATGCTGCTGTTTCGTCTCGACAGATTACATGCAACATGCACAATGTTGAATGAGGCAACTTGCAATGCAGGAGTCCTCCTGTAGCACATTGTGATGATGCTGTGCCTGATCAGAACTGCAAATGCATGCTAGCTCTAGGCCTTTTACTTGCAAGCAGACATCCCAGCACGATGACCCCTCACGGAATCCCAGAGTCGGCATCTCCTCATTGTTCATTGGGGCATGCTCCTCCATGCGGTCATTGCTTTCGGCGTTAACAAAACGGAGGAGCACGCCGCATTGAACAATGAGGAGTTGACAACTCTGAGATTCCATGGTAGGGGTCATTGTGCTTGGTTGTCTGCTGGTTTCGGAGCTTATCTCTATCAGACCTCAGCAATTGGGGAAGCCCATGATGCCTGAACACATCCCTCACCAAAATCTGGGCAAACTCCTCAGCCCCCATGTCATTCCAGCAAGGACTGAAATGCACCATTTCGCTGGAACAAATTTGGTATTTTCATGCTGTGCTTAACTCCGCAAGTTCATACTTGACCTCATGAAGAGTACACATCTTACTGAAGGCAGACAGCCTTCAGCATAGTGAAGCTGTGTCATCATGCACAGGTGTGAAGAACGCACTGTGCAGCACAGCAATGGCTGGCTGACGGTGTACTACAGGCTGCCATCTCACCTACCAGACTATGCCCATCTCACTTTGCGCAGTATGGAAGTGGCAGCAGTGACTCCTGTCAAGCCTGATGCTGTCATCACATCTGCTGACAACTGCTTGGGCTATGTAGGTGAGTCAAAACACACACATGCTCACTCGCTGCAAGCATCTCAGTGTGAGACTGTCATGTGCATGATACCTGGATGTGTCCCTCTCATGTGCATTGCATGGCCGCATCTCAGCACAGCTATGGACCCAGTGCAGCTCTGCTGACCTCTTTACGCGCCTCTTTTCTACGTCCCTTGAGTCATTGCAACAGGCTCTGTAATTACTCGGTTCATGTGAATCATCCTCACGAATTTCCACCGACCGTGTAAACTGCACTACCCTTTGCTTCTGTAATCAGCCTGTCTGGACCGTCAGTAGCCCTTCTAGGAATTACACAGTCAGTGTAGCACGTGTGTCGCTCCTACACACCAGTCAATGCCGCAGGACGGTGTTTTATCATGTGTTGTGTTAGCTGCAGGTGCTGCTTGCCATTGCCCAAATATACCTTCTGCTGCATGCTACACAGCCTCCTCAGATCCCTCAATGCAGTTTCAAAAGACTGCTGTAGTGTACACGCTCACCCCATGCACCTGTCTTCCCATTCTGTTGCGATTTAGGCCATTTTGCATACTTATGTTCCTTCTGGCGCTGCAGGCCAGATAGATCTCACCGAGTGGGAGTCAGTCATTCGGGTTCCCAGTATCAGCAGGATTACCTTCTCAGATGTGATATGGACGGCGCCTTCAAGAAGTGCAGACTCTGGTGAAGAGCGTCCTGCCTCTGCTTCAGAGCAAGACCCTGATGAATCTCCAACAGCACCAGGTCAGGCAGTCAGCCCCAACTTTCTTGACACAATCACATAGATAGGTTTTCAACAGTGCACTGATGATTGATGTTGGCTCACGTATGCTTTGGTGCTTGTACTGTTCCTGACTGCATGAGTCCGATGCGTTTATGCTGCTGCTGCTGCAAGCTAAGCATGCACTGGATGCCCAGGTGACCCTGTCTGATGCAACTGCTGTGATTGATCCCAAGAACCACTACAATGTACAATCCTTGATCAGGTGGCTGATGCATTGGCAGCCATGTGCACCAGTCTGATGGATGGCACCATGTGCATCAGCTTCTGCGTGATGCTCAGGCAGTGAAGCACCACAACAGATGTCACAGCAAGATCGCGCCCAAGCAAATACAGCAGCCAGTGGTGCCAGCACAAACACAGCCAAAATGATCTGGTTGTATATCACCTTAGGCTTCCCGCCAGATGTCGTTGGCACAGTCAGCAAATTCGAGGTTTTCTACAGACTTGTTGATCCTGCTAGCTCCAACGCAGATCTTCCATTGTCCATGTATGACCATAATCAAGGCTGGATCTGGCTTGGAACAGCATCAGCGCATCAGTTCAGAGTGACACAGTTAGAGATTCCAGTCAGTGCGACTGCTGTTGAGTTTGCTGTACAAGCTGCTGATGTGCTAGGCAAGCTTGTTTTGTTCCAAAATGCTACAAAAGCAATGCTTGAGAGGCCGTGATGATGCCATGCTTGTCAACCACACATGTCAGTCCATGTTTGGACGCGGCTTACACTGTCATGACCTTTGTGTGAATCGGATGTGACTCTTGCTGTCACAATGGTAATGCTGTTTTGCACACCAGGTCCTGTGCGACATGAAGCTAATGTATTGCATATCGTGCACATGCATTGTGTCCTGGTCTGACAACCTGTCACTGGGTGCGACCAATATTGAGTGACCGAGATGAGTGATCTGGGCAATTTGCAAAGCAAGGAATGTATTCCAAGAAGCAACTCAGACAATGAAAGGGAGCTTTGATGAGTGGTGTTGGGCTGCGCATTAAATGAGCTGCATTTGAACTTTGAGCCAGATTAGAAGCGTAGACCAAGCCCAAAACCCAGACAGAATCCACTGACGCTTGGCAGTCCCTGCACATTGGACACCAGCAATGAAGGTATTTAGTGCAGGCTAGATTAGCTCTTGGCAAAGAGACATGCAGCCCACTGCATCAACTGCCAGAATATGTCACACTTGCTGCCTTGTTGTCAGTCAACACCAGCAAATTACCTGAGATAACATTGCCAAAAGACTGCCAATGGCACTATGCATGTCTGCAGCCCCAAATTGCCTGCAACGGTAAAAAAGCAGACAGGATTTGGTGCTGCTCTTTGGGCCACTTTGGCTTGCCTTGCCTTGCAGGCAGAATTCAGCTTAGTGTGGTCAGTCAGTGCAAGGCAAATTTCAGGCTGCAGCTCACCCATCACCATCCACATCACACATCCTCAAAATGTCCTCATGAATTTTGGACCATTGCACAGTTACAAAGCCTCCGTATGCCAGCAGCTACTGCAACCAGATATGCCGTCACCATGTGATTGGCAGCGACAAAGCATATGTCTGAACCACAGCAAATGTGGTGCCAAGCCCTATTGCAACAGCCCTGCCAATTGCCTGCAGCACACCAGGGTGCTTGCATGCAAAACTTAATATCACCAACATGTGTCTTTCATGGTGGCGATGTCACACAACAGCAGATTACATGGCTTAAGACCCACAATGCCTACCTTGAAAGCAACAGCACATACAATTCCTACAAGCCCGCTGAAACCAAGATTTTGCAGCACTGGCCATGCTAAGTCTGTCAGATTTGTTGCATACTGATTTACTTCTGGATCATGGCTCCAACCAAAAGACCGCTGATTTTTGTTACGTCTTCTGTTTGGTGAAGCTTGAGCCTCCAGTGCTTGGCATGCACAGAGTAAGCATAGTAATGATGTACGGAACCTGGAGGGGCCATTGCCTGCACAAAAGCATTGCAAATGGGCAGGAGTGTGAATAGACACTGCATAGACCGCTTAGCTTGTCACTGCTGGTTCCCAGATCATGGCAAGTCGTTGAGTTGTACCATCCGAGCCCCACCATCTCCTGGGTGAACCTCCGACTCCACCTCCGCCTCCACCACCACATCCGGTTAATGTCTCCGTTTGTTTCAACACGGAAACGGGGCGGAGGGGACGACGTGTACTCCCGATGGGCCGATGTGAAGGCACTCTTGGTAGTCGCTGTCCAAAAATTCTCACAGAAGATCTTTGTGGCGTATTGGGCTTATGAGACGCGCATGATCGCATGCTGAAACTACACATCACACAGACCAAGCATCACTCGGTTGGCTCCACAGGCGATTCCGGTTCCCGAGAAGGTTGCAAGGGAAGGCAAATAGTGTGCGAGCGTTTCGTGCAGCGTTTCAACTTCAGAGAAGCGTTTCAAAGCGTTTTGAAAACGCCTGGCTATGCCTGTGCTTATGCTGTGGAAGTTGGATTTGTATGGATTCAGCACGTAAAACCATTCAAAGACTTACAGCGCAAACTGTAGCTTTTGGCTAGACGACCGCCGTTTCGTTCAGAGAGCAAAACAGGTGCAGAAAGCTTTTCACATCACTACAACAAAATTTGCTGATGACAACAGTCCCCCCCTCTTTAACTAAGCATGGATGCATACAATACGTGTCCAGCTTCATCAGAACGTGTACTGCAAGAATTGTGGATTGATGCAAAATGGCTGGGGCAAGCTAAAGAAAGATATTTGAGCCGACTGACGTACTACGCTTAAACATATCAAACACAACGTACCATCTGGTGAACAAACATCTGTACACACCTCCTTCTCTGCTCGACAACACAGATGTTTGAATCACACAGCCACAAAATTTGTACTGTCAGACACTGTGCGTCATATTGTACAACATGTACTTGCACACAGTGTTCCTTACTGACCCTGCTTGCGCTTTCCTTTTGCCTTCTTCCAGCCCCCTCCCCCACCCCTCTCAAACCCTTTCACGTTGATAATGGGCAGCAATCGATGCACCACATCCACCATGTCTTCCTGGTTGGCCATGACAGTGGTCAAGTCTTTATAGGCCTGTGGGGCCTCATCTATGACACCAAAATCTGTGTCGCATACAATGCCCACCATGCTGTCCGTGAACTGCTTCTGCATGTCATCAGACAGCAACAGTCAGTCAATGTTAGGGCAAGCTTCGCTAGTGGCGCAAAGTCTGAGTGTTGACGTGCACGTCACACAGGCAGCTTGCAATCGCAGTGGCAGCATGAGAACAACATGCAGACGGCAGCACAGCACAGCACAGCACAGCACAGCACAGCACAGCACAGCACAGCACAGCACAGCACAGCGACGGCACGGCACAGCACAGCATGGCACAGCACGGCATGGCATAGCACAGCACCTGCGTGATGGTAGCCTTGGCTCTGGTACGTGACATGGCTCTGCCTGCCCCATGAGAGGAGGAGTTCCAAGCCTGGGGGTCTCCCTTACCCTGGACCATACTATCACACAGTCAGACCCATGAACAGTCATGCTAGCAACAGGGCAGAAGAAGGCAGGGAAGCTTCACAGTTGCACCACATTGCTGCTGCACAAGATGCAAAAATACCATCACTAAGATCTGCAAAAGCAGGATCAAAAGATTGTGGAGACACAGGAGGGATGAAAAGGCATGGCAGATATATAGGGTATTCAAACCATAATTTGAAATTGCGAGCGGCCTGAGACATTGTTGAGCCGAGTGTCCAACTCATGCTCCCACTCTATGACAGCTGTACACAGCAAGCCTGACTCCTCAATTATTAAAGATCACAGATTCAAGGGAGGCTGCATGTCATGGCAAGGCTAAGCAGCCAGCAACATGAAGAAGAATGGCTGATGCGAGAGCCAAACCCCATGCTGCCTGGGATGGACCCATGTCTTCAAAAGGTCAGGAGTGTGTGGGGGTGGAGGACCCAAGGGAACTGAGGGGGGGGGGTGGTGGTGGAGGGCCACATACAGGGTACCTTGGTGATGAAAGAGCCAACCCCCATGCTGCCAGGGATGATGCCATACTGCCCCTTCTGTGCCGAGGTAGCCCCCTTGCGCGTCACCCACAATTGCTTGTCTACCTTCTCCCCACTACGTGGATCCTGTCATGACGCAGCAGCATTCACTCAATTGCCTTACATGTGGTATACTATGGACTGAACAGGAAATCAATGGAGAGTGACTAGGAATACAGCTTTGATGATGCCGTAGCTGCAGAACATGTGGCCGCACATCATGGGAAAAGATGTCCAAAGAAGGTTGGATATTCAGCAGCAGGCATGCATGTGCTGTGGCACTGCAACTTTGTTTGTCAGAAGTTAAGAGCCAGCGGTGCTTGTGCACAGGATGCTTGATCACCACTGCTGACAAGACGCAGTCTCAGGACACGGTACTCCACATAGGAGCGGCTCAACAGCAGCAGATGCATCCAGTCACGGTGTGAAGACTGTCAGACACATGCTGTCAGCCATGCGTGTGACTTGCTCTTGACTGACTGCAGGTTGGTAAGTGAAGTGCACACTGTGTATTCGCAGCGCTCGCATTGGCAGTAGTTGTGGTGGATGTTGACGGAGTGTTTCAGATCTGGTAGAGCTCCCGTGACTTCATTAACTGAGTCCACCATGAGGTCCAGCATGTGCTTGCGATTCTGGAAGGC
>JAABUY010007619.1_pt1 | contig 10235 bp, 12 predicted proteins | sample 5560271 | NCBI WGS metagenome assembly JAABUY01 (sample SAMN10711886, study PRJNA513374) | rock metagenome | isolation source: Antarctica rocks | place: Antarctica: Victoria Land, University Valley
ATCGTCAATGACCACAAAGATCGGTACAATCACGTCGTCGGTCATCGGTCATCCCTCCGGTGATGGGTGGTTCAAGCACCTCCATTCTCCGATAGGAACCCGATGAACGACGACTAGCAATCACGGTTCATTTATCCATTCGTACTATACTGATACAAGGAGATGTTTTGGCGCCGCCAGAGGAGGGTGGGACATGGGTACAGCGATGCTGGCGATTCCGATCGTCGCACAACTGAGCAATTATGGCGTGGACATCGTTGGTGCGGTGCTGCTCGTCCTCGCGCTGCTGCTCTTCGTCGCGGAACGCTTCGCGCCGACACATGGGAGCGTCGCGGTTGGTGGGCTGGTGATCCTCGTCGTTGGTCTGATCGTGCTGGCGCAAGGGACGGGAAGCGCGGTGCCTGTCGTGCTGATCGTCGCGTTGGCGCTGGCGCTTGTGGCGTTCGCGGCGCTGGTCCTCTTTGAGATCGCCATAGCGCGCCACCGGCCCGTCACGACGGGCGCGAGCGGCCTTGAGAATGAGATCGGCGTCGTGCGCGAGGAACTGACGCCAGTCGGGATGGCCTTCGTGCATGGCGAGCATTGGCGCGCGACGACGGACGACGGCACGATTCTGCCGGTCGGCACGCCGGTGCGCATCCTCGCCGTCCGGGACTTAATGTTGATCGTCGAAGCCGCGCCGGAGACGGCGACGACATTGCCACCCCTGCCCGGCGCCTACGATTCCCCGTCATCATCGAGGAGAACGTCATGAATCAGGCAGCATTAGCGGTCATCGTCGCCGTCGTCATTATCGTCATCGTAACGCTTCTGTCCGCGATCAAAATCGTGCAGGAGTACGAGCGCGGTGTCGTCTTCCGCCTCGGTCGTCTCGTCGGGGCGCGCGGGCCGGGCGTCATTTTGCTTATCCCGTACGTCGAGCGGATGGTCAAGATGGATTTGCGCATTGTGACGATGGACATCCCCGCGCAGGAGGTAATCACGAAGGACAACGTGACCGTGCGCGTCAATGCCGTCACCTATTTCCGTATCCTCGACCCACAGCGCGCCATCGTGCAGATTGCCGATTACGTTCGTGCCACCTCTCAGATCGCCCAGACGACGCTCCGCAACGTGATTGGGCAGGTCGAACTTGACCAACTGCTCTCCGACCGCGAGGCGATCAATCAACGCTTGCAAACGATCATTGACGAACAGACCGAGCCGTGGGGCATCAAGGTGAGCATCGTCGAACTGAAGGATGTCGAACTCCCCCAAACGATGCAGCGCGCGATGGCCCGCCAGGCGGAGGCGGAACGCGAGAAGCGCGCCAAGATTATTCACGCGCAAGGCGAATTCGAGGCCTCGCAACGACTGCATGACGCGGCGCTCGTGATGGGGCAGACACCTATCGCCATCCAACTGCGCTATTTGCAGACGCTCACGGAAATGACGAGCGTCGGCAACGCAACGACAGTGATCCCCATTCCGATTGATCTCTTCAACATGGTGGGGAGCATAACCGGCAATACGGCGATCCCACGCCCGATCCCGCCTCTTGCCGCTGATTAGACCGGGAGTGCGCCGCCCGGCTCGGTTCGAGCCAGGCGGCAACCGACTGCTTTTGATGCTTCCTTCACCATGCAATCCCGCAATATAAATAAAATCAATCTTCGTGTTGACAAAATCAATATGACCTGCTATGATCTGAGGTGTCGGTAGATCGCTGCTGATGATACGCTCCACCAAAGGAGGGCGGCCAATGACTCTCACGATTGCGACACGCTGGCAGGTAACCTTTCGGGTGCAATCGCTCGCGCGGGTGACGATGCCGCCCGCTGCGGTCGTGTCCGCGCCAAAGCGACCGGACTTGCTCGCCATCGCGCAGGCGCGACAGATGCACGACGAGAGAGAAGCGCGGCATTTCCTTTGGGAGAAGGAAGCGATGATGTGTTACCGAAGGGTGTTCTAGTGATGATCGATGAGAAACCTATCTACCCCGCCCCTCGGCAGGACCCGGTGACAGGCGAACTACTCGTCATCACGCGGTTGGAAGGGCCGACAACGGGTATCGGCATCGAAGGGCGCTTCTCCTTCGGAAGCGGTAGTCGTCTCGATCTGCTCAGCCCGGAACATCTCGCCTTTGTGGAAGTTTTCATCAAGAGCCGCGGCATCATCAAGGATGTCGAGGCGGAATTGGGCATCTCGTACCCGACCGTCCGCGCCCGGCTGGACGACGTGATCCGCGCAATGGGATACGCCCCGTACGCCAACGCATCGCCGTCCGTCGAGGGTGCGCCCATCAGTCCTGAGCAGGAGCGACGCGCGATTCTCGCGGATGTCGCGGCCGGGCGGATCCCGGCGCGGGAAGCGGCCGTCTATCTGCGCGGCGGTGGTAAGAAGGGCGATGTCGAGACGCGAATCAGCCGGAGAAGCAAGCGCGACGAGCGCGAGACGCCGGAAACGGAGAGCACATAATGGAAAGCGGTCGCATCGAACGGACCTTCACCCTCTCACCCAACGCCGTGCCGACGATCGTCGCGCGCACGCCGAGTGGCACGATGCAGATTCATGGCGAAGAACGCGACGATGTCGTCGTGACGATCACCTGCGATCCAGCGGACGCGATCGGGCGCGATCTGGAGATCATCCTGGAGGAACGGGGTGAGACGATCCACGCCGAGGTGCGCGGGCCGCATCGGGGCGATGCGTTCTTCGGGCGGTTGCACAGCAATATACGCATCGCGATGGAGATTCGCACGCCCGTCCGCAGCGACATCGAGGCGGAGGGAGCGAGCACGACTATACACCTGGAACGACTGGAAGGCGCGATCCGGGCGCGCACGGCGAGCGGCGATGTCCGCGCCGACCGACTCGCCCGCATGGTGACGATGCAGACCGCGAGCGGCGATATCCGCGCCCACGTTCTCAACGGTGGCGTCCGTATCCAGAGCGCGAGCGGCGACGTCACCCTCGAACGGGGCAATGGCGAGTTAACCATCCAAACAGCGAGCGGCGATTGCGAACTCGACCAGATTACCGGCACGCTCGATGTCTCGACGGCCAGCGGCGATTGCCGCATCCGCACCTCCGCGCTGACCTCCTGCCGCGCGACGGCGGCGTCCGGCGATCTCACCGTCGCGACCCCGCTCGCGCCGAACGGCGAGTATGACTTTAGCACCGTCAGCGGCGATCTGCTGCTCCAAGTGCCGCAGGAGACGCGCATGACTGTCGCGATGAAGACCGTCAGCGGCGACCTCTCATGCGCGCTCCCCGCGACCAGCGATGGCGGCAAGCGCAACCACACGCTGACGGTCAATGGTGGCGGCGTCCCGGTGCATGTTAAGAGTGTCAGCGGTGACTGCACCGTACGCGCCGCGACAGGCGACCTGCCACCGCTCCCCGCAACGCCATATATCGTCCGTGCCTCCTCTGCCCCGCCGATGCCTCCCATACCACCCTCCCCACCCTTCTCACCCTTCCCACTCGTTATCCCGATGCCAGCAATGCATGAGACGGATAGCGCGACGCAACCGGACGCACCGGAAGATGGCTTCTCGGAAACCCTTGATGTCTTGCAGGCCGTGGAACGCGGCGAGCTGACGATTGACGAGGCGATGGAGAAACTTGCCACGCTTGAAGGCGCCACGCCCGCCACGCCCGTTTCATCGGAGCACGGGAGCAGCACACAACCATAGGCCATGCATGCGAAATCTCGGGAATGTCTGGATGCCGCTTGCTCTTTCACGGAGTGAGCGGCACTGTAGGTCAAGGAGAAGCGGTCGTCCATAGCACGAACAACAAGTATCGGTCCGATCCGCAAACCAGCACAGGGCGTACGTACATTTCGAGATAAAGGTTGCCATTGGCAGCGCGGTACGCTACGCTAGCACGTATCGTGCAGCGAAATCGGCATGCACACTGTATTTATCGAGAATTTTTGCAAGACGACGCAACCATCGTCTTGGTTGCTCGTTGTAATGATTGGGAGGCTGGGTTGGAAGGCCCGGTGACAACCACGGACGAGACTACTTGGATAGCACGCGCGCGCAGTGGGGATGCGGCGGCGTTTGAGGCGCTCCTTACCCGGTATGAGCGGCAGATTTACGCGTATATTTACCGGATGATGGGCGGCAATGGCGACGAAGCGGAAGACCTGACGCAGGACACCTTTCTCAAGGCGTATCGCGCGCTGAGTCGCACATCGGACGACCTCAATGTCTCAGCATGGTTGCACCGGATCGCCTCGAATTCCTGCCTCGATGAACTGCGGCGGCGGCAACGGATTCGCTGGCAGCCGTGGGATGGGATGAAGCACGATCGGTTGCTGCAAGGGAGTGCGGGAGAAAATCCCGAACGCTCGACGCTCCGCCGGGAAGCGGAAGGGGTGGTGCAGGGAATCCTCAATCGCATGTCCCCGCGCAACAAGCAGGCGCTGGTACTTCGCGAATATGAGGGGCTCTCCTGCGAGGAGATCGGCGAGATCATGGGAGTATCGCGATCCGCCGTCAAGTCAGTCCTCTTCCGGGCCCGTGAGGAATTCCGGAAGCACTCGGTTGAACTCGGTTTTGACGCACCGTTGGAGGATGAGGATCCGTAATGGGACGAATACGCGAGCGAGAGCAAGAAAAAACCCGCGAGCTTGTCTCCGCCTACCTCGACGGTGAGTTGTCACCCGAAGACGCCCAGTTCGTTGGCAAGCGTATCCAGGAAGACCCGGCGTACGCGCAGGTCTACGCCGCCTATCGCGGCATTCGTATGGACCTCCGCGCGCTCGCTCGCCCTGAAGTGCCCGCCAGCGTTTCGCAGATGATTCGTGCCCGCGCTGCGGTCATGCAACCGGGCCACGCGGCGCTCAACATCCGGCAGCGCGTCGCCCGCATTACTGCCGTCGCCGCGACCCTCGCGGCCACCTTCGCCGCGATCCTCACCGGTGGATTCGGCATGCCGCAGCATTTCTCCCATGCGGCGCCCAGTACCGGACAATCACATCAGATCGTCAGTGTCTCGACGAGCAATGCACCGACGACCGCCGTAGTACTTAACCCGAACGTTCGCTTCGATCAATCCGCAGAGATTCGCTTCACCCGCCCGATGAACGAGCAGACGGCGCTGACCTCGGTCGTCTTCAGCCCGGTCGTAGCGATCAGCAATCTCCAATACGACAAGAGCACATCCATCCTCAGCACGAAGCCGAAAACGCTCATCCCACAGACTACCTATACCGTACAAATCCCTGCCGGGCTGAAAGATGCCGAGGGCAATGACGTGACACCGGGTGCGTTCAGTTTCTCAGTGAGCAATATTATCCCCGGTATCACCGGCCAACCGACAACCGTGCCCGCGACAGCGGCAGCCAGCCCGACCGCGTTCACTATCGCTGCCGCACCGACGGTGATCACCGAGACAGTTACGCCCGCTCCGGCTCCGACAACTGTGCCCGTCCCAGCGCCAGTGACAACTGAAGCGACTCCCGCGCCCCTGCCTGCAACGGACACAACCATCGCGACAGAGCCGCCCATTGCTCCAACTGCGAATACACGGCCCGTGAATACACGGCCCGCCAATACACCCGTCCCAGCAGTGAAACCTGCTGGGACAGTAATCGCGATTGTTGAGCCAACATCGGTACCGGTCATTGCGCCAACGGTTGCGCCGCCCGCGACACCTGTTGCGCTTACCGCGACGCCTGCTCCGACCGTTGTGCCGACCGCGACGCCCGTCCCGACGGTCGTGCCGACCGCAACGATTGTCCCAACGCCGACGGTGCCCGCAATTATAGTGGCGGACAAGTTCAAGGGTGCATACGCCGCGACGTCCAACCGGCTTGGCTCCCCGATCAGCGCCGCTGCCAGTGTCGGGACATCGCAACTCCTCTTCCAGAATGGCTTCATGGTCTACGCCGCCGGTCAGCCGATCTACGTCTTCTATACAGGCGACCGTTCATACGCAGCCTACCCAAACCCCGGCAACAGCGGCGCGGGCAGTGAAGGTGGCGCGGGACCGTCCGCCAGTCTCCACAAGCCGATCAACGCCTTTGGTGTCGTCTGGACCGCGCAGAAACTGCAAAGCAAACTCGGCTACGCAACCAGCCCCAACGAAGCGGGCGGCAGCGGGACGCTCCAAACCTTCGAGAATGGCTCGATCCTTTCGATTGGCACTGATGTCTACGTTCTCCTCAAAAGCGGTGCTTGGCAGCTTTTCATCGGCTAGAACCCTCACTCCAGCCCTCTCCATTGCGATGGAGAAGAGAACACATGTGCAGTCAGACATTTCCGATAGCCGCAACGACAACGGGTGGATGCTGTATCCACCCGTTTCTCCTGCTTGCATTCTCTCCCCCTCTCCTTTGCTCGAAAGCAAAGGAGAGGGAATCGGGGGGTGAGGTTTCCCCTACCGCGATGCCGTTTGCTTCGCCATCCGTACCGCGTCCATATTACCGGTGAATGCCGCTGTGGCCGTCGCCGCACCTGGTGCGGTGAGATTAGCGACGAACTGCGTCGGCATGGGCTTTTCAGCCTCGGCACGCGCCTCCGCTGCGCTCTCCGCCCAGACGAAATGATCCCTGCCAAAGTGGTTGACGACGTAGAGCGATTCCTTCTTCGTTGCCATCAGTGTACTCCCTTATCGTGCGATCGTAGAACCGTGCATCTGCCGCTCTACGTGTGAGAACCATTCAACTCCACGACCATTACGCATGAAACGTGCCGAACGGCCCTTTGGATGACACTTCCGCCATCTCATCAATCTGAACGCGATACGCGTCACTTTATTCTACAAATGGGGAGCGTATTCGGATCTATACGGCGCCCTATCATGAGCGGGAGATCGCGTGTCGCGTGTGATAGCATGGCATTCAGATAACGGTAGAGCGTCAGGAGAATGAGATGCAGGCAGGTGGCGGATGCGTGCAATAAAGGCGACGCTCGATGTCATTGATGCGCCGTAGGCCGTCTAACGACATGCCGTGCAATCGTCAAGTATTCTGCTGTCAAGAGATCACTCAGATGCACTCATATCCGCTTTTACTCCGCCCCGTATTGATCGTCTCCGCAGAAAGGAAGCCCATATGATGGATACCAGCCGTGACGAGGCGTGCCGCCACGATGCCGCCGACCCGCTCCGGTCGTACCGCGACCGTTTCTACACCCAGCCGGGTACGATATACCTGGACGGGAACTCACTCGGCCTCCTCTCGCACGACGCGGAGCGGACGCTATTGCGCGTGCTGACAGAATGGAAGACGCAGGGTATCGAGGCGTGGCTGCATGCCGATCCGCCGTGGTTCACGCTCACGGAAGAACTCGGCGCGTTGATGGCGCCACTCGTCGGTGCGAAGCCGGACGAAGTGATCGTCACGGCGAGTACGACCGTTAATCTCCATACGCTCGTCGCCACTTTCTATCAGCCGACGCGCGAGCGCCGGAAGATCATCGCCACATCGCTGGACTTCCCCTCGGACATCTACGCGCTGCAAAGCCAGATTCGCCTGCATGGCGGCGATCCTGCCCGCGATCTCAGCATCGTGCAGAGCCGGGACGGGCGGCTGATTGAGGAAGACGACATCATCGCGGCGATGACGCCGGATGTCGCGATGGTCATTCTGCCCGCCGTCTATTATCGTAGCGGCCAATTACTGGATATCGCCCGACTGACCACCGCCGCGCACGAGCTAGGCATCCTGATCGGCATAGACGGTTGCCATTCCGTTGGTCTCGTCCCGCACGAATTCAGCCGCTGGAACGTAGATTTCGCCTTCTGGTGTACCTACAAATACCTGAATAGCGGCCCGGGTGGCACGGCGGGATTGTACGTCAACCGGCGGCATTTCGGTACTGCGCCTGGCATGGCGGGCTGGTGGGGCAGCGACAAGACGACGCAATTCGACATGTCCCACACCTTTACCGACGCGGAGAATGCCGGTTCATGGCAGATCGGGACGCCGCCTTTGCTGAGTACCGCGCCGCTACACGGCTCGCTGATGATGTTCGCGGAGGCGGGCATCGCCACCATCCGCGCCGCGTCCCTGGCTCGCACGGATTACCTGATCGCGCTGATCGAAGCGATGGGCCTCACCAATGCGCCGTATCAGTACGGCATCGGCACCCCGCGTGACCACGCCCGACGCGGCGGTCATGTCGCTGTCGAGCATGCGGAGGGGACGCGGATCGTCAAAGCGCTCAAGACGAAGAGTGTCATCCCCGACTTCCGCCCGCCGAACATCATTCGCCTCGCCCCGATCGCCCTCTACACCTCGTACGACGAATGCTGGCAGGCCGCGCATCACCTCAAAGCGATCATTGACGAGCGCGCCTATGAAGCCTTCCCCGGTGGGCACGACCTGGTGGCGTAGGCTGCAGCCTACGTTCCTTTCCCAGGAGAAGGACCCCTGCGCAAGAGATCGCAGGCTTAAGCCTACGCCACCAGGCTTAGAATTTCGCGGCTGGGTCGGGGCGCGTGGCGACTATCAGATAGGCGTGGTCGTCCTGCCAGCGGACTTCCGGGGAATCAAACCCTTGGGCGGCGAGCATATCGGTCAGCTTCTCGACGCCGATGCGGCGGGGCTTGGGCGGGCCATGCCCCTCAGGTGCGTCCTCGCGGAATTCGAGGACCGCGACCGTGCCACCGTGCCGGAGGACGTGATGCATCTGCGCGATCATGTGTTCTGGCGGGCTGATTTCGTGCAGCACGAAGGCAATGAAACAGCAATCAAGACTGCCTTCCGGCATTGGCAGATCGTGGTGCAAGTCTACGTGCATCACGCGCACCGTAGGCGACAGGTTTTTCGACCCGGCGGCGCGCATCATTTCCTCGCTCTGGTCGAGCGCGAAGACGCGACCCGTCTCCCCGACCGCCTTCGCCAACTCGATGGTGAAGATGCCCGTGCCGGAACCGAGATCCGCGACATGCATTCCATGATGCAACCCGAGGCGACCGATCATCGCGGGCGGATCGAGGCGCGCGAGCCGTTCCGGCGATTCCATCCGCTGCCACTTGGACGTATCAAAGATATGCGCGCGGTCGCCATGCTGCTCTGCCATTATTCATCCCTCCGATATTCAACGCCGGTATCTACCGGCACGAGGCCGAGCAGTCGCGCCAGCCCCAACGACGTGACATTGTCCGTGAACGCCGTCCATTGGGGCAACAACCCCTTCGCTGCCACTGCCGTCATCAACGAATGCGCGCAGGCCGTCGCGTATCCCTTGCCGCGTGCGCTTCGGTCGGTGTGCGCGCCGACTTCCGCATACGGCGTCGCGATGGCCCAGGTCGCTGCGATAGCGACGAGCCTGCCATCTTCCTCGACGCCATCGGCCATCCCCTCGGCGAGCAGAGCGGCAATGCTCCCAAAGGCATCCGTTAGCCATTCCCCCTCACCGCGCAGCAGCCGTGTGACGGCTTCCGCGTCGGGTGGCCCGAGTGGCCGGGTTCGCACAGATGTCCGCTCGCGCGGCGGAAAGCGCCAGTCGTCCGTCGCGGCGAGAATCGTGATGTCGGTGCGCTGATCGCCGAAGAGCGTCCCGCTAATCAGCCGCTCTGTTTCGGCATCCGAGGCCCAGAGACGGCTGATGCCCGGCTCCTCCGCGAGAAAATCCAGGAGCGGTTCGGCGTCGCCAAGCGGGATGAGATATGCGCCACCGAGCGATGACGCGGGCATTATCACCGCCGCCGCATGCGGGCGTGCCACATCATCCACCATCACCCGCGCTCCGCCCGAGCGCAGCAGAAAGCGCGCCGCCGTGTGCCACGGACGCGCCTCCAAACGAGCGAGCAGAGCAGGGAATCGGTCACGCGGGTAATCTTGCATCGCGTTCGCACTCCAGTGCATCGAGGGATGACAATCAGCACTAGGTGCATGATACCAGAAGGGGCCGCGTGACCGTTGAGTACACATGAAACAGCCGTTTCACGGTACACTATGGCACAATGGGCATGGGAAGTCAGACAAACGGGCCGATAGCGAGGGAAAGGAGACGCGGGTGCCACTTGGGTTAACGATGGAAGAGATCCAGATGCTGATCGCCGAAGCGGCGGAGACGACGCCGGACGCCGGGCCAGACGGCGCGGAAATGGGCGATCCAGAATACGTGACCGCCTACCTGCTCAATATCATCATCCCGCTCCTGCGCTTTAATAATAGGACTTACGCAGTTGAGCGGCGGGGCAGGGACGGAGTAGAGTAGACGCATGAACGCACCGCGCTGCTCGGACGAAGATTACATCCAGTTCCTGATCGCCTCGCCCCGGTTGGTCAG
>JAABUY010007621.1_pt1 | contig 10233 bp, 11 predicted proteins | sample 5560271 | NCBI WGS metagenome assembly JAABUY01 (sample SAMN10711886, study PRJNA513374) | rock metagenome | isolation source: Antarctica rocks | place: Antarctica: Victoria Land, University Valley
CGCGACGCCACCGTGGCACCTTGCTCTGCGACAACCACAGCTCAACCGGTGACTCTATTAGCTCTGAAAGGCAAGCCTTTCAGGTTCCCAGCCTGCACCGCGTGGAGGAAGAGTCTTCGCAGGCCTTTCTCACTATATTATCATAAATGTTGATATCACCAAATTCTCGTCCCAAGATCTGCTCATAACCATTACTCATCAACTTAGCCGTTATGTCGGGGCCTAACCGTTTGGGGCCTTAGCGAGCTTTTCGAGAAACGGCTCAAGGTGACAGGTGAGCGCACTTGTGTAACAGGATTTCGGCACTTTTTCTGGTACCTTAGGAAACAACCCAATTACAGAATCCCGACCTCAAACAACATCGCGGTCCGTACTTCGAAGCAATCATGGACGTCTTCTACTACTACAACTACGCCACGGCAGCATGGCTCGCCCTGCAAGCTGCTCCACTACTCATATCACCCCACATGATCTCCACCATCCTATCGCCCGAGGTCCGCGAAGTGACCAGTAAGCCCTCCGTCCCTACTCTGCGGCCTCCAAACCGGCCGCGCGAGAGAACTGACAAGTCCTCCCCGACCCCTAGTCCTAGAAGATTACTTCTGCCGCACCCTCGGCTTCACCTTCATCACCATCGGCGTCCTCACCGTCCTCCTGACCGGCTCCGTCCCACTGCAATCCACCTTTGCCGAATGTAAGCCTCCTCTCTTCCCCAACTCTCCCTCCCCCTCCGACCGATCGTCCAACACACCACCAAGAAAAGAAAACTAGACGCGCTGACGAACCCCCCAGCCAGCGGCTCCGGCGTCACCACCGACCCCTCAGACCCGAAAGCGCCCTACGCCGTCCCAACCTTGACGGTAACCGTCCTCTTCCACACCGCCTGCGCCTTCCTCGCCTACACGCAGTACGTGCAGACCGGCCAGACCGCGCTCGTCGTGGGCGTCGCCGGCTACGGCTTCCTGTCCGCCATGGGCCTCTGGTGTTTTCTGTTCGCGAGCAGCTCCGGCCGTATCAGCAGGAAGACCGGGGCCGACAAGCGGACGAGTGGGTTCCCGTTCAAGAATGTGGAGGCCGATAAGAGGAAGGCGGAGAAGGCGCGGTAGATTGTTGCATAGCTCGCACGGGTTGGGAGAGGGCGGAAGTTGAGGTGGTGCGGTTGTGTTGTCGGGAGGTGTGGCGCGCCTGCGACTCGGGCTGTGAGGATGGTCGAGCGTTGTTCTTGGGCGCAACGTAGGTGGTGCTGTTGGGGCGAATGCAGAAGACCGTAGTACGAGTATAAATAGCCATTGGGGTTAGAATGATGCGCTGTATTAGCAGCGAGCTCACTTTCAGTGGCTAGACCGGAAAGCCATTGCGTGGGTCAATATCCCGTATGACTGTGAGCTGACGCGGTACACATTCGCCTAAAAAGCTCTACGCTCCTACTTTGTCGCAAGAGTCGAGTCCAGGTTTGGTGTGTTGTAATGATATCTTGACTTGCTCAATCCATCGTGGGAGCCACCCATAACCTAACATCCACCTAAGCCTTCCAGTCGAGGTTATCATCACAGCCATGGCATGGATATGCGTTGTTCTATGCGTTGTTACATATCTACAATATCTCGTCCATCAAGCTCGTAGACGCCAACCGCGATGCAACAGCAACAGCAACAGCCAAAGACGCCACCCATGAATCATCACCACATCCCTCCAAGCCGTGAACCCTCTCGCCCCGCCACCTCCAACACGAGCACCCACATCTCCCGCCACTCCACCCCTACTCCTTCTCCAAATCCTTAGGGCTTGGATCCCCAATCCCATCCTCATTGATCGCAAACAAACAATCACTCTCCGGCAAACACGGACTATCATAAATCTTACAAATCCGCGTCTCGCCCCTCCCCTTCTTCAAACTCAACCGCGTCGTACTCGCATGCGCGATGATATTCCCCCCAATCGGCTTCTTCGGATCCGGATTAAACATGGCACTCGGCCCACCATCGACCTGCGCAACCACCTGATTGGTAATAACGACAGCAATACCGAACTCATCCGCCAACCGCTGCAAGGTGCGCATGAACTTGGCGAGGTGCGTCTGGCGCGACGACAGCTCGCCGCGGCCGACGAAGTCGGTGCGGTACAGCGACGTGGCCGAGTCGACGATGAGCAGGGAGAAGCGCGTCTCGCACATCATGGCCGAGGCCTGGTGCAGCAGCTGCAGCTGGTGGTCCGAGTTGTAGGCGCGCGCGTAGGCCACGTTGTCGAGCACCTCCTCGCCCGAGAGGCCGTAGCGGTTGGCGACGGCGAGGAGGCGCACGGGCCGGAAGGTGCCCTCCGTGTCGATGTACAGGCACTTGCCCTCGCCGCCGCCCATGTCGAAGGGCAGTTGGCACGTCACGGCGAGGGTGTGGCAGATCTGACTCTTGCCCGTGCGGAACTCGCCGAAGATCTCGGTGACGCTGCCCGTTTCGACGCCCCCGGCGAGGAGCGTGTCGAGTTGCTTCGAGCCGGTTGTGATGGAGATGAGTTCGCTGCGGCGTTGGTGCATTTCGGTGGCGGTTGTGAAGCCCATGGGGACTAGTTTCGTAGCTGGACGGGTTCCACGTCAGTAGGATGTTCTACGAACGGTGGTAGAGCCGTCGCATGCCTTCCGCTAGTATCTTGGTCGCCTTCTGCTCCGATATCCCCTTGATCTGCTCCAATGTCCGTTTCGGCCTGTCCGGGTGTAAGTGCGGATTCTAGATTGCGCCATGCGGTATCGCTGCGTGACGGCTCACGTATAAGCCACCGCTTCGACGGTGTTGAAGCCCGCCTCGACAATGAGCTTGATGTCCCGAGCGGACAGTCCGGCGACACCCTATGTCTCACTTCTCAGACTCTCTTCTTTGCTCTAGCACGTTGTGTTTACCTCGAGAGCGGACAGTGGCGTTGGTGCTCCTGGTCCGCCTGCCCCACCATCGTCATGGCCCAGCTGCGAACGCTCGGCCTCTTCGGCGCTCATCGTGATATTCAAACGAGGTATCAGGTAAGGGTAATGGGGAGCTTGAGACTGGGAAGAGAGGGGAAGTTGTTTCGTAGGTGGCGAGGTTGGGTCTGTGTACAAGGTACAAATTTAGAACGCGAACCTACGCGACAACTGAGCACGGTATCACGTGAAGCAATGACTCGGTGACATCGCTCGCTCCTAAAGTCGTAGCAGTGGTTCGCGCCTCGGAACTCTTCACGATTGATACTGATCTACGAGAAGGTATGCGTCACACTGAGAGACAATCTTCTAGACCCATTCTCAGAACCATTCGATCTCGGCGGCGTCACAAGCCACAGTCCGAACCCCATAAGTTCCAGAGGGGCAAACAACAAGCACCTGGCGGAGGCTCGAAAGACAATCAAGCCCCTAACTGTATACACAGAGGTTGTATCATGGTAGTGACCGAGCGAGCAAATGCTAGCAAGTTTCCTCTTCTAATGCGCATCACACTGAAACCATATGAATCCCATTACGCTCAAGCAACACATGGAAGAGTACGGTAACGCTTCACAACAACAAAAGTCGAAAACGCCTTCATTATTTCTATCAGGTCATTAACGTGTTCGCTTCGTGGCACACATGCAGAACCTCGAACGATTACATTGTCACCGCCCACCCTCCTGGAAGAAATGGACCGTAGGCGCCGATGCTCATGCTGAGAGTCCCGTTCTAGGCCGGCCGCTTCCAGAACCGTGGATCGCTACGCTGCAATTGAGAACGAAATCCATACGCAATCTTTCGCTATTAACGCCTTTCAATGCATGCAAAGTGTTTTGTTCGCCTATGCTGAACTCGAGTCTCGTCTTTTCTTCTGCAACCTGTTTGATTGCCTCCTAATTCCATCCTCTGATACCTGCTTCTTTTGTTCCGATAGTTCTCTGCTCTGTCGCTGTGCATCAAACGTACCAGATGGTAATACCTCGAACCCCGAGTTCACCTTGCGGACATTCCTTGAGGGCTGCAACATTTGGTTTGCATCAGCCAATTGGAGCACGTGCCTATGTTCATGCCTATCGCCCAGTTCCGCAGCTTGCAGCAGTGGATATGATTGCTGGGTTGTAACAGGAGTGTTGTCGACAAAATCCTGGAATGATGGTGGTTGATAGATGGCATCATCTGGGGCTACCGAAACTCGAGGGGTGGCGAATGGATCTCGAGACTCGTTCGCAGATCGTGGTCGATGAGAGCCAAAGTAGTGCCCGGTATCTTGAGGCTGACTGGTTGGTCGACTCTCCGCAGTCCAATCTCCGCTTACCCCACCACGACGTACCCGTGGAAGAAGCTGTCCTGTTTCCGCTGCGTGGGAGAGTCGATGACTTGTGAGTGGCTCTAGTTCGCTACGACCGCCTTGACTGAATGGAAGTGAGTCGATAGGTGTAAGATGGACAGCCTCAAACGGACTGGACATGGAGGGTTGAAACCTGACATGGCCTGATTGTTTGGGTATGTAGTGACCTTGACTGCGCCCGGGTTGATTAGATGAGTCTGAGCTTCGGTTCGTTCTATTCTCTTCTTCAGAGCCTGGTAGATAAACACTTCGTCAGCGTCGACTGTCCAACAGCTAAATAAATTGACTAGTAACCGGGACAACTTGATCAGGGAACTCTTCAGATATCAGAGGGGACGTACCTTCTGAAGCCCTCGCGGACCCGCTGGTGTTGCGTTTGTGACCTTCCAAAGCGTCGAGCGTGGTAGAGTGTCGTGAGAGGTGGGGGTTGCTATATCTCAAATTAGACGAGTGACGTGGCTGGTACGTTTGCCGGCTTCCCAAGCCAGGTTCAGTAATCGGAGAATCAGGTCTAGCTGGCGTCCTTCCAGCAGATGAATCTCGTTTGGCTTCAGAACTATGTACACCCAAGGGAGGGTTGCGTGTGCCCGTGCTAGTTCCAGGGTCTGACTGCACTGGATGCGGGATTTCACGACGAGGTTTGTTTGCCGAAGAAGAGGACACTCGAGCTGATTGTCTGTTACCCCTCGGCGGACTGGGTTCGTCAACTGAAGAGGCCGCTAGACTGATTGGAGTGCTTGGGATGGGCGTGTTCGAGCCGGAGATCCAAACGCCGTCCACTTGAATCCCGCTCTCGATGGCACGAATACCGAACGGGATATCGTTGACTCTTCGCTGCACGACCTCACCGCCCTGCCTTTGTTCCAGAAGCTGTGCTTGCTTTTGATTGGCAATCGCGGTATATCTGCGAAGTCTGTAACGGGTGTAGAGAAGTTTCATGCAGCCCAAGAGGATGGTCGCCACCTACGAACGTCAGTCTGAGAAGGAAGGTATTAGGATCGATGGTCAAGGCAGCGTACGATAGCACAAGCCAACACCTACAAGATTGAGCGGCGGTGTTAGCACTCATTCGAATTGGACTATCGTTCGCTACTCACGAAGCACATCTTCTCCCACAGAGCCCACGATTCCCAGAATGCGTTGCCCATTTTGCGTCCTTATCCAACGGTATCGGCCCAGGTGGAGAAGCAAGAGGAGGCTCAGGTTAGGTACTGTGCTTGTCGACCCCGTAAGGGAGGATAGTGTAATGGAGAGACGAGTTGAGTGCTTTGAAGTTCAGGCAGAGTACTGTAATTCTTTATGAATTGCGTCAATACGAAGGTCCAGCCCTCGATGCCCACACATGCACGTGTTATCACGAGACTCCTCTCTCCGGAAAGCTTTAGAGAGTAAGGGCTTCGACGAAGATTATATTCCCGTGTAAGGACCCTTGTTCCGCCGTTTGTGTGGATCTTAGCTTGAGCCCAGTCAATATCAAACTCGTCAATCACTACCGTTGATATTAATTCACTGTAGGTGCCATTACTGATTACAAGCTCAAGAGAGAAAATATACTTGGGAAGATAAATCTGGCAAGAAAAATCTTGTCCCGAATTGAACACGATGGATCTGAGGCTGTGCTCTCCGGCACGGTAATGTTGGAAGTTGTGCAGCAGCTGCACGGTATGCTTTCCTTGGTCAGGGGCCATATGCACCTCCCCGAACAGCACCCATAAGGCAGGCAAACTCTCCCAATCAATCGATGGCCGAAACCATATCGAGATGGATTCAGGAGATGTTCCATGTAGGGAGGCCATGCGCTCCTATGACTTCCAGCAGATCTTCTTCTTTGCACGTTGTTTCCGCCATTCGGACCTCCCATATTCAGCAGCGAACATGTTCATGGCGCCAAACATAGCCGATGCCTCGTCCAGTGGACTGTCTCACAGCATGCTGGCCATGTCCGGCCTTGTCATGTCATGCAATGTAAAAGTACACGCCGCTTCGCTCCGGGGCAAACCGTGGGATGGGGAGGGTCAAATTTGAAATTATGATCTCTTACGCCGCATCACAAAGGCTCAGTCAAACTGTCACTACTGGATTCAACGTTCGAGAGTCCATTGTACTCCATATTCCACAGGGACTCTCAAAGGGGTGAGTTTTCAAATTGTGCAACAGCCCAGGATGCAGGTCTACCAGTCAGCAGAAAGAATAAGGATGTACATAGAATACAGCTATTCTTAGAATGTTGACTTCAAGAGGCACATAGCAAGAATTTGTAGAAAATAAACAGTAAAATCTGTCTAAATTCTCTTCTTTCTAATCATCATTCACAAAATTGACCTCACTACCTTTCTTAACATCATCATTATTGTCATCACTATGACAAAATGAAAGACTCTTACAAAGACTTCTTCTGTAAAGAAGAAGTCTTCTGTAACATAAAAATCAATATTTATATCAGTATTCACATCAGTCTGTTCACTAAATCTTAACAATAATCTTAATGTTGCTGTCAATAAAGATTCAATATCATTCATACAATATACTGTGTCTCATACAGTATATCTGAACAGAAAATTAATGAATGAGAACTTGAATGTTTTTAAATTGAATAAGAAAGAAAAGAGCTTTATATAAAGAATTTAAGATCTTAAATAGTCAGCAGTGATTAAAAAATACTGTAATGAAAGAAAATATTTTTATTATAGACATTGAATAAGAATTAAAATTAACTATTTAATTGTAAAGAAGAATGCTGTGATTACTGTAATCTTTAAAGACATAAATGACTGACAGAAAGTGAAGAATTTTGTTAAACTGTAAAATAATAATAAAAGAAAAGAAATAACAGTTATTATAAGAGCTGACTGAGATAGAAAGACAGCAGAGAATATTATTACAGTAAGTGAGAAGTTAATAAAGAAAGAAGTTATGAAGAAAAAAAATAAATTTAAATATTAAATATAAATTTATTTTCTTTTTTCATTGATTTTTAATGTCTTTGTTAATAAATATCAGAGAACAGCTACTGTAATATATAAGAAGAATGCAGATCAATGTGTAAAGATTTTAAAGAACATTAATTATATATTAAATATTATTGTTATTTATTATCAATGTAATGACAAGATATATCTTAACTATAATCATTACTGTCTTTTTCACAACAACATTTATGAGATTCTCAACTCTGCAGCTATTTAAATGTGAATAAAGACTGTTAATAAGAATAAAGTAATAATTTATACATCATTCATCAATATAAAGATCATGTTAGCTGATCAGTTAAAGAAGAAAATCTTATTATTAATTATATTGTCTTTTTTCTTTCTTATGTCATTAATATTTACAATATCTTCATCATCTTATCTTATTCAAATTTACACTTTCTTATCAGCATCAGCATCAACATCAGAAACTTTTATCTCTGCAGTTTCTTTCAATGATATTAAGATTATACTAAAACTATTAACTTCATTAATTATAACATTATAGCATTCTTCTTTTTCTTTACAGTCTTTATAGTTTTTACAATCTTTACATTACATTTCATATATTTTAGCTCAATACTTTTCTTCTTTATCTTCTTCTTAACTACTTTCTTCACAGTTTATATCTTCACTGTCTTCTTTATTATCTTTATTATCTTTATTATCTTCATCATCTTCATCACAGACTTTACAGTCTTCATAAAAAATACATTTCATTATATTTTCATCAGCACTGTCTGCAATATCACTTATCAGCAGTTTACTTAACTTAAGCATCAATTCTAAAACATAACTGCAGAACTTCTTCACTTAATTTGAGTGAAAACACTTTACTTTGAAGACATAATTAATGAATTATTGTGATATTCTTTTGAAAGAGATGTACAATTCACAGAGTATACAGTTAATCATTAAATAAATATAAAGAAAGTTAAGCATTTTAATTAATCTTAAACAACAGTTAAAGAAAGTCTTAGACTCATATTAGAAGAAAAGAAAATATATAATAATTATAGAGATTTATTTTACAGAGATTTATAATTTTAAGAAGAAGTAGAAAGCATTGTAAGTGTTAAAAATAATAAGAAATGATAGTTAATTCATTATAATAATATATTTATGTATAATTAATAAAGCTATTTCAAAAATATTCTTCTGAATTGTCTTCTGTCTTATACTTCTGTACAGTTATATAAATAAATGCTGAAAACTCATTCTTAAATTTCTTCATCAATATCTTATATCTTTACATTTATATCTTTAATTCATTAAATAACTTCTTAATAGAATTGTAGTCTGACAAATAGAAAAAAAGAAATGCAAAAATGATATTAATTTTATAATACATAATTGTAAGCTTCTGTCACTGAGATTAGCAATAGTAATAACAAGAATATTTATATTAATATGAAGACTTATCTCTGAATGATGTATTTCACAATTATTTATACATAGAACACTACATAACTCTGAAAATTGTTTATATAAAGATAAGATCTTCTTTTAAATAAAAATATTAAATATTTTTTTGTTCATCTTTCTTTCATAAATCTCTCAAGCAATATAGTCATCAATTATATATGCTGAAAAAATATTGTAATGCTTTTCTTTCTAAAAAAAACTTCTTCATAACTGCTTACTTTTTCATAATAATTCAGTCAAACTTTCTGTCTGCAGTACAGAGATTGATGATGCTTTTGTCAATAAAGATTAGTTAATTAATATATTAACTACTTAACTGCATCATTCAGTTATTATAGATCTTTTAAAAGCATTTAATGACTTATTTTTAATATTAAAAATTATTTTTTTAATAATAATAACAGTAATAAAAGAATGCTTATCTGCTTTTTTGATTAATTAACTTATTTAATGATGAGATTAACAGTATTAATGCTGATTTAAATTTCATATTTATATTAAATATATCTCTACATCTCATTCAAATATACTGTAAATCAATTCTTAAGAAAATTAAATACTTTCTATATTAATTGTTAATAAATTAAATCTCTCTCTTTAAATTGAGATCTATCTCTGTCATAGTAATTATAAATAGTCTTAATGTTCTTAATTTAAATAATTTAAGTACAGTGACTAATTCTTAATTTTATAAATTTCTTTACATTTTTTTAATATACTTTTAACTATATTCTGTGATCTCTGTTATGATCTTAAGTGACATTTTACACTTTAGATTCATTTATATATTGTTTTTGATGTTGTAATTAAGACTATAAGAATGCTTCATAGTGACAGTGATGACAGTAATGTTGAGAAAGACAGTAAGATTGATTTTGTGAATGATGATTAGAAAGAAGAGAATTTAGACAGATTTTACTGTTTATTTTCTACAAATTCTCACTATGTGCCTCTTGAAGCCAACATTCTAAGAATAGCTGTATATGTTGTATCACATTCAACACAACAAATACCAAGGAATGCTCCTCATGCATGAAAATCCTGATGCATGTTACATCTGGCACGATGAGCGCTCGTACTCGTACTGTATGTGGGTGTACCTGCTGTCGCAACAACCCAGAAGATCGAAAACTGGATCGGTGTTCCAGACTCCGGCCGTGGCGCCCACAAGCATTCGTATTAGCAGGGGCCTTAGGTACAAAATATCTCTTAGTCGGGTCCCCTAAGTGCGCGATATTTTGAACAGCAATCTGACTCAGCATGATTCTATCCAAGGTAGTTGTCTGGCTCGAAAGTTTGGTGAGTTGAGATTACATATATTGGCAATGGCGGTTTCGGATGCTTATGTATATTGCGGGACACAATCTGAGATTTTAAGAAGACAAGAGACTGTACAGAAAAGACTGATAGATAATAGGGAGGTTTTGCCACGAAAACAAGTCCTCAGACAAGTCATCTGGGTGGCTGCCCATTGTAGTTAGTAGCTGAGCTAGACTATAAATCAATTACATCAATAATTAATCATAATTATTGTCACAGCA
>JAABUY010007623.1_pt1 | contig 10232 bp, 9 predicted proteins | sample 5560271 | NCBI WGS metagenome assembly JAABUY01 (sample SAMN10711886, study PRJNA513374) | rock metagenome | isolation source: Antarctica rocks | place: Antarctica: Victoria Land, University Valley
AGGGGACGAGGAGGAGGGGACTGGGGAGGGGCATTCTGGATCAGTTCCGGGGGGCTTTTTGATGGCAGTGAGGTTTTATATTGAGATATCCGCTTTTTGTACATAAAGTTATTTTTTGAAATCTTCGGAACAAGCGGACAAGTGAGGTTCTGCAATACGAATGCATGGGCCGAGCTCTGGTGCTGGAATCTGCACAGCATGAGTGACAAAGGTGAAAGTCCAAAGCCCTTCCTACAAGCAATCCTGTAGAGAGGCAAATCCAATATTCTAACGGTATATTCCGACGACATAAGTACAAATTGTGACACATACTGCAACTTTGGGACTGTAAAGTGCTTCACCTGGTCGAAAATGGATAGTGTTTTCGCACACGACATCAGGCCATCGATGTGAACCGGAAGCACGGTTGCGTATAACTGCCACTTATGTCGCTATCATCTCTGATGGACCAATCATTTTAGTTGGGGCTTAATATAAGGACTTTTAATCAAAGGACATATAGTCCGGCTATAGAGAGTGTATAGTTATCAAGGATAACATGAATGCCTGTTGGTGGCAGATTCAATGGTGCAGCGGTCGCTCTCCTTCTCTCTTGCCGCTGGTAGTGGATCCGCTTCGCATTTAACACATCTACAATTGCCGACGATCGGCGATAGACCTCGCTGGATGCGTTGCGTCGTTGTGAGCGTTTGATTGATACTGTGACCACATTGTGGGAGTGGGGAGAGTGCCAAGCTGATAACCCTTGACTTAACGAGGAGATTGCTATTGTCTGAAAGAGTCTAATCGAGTTTATCCTAGACAGAGACGCATAGTAGTCTCGGCGCTAGATGAGGCAAGGCATCCTTTTCTGAGAGGAAGGAAGACCAGATGAAACGGCCTTAAGTAAAGGGCGTCCATACGACTAGGTATCCTCGGGTTATTTTCATGAATAGATAAATAGAAATTTTAGAGCAAAACTGTGTACAAGAAATAGCGAGCTTTGTGTCAAGGCTGGCTACGGTGTGTAACCATGCATATCGAGAAATGAGAGCCTAAGGTGGTCCATAGCTTTAGCTGTCGTCAATTTCCAAGATAGGGTTGTCACCTGGAAAATAAAATGTATATTTGGAAGCGGCGCTATCATGTTGCGCAGATGCGTTCATGCGACACAGTGTGATCATTTGCTGCTCTCTCCAAAAGCTTGTAAGGCTCACATGAACAGTCTCAGCGTACTTCGCCTGCTTATCGGCAGGCCAATCCGCACGGTAAGAAGGGCGGCGAAATGGGGAAATTTCGAGATCTCCAAAGGTGGCTTCTCTGAAGTGGTGTTCAAGAACGACTGTCACATGTTCGCTGGCTGAAGTCGACTCCAGTAGGTCACGGAGCCATGTATAATCGACATGAAAGGGCCATTGCTGATTGAGGCATATATGTAGATATTTGAGTAGTTTGAACTTCGCCATGGGCGCCGACAATTGATGGATGTGTTAGATGCCACCTGCCAACGGTAGAAAATGGCTGCACCAGTGTCCCGGTTTCCGGGTCCCACGAACATTGGGTCTCTGGACGCAGTCCAGTGACGATACTTAGGTGGACCGAAGTAAGGTACGATTTCTGATGTCCGTTCAGGCTAGCCTCGAAATCGGCCAATGCTCGATCGTCATCAAAGGAGAAAGTGCTAGACGAGTAGACGAGGCTTTCAGCTTCGTAATGTATCTGCCGACATGTTCGCAGAAAGGCGGTTGATAATTGGCGACGGTTGTTTTCCAGACAACCAGCATGCCAAAAAGAACAGAATGACAGACATTCTGAGTCACCGTTGCTTGCCAAGACAATGGCACCAGAGATGCTGGAGGGTCCATGGGCATGAACGCCCAACGATGGGGTGATGCAAAGCCTGTGGTGCAACATCTGTCTGGAGCTGTCATGACCGACTTGTGGACGCGAAGATTGATGAATGTGGATGAATGGTTGACCAACCAGCTCATCCCAAATCAAGCGCCAAGAGAGACATTGATGCAATGTCGTCGATGAGCCTGCACGACAAGGCTAGCAAGCTTCCATTCCTCCCCGCTTACAAAGCTCGATGTAACAATGGGTCGAGTCTGGCGGTGTCCCTTATGGCTGATGCCTTTTCAGTCTGGCATCTGAGAGAACAGCCAGTCTCGGCGGGATTGTCCACATACATAGCTTCGGAGATAATTAGATAGCTGGACCAAACCCACGCGCTAACAGCAACATTGTTTGAACCTTTCTCGTTGATGGACCGGAATCCACTAAACAACAATTGGTATTTACCTCAGAGATGCCTGATCACTACCAGGACAAGTGACGGTCTGGAAGAAGAGGAGGCAGTGGAAGTCGAAACACGCGAGAGTTTTCCAGCGGATAACGCAGCTCAATTCCGCCTTTTCATACATTTTGATGGGCTCTGGTTTTCTGTTCTAGACCAAACTTTTGTGTTGCTGGCATGTAAAGATGAAGTTGAGCATAGCTTACCAGGCGAGCCTCTACGAGTATACATAAGGAGTGTCTATTAATACACATCTGTTGAAATATGATAGAAATGCCTCTGGATTCTTAGAAGATGGACTTGCATGACAAGATGCCTCTACGTGGGGCAACCTTTAGTCGATACGCCCGGTAGATTGTTATGCTGCTTTGGTGCATACCCAGACAGATGCCGGCAACCTGTAAGACCTAGAGCCTTCATCAGCCGCCTATTCAGAGAATTGCTGAGAAACCTACTGATAGCCCTGTCTTTCTGTCTTTCCGAGTCTCGAGACCATGAAACCGGACTGCCTGAAGACTGTAATATACCAGGGTTCATCCTTTGACGAGCGTAAAAGTACTCTACCCTCTGGTTTGAGCACTGCATGGAGAGTTTGAACGATATGCAACGCTCGGACATCTTCTACCAAGACTTTGTCCATTACCCTTGATATCTATTCATAGTTTAGAATCAATCAAGAATCGAGAGGACCAATCCGACGATTGGGACACGTACGATAGCTATGCTTATAGTTGCATGAGGTGTTCGGGACAGATGATGGTCCATCGTGTCAGTGTAGATCCGTAGTCGATCAGAATTACCCTGCATCAGGGTATTTGGATCGCCTTTCGAGCAGCTTTTAGCAGAAGCGAGCCCACTAATGTGCAAAGACCCTGGATTTTGAAGGCCAAATTGAAGAGCGCGACTGGAAACGTGGGGACTAACTTTGGAAATCAGTAAGTGTCGGCATCTTGCGTGGTCTACAGAATTGTGCTGGTCTGATGAGTTCGGTTTCCCTGGTTTCAAGAAGTGATTGATATCAACATCATTGAGTATGGCTAGTTCCAGCTCTATTCTATGATTTCGCGCCGGTTCTTGATCCAGGATGATCAATTTTCTTGGACACGCAGAGGCTGCAAGTAGGCCGTCAACCCCTCTACCGGTAAGGGAGAGTATGACATCGTCTTTAGTGATCTTCAAAAAGTCTAAATCACTTTGCGCGTCGGCCCACGATGACAGATGTGACTTGCCCGGTCGGCAAAATTTCTCGAGCTCGGCGCGATATGGAATCCTCCGATGATTATTCTGGTAGAAGAAAGAAGGAAGTGGAAGATCTGCTCTAAGGTTTTTAAAGGCATCATTGAGAACTCCGGACCCAGACCCTATCGTGGGCTCAACGTCAGCTACTTTGTCGTCAAGCGGCAGTCGAGATGAAATTTCTCGGACTTGTTCCGTATCAGCCTGCGAGTGGCTAAGCTCTTTAGACCATGATTTCAACTTTCTCGGGCAGCCAATCCAAATATAAAACGGAATTGCTCCAAGATAATAATTGCGGAAGTTAAGATTCAAGATCGAGCCAAACCTGTATTCAAGATAATCTCTTCTAGCTGGTTCCAAATTGACTCTGTCAAAATCGAACCATGCCCTCCAGAACATTCGACTAAGCGAGTGAACATGTCGATTCAGATCGCCGCCTGTATAATTTCGACGCCCTAGGTCGATCATGTTCTGCACATAAAAGTCCACAACGCCTATGACTCCAAAAGACGAAAGGAAGGTGGTGAGTAGGTCAACAACGGGGAAGAAATCTGGAATCATTGTAAGAGAGTAAGAAAGAGTAATCAAATCGGCGCGTTCTGGATCTTGATTTTGGGCTTCCTTTTTTTGAGATTCATCTAAGCGGAAGTCTCGGACATCTTGGCAGATGAGTTTAACATGGCTCCAACCTAGACGAGCGAAGCGTTTCCGGGCAATTTCTAGGAGGCTTGGAGAAAGATCAATAAGATAAATGCATTCGAAATAGTCCTCGACGGGCAAGAACTTCGACATTGCTTCTATGTTGGAGCCAGTACCACCGCCAATCTAAAGGGGGAAAGCGTCAGCATAAGTCTAAAGGACGAGATACAAAACCATATCTTACATCAACCCATGTAGGCTTGCGGTTATTGAATATTCCTTGTTCTGTCCTGTATTTTAGTTGAGCTGCGACGAGAGCAAGCAGGTCCTCTCGACCACGAAGAAGGTATGTACGTGTGGAATCATAAGCGTCTGCCTGGTCTTTATAAAAGCTTTCAAGAGCAGCTTGTTGGCCACTATCCCCGTCCTTGATACTGTAGAACTTCAAGAAGGTGTTGTAAAGGAATTTGAAGAAGTTGAGGACAACGGCCAACATCTTGCAGTTCCAGGGTCTTTGAGCGTGCGTACAACCGAAAGGGTATGGAGCAAGACAATCTAAGAGCTATTCTCTGCCTTTTACAACGAAACCTGGTTCCAATAGATCTGAGAGCCAGCACTTGCTTGCTAATGCGCTGCGCCGCAGTCAACCGAAGGAGAGTTGCCGTTGCAGGCACCACGGTACGGAGTAGGTACACCAAGCTCGCTGTAACAACTTCAGAGCTTTTTCACCGAGCAAAGAACACACGCATCAGGGATTAGGATTGACATAATCGTAGGAAAGGAAATCCGAAAGTGGAATTTCCGAGGTTCCCTCTTGCATCCCTTAGGGCTGATCACATAACCTCGCTTGGGTGAATTTCTAGATTGAGGATAGCGTAACAGGCAGTTGTTTGGCGTGTTTGCCACCAGCGCATTCACCCTGCAAACGGCTGCTGATGCTCTTCTCGATAGGCAACATCGCGAGACCTGTTAAAGTGATGTTGTACCCCGTACATGAATATGTCATTAAGCTTCCAAACCCCACATGCTCCTTGCCTCAGGACCTCAGACGTGTAAATGCAATTAAGCCCCTTTGGGTTAGCTGTCTTGCTTACATACGTAGGTTCCATTTACACTAACCTAAAGGGGCTTAGGGGGATTGGTTAGCCCGAAGGGGCTTAGCCACGGAAACCCGTCTGACCTGACTCTGAGGCAACATGCTCCCTAGCCTACGGTGACTGCTGCCATCAAACCACAGCATGCTTGGTCCTTGCTCTATACCCATTGCTCTTTATCATCTCTCACTATTACAATGTATTCTTCACTTGGGATTCCATTAATTCTCTTGCTCTGCTCGCCAAGCTCATCCAGAGCGTCAGTCTCAACAGCAGTCAAGGACAAGGTTGAAGGATGGATAGCTGATCAGGACTCTAGATCGACCACACAAATCTTTGAAAGCTGCCTGTTCACTCTGTTTGTCTGCACCTGGACAGCTTTGCACCTCAATGTTGCAGACCCTAGCGAAGGACAAGTCAAAGGACTCCTCCGGAGACTTAAATGGATGGTAATAACCTTCGTTGGACCTGAATTTATATTCGGCCATGCGCTCGCTGAGTTGACCGCCGCGTGGAAGTCCAGGCGATATATGAAAGACTTAGCTGAGGCTAACGGTTGCGAGTGGACAATCACGCATGGATTTTATGCTAACCAGGGTGGATTTGTACTGGAATTCAGGTCCGGAATCCAAACAACAGCAGTAGAATCGGAGGGGAAGAAAGAGATTAGGACCATAAATAATGTGGGGACTGAACACGATGGGAATACCGTGCAAGTGGAAAGCAACCCAGACTTGAGCGCGCTTGGTTCTCCTCCGGTCAACGCTAATCAAATAAGGTACTTAGCACAAGCGGGCCTGATCGCGTTCCCAAAACTCACTTCCGACTATATCGAAGACAAAAGCAAAGGAGATATCTTCGCCAAAGGTCTTTCTTGCTGGCAAGTGTTCTGGCTTCTGATCCAGTGTGTCGTACGTGAAATAAGAGGCCTTCCCACAACACCTCTTGAAATATCAACGTTGGCTTTCTCTGCTTGCACTCTTGGAACCTACGCCATGTGGCTACGAAAGCCGCTTGATATTCGAATACCTACTCCCATCCTAATCAAGCCACTATCCGCGACCACACTGGAAGAGCTCAAGTCGCTTTCTACACGATCCATTGTTGCCGATTTCTTCCTTGTCGACCAGCTTGGCCGTGGCAAAACAACACCTTTTCACGACCGTATCTTCAATGACAGCTACTTCGTCGACCGCCAATACGTGATCCGCTTCCCGCAAGATGTGTTTGTTATGGTAGACTGGGAATTTGGGGTGCTCCTTGTTAGTGTGCTTTTCGGATGCCTGCACTGTATCGCCTGGAATGCGTCTTTCCCAACCGCAATCGAGCGGACGCTCTGGAGAGTCGCGAGCGCTTTCTCGGCCGGTATCATGCCGCTTTTATATACTGCTGGTACCCTAGTGACCTGGATAGGCTTGAAGATTGCTCCGGCCGGTGTAGTCAAGAACAAGGATTTGATTTTCAGTATCCCCATTATTGCTGCGTCGCTTTCATACTGTCTTGGACGCCTTTATCTTCTTGCTGAGAGCTTCGCGAGTCTTCGTTCGCTGCCGCCTGCGGCTTTTACCTCCACGTGGGCTGCTGATCTACCAAGCGTGAACTAGACAAAAGACGTGCGCCTACAGAAGCTGGTAAGGTTACTTCCTCAAGAACCCCTCCCATTCTGTATGACAATACTACGACCGGTTCAACATCAGAGATCCTGTGGATCGGCGTCCAAGTGAAAGTCTTCGGGTCGTGTATATCAATGCACATCTGAATTCAGCTTTTTGATACATACGGCGCAAGCGATGGAATATTAGCGATCTCGTTCTTATGGCAGCTAAGAGTACCCTGGAGAAGAATGTATGAGCGTAGCACGATCCACTCATTTTCGATAATCATTGACCAGAGTCGCATATGGAAGAGTGATTAAATCAAAATTCTGTTGACGCGACTAGATGAGAATGACCAGTGATTTAGGCTGAAGGATCCGCGCCTTCTTCAGCTGGCCAGTTCTGCATGACTCCAACCACGCATGGAAGGTGCTCAATTTGAAAGACCTCATTATACCCCGAGAACATGGAGTATCAAATCTCATATGATGAGGAATGGGTGAAGAGGAGACTGGCTTAGTCTGTATTCCTAATCGCCAATTCTATCTAAATTGCTATCACGCTCAAATATCTAAGCAGCAGCAGCTACTTTGTCCGCGAGCGTCGATACATTCGTTCTTGCCTCGATGATATCATAAAACGGAACATCAATCTTAAACGTTTGGAAAAACCACGTCCGAAACTCTGTCGCAAGCATACGGTCCATACCAAATGCCGCCAAAGATTTACCTACGTCAACTTTCTCGAGTTGTATTGACAACATCTTCGCCAGCTGTTTCTTCGTAAGTCCAACGGCTGCGTCTTTTGGGGACTGGCCTTCTCGATCCACTATGCTCTCCTTCGCTTCGTGGTCATCAGACAAAGACGAGGCACTTTCTCGAAATAACTGTGGACATAGTCGAAGCTTCGCTCTACATCGCCATGTCCCCAGATCTAGGAGACGACCAGACTCTTTACCTATGGTCTAGCGGCAAGAGAAAACAGGTGCAAAAGCTTAGCCACTCGAGGACGTCGAATGTCGATTAATAACAACCGATAGTCGAGCATGCCAGATTAGCTATCAGACTAAGTAGGCGTTTCAATGTGAAAACTCAAGCCTATGAATTTGGTTTATTTATTTGCTCCATTCTTCTTGCCACACAAGCTCTGATTTCAAAATTGTGTCAACAACAGAGCTACTTCAAAGAGGTAAATGAGCTACTTGTCCATTAAGATTTCTCTACGAAAACCAATCACTATTTACTGCCTCCTTGCACCCCGGTGAGAGACTACGGCGAGTTCACTCGATGCGGGTTTGTCGCTAATGCCTGCGAGAAGAACATTGCCACGTTCCGAGACGGAACAAGATCATGTTCCTTTCGAAAATTTCTGTGGGTTCAATATCCTGAAAATCCTAACCGAAAGGACTTTCGAGCGTATTATTGCTTTGCAACAACCCCGTTAATCGGCTACGAGGGAACATGCTCGGGGGTACATTAGCATGCAAGGAATGATTTTATAAACATTAGAACGGGAAATAATTCGCAACTGGCTTATTTGATACACCCCCCCTTTTCGTACATTCAAACCCCACATCCTCAAAAAATAACTTAGCAGAGTCTATTTAGCACATCAACTCAATCAAACCATTCCCCTTCCTCTCATCCATGCCTCTCATCTCACTTCGCCGAGAAAACTAAAACTTTGGCTGAAAGCTTTTCTTCGGAGCGAGAGAATGAGATCAAAGAAAGAAGAGACTCTCGTCGCTCGCACCAAAAACCCATCACTTCTCCATCTAAGTACATAGAACACGAGCACTTTTCGTCTACTAATATACCTGCTAATCTCTTCAAATCTCACTCGTCTTCTCATTCTAATATAAAACTAAAACTATACCTCGTTAACATCCCTGCCCCTCTTCAAATCTGCAAGCAAATGTACATGTAATAAAAGAAAATGCCTTCAAAAAAAAGCCATTCTAACTTCTCAAGCATCACTCAGATTCGAACTCTGAGCATCACCGTGTTAAAAAGTTCAACAAATATCAAAAAGACAAATTCAGCTGTTGATTGCAGAAACACGAGCGACCAATATACTGATCGCGCACAGAACACAACTGCCCTGCGATCTTGTCTATGAATATTTCCGTTGCTGTTGTGTATATACACCTTACTTTTTAATACATTTTTGAAATTCTCCAAAGAATTTCACCCGCTCAAACCTCCTTTTAGAAAGGTCGTGATATCTTCTACTAGTGGATGGTGCACCCAGACACCATAACATGACACGAAGTATTTCTACCTCGAAAGTTATACTCCGGATCGGGCAAACAAGAGTAAATTACCACAACATTAGATTCCGAATCGTCCAACCTCCCAGCCATGCGCCTCGAGAATCCGAACAAGCATCAAGACCCACTCGAGCATTTTCGCCCATATCCTCCCCATATCATCCACTCACAACCCACCACCACCCACCCCCAGTGGTTACAGCGGCAGCGTATCCTCATGCCACACTCCCCCCATCCCCCTTCCCCTTCCACCAACCACCTCCCCGCCCCCCAACAAGCCTCCCATCCCCGCTCCGCCACCAGCAACCACACGCAAGCTAAACGTGTCCTCGGCCATGTTCCCCGAGGTGAGCAGCTCGATGGCGCAGGAGAGCGAGGTCCTGTTGGCGGGGATGACTTGTATGAATTGTTGCAGGGACTTAGGTTAGGGGTATAGGATGGTGGGGGAGGCGGAGATGGTGTTGATGGTGGCGGGGCAGGGGGTTAGCGTTGGTGAGAGAGAAGGATAAGGGAAAGGGGCTGAGGGAGAGGGTGGCGGCGGTGGGGATGGAGGTGGGGTGGAAGAGAGGGGAGGGATTCATGGTGGCTTTGAACTACGTCCAGCTCTTTTGGGTGAGATGAGGAACACGGTTAGCAAATTGGAAAGAATCAACACACTTGCCAGGATCTTTCGGCAACATATGGAGATAAGTACTCACCTGGGCCCTTTGAACTGGCGGATGAAAGTATCATGTATAACAGGTCCTGCAGAAGCGACTCTTAAACATCAGCGGACCAGCTGTAACACGGCATTTGTTTCGTATTGCTCGAGAAATGTCGTAAGATCCATTGGATGTATCCATAAAGACGTAACAATTCGGGCAATCTAGTACCCCTGAATCTGCTTCGACAGATACGGCTCCTCGAGGAATTTCGCCTCTTCATCCGTCAACTTGAACTTGATCGCCTCAACCGCCTGATCGATCCTCTCAATGCTGTTTAGCCCAATAATCGGATACTCCATCTTCTGCCTCAACACCCATGCCGTCGCCACCATCGCCATCCCCACCCCTCTGTCTTTTGCGACCTTCTCCACCCTGCCCACAATCTCCTTGTCAACATCCGTCTCCCGGGTGCGCATCATG
>JAABUY010007624.1_pt1 | contig 10231 bp, 10 predicted proteins | sample 5560271 | NCBI WGS metagenome assembly JAABUY01 (sample SAMN10711886, study PRJNA513374) | rock metagenome | isolation source: Antarctica rocks | place: Antarctica: Victoria Land, University Valley
CAATCAGTGTATGCTGCACCCCAAACGGTGTTCAAGAGCAACTGTGTGACAGCCCACAACTCCACAGATAACCCCTGAGATGTTTGCACAGATAGCTTTGACCCCAGCCAAGAAAGAATGGTATTGTACAGCTGTGCAGCATACGTGCCTGGCGTAAAAGGGACTCAGCCGGACCTAGGGAAAGGGAATGGGGCAGGAGGGTGACAAAACAGATTTACAGTTCCATATGTTGAAGCGACATAGAAGCACAGACAGTGCTAGGTCACTGTGAACAGCACCTGTACATGAAAAGGGGCAATGGACCTATATATCTGAGCATGTGATACACAGCAGTGGACGTGAGTCCACAGGCAACACAATTGGGGTTGCAGGGCCAACTGATGGCAACTCAATGTTGTGTTTGATCAAGTAGATCATTCTTGCTGCTTGCACCACTGCAAGCTGAGTGTGCTGCCTGCTGCTATGGATGTTGTGTTGCAACTGGACGGCAGCTTGCTGCAGCAGGCCTTCTCAAAGGTCACCTAGCCATTGTTTGCATCAGCTGGCTGCATTATGGCTGCTGAGCAACACCAGATGTGCTCTGGCAAAGGACTTGTCGACATGAGTATATGTTTGCCCCACTTGGCATGTCAGAGCAGCATCTGACCTCCAACACACTGTGATTGCTGCTTGTGGTGACAGACACCTGCAGCACACCCTACTTCTCATGTGTATACAGATGCTTGGTTTCAGGTTGCACCACATGTGAAACGTAGTGTGCGCCGTGTAACTCATTCTTTTGCGGCTGCAAACTTGACAGGTGCATGAGCATACCAGTGTCGATCTTCTTGCGCATAAGCTTGTATGCCCAAGTCACCTCAGCACATGAAGATGATTGCTGCTTGGCTTGTCACCGGAGTGCCCACCTGCATTCAGTTTTGAGCATGGGTTCTTTGTTGAAGGTTGAACAGCACCACCAGTGCAGTATTTTCACAGTGATTAACACAGCAGAGCACAGACTGTTGTGCATGCTCCAGTGTATCTCATATTGTACATATTGCTTCATCTACTCAATCATCCAAATGGGCAGAGCACCAGCACAGTGATCAGCATGTTCATGTCCACAAGTGCAAGCTTCAGACTAGCCACACCGATGCTTTGGGAAGCGCTTCTGGCTACATGTCCTGGCGGCATGCCTCTGAAGATGCCATCATAGATGTGCTGCAAGCTAATGGGTGGTGCAGAAGGGCCAGCACCAGCGCTCATGGGTGCTGTAATCGTCTCCTGTGGACAGGTGACAAAGTTAACAATGTGATCAGCAAGCTGTGACAGATTAGACAAGCAGCACAAGGTCTAATCTATGCTGAGCATGTCAAGTCAGCCCATGAGTCACCTGTGGTCGCAAAGTTTGGAGATGTGTGTCAGGCTGATTCTCCTGGGCCATTACAGGCTGGGCTCCAAAGAGGCGCGCCTGCATGGCTGGGGTCACACCAACAACTGGTGCCTGGCAGGCGCGCTGCAGCTGAGCCACCTGCTCCCGCAAAAAATGCAGCTCCTGAGTTGTTGAGGACAACTCAATCTGGATGGTGGCCACCTTTGCTTTCTCCTGGAGCAATTGGTCAGCCTGCCAGCTGACTTTACGCTTCAGTTTTTTCATGCGTGCACCTTGGCCCTTAGCCAGCGTCACCTGCACACCACGCTCCTTGTCACCTTACATTGGCTGAGGCAAAGTCAGCCTGTATCCCGCTCCATACCTGCACGGACACACAGCATGCAAATATGCAGTCAAATGGATTCCACACGTCAGATCTGCCTACTCACCAGCACTTCCTGCAGAGATGAGCTAACATCATCACCCGCAGCTACTACTCTTCTGCGCACAAGCTGCTGCCCTTGCACAGAGCCTGCAGCCTGTTCCTCCCCATCACTGCCGCGCAGGCCCTTGTACATTGCTCTCTGCGACCCCTCCTGACTGCTCTGAGGCTCTGGTGCATCCACCTGATCCTGTGAGACTTCATGGCGGGCGTATGTGTCAAAGCCTGAAGCAAGCTCTTGGGCAGGATTGCTGCTGCCAGGTTCAGTGGCATGCAGCCGTTTGCGTTGCTGCTGGGTGCTGCCAGAAGTCCCAAAACTGGGAGGGCCAGCCTGTTGGGTGAATGATGTATGTGAGCCGTGAGTCTCCATCTGTTGAGGCTGAGCATGGCTGCCAGGTTGCAGCAAGGCACAGCTGGAAGGACTCAATGATGAGAAGTTGAAGAAAGGATGGATGGGGCTCAGCAACACGCCTGGCCTGCGTTGAGGGAACTGCAGGCACAGGCATGAAGCCAATTCCAGACAGGTGCATTTGATATGGTCATGCCGAAGAGAGGACTCAACATGTGAAGCTAAAGATGACACTTTGACACAGGCAAGCCAAGCACCCATGGTCATAGCAACGACTGGCACTTACTTACACTTACTGCTGATATTGCCAGCACACCATTTGCTGTACTTTGAAGATTGCAAGGGAGTTTCTTTGTTGAGAGCAGTGCAACACAGGGCAACATGACGTAGCTGAGCGTACCGGGTCATACTCAAGCAGAACTCCAGAGTCCACAGGATGTGGCTGTGCTCTAGTGTACTCCTGACCAGCTGTCACATCTGAACTCCTCTGGAAGAGCGGACCTACATGCAAGGATGTTCTTTGCTTTTGTGCATCATGTGCAGAGGTGCATCTGGTCCTCTTGCAAGAGCATCAATTGATGCTGCAATACAGTTGTGCAAACATCACAGAGCCACAGGACACATTGCAAGCCGCATATGCAAATGTAGCTCTGACAAAGCTTGCAAAGGCCCCAGAGGAGGCTCACTTGCAGCATGCCAAGAATGAGAAAGCGAGCCACTCTCTAGTGTTGATAGCCCTTTGTTGGAGGCCATCTCCACACCCATGTCATGTGCTGACATAGCACGCTGTGCGAGTTGAGTGCGCCCCTGCATCAAGACATCCTGCACTCAAAAAGAACACAGACCTGGAAACAGCAGGACCTTGGGCATTCCCACGGCTTGCAACAGGCCTAGGTGTAGTATGCATGCACCTACTCCCAAGGTGCAGAAACAGCTCAGGCAACAGCATATTTGAATGTGTGATGCCGCAAGGTGGCAATAAAACACGTATTGGAGCTGCACTGTTCTAGCATTGGAGGTGCATACCAGGTGCAGTAAGGCAGATGGCAAAGAGGGAGTCGGCGTGCGTGCAGTCTCTAGGCTGCTTATGAAGCCCATGCTGTCACACAGCTGCCGGGGACCGTCTTGAAGCTGTGGTGTTGGTAAGAAGTCACCAGGCTCTCCAGCTGGCAACCAACCCCCTGCAGCAGTACGCAAAACATGACTCACACCAAAAGGGTTGTCCTTTAGCCACCAAGCAAACGCCCAGAATTGTGATCTGTTGGACACAAGAACTGTTTGCTTATCATACACTGATGCCAAGGCTCAGAATGCAAGCCATTGCTTTGATGAAACAACTGAAAGCATCACAATACTGCAACCTGCCGCAGAGGCTATACGCAGATCCTTTCAATGCTAATTGAAAAACAACCTTGTGTTTGATGACTCGGTTGCATAGCTGCAGTGGTTAGACAACCAGTGGGACAGATGTGTGGTGCTCACCTAAATCATTCCAGCTAGCAGGCAGAGTTTGGCTTCGGCTGGCAACAAGGCTAGGACTGACAGCCGCAAGCAAGCGAGGATCTCTTGCTGCTGCGTATGCATGCTTCACATGACCCTGCACGCAATGAACACTGAGGGCATTCCATAGAGCAGCAAACAGCATAGCTTGCAAGCTAGCAAAGACAAGGCGCAAATGCTGGGCACCACGCTGTTGGCTCTAATGATACCTGAAGATCTGCATCAGCAGTAGATGGTGCCATTGTGGGGCTGTTCACTTGCAGGCTGGGGCATGCGTCAAGCTGGAAAGGGGAAACGACCGGCCGGAGAGCACTTTGTGGGGGTTCTTGGGCCACAGGGCTGGGCCACAGAGGAGTGCATGGGGCAGAGCTGGCCCAACCAGGCCAGTCCTTCCTGTAACCAAACAGATTGCACTCAACCATGAGCAGTGACAACCTGAAACTCATCACAGGCAGCACATCAACCCTGCGCAAGTGTGATGCGGCACACAGAGCCGCGCAAAGAGACTGTCTGGCCCACCCTCTTAAATGTCATCAACATACGCCTGCTTGGCTATGACAACATATGCACCCAGCAAACCAACAAAAAGCATAGTAGGTGACTCATGACGGCAAAGCAGCATTACCTGATGGTGACTGAAAGCGTAATGTGAGCTGCTCCACCAGGCACATCATTGTTCGAGAGGACTCGGATGGGTGGGCAGCATGCTGTGCCTAGCAACTCGTGCCCAGCTTTGTCATAAACACCAGCAACCAGCCTGAAGGTTTTGGCTCCAACGTGTGTGCCTGCCTCATCTATGGATAAGTACATGTATCTGCATCAGGAGCAAAGGCTTGCTGGTGGCAGCTGAGTGCAAGCAGGGTGTAGGTTTTGCCGTTGCTTGACAATCAGCAGAAACAAGGCTGTACGGCTGTGCTGAGTTGTTAACATCTTGGCGCATTCATACAAAGGCTTGCACTGAGGCTGGGGAAACATCGCAGTATGAGCTGTTTGATTTTCAAAGTCAAGACGTGAGAACTTTAACCAGCTGGCGAATGTTTGAAATTTGTAAAAAGGTCAAAAGAAGGTGAAAAAATGTGTATTGTTTGGCAGCAACCTGAAAGGCCTTCTTGTCGGCGTGGTCCAATGCAGCGCCATGCATGCAGTGCCAGAGTGACGTAGTGTCAATGCACGCATTCCCCATCAAGTTGCCAGCATTTACGCTGGACATCGCAAGGTCTCCTCCCATTCAGTGCAGTGTACGGGCTCTTCCAACCCAGTCTAGCTAAACTTGATGACATGCAAGCACTTGCTTTTGCAGCTCAGAGCAGGAAGGCACCTGCAATCCTTTGACTTCTTGTTGACAGCTTCTGGTTCTGCCGCTGCACCTTTGGGCCCATTGGACCGACGCCCAAGTGCCCCAAAACGTTGCAAGGTGCGCAGCACAGGTCCCTGGCAACCCTTGTTGCAAGCACCTGTGTACACAGTTCTCATGCTGATCAGTGTCAAGATACAAGGTTCCCAGCAGCAGATTCTTGCAGGCGCCCTCAGCATTCAAATCTTTGCACATTTGGTAGACAGTCTATGAGCTGTGGTTTGTGATCACTCAATGACTGACATTTGCCAAATATCACACGACCAAACATGCACCTTCAATTCCTGCTGAGCAAGTCTGCTTCTGTGCATTGACAGAAACAACACTGGGCTCACTTACTTCTGGATATGAGTTTCCACTGGTACACTTTCTGCTCATCACCACTGCTTTCCTCTGCGACCTCTGCATCTGGACTTGAGTGTACCAGAAACACAGCAACATGGACGGTCTGGTTGTTGCTAAGCTTCACATCATAGGACGCCTGCAATGTCATGTCACATGTGGTTCCAGGCAGTATTACAATGCAAGCAAGTGCACCTGGCAGATTTGAGCAAGGCACCCCCATGCTCACCTGGCTTCCAGAAACGTTGCTGTGCATGGCAGGGCCATGATTGTGCACAGCCTCCACAGCGGTGACTTCAGAGGGGCTGGTGGAGCCTTGTTGGGTCAGCACAAGCTCACACTGGTTGTAGGACCAGCGCTTCTTGCCCAGCTTGTAAGCCCTGCAATGACAAGGGTGAGTTTTCACTACACTTACAAACTGCGTTGCTTCCTGAGTGTGACCTTCCTTGAAACTGTACTGAAGAACGCTTGTGGCAGCAACGAGAGCATCAGCTTGATTGGCATCAGTCCTACAAGCAGCCAGACGAAACAAAAAGACAAAATCATGACATAATCTCAGGTCAGTAGCTGCTGGGTACACCATGAGGATCAATTGTGGCATTAACGGTGCTAATGTGCTGTGCCATATGGCCAAGCAACCTTGAAGATACATCACGTCTTGAAGGTGTTGTGTCCCTGAAACCGTACCGGATGTCAGGGACCTTGCGAACAAGGGTCTCTTCTGGACTGATTTTCTGTCTGGTCTTGAGAGGGCAACACTGATCGCGCTGGGTGTCAGAACCAGAAGCCGCCTCAGCGGGGGGGCGCATGATTGCCCTGGCCCAGCTGGAGGCCCCAAGGTCTTGGTGACGGTGCTCGAGCTTTGCGCTGCGGAAATACGGTACAAATCAAGTGGAAAAGCCTGACCGTGACACTTCGACGCAATTTGTTCTCAGTATGGCTAGGTGTGCTGCTTGTACAGCTTGACTGCAGGAGGGGTGGCGAGTTGTAGTTGCGGCCAGACTGCGTCCGGGATTCACTTACTTCAGCTGTCTAGAACATCTTGCCAGGCCGTGCGATCTCACGGCAAACTTTTGCTAGGCAAGAAGCGGTCTAAGGTATATGATACGCCTTGCATCTTTTAGGTAGCGAGGATGACAGTTGACGACAGGGGGCCCGCTGCGCCCTTGCTGGTTAGGCTGCTTTGCTATGACCCGCACATGCTTGAAGTGACGGCATCATGACCGTACGCCTAGGGGTACGTGCGTTTGGCCTTCCATTTGACTTCGTAAGATAAAGAGCTCTCGATCGAGTGACGACTGCTTGGTCGTAAAATTGTCGAGCTATGACAAATTTTCAATCCAAATAAGAGTCAAACACACATTGCAATAGGTATTGAGCTGCCCCCGTGCCTTACGATGTCATTACAATGTATGGCTATGATAAGAAGCACGTGATGACAAGGTCACGACATGATCGCCTAAATAGACTAATCTTAGTAAAAGCAAAGCTCCGTGCAGAAGGGAGCTGAAGATCTTGCCCCTACCTTTCTAGTCATGTGCTTGATCTTGATCGCATGCTACGGGCTACTAGCCGAAGGGCTAGAGTTATCGGGCGCCTCGATACTTACAGCGTACGTGATGTAGCGCACGACAGCAGTGCAGCCTATTACAGCTTATTGCAGCTGGGGAGCTTACTACAGATCTGTACAGCTAAGGTCATTTATACCGTCCCAGGGGCTCAGGTCTGCACATTGCGACAGTACTGCGAGCGGAGCGTGGTATCGATTGGCCGATGCGAACAGACAAGGCAACCAGCACACCTTTCTGTGTGCGGGCTTATGAGTGATGACCGTCGCGTAAAAAGTGTAAGGCTTGTGGCTGGTCGGTGAAGACGACAGCAGTGTACAAGCAAAACAGGGCTGAAACATCACCCTTGACTTGGCAGCTGTGCTGTGTACAAAAGATGTAGGATCCGATACGATGTGTGTTATCTGTAGTATCCAGTTTCTGCGGCAGTACAGTGTGCAGTCAGCAAGAGCACTTGCACAAGGACCACCAACAAGCTGCTGTTTGGACTACAGCTGCACGATAGCTACGTCGCAGCAATGCGTTTGAGCAGCAGCAATGTAAAAACACAACAATATATCACCGACACAGGTACACTCTGCAATACAGGTATATGGAGCAACAAGCTGTACTGCTGCAGCAACCTACAGACAGCAATTAACTGACACAAACTGTTGCAGCACTGCAAATAAGCAAGTGCAATAGACGAGACTGTTGCAATAGCCTAGTAAGCTGTGCTGCAAAATACCATGAAATGAGCCACCGCGCCCCAAAAAGGGTGTAGACTACAACATGGTATGCAGCTGCAATAAGCTAAACGGCTGTATTTGACTACAGCTTAGGCCAATATTCATGACCCACACATATGCACAGCTGTGCACTGTTGTCTGACAACTTATGACGGTCTGCTTCAGCAATCCAAATTGAAATTCCTGACTGATTCAGCACGGTCTTGCATGCTGAGATCTCTAGAGCCAAAGCTATGAGACTTTGTTCAACGGTTGGGGTAGCCTTTGTTCAGCGCAAAATCTGCTGGCACAGCCAGCAGTCAGCGTCTCAGACAAAGTCAAGGGGAGGGCCAATCCCTGGCAGTTGTTTTGGATTTGGTAAGTAGACTGCACTGGTTTGTAACATAAGTGACAACACAGCAATAAGCCGTGCTGTGGCTCTGTTGCTGCTGCACATGTGTTTTGCTATGATATAGCTTTGCATCTATACTGCTGATGTACAGCTAGCCTAGCCAGTAGTGCATGGTAGTTACAAAGCAATTTTGCTGCTGCACAGCTGTATGGCAGGGGTGTAGCTGTGTTCCTACTGCATAGCTGTTCAGCCATGACGTAGCTGTATTGTCACTGCATGGCTGTATGGTCAGGAAGCAGCCATCTTGCTGTTGCGTATGTTTGGCTGCAAGCCTGGAGGGCTGCAGCCTATGACGATTCTGCCACTTCTGCATTATGTGATGCATGCCTGTCCAAAGCCTTGTGAGGAGTGAAACTCGGCGCTGTGCAATTGTGCTTGCTTCAGCGATGACATCCACGAGCAGCAGCCTGCTTGATGCCTGCTGCAAAAGATCCATCTTTTAAGCTTTTGTTACTGACATTGAACAACGCCCAGTAAGAAGAAGAAGCAAAAAGTTGAGTTGACACAAGAAGATACAGCTGAAAGGGATGTGAAAAGAAGGCAGGGAGATACTGGCAGAGATGATCGAGCAGACAATCGAGCAGCAGGGTGCGTCCAGCTTTGCTGCCATCGCTGACTGGTGTGCAAGTGGCTTGGCAAATGTATAAATCGGCACCTACAGCTGCCTGGCTTCTGTGTACCAGGCCTGTGTTGCAGTCAATGACCAAGCTTTAGTATGGTTTAGGCAGCTGTGAATGGCACTTGCATTGAACTGACTACAACCCTTGCACTTCAGGCAGCGGTCAACCACGTTTCCATAGGTTGCATATTCCATCAACTCATGGCTACCTGTGCAATGTGGGCACTGCAAAGCATACCTGGGCATCAACATGGTGTCATGACCGCATCTTGTAGACACATTTCTGCATGTATGGAACAGGAGCAGAAGCCAAGATGCAATCATGCTACAGTGTAAACAAAGCAGTGGACAAAGAACGACATATGCAGTGTGCAAAGGCACTGGTATCAAGACTAGAAAGGCAGAACTCATACACAAACGGTCCTTGCTTTGTGTTGCCACTACCATCGTAGCCAGAGGACTGTTGCCCAAATCACCCCATGCACTTGCTCTGCAGCTGTAATTGACATAGTTGATGTTGGCTGTAGCATTGCCAGCTGTCTTGCGTCTTGTCGAGACCATCTTGTCCAACCACTCACCTGCACCATACTTCACAAAACGAGGATATGTTGCATAGGCAAAGCCTGCTCTTGTCTTGCTGGCAGATTTTTTTGTGAAAGAACTGCTTCCAATGGCCTGCCCAGCATAATTCACAACTGTGGCATAACATCCTTTTGCTGCAAAGACTTTGTCACAAGCAGTAACAGCATGCAAAAGCAAACTATGCTCCTAGGATCTGCTGGCACTGCTGAAAGCGGCAGGCTGTTGCAGCATCCTGCTGTGCGCACCAAGCATATGTGAAGCTGAGGCTGTTATGCACTGAATGTGCTGACTGCTGCAATGCCAGCAATGTTGTTTGCAAATGCACTGTTACTGGACGCATCCAGAGGTTGCTTGCTGGCAGCATTCTCCTCCTCGTAGTTGAGAACATGACACAAGGGAGGGGCAAAGCCACCTCTGGCCTGCAAGGCAACAAGGTAGCTTTGATGCTGGGGTTGTGTGCATGATGCGTGGTCCAGTAGCAGGCTGCCTACAAGGTTGTGACAATATATAATTGGCAATACTGCGCAATGAAAAAGAGCTGACAAGGCGTTCATTGCATTCCATGCGGGCAAGATGCTGAAACTCCTGTCTGGAGCTACATCTCACATGTCTCACCCTGAAGTCATGCTTGGGGCATGGCAGCGTTGCTGGATTCAATGCAATTGTCCCCAAAGGTGACTGCCTCTGCTATCTGTGATCACGCAGAAGTGCTCGACGTGATAGCAAGTCTGGTGTAACAACTGCAGGACGCAAGTTTGCCTTTGTCCATCGCTGGTCAAGTTTATGCCCCGAGCCAGCAATACTGCCTTCCTCTTAGAGACTGGGGAAGATTTAGAAAGATCAGTCAGGTCAATGCACTCAACACAACAACGTCTTGTTGATAGTCGGCTGGGGGGTCATTGCTGTAGGCAACAGCACCATAGTCAGTGCTCAGAAAGGTGGGCAGGACTGCAAGCGTGAGCAGAACGGAAGAAACACTGGTGAGAGTCACCGAAAGGTTGAAGG
>JAABUY010007626.1_pt1 | contig 10230 bp, 8 predicted proteins | sample 5560271 | NCBI WGS metagenome assembly JAABUY01 (sample SAMN10711886, study PRJNA513374) | rock metagenome | isolation source: Antarctica rocks | place: Antarctica: Victoria Land, University Valley
GAGCGCCTGCATCGTCTCCGCCACAGACCGCGCCGTCTCAGCGGACAGAAATGCCAGATCGCTATCGCCGCCATGACTCATGCACGTATTCTCGCATGAGCACTCATTCATGTGTTTTCTGGCTTGTCGGTCCATGCGGGAAACTGGGGGACCTGGTGGCACACGAGCATGCACACAGCCACGCCGCTCACGCGCACGACGCCGACGCCGGCACCGACGCCGGCAAGCTGGCGATCGCCCTGGCGCTGATTCTCGGCTTCATGACCGTGGAGGTGACCGTGGGGATCCTCGCGTCCTCACTGGCCCTGCTCTCAGACGCGGCGCACCTGCTCACCGACGCTGCTGCGCTGGGGCTTTCTCTGGTCGTCGTCCGCCTGGCGCAGCGGCCGGCGCACGGGGCGATGACCTACGGCCTGAAGCGGACCGAGATACTCTCGGCGCAGTTCAACGGGGCCACGCTGCTCGTGCTGGCGCTGCTCATCGTCTACGAGGGCATCCGCCGTCTGATCAGTCCTCCCGGTGTCGCCGGCGCCGCAGTGCTGATCGTGGCGCTGATCGGGATCGCGGTCAACCTCGTGGCGACTTGGACGCTGAGCCGGGCCAACCGGCAGAGCATGAACGTCGAGGGCGCCTTCCAGCACATGCTCACCGACCTGTTCGCGTTCGTGCTCACCGCCCTCGCCGGCGGGGTCATCCTCCTCACCGGCTTTCGCCGCGCCGATGGTCTGGCCTCGCTGCTGATCGCCGCGATCATGCTCAAGGCGGCCTACGCGCTGCTGCGTGACTCGGGGCGGGTGTTCCTGGAGGCGGCCCCCGCGGACCTCGACCCGGATGCCGTCGGGCGGGCGATGGCATCCATGCCGGGCGTCGCCGAGATCCACGACCTTCACGTCTGGGAGGTCACCTCGGGCTTTCCCGCGCTGTCAGCGCACGTCCTCGTCGGCCAGGACACCGACTGCCACACAGCGCGCCGGACGCTCGAGACGTTGCTGCACGACCGCTTCCGGCTGGAGCACACCACGCTGCAGGTCGACCACCAGGGGGACGAGCTACTTCAGATCGAAGTCTCCGAGCAGCGCTAGCCGTCTCGGCAAGCGTGCCAACCGAGGCTCCGGTACGCTCCCGCGCCGTTCATGCGCTTCTTTGAGTACGAGTCGCGGGCGGTTGTCGCCAACGCGGGGATCCCGGTGACAAAGCACGGGTTCGCCAGGAGCGCCGAGGAGGCGCGCGGGATCGCGCAGGAGATCGACGGCCCAATGGTGATCAAGTCACAGGTGCTGACCGGGGGGCGGATGAAGGCCGGGGGCGTGCAGTTCGCCGAGACCGTCGATGAGGCCGCCGAGCACGCCGAGCACGTTCTGGCGCTGGAGATCAACGGCCACATGCCGCGCGGCGTGCTCGTCGACTCCCGGGCCGATGTCAAGCACGAGTACTACGCCGGGGTGGTCTGGGACGGGATCCGTAAGCAGCCGGTGATGCTGTTCTCCGACATGGGCGGGATCGACATCGAGGAGGTGGCCGGGCAGCACCCCGACCACGTGGCGCGTCTGCACTTCTCCACGCTGCGGCCCTTCTCCGAGTGGCAGGCCAAGCAGCTCATCGCCTCGCTGGGGGTGAGCGGGTCAGCGCTCAACCGCCTGACCCCGATCGTGGCCCGGCTGGCCCGCCTGTTCCTGACCTACGACATGACGCTGGCCGAGATCAACCCGCTCGGCGAGCTGAACGACGGTTCCTTTATCGCCCTCGATGCCCACATGGACATGGAGAACGAGGCTCGTCCACGCCAGAACGCCCTGCTGGCCGAGCTGGGTATCGGCGGCGAGGAGACCCGGCAGGCCCGGGAGGCGACGCCGTTCGAGCTCGCCGGCGAGGAGGTCGATGCCCAGGATCACCGCGGCGTGGCCGGCAACGTGACCGAGTTCGACGGCAATCTCGGGCTGGTCATCGGTGCCGGGGGTGGCTCGCTGACGCTGTTCGATGCCGTCCGCGCCCACGGCGGGGATCCCGCCAACTACTGCGAGATCGGCGGCAACCCGTCGGTGCGCAAGGCCGCTGGCCTGGCCAAGCTGGTGCTGCAGAAGCCCGGCGTGGACAAGATCGCGGTGATGATGTCGATCGTCTCCAACACGCGCGTCGACATCGTCGCGCGCGGGGTGATCAGGGCCTGCCTGGAGCTGGGGCACGACCCGGCCGAGAAGATCGCGATCTTCCGCATCCCCGGCGCCTGGGAGGAGGAGGGCTTCAAGATCCTGCGCCAGTACGGGGTGGAGTACGCCGACCGCAGCGTGTCGCTGCACGAGGCCGCGCGCCGCGCGGTGGAGAAGATCCAGGGGGCCTCGGGTGCGCCAGGAGCCTCCCAGGAGAGCTTTCTTCAGACCACGGCCGACATCGGTGCAGAGACCGACGTCTGATGTCCGTCCTGATCGGCGCCGAGACGACCTTCATCGTCCAGGGCATCACCGGCCGCGAGGCCGTCAACCTGACGCGGGAGTGCCTGGACTACGGCCACGGAGCCAAGGTGGTCGGGGGCGTGACCCCGGGGCGGCGCGGCCGCGAGGTGCACGGCGTGCCCGTGTTCGACACCGTGGCCCAGGCTGTGCAGCACCACGGCGGCCCGATCGACGGCTCGGTAGTGACGGTACCTCCAACTTTCACCAAGGACGCGGTGCTGGAGGCGATCGAGAACGGGGTCAAGCTGGTGGTGATCGTCACCGAGCGGATCCCACGCGGCGACGTGGCCGAGATGGTGGAGCGCGCCGGCGAGCTCGGCGCGCGCATCATCGGGCCCAACTGCCTGGGCATCATCGTTCCCGACGTGATCAAGATGGGCGGCATCGGCGGTCCCGCCCGCGACGCCGCCAAGTCCTACACCCCCGGTTCGGTCGGGGTCATCTCCCGCTCGGGCGGCATGACCACCGAGATGTCCTCGACGCTGACCGCCGCGGGCCTCGGCCAGTCCACGGCGGTATCGATCGGCGGCGACGCCATCATCGGCTCCACCTATGCGGAGCTGATGCCGCTCTTCGAGGCCGACAAGCAGACGCAGGCGATCGTGATCTACACCGAGCCGGGCGGGCGGATGGAAGCCGAGCTGGCGCGCTACGTGGCCGAGAGCGGCAGCCGGCTGCCGATCGTCGCCTTCATGGCCGGACGCTTCATGGACGAGATGCCAGGCATGAGCTTCGGCCACGCCGGCACCATCGTCGAGGGCAACGCCGACACCGCCAGCGAGAAGATCGCGCGGCTGGCCGAGGCCGGGATCGTCGTCGCCGAGGAGATCTCGCAGATCCCGGGCATCGTCCAGGAGAAGATGGGAAGCCAGACGAGGCCCTCCCTGCCCGATCAGGCGCGCCCGGAAGGCGAGCGGGCGGCAGGAGGGCGGGTATGACCACCGAGAGCGCGACCTTCATCGGCGTCGAGGTGGATGACGCCGCCGCGCAGAACCGGGCGCTGGCCGCCAAGCTGACCGAGGTTTGCCCGGTCGATATCTTCGCTCAGCACGAGGACGGCACCCTGCGCATCCTCACCGAGAACCTCGACGAGTGCGTGCTGTGCGAGCTGTGCATCAACGCCACGCCGGCGGGCACCGTCAAGGTGCTCAAGCTGTACTCGGGCGAGACCCTGCCCGCCTGAGATCGGCGCTCGGGGCTGACTGACCAGACCCGAGGCGCCGGACTCACCGCACGCGATACCACAGGCGGCGCACCCGCCTGGTCCACCGCATCACCCGGCTGGTCCGTATCGCGTCGAGCGCAAGCGTCGTGACCGCGAGCTCGCGACGGAGCGCCTGGACCTCGGCGAGCGTGTGATGATCCGCATCTCGCTCCAGAACCGCTTGCAGGGCCCCCGTTACGACGGCGCGGATCATCCGCGCCTCGGGTGCCACCGGCGTGAGCGGCGTGCCTTCGGCCAGGCTGTCCATGAACGTCTGCAGCCGCCGGTCGAGCATGATCGTGCCGGTCTCGATCCCGCGAGCCAGCGCGACATCGTCCGGTAACGCCTGCTCCCAGTAACGGCCGAGCTCCCCGGCGCGCTGAATTTCGAGCAGGCGAAGCTGGTCGCGTCCCACACCCGGCGATCGCTCATCGAGCAGCTCATAGCCCCGGCCGATCTGGATCACCTTGGCCTCGAACTGCTCGAAGCTGCGCATCGGGTAGTGGAGGATCTCCAGCAGCTCCAGATCCGGCACCGGGCGCAAGTGAACCCCGGTCAGCGAGTGATTGCCGGGCGCCAGAACGACACCACGGCCGGCGCGATGCGCCACCTTGGGTTCGAGCGGCGTCCCGAAGAGGTTCAGCGACTCCGCCTCCCGGTGGACCAAACGGGAATAGAACGGGTCCGCCCCAGCCTCGCCGGGCAGAAAGTTGCGCCGCGGGACGGTGACCTGGCCGAACTCGGCCGGAATCGCGGCAAACACGTCGCACAAGCGGCCGGCGACCGGCCACCAGAACTCGTCGGCGTCGTTGTGAAAGACCCAGTCGGCGTGGTGCTCAGCGTCGGCGAGCTGAGCCATTCGCGTGAGGCGACGGCTCTGGTGATGGGGCTCATCGGACGCCTCGATGACCGCGACAACCCCCGACCGCTCGTATGGGCGCAGGCGTTCGCGCGTCCCATCGGTCGAACCGTGATCGGTCACGAGGACGAAATCGACCCCTTGGGCGAGGTGATAATCAAGGTTGGCTTCGATCATGTCGGCCTCGTTGCGCACGAGGAGCGTCATGACCAGCTTCATATCGGGCCACCGGCAGCCACTCGCGGCGACCCGGCGAGCAGCTCGGGGAATCGTGCGCGCATGATCGACCAGGCCGCGACGGTGCTGCTCTCGGTCTCGGCCAGCATCGAGTGGCGGTGGCGGCGATACCAGGCGAGCACCTGCGGAACGAGCAGCCCGCGCCGTCCGGCGTTCGCGCAGCTGCACCAGAGATGGAAGTCTTCCCAGCCGGTGAGTCGCGGCTCGGTCGTGTAGCCCCCGAGCTCGAGCAGCTCCTCACGCCGGATCAGCGCCATCGCGTCGATGTAGTTGCCGCTCCTCAGGCGCGCCGGCTCCCACGGCAGGGAGCTGAGCAGCGACACCGGCCTCCCGTCCTCGAGGACGGCGATCATCGCGTAGGCGAAGCTGGCCTCGGGATCCTCGTCCAGGGCCGCGACGAGCCGACCGAGAGCCGAGGGATACACGCCATTGTCGGCGTCGAGCATGAACACGTACTCACCCCGTCCTCGGGTCACGGCAGCATTGCGCGAGGCGGCCAGGCCGAGGTTCACGGGGTGGCGCACAAGCAATCCGGGCAGCCACGGGTGGGCGGTCAGGAAATCCGTCACGGCCTGCGCCGAGTCGTCAGACGATCCGTCGTCGACGATCAGCACCTCGAGTTCGGCGAAGCGGGAGTCGGCGATGCTCGTCAGCGCGTCAATCACCTCGCGCTCGTAATCGTGGACGGTCACCACGACACTCACCCGTGGCCGGGCGTCTCGGTAGGCGGGTGTGCTGGCCATCACCTCGGCGACCGGATCGTCACCGGCCCGCGCTCGGTGGGCCAGACTGTTGATCGCGCGACGCAGTTCCCGCGTCTCGATCGAGAGTGATCTGAGCATCGCCGCCTGTATGTCGGCGCGTTGCGCGTCCGGGCCGGCGGATTCTAGTGCCGCGGCCGTCGGCCGCGGCGGAAGTGGCGTCGCGCTCAGGCTCGCGCGTGGCGAGCTGCGACCGTACAGCTCGCCGGCGCGGGCCACGAGTCGCTCCACGCTCGGACCCATCGGCAGCCGCTCTCGCACGAAGCCATCGCGGTCGTGACGTCAGCTTGGACACGGGCGACTTCGAGGCTAGACCGGCAGTCGAACTCGGTCGCCGCGGCCGCGAGCATCGTGACGACCGCGCGGCGCCGATCAACGGTGAGCTCGGTCCGATCTGGGTTCTCGTCGAAATCGAGCCGATCGATGTGAGAATCCGGATCGGAGATCACCTGCGATGTCACAACGGCAGACGTGACGTCGCTCACGTCTGCAGATATCTCCGCCGCAGCCCCAGGCCTCCCCCACCGCCGACGACAAGCACGAGCGCACCTCCGGCGACAAGCGGAAGCCAGCCCTCACCTCCCGGTTGAGAGGCGTCAGCACGGGTTGAGCGCGACGCCGTGGGGTGTGACCCGACGTCCGCCGAACGCCTTCGGTGGAGATGCCTGCTTCGGTGAGCAGAGCGACGGGAGGGGCTGCCCGCCGTCGTGCGCGAGCCGCTGCCCGCGGTCGTGCGCGAGCCACTGCCCGCCGTCGTGCCGAAGCCGCCGCCGGCGGCGGCTGCCCCAGCGGTGGTCGTGGTCGAGCTGTGCGCCCGTGCCGAGGTCACCCCGACCCCGAACAGGGGTGGGTTTGCGCCGGAACTGCAGCCCTTCTGACCCGCGGAAAGGCTGCGGGCGCTGGCCACGGGGATCTGATACTCCTTGCCCGCCGGGGAACCGGGATCGACGTGCACGCCGGGAGGCAGGCCCTTGCCCAGAGCTCCCCCGGGAAGCCCAACCGCCACCAGTACCACAACTCCCGCCGCGCATGCATTCAGTGCACGCATCGACACTCACAGTACAGGATGTGCATCGAGAAAAATATCACCCTCCGGGAGCGGCGGTCTGAGCGCCGGCCGGATCAGCGGCGAGGCTGGCCAGGCCCGGATCGCTGGGATCCAGGGTGTGCGCCCGCGAGTAATACACGCGCGCGGCCCCGAAGTTCCCGCGCCGCACCTCGAGGTCACCGAGCAGGGTCCACGTCACGTAATCGCGGGAGTCGGCGCGCGCGGCGGCCAGCAGCGTTGCCTGCGCGGCTGCGGCCCGGTTGAAGCGCGCCTGGCCGGCCGCCTTGACGTAGTACGCGTCGAGGTTGGCGCCGTCGAGGCGCAGCGAGCTACTGGCGTCAGCGATGGCCAGCGCCGGCGTCGCCGATAGTTCGGATTGCGTGCTGTTCAGGTAGTGCTGGGCCAGCGCCGAACGCAGCAGGCTCGCCCCCCCGACGACGAGCGCGAAGGCTGCGCAGGCAGCCAGCCCGAGGGTCCGAACCGGGAGGCCTCCTGACCGGCTTGGCCCGGGATCCGCAGCACGCGAGGAGATTTCGCTGCGGTCGCTCTCGGCTGAATCTCCGGCCCGCGGCGAGCGGCACAGCACGGCGAGAGCTGCGAGCGCGATCGCCGTGACCCCGGGCAGCAGGTGCATCCAATCGCCGCTGGTGTCGACCATCCACACGACCGCGATCCCGGTCGCCGCCACCATCGTCGTGCGCTGCACGCGTGACCGTCGGGCGGCCACCCTCAGCCGCCGGGCTCCGATCACCCCACCACAGATGAGCAGGACCAGCAGCCCGGCACCGACGATCCCGAGCTCAGAGAGCACCTGGAGCTCGATCGAGTGGGGATTTTGGATCGCCTCCTGCGTGTGGCGCTGCGCATAGTAGGAGGCGGTGAAGTTGCCGGCCCCCACCCCGATGACCGGATGGCCGGTGAACACGTGCCAGGCGACACGCCAGTAGTCATACCGATTCCCGGCGCCAGAGAAGAGCCGCGTCTGAACTGCGCTCGACCCCGAGGACGCAGAGACCGAGAGGTGCACGAAGGCGTGCCACTGATTGCGCGCGGCGCGCTCCAGGGCAGGCGCTCGGGCCACCGCTGCGACCACCGGGGCCAGCAGCACGAGCGCCGTGAGCACCGTGGCCACCCGGCCGAGTAAGACCGAGGCTCTCTCTCCTCGTGTCTCGGCCGAAAGGGGGATCGCGGTGATTGCCGCCCACGCGACGCCGGCCAGCGCCGAGAAGACGAGGATCGCGATGACCGCGCTGTGAGCGGCAAAACCGAATCCAGCGCCAGATTGGCCCGCTGCGTAAACGCGCACCGTCGGGCCGGCCGCCGCCGCGAGGCCGCCGCCGATCGTGACCAGCGCCATGACCCGCCGGCGAACCCCCGGCACGACGACCAGCGCCACGATGACCGCCACAAACGTCGCGATCGCGGCTCCGCGAGACTGCGTGAGCAGCGCCAGGCTGGCCAGCATCACGGTCGCGGCGGCGCCCAGGCCGGCGAGCACGGGCTCCCGCCGCTCGGCGAGGGCCAGCGACATCCAGCAGCCCATCGCGAACACGCAGCCCTCCCCGTTGATGTAGCCCAGCGGCGAGTTCAGGCGCCCGCCGATGAACAGGCTGATGGGATTGGCACCGAGCATCCGGAAGAGGACTGTCACCCCGACCACCACGATCCCGGCGCCGACCGCCGCCAACAGGACCGACGCGTGGACGCGACGCCGAACCAGGACGATCAGCAACATCAGCAGAGCCGCGTAGGCCAGCCACCGATTGCCGTCAACGGTGGCCTGCTCCGCGCCCTGCGCCCAGATCATGGACAGCAGCGACCAGAGGCCGAGCCCCGCCAGCGCGGTCAGGGACAGCACCACCGGGAGACTGGCCCCCGGCGGGCGGACGATCGCGCTCACGCCGCCGGCGAGGATCACCACCAAGCCGATCGGCACCCAGACACTGGTGTCGAAGTAGGCCGAGAACAGGGGGCTCAGTCCCGCACCGAGGCCGAGGACGACCAGCGCCAGCGTCGCTCCCCGGGTGGCCCACGTCGGCGATTGCGGCCGCAACGATGGCGGCGTGACCGCCAGCCGCCCGAGAGAGCGCCCTGGCTCGGCCTCGGGCCGGGCCGTGGTACCGGTCATCGCCACCGCCCTGGCGCCGGTGCCCACAGGGGCAACGATCAGAGCGGCCTCCATGCTCCCCTCAAGGCCGACGATCGCGGTCGCCGCGCAGATCAGGAATCCGAGCAGCACGTAGACGACCGCCGAGGAACCCGATTGCGTCGCGACGATCACCAGCGCGCTCACGAGCACCTGGGCGCTGCCAAGCACGAGGGCGACCCGGCGAGCCGTCCGCATCCGCCGTCGAGTGCGGTGCGTGAGGTGGTCCTGCCCCCCGGTGAGAATCGAGATCCCCCGGCGCCGTCTCGAGATGATCACCAGGCAGGTGTCCAGGGCCGGGACTCCGACGAGCAAGAGGCCGGTAAGCAGACCCAAGCCCGATGGCTCGGCCGTTCGGGCCGCGCTGGCGGTCAGGATCGCTACGGCAAAGCCCAACGGCATGCTGCCGCCGTCACCGAGGAAGATCCGGGCCGGCTTGGCGAGATTGTGGGGCAGAAAGCCCAGGCATGCCCCGCAGAGCGCGGCGCTCCCGGCCGCGGCCCAAGCGTTGTGGGTGAGCAGGGCCAGGATCGAGGTGCCAGCGGTGGCAGCGATTGCGATCGTCGATGCGGCGCCGTCCATATTGTCGAACAGGTTGAAGGCGTTGACCACGGCTACAACCCACAACCCGGTGACAACGAGGTCCAGCTCGTGCCCCAGACCGAGATGCCATCCGTGCCCGAGCCCTGAGAGCAGTGCCCCGAGCGCGAACTCCACGACGACGCGCAGCAGCGGGGAGATGTTGCGGCGGTCATCGACGGTGCCCAGTGCCCACATCACCACAACCCCACCGACGAGCGCCACCGTCCGCGTGGAGTTCGGGAAGACGAGCAATAGCGCGACCACAAAGGCGGCCATTACCGCCGCTCCGCCTAGGTAGGGCGTTGGGCGCCGGTGGCCCTTGTATCCGGCGGGGACGTCGTAGAAGGCGAACCGGCGGGCGGCGAGGATCGCCACCGGGGTCGTCATGTAGGCCAAGCTTCCGGCGAGCCCAAGACCGAGCGCGACCCGGCCCCAGAGCGGAAGACCCACCACCTATAGCTGAACCGCGGTGGAGGGAGCGTAGGCGCGTGTGTGGCCGCGCAGGTCGACAAGCTGCGGGGCGCGCTCCACGACGAGCCTATGGTCGACGCCCGGATGGGCGGTGGTGATGACGACGAGCTCAGACCAGTCCAGCAGGTCGCCGAGCTCGCGATTGTGCAGGTCCTGGCCCGGGAGCGAGGGCACGTGGGGATCGTGGTAGGCGAGCTCGGCGCCCCGGGAGCGCAGCAGCTCGATGAGCTTGAGGGCGGGCGACTCCCGGGTGTCGCCGACGCCGGGCTTGTACGCCACTCCGAGCAGGCCGATCCGCGTCCCGTTCACCGGCTTGCGAGCCTCGTTGAGCACGCGCTCCACCCGTTCCAGACAGTAGTAGTCGAGTAGCCGGGGGGAATCTCACCCCCCGGCGCTCACAGAACCGTACCACTGTCTCCCGTCATACGGCTCTTACAGGCCGACCCTTCGGTGACGGCGCGGCCTGCCAGTG
>JAABUY010007627.1_pt1 | contig 10229 bp, 8 predicted proteins | sample 5560271 | NCBI WGS metagenome assembly JAABUY01 (sample SAMN10711886, study PRJNA513374) | rock metagenome | isolation source: Antarctica rocks | place: Antarctica: Victoria Land, University Valley
ACAGCCAGGAAGCAAGGTTGGGATATGCTCAAGACACTGACCACTCAGCCCGACCGCTTGATCGACGACCTACGGATGGCTTGACCCCGCTGAGAGACCTGGGCAGTTACAAGATAAGGTTCATGCCGTGAGGGAACTGGATATCGGACTCCGTGAAGCCCCAGCGCTCCCAGCTATCAGCCTGCAGGACTCAGTCGTTTGCGTCCAGAACACCGCGCAGACGATGGTGAATGAACGACAAGATGACCTGTGTGACTCCTCTTATGGAGATGCCGCTAGGCCGCGCTGAATAGAGGCAGTTGTTTTACACGGGATCAAACTCCGGCACCTTGCCCGCGTAAGTGAGGTTGGAGCGAAACATAAAGGTGGAACCATGGACGACGCCAAAGGCGACAAGCTGCACGAAATCTATTACACTGGCCTGCGCAACCAGCACGCGCTGGAGATGACGGCGATGGAGCTGACCGAGCGGCAAGTCGAGCGGCTTGAGAACTACCCCGAGATGGCCGCCCGTCTGCGTCAGCACCATGGTGAGTCGGAGGAGCAGGCCAAACGGATCGAGGCCATTCTGGAACGCCATGGCACGAGTTCGTCGGCCGTCAAGAATGCGGTCACCTCCGTCATGGGCAACGTTGCCGCAGCGCTGCATGTTCCGCCGTCCGACGAGGTGCTGAAGAACACCTTTGCCAACTTCGCTTTCGAACATCAGGAGATCGCGGCCTACACCAGCCTGATCGCGATGGCGGAGAAGGTCGGCGACACCGCATCGCTTGCTCCGCTGCGCCAATCGTTGAATGAGGAGCAGGCGATGGCGGACTGGATCGGCAGCCACATCGTGCCGACCACGCAGCGCTTCATGGAACTGACGCAGGCCGGTGCGAAGGCAAGCGTCTGAGCAAAGTCTCCGGGCCGCCGTCGGCAATGACCATTCCCGCTGAGGTGGTCCCGTTTCTTTTGACAGTCACTCGTATTTCAGGCTGCGCCAGAGCCGCTTGATGAACACGTTGTCCATCCAGCGCCCCCGCCCGTCCATGGAAATGCGCACGCTTGCTTGCTGCAAGACGCCGGTGAACCGAGGCGAGGCGAACTGGCTGCCCTGGTCGGTGTTGAAGACCTCAGGCCGGCTGAACCGGGCCAGTGCCTCTTCCAGCGCGACGATGCAGAACTCCATGTCCCCTGTCGGCTTCGCCGACATCACTCCGTGGGATCGCTGCGCGATGGTGTTCGACACCCACCAGGACAGCACTTTGCGTGTGGCCCAATCCATCACCGCGATCAGGTATAGAAAGCCACGTCGCATAGGTATGTAGCTCAAGTCGGTGCACCCTGATGCACGCCGTGCTGGTGGCCAACTGCGAGACCGTCAACTCGCCGCACGGCGCATCCAACGCAACACGCGCCTTAAACTCTGCCAAATACCGCTTCCGCTTGCCCGTCATCGGGTCCGTCCTTCATAAAGGCGAACCAAGCTTAACCACCTGTCCGAAAAACGTGGACCACCTCAGACGGTGGCGGCAGCACGTGGACCACCCTGCTCACGGCTACAGACGACCGGGGCTACAAAGTTGTCATTCCATTGCGAAAGTAAGGACATTAGCTCGTATGGTTGCGGCAAGCTGATTGGCTAACAGGGCGATGCGCAATGAAAATGGGACGGGTCGAATGTTTAAAACAGTTTTGTTGGTCGGCGTCGTCTTGGCAGGTAGCATCCAGTCTGAAACGAGAACGCAACGATTTTTCGACGCTGCCGGCCACCCACAAGGGCGCGCCGAAAGCGAGGGCAATTTGACGCGCTACTTCGACAAAAATGGTCGTCCCGAAGGCCGATCCGAGGTTGGCCCCAATGGGATCGTGCGGCACTACGACAAGGACGGCCGCCCCGACGGCGAGACGAGGTAGCGACCTCCACGACACCAACCAGTTTAACAGGATGCAGAAAATCGAGTGGTTTGCGAGTTGCTGAGCGTGCTTTCTGTGCGTGAGGTTCTGCTTCGTCAAAGGGATAATTGGGCAGACTTTCCCAACGGCCTCTTAGCGGGGTCTGCCCGTCCCTAGTGGCTGATCATCCAAGGGCGTGCGGCTGGGAAACTCTTCGGACCAGCAACCGCCTCCGCCTTTAATCGAGCGCCGGCCGGTTTGCAGCATCCGCACGAGGCCGGGTGACGCCCTGCCGAGCGTGTGGGCGCGTTGGCGCTTCTCTCGTTGGTCGCCATTGCCTGCCGTCGCTCCGAAGCCATCCCGGCGAGCCGCGGAGCGGTCAGGGTGGCGCGGGGCGCTTCGGCGCCACAGCCGAGGCAGGGCTGCGGCGCCTGGAACTCGGCCATCGGCCGAAGTGCGGTGAACGGGCCGCAGTCCGGGCAGAGATACTCGTAGGTTGGCAACGCGGCGGTCTCCTACAGGTCGGGTGCGAGCGGCATGTCCACGCCGCCCTTGACCCCGCCGCTCGGCCCGTCAGCGCCGGGGTTAATGTCAAAGTCGAAGATTTCCGTTGGAAGCCACAACGTCGCGCACGAGTTCGGCACGTCCACCACGCCGCTGATGTGGCCCTGCACCGGCGCCGTACCGAGGATCGAGTAGGCCTGCGCCCCGGAGTAGCCGAACTTTTTCATGTACTCGATCGCGTTCAGGCAGGCCTGGCGGTACGCGACATTCACGTCCAAATAGTGCTGCTCGCCTTGCTCATCGACGGAGATGCCCTCAAAAATGAGGTAGTCGCTGTACACTGGCTTGATGACGCTCGGCTTGAAGATCGGGTTCTTGATGCCGTACTTCGCCATGCCGTCCTTGATCAGATTGACGCGTAGGTGAATCCAGCCCGGCATCTCGATGGCGCCGCAGAAGGTGATCTCGCCGTCGCCCTGGCTGAAATGCAGGTCGCCCATCGAGAGCCCGGCGCCTGGCACATAAACCGGGAAGAACACCTTCGCGCCGCGCGACAAATCCTTGATGTCGCAGTTGCCGCCATGCTCGCGCGGCGGCACGGTGCGCGCGCCCGTGGCGGCCGCGGCGGCCTTCGCGTCGCCCTGCAGCCGGCCCATGTGGGCGGTCGGCCCGAACGGCGGGTTGGCAAGGCCGGGCACGCGGTCGGGGTTGGTCGCAATCAGCGCGTTCTCACGCCGGTTCCAAGTCTCGAGCAGCTTCGGGTCTGGCAAGCAGCCGATCAGCCCCGGATGGATGAGGCCGGCGAAGTTCACGCCGGGCACGTGCCGCGACGAGGTGAACATGCCGTGGAAGTCCCAGATCGATTTCTGCGCCTGGGGAAAGTGGTCGGTGAGGAACCCGCCGCCGTTCTTCTTGGAAAAGAAGCCGTTGAAGCCCCACGAATTGCTGGGGAACGCGCCGATGTCCAAGAAATCCACCACCAGCAGGTCGCCGGGCTCGGCGCCCTCGACGCCCACCGGGCCGCTGAGAAAGTGCACAATACTGAGGTCAATATCTCGCACGTCTGAGGCGTCGTCGTTGTTCTTGATGAACCCGCCGGTCCAGTCATAGCACTCGATGACGAAGTCGGCGCCCGGCTTGACGGTGGCCACCATCGGGATATCCGGGTGCCAGCGGTTATGGACCATGTCGTTGTCGTAAGCCGACTTCGAAAGATCGACCTTGATCAGCGTGTCCGGCATGTTGGCTCCTTGTTGACCGGTATCAAACGGCGAGGTAGCGCGCGACCGCGGCCGCATCGATGTCGGCGCGGGCGTCCTGGTGGACGATCGCGCCGCCCTCGATGACCAGCACCCGGTCGGCGATATCGAGCGCGAAACTCAGCACCTGCTCCGAGGCGATGATGCTCAGCCCGCGCTCGTCGCGGATGCGCCGCAGCGTGCGCGCAAGCTCCAGGATGATGGAGGGCTGGATGCCCTCCGTCGGTTCGTCGAGCAGCAGCACTTTTGGATCGGTCGCCAGTGCGCGGGCAATGGCGAGCTGCTGCTGCTGGCCGCCGGACAGGTTGCCGCCCCGGCGGTCGCGCATTTCCTGCAGCACGGGGAACAGCTCATAAATATCCGGCTGCACCTTCGGCCTGGCGTGCACGAACAGCCCGGTCTCGATGTTCTCCTGCACCGTCATCGCCGGGAAGATCATGCGGCCCTGCGGCACGTAGGCCACACCTTTCGCGACGCGCTTGTAGCTCGGCAGCTGGGTCAGGTCTGCGTCGCCCAGCCGGATGCTTCCGCTCGTGACCGGGACGAGGCCGATCAGGGACTTCATCAAAGTCGTCTTGCCCATGCCGTTGCGGCCGACGACGACCACGATTTCGCCGGGGGCGACGGTGAAGTCCAGCCCGTGCAACACCTCGCTTTGGCCGTAGCCGGCATGGAGGTTCGCCACCGTCAGCATGGGATTTCGCCCTCAATGCCCAAGATAAACCTCCACCACCTTGGGGTCGGCCTTCACGTGCGCGATCGAGCCCTCGGACAGAACGCGCCCCTGGTGCAGCACCGTCACCTTGTGCGCGATATCCTCGACGAACGCCATGTCGTGCTCGATCACCAGCACCGAGCGGTCCCGGATGACGGTGTTCAGCAGCTCGGCGGTCTTCTTGCGCTCGTTGACGCTCATGCCGGCGACCGGCTCGTCGAGCATGAGCAGCGCCGGGTCCTGGATGAGCAGCATGCCGATTTCCAACCACTGCTTCTGGCCGTGGCTCAGCGTGCCGGCCATCTGGTCGAGCTGGTCGGTGAGGAAGATGGTGCCGGCGATCTCCTCGACCCGGGTGCTCACCTCGGCGTCGCGCCGGAACGCGAGCGCCCCGAACACCGAACGGCCGCGCGGGAACGAGATTTCCAGGTTCTCGAACACCGTCAAATCCTCGTAGATCGATGGCGTCTGGAACTTGCGGCCGACGCCGGCGCAGACGATTTGATGCTCCTTCATCCGCGTCAGCTCGGCGCCGTCGAACACGATCGAGCCGGCGGTCGCCTTGGTGCGGCCGCAGATCAGGTCGAGCACCGTTGTCTTGCCCGCCCCGTTCGGCCCGATGATCACCCGGATCTCGTTGCGGTCGACATACAGCGACAGGTCGTTCACAGCGCGGAACCCGTCGAACGAGACGGTCAGCCCTTCGATGGCCAGCAGGTAGTCGGTTTTCGGCGCCATGATATCTCCTACTCGCCTGCCACGACCGGTGTCCGCTGCACCTCGACCGAGGCGATGGTCGGCCAGCCCCTGCGGAAAGGCGATCACCACGACAATGAACAGCGCGCCCAGGCCCAGCACCCAGAGTTCGGGGAATTGCTCGGACAGCGCCGACCGCGCCCAGTTCACCGCCAGCGCGCCGTAGACAGCACCCAGGATGGAGGTCCGGCCGCCGACCGCGCAGTAAATTACCATCTCGATCGACGGCACGATGCCGACGAAGCTCGGCGACATGAAGCCGACCTGCAAGGTGAACATCGCGCCACCGATCGCCGCCAGCCCGGCGGCGAAGCAGAACACGAAGATTTTAAAATCGGCGACGGCGTAGCCCGAGAACCGCACCCGGTCTTCCCGGTCGCGCATCGCCACCAGGATGCGCCCGAGCTTGCTGCGGCGGACGTATTGCGCGAGCAGGACGCAGCCGAGCAGCAGCCCGGCGTTGACGAAATACAGCACCAGCTTGGCGTGGTCGGGCCGGATGTCCCACCCGTCGAGCGTGCGCAGGTCGGTGATGCCGTTGACGCCGCCGGTGTAGCCCTGCTGGCCGATGATCAGGATCGTCAGGATCGCCGCGATCGCCTGGGTGATAATCGCGAAATACGTCCCGCCGACCCGGCGCTTGAACATCGCCAGCCCAATCAGGAACGCGAGCAGCACCGGGACCGCGAGGATCGCGACGAGGGTGAAGGGCAGGCTGTGGAACGGCCGCCAGAACCACGGCAATACGGTAATCTGGTTCCAGTCCATGAAGTCGGGGATGCCGGGCGTGGACTGGATCTTGGTGTTCTCCGGGCTGGACGCCTCCAGCTTGAGGAACATCGCCATGCAGTAGCCGCCGAGCCCGAAGAAGATGCCCTGGCCGAGGCTCAGGATGCCGGCGTCGCCCCAGCAGAGCACCAGGCCGAGGGCGACGAACCCGTAGGTCAGGTATTTTCCGATTAGGTTGAGCCGGAACGCATCCAGCCCGAGCGGCAGCGCGACCAGGATCAGCAGCGCCAGCAGGGCGACGAACAGGGCGTCCTTGCGGGTCAGGAAAAACGACATCCTGCGGCTCTTACCGACGCACTTTCAGGGTGAACAATCCTTGCGGCCGCAGCATCAGGATGCCGACCACGGCGAGCAGAACCAGCACCTGCGCCATCGAGCCGCTGAGGAAGAACTCGAGCGTGGAGCGCGTCTGGGAGATGGTGAACGCGGACGCGATGGTGCCGATCAGGCTTTCCGCGCCGCCGAACACCACGATCAGGAAAGTGTCGACGATGTATAGCTGGCCCGCGGTCGGGCTGGTGGAGCCGATCATGGTGAAGGCGCTGCCCGCGACGCCAGCGATGCCGCAGCCAATGCCGAAGGTGTAGCGGTCGATGCGCTGGGTGTTGATGCCGACCGCGCCCGCCATCGCGCGGTTCTGCATGACCGCGCGGACCTGCTTGCCCCAGCCCGCGCGAAAGATCAGCACGTAGACGCCGATCGCGATGGCCGTCGTCAGCCCCATGACGATCAAGCCGTTGATCGGGATTTGGATGGAATCGGACAGGTTGGTCGCGCCCATCATCCAGTCGGGCTGGTCCACCCCGACCTCGCGCGCGCCGAACACCGAGCGGTACACCTGCTGCAAAATCAGGCTGAGGCCCCAGGTCGCGAGCAAGGTGTCGAGCGGACGGCGGTACAGATGCCGGATCAGCGACCACTCGACCAGCATTCCCAGCAATCCGGCACCGCAGAACGCCAGCACCACCGCGAACAGGAAGTAGGCTGGAAACGCCGCGGGAATGTAGGTCGTGAAGAATGTCGAGGTGAGGTAGGTGATGTACGCGCCCAGAATCATGAACTCGCCATGCGCCATGTTGATGACGCCCATCTGGCCGAAGATCACCGCCAGGCCGAGCGCCATCAACACGAATACGGAGAACAGGATCAGCCCGGCAAACCCCTGCATGGCCATGATCGAGCCGAGATCGCCGAGCGAGTAGTCGCCGAACATCGGTCCGCGCCCTTACTGGTAGCCGGCCGGGAACGGGTTCGGCTCGACCAAGTCCGCGGTCTCGTAGACCACCTCGTACTGCCCGGTCGGCAGCGCCTTGCCGACGCGCGTCTTGCTCCAGAGGTGGTGGTTCGGATGGATGCGGACGTAGCCCTCGGGCGCGTCCTTGAACTCGACGCCGGGCGAGGCGGCGGCAATCTTGTCGACGTCGAAGCTGCCGGCCTTCTCCACCGTAAGTTTCCACAGCCACGGCCCGAGATAGGCCGCCTGCGTCACGTCGCCGATGACGCTCCTCTCGCCCCACATTTTCTTGAAGGCGGGGACGAACTTCGCGTTGTTGGCGTTGTCCAGGCTCTGGAAATACTTCATGCACGCGAACGCGCCGGCGATGTTCTCGCCGCCGATGCCGAGGATTTCGTCCTCCGTCACCGAAATGGTGAGCAGCGTCTGCTTGCTGAGGTCGACGCCGGCGGCCTTCAACTGCTTGTAGAACGCGACGTTGGAGCCGCCGACGATGATTGCGTAGATCACGTCGGGCTTGGCCAGCTTGATCTTGTTGATCGCCGAATTGAACTGCGTGTGGCCGAGCGGGAAGTAGTCCTCGCCGACGACCTTGCACCCGGTTAGATGCCCCTCGATGTGCTTGCGTGCGATCTTGTTGGAGGTGCGCGGCCAGATGTAGTCCGACCCCAGCAGGTAGAAGCTTTTCGCGCCCTTGGTCTTGTTGATCCAGTCCAGGCCGGCGAGGATTTGCTGTGTCGCCTCCTGCCCGGTGTAGATCACGTTCTTCGACTGCTCTAGTCCCTCGTAGAAGGTGGGATAGTAAAGCATGCCGTTGTACTGCTCGAACACCGGCAACACAGCCTTGCGGGACGCTGAGGTCCAGCAACCGAACACGGCGGCGCAGTGATCGTTCACCAGCAGCTTCTTCGCCTTCTCGGCGAAGGTCGGCCAATCGCTGCTGCCGTCCTCCTGGATGAACTTGATTTGCCGGCCGAGCACCCCGCCGGTCTCGTTGATCTGCGAAATGGCGAGCTTCTCCGCCTCGACCGAGCCCGTCTCGCTGATCGCCATCGTTCCGGTGATGGAGTGCAGGATGCCGACGGTGACGCTGTCGCCGGTGATGGCAAGTCCCGTGGTGTTCACCGCAGCGGTGTCGGCGGCCGCCATGCGCGGCAGCATCGCCGCGGCCGGGATCGCGGCCATTCCCACCAGCACCTGGCGGCGCAGGGCGGAACGGGGAGCGTTTGCGGCGTCGTCTTGCATCGGGAACCTCGTTGACCTGCTGGTATCGATGCCGGGAGATTCATGACAATCCCAGCGTGCCGCAATACGTCAAAACGCGTATATATTGGCCCAATAAGACTCTTGACCTTTGAAGTCTCCAAACGCCAGGATCGCGCGCGGGAATTTCAGTCTCATTTATTATCCGGTTCGAGTTGCAGTGGCGCTAGTATAGCATCTGTATTGAACTCTATATTGGCGTGTTTTTATGCTGGACGGCGTGCATATGGCGTAAAATGCGGCAAAGAAGGACTGAGGCGGTTCATGGCGACGCGGCAACGGATCGCCCGGGTCAGGCGTGAGTACAATCAGTGGGTCGCCAACCAGATGCTGGAGGACTACGCCCTCCGCTTCACCGCCAAAAGCGCCCGGCGCTGGTCGGCCGCGCGGGTCGCGACCACGGCGCTCGGCGGCATATCGTTCCTGGCGCTGGAAGCGATCGGCGGCACGGTGACGATCGCCTACAGCTTCACCAACGCCGTCCCGGCAATCCTGGCGACGGCCGTGCTGATTTTCGCAAGCTGCGTCCCAATCAGCTATTACGCTGCCCGCGACGGCGTGGACATCGACCTGCTGACCCGCGGCGCCGGCTTCGGCTACATCGGCTCGACCGTCACCTCGCTGATCTACGCCGCCTTCACCTTCATTTTCTTCGCGATCGAGGCGGTGATCCTGGCAAGCACGCTGGACGACTGCTTCGGCATTCCGCCCGCACTCGGCTACCTGCTCTGCTCGCTCGCGATCGTCCCCCTGGTCACCCACGGCATCACCTTCATCAGCCGGGTGCAGCTATGGTCGCAGCCGGCCTGGGTGGTCCTGCAACTCCTGCCATTCGTCGCCATCGGCCTGGGCGCGTCGGGCGCGTTCGGGCAGTGGACCGAGTATCCCGGCACGGCTGCGGGCGCGGACGGCTCGTTCAGCCTGCCCCTGTTCGGAGCGGCCGCCTCCGTCGTGTTCGCACTTGTGGCCCAGATCGGCGAGCAGGTGGACTACCTGCGGTTCCTCCCGGTGCGGCGACCTGGCGGCGACGTGGGCTGGTGGGGGGCGATGCTGGCCGGCGGCCCCGGCTGGATCGTCATCGGCGTGCTCAAGCTGCTGGCCGGGTCGTTCCTCGCCACGCTCGCGGCCGGGCAGGGGGTGGCGCTCGGGCTGGCCGCGCACCCGGCGGAGATGTACCGGGCGGCGTTCGGCTTCGTCACCCACACGCCGGGCGGCGCGTTGGCACTGTCGGCGGCGTTCATCGTGGTGTCGCAGGTCAAGATCAACATCACCAATGCCTACGCCGGGTCGATCGCGTGGTCGAACTTCTTCTCTCGCTTGACGCATAGCCATCCGGGGCGGGTGGTATGGCTGGTGTTCAACATCGCCATCGCGCTGTTGCTCATGGAACTCGGCATCTACCAGGCGATCGAGCGCACCTTGGTGGTGTACTCGATTGTCGCCGCTGCCTGGGTCGGCGCGCTGGTGGCCGACCTGGTGGTGAACAAGCCGCTCGGCCTCAGTCCCAAGCACATCGAGTTCAAGCGCGCCCACCTTTTCGACGTCAATCCGGTCGGCACCGGCGCCATGCTGCTGGCGGTCGGCCTGGCGCTGGCCGCCTATGCCGGCGTCGCGGGCGGGCTGGCCCAGGCGACTTCCCCGTTCGTCGCGTTCGCGACCGCGTTCATCGCCGCCCCGCTGATCGCCTGGGCCACTGGCGGCCGCTACTACCTGGCCCGGAAAAGCCGGGCGCATTGGCGGCGGCTCACGTCGCTGCAATGCGTCATCTGCGAGAACCCGTTCGAGCCCGAGGACATGGCGTTCTGCCCGGCCTACTCAGGTGCGATCTGCT
>JAABUY010007628.1_pt1 | contig 10227 bp, 7 predicted proteins | sample 5560271 | NCBI WGS metagenome assembly JAABUY01 (sample SAMN10711886, study PRJNA513374) | rock metagenome | isolation source: Antarctica rocks | place: Antarctica: Victoria Land, University Valley
TACGGCAGGCTAAAGCCCGCCGCCACCATAACCGGCCCGGCGATCACGGCTCCCAAGCGACGCGGGACAGACGCTGCCGCAAGAGATGATCGGCGAGGACGAGGGCAAGCATCGCTTCGAGGACGGGCACTGCGCGTGGTGCGAGGCATGGATCGTGCCGCCCCTCGACGCTGATTGGCCGTGGATTGCCCGCGCGGTCAATCGTCATCTGTTCTTTCGTAATGGACGAGGGCGGCTTGATCGCCACCCGCACAATGATCGGCTCACCCGTCGAGATGCCGCCGAGAATGCCGCCCGCATGATTCGTCGTCGTCCGCACCACACCGCCATCGTCCATCACAAACGGATCGTTATTGTCGGAGCCGCGCCGGTCAACGACCGCGAAGCCATCGCCAATCTCGAATGCCTTGGTCGCGGGGACGCTCATCATCCCCTTGGCGATGTCCGCATCCAGTTTGTCGAAGACGGGTTCACCGAGGCCTGGCGGCACGCCGTCCGCGCGCACCTCGACGGTGCTACCGACGCTGTCGCCGGCCGCTTTCGCCGCCTCGATCACCGCGATCATCCGCTCGGACGCTTCCAGATCGGCGGCGCGAACGATGTTCCGTTCGATCACTGTGGGGTCGTAGTCGCGGGCGACGACATCGCCAACTTGCACCGTGTAACCGGTGATCGTGACCCCTGCCCGCGCCAGCAACGCCTTTGCGACCGCGCCCGCCGCGACGCGACCAATCGTCTCGCGCGCGCTCGATCGCCCGCCGCCCCGGTGATCGCGCCTACCGTACTTCGCCGTGTAGGTATAATCGGCGTGACCGGGCCGATAGAGGGCGCGGATCGGCTCGTATTTGCTCGAATCGGCGTCCTCGTTCCAGACCATCATCGTCACCGGCATGCCGGTCGTCTCGCCCTCGAAGATGCCGCTCAGGATTTCGATCCGATCCTTTTCCTGTCGCGGGGTGGTGACGTGTGACTGGCCGGTGCGCCGCCGGTTGAGTTCCGCCTGGACCATCTCGGTTGTGATCGCGAGGCCGGCCGGACAGCCGTCAATCGTCACGCCGACCGCGCGCCCGTGCGACTCCCCAAACGTCGTGATGCGAAAGACCTGGCCGAAGGAATTGCCGTTCAACTCTGCCGCCCTTCCGTGACACCGGATTGCCACGCAGTAGCGGCACGCGCTGGGATAACCCACGCGCCATAAATGTTGTAGTCATTCTGATAGGTCCGATGAAAGCCGAACCGGTGATAGAGGTGTTGCGATCGCGTGTTATTCGCCTGGGTGGAAAGGCCGATGCGCGTCGCACCGCCGCGCACCAGCATCCGCACTGCATACCGGAGCGTCTCAAGGCCGTATCCGCTGCCCTGAAAGCCGGGCACGACGCCGATCCGGTCCAAATGCCCCCAACCACGGAATTGCGTGATACCAACGTAGGCGACCGGCGTACCCTGGTTATCTGCCCCCACGTAGAGTGCAACCCCCGGTACGCCCGCGTAGGCCGCGAATTCTGCGACGCTGTTCCACCAGAGCCACGGAAACGAGGCGTGGTCAACCGCGATCAGCGCGGCCAGTTCATCGAGCCGTTCGTGCGAGACGGCGGAGAATGAAAGCAATCCCTGCGGTGGCTCCGGTGGAATGGTTCGTAACTCGTAGCACAACACTTCCTGCATTAAGCCGAGATCGAGACCGGCATAGAAGGATGGCTGACGCGCCCCCGCGAAATCCGTCATGACGACGAGTTCATGCGCCGGATCGCCCTGCGGTTGGCGCATCCGTTCGAGCAGCGCCGCCCCGTTCTGGCGCGCCGAGATATCCGCGACCGCCGTGATCTCATTCCGATGCCGCCACGGCTCGCCGACGATATATTCTCCCGTCTCTGGCAGCCAGAAAGCGCGAGACGGATACATGCGGAGATGTCGCGCGAGCGACAGACTCTCGAACGGGCTGCTCCATGGCACATAGAGCGACCGAACATCGTCTGCCAGCAGGGGTTCGATACGCAGGGGGGGGGGGGCGGTCATCGCTCGATCCAGACCGTTTCCAGGCGCAAAATGCCCATTGCGGTGATTGAGAGCCCTTTGACGGCTGGCTTTACCAGCGCGTAATCCATGCCATGATAGAGTGGGATGATCGCCACATCGTCCACAATCTGCTGCTGGGCCTGCCGGTAGAGGCCGGTACGCTTCGCTGCGTCCTGCTCGACATTCGCCTGATCGAGGAGCGCATCCACTTTCGGATTGCTGTAGTTGCTGTAGTTGCGCGGTGATCCCGTGTGAAACAGGACATTGAGAAAATTCTCCGGGTCCGGATAGTCCGCGATCCAGGTGACGACGAACAACCCGTAGGTGTGCGCATCTAACTCTGACAGATAATCACCGAAGTGCGACTCCTCGACGTCAATACGCACGCCGAGGTCGTGCTCAGCGACTGCCTTAACCATTGGCCCGAGGCTCGATCCACCGTTTCCGAACGTGATGGCGGGCAAGGTTGCTGCCGTTGTGGATGGCAATAGGTCCTTCGCGCTTTTCGCGTCCACAACCGGAATGGTCGCGTCCCAATTCCCACCCGGAATCGCGGGCGGCACAATACCGTGCGCCTCCGTCACCTTGCCGTCGAGCATCACCGTGTCAACCTTTTGTCGATCAATCGTGCGGATGAGTGCGGCGCGGACGTTGAATACGTCCACCGGCGCGGCCTTGACATTGATGCCGACGTAGGTAGTCGAGAGTGTAGGGATGACCCGTAACTCATTCTTCACCGGTGATGATGCGACACTGACGCGATCAACTGCCTGCACAGGCACGGTCGCGACATCAATCTTGTTGCCGTCATAGAGGTTGAGCGGATTCGCTGCCCGCGCACCGACGAGGATCGTCACCGTGTCAAGCGTCGCCACCTGGTCGTAGAATCGGTCGAACCGCGCGAGCGTGATCGCATCGGCTTTCCAGCCGGTGATCCGAAACGGCCCGGTGCCATTTGGCTGGGTGGACCAGAGCGAGCCACGGGTCAGATCGTTCCGGTCAATGATCGCGGCGTCGGGCAGCGTCAGTTTCTGGAGGAAGTATGCCTTGGGCGCATCCAGCACCAACATCATCGTCAGCGGGTCAAGCACGCGGATACCGGCGACATCGCTCGTGCGTCCATTGATGCGATCGAGGCAACCGAGAACATCGTTCAGTCCGGCGGCGGCGGGGAGGTTTTGTGGCCGTCCGTCCGCCGCCGTACTCGGATCGCACGCGCGACGCATCGAGAACGCGACATCGTCGGCAGTGATCGCCTTGCCGTTCTGGAATTTCGCCGTTGGGCGCATCACAAAGGTATACGACCGACCATCGGCGGACTTCTGATAGTCGGCGGCGATATCGGGCACGACATTCAGCGCATCATCGAGACGGACGAGGCCGCGAAAAACTTGTCGGGCGATAAACGCGGTCCCAGCGTCGCGGACGAGCGCCGGATCGAGCGTGTCGGGCAGCTGGGTCGGCCCGGCGAGCGTCAGGGTTTGCGCACCCTTTGGTGTTGGTTTCGGGCCGGGCTGCGGAGTTGGCGTCAGTGCGGGTGGCCGGGCCGTCCCGGTCGGAATCCGCGTCGGCACGAGCGCGATGGTCGCCGTCGCTGTGGGAGAAACAACGGAGGCGGCAGACGTCGGTGCGGGCAGGCCGGAAGCGACAGTTGGCGGCGCAGGTACGGTAGACGGCCCCACGGAGCTACCGCCGCCCGATGAGCACCCAGCGAGAAGCAGCATCGCGACAAGGAGCATAAGACGCCAGGCATTCAGGCGGGCCGTGCGGGCGGGCGATTGGTATGTCATATGCGGTGCATGCTCTCCCAATACCGCGTTGCAGCGACCATGTCACCCGACATTGCGTCACGATTAGTGTACGCGCCGCCGTGATGCTGGTCAACGAGATAGTGCAGCCGTGCAGCCGGTCCGGTATGGTACACTGCGCACGCGGCAGTTCTTGGCCCAGGAGGCTTCACGGCGTGGTACTTCCCCCTTCTTCCAGACGAAATCGGCGCCGGACACATAGTGGCGGCATGCCTGTACGCCGAAAAGCGCCCCCGTTTGTCGTGCGACACCGCAAGATCGCATCAGCGCCCATTGCCGCCATCGCGGCCGGTCCGATCGCGGTTATCCTCACCGGTATTGGCATGTTTTTCGCGGTCTGCGGCGTCGTAGTGATCGCTGGCTTCGCGGCGGTCGGCGGCGCATATGCCTACTTCACGAGCGACCTACCCCATTTCGACCCGAGTGCGCTCCATCAATTCGAAACATCGCGCATTTATGACCGCTACGGCAATCTCATTGAGGAAGTCTCCGACCCTCAAGCCGGTAACCGGTTCGCGGTTTCCCTCAATGGGATTTCTCCGTATCTGATAAACGCGACAATCTCTGCCGAAGACAAGACTTTCTGGACGAACAAGGGCATTGACGTGCAGGCGATTGGCCGCGCCGTCCGCAATACGTTTGTGGACTCGAGTTACGGCAACTCCGGTGGCTCGACGATCACGATGCAAGTCGTCAAGCAGGCGTTCCCAGAGCGATACACCAATCCAACAAAAGAAGACAAGGTGCGTCAGGTTTTCCTCGCCTACGGGGTCGCGCAGAAGTACTCCAAGGAAGAAGTGATCACCTTCTATCTGAACCAGATTCCGTACGGTAATCGTTCGTACGGAATTCAGGCTGCCGCGCACAACTATTTCAACGTTGATGCGAAGGATTTGCAACTCTGGCAAGCCTCGATGCTCGCTGGCCTGCCCCAGGCGCCGTCCATCTACGACCCGACGATCAACCTCGATACCGCGCGGCAGCGCCAACACTATGTCCTCAATCAGATGGTTGACCAAGGCTATATCACCGAGGCGCAGAAGAATGACGCCTACGCGCAGTCGGCGAATGCCGGTCAATATTTCAAGTTCCGCGATGACCGACCGACCGGCGCACCGCATTTTGTCAACTATGTGCGGCAATACGTCGAATCGCGGTACGGTTCTGAAGTCCTCTATCAGGGTGGCCTGAAGATATATACGACGATTGATATGGACATTCAACGCCTTGCCGAGGATGTCGTGCGCAATGGCATTGCGAAGGAATCGAAGCCATACGACGTCTCCAATGGCGCACTCGTCGCGATCGTGCCGTGGAGCGGACAAATTCTCTGTATGGTCGGCAGTACGGACTTCAGCGATAAAGCGAATAACGGTGAGTTTAACGTTGCCGTCAATCTCCGTCAACCAGGAAGTTCGATCAAGCCTATCGCGTATGGTATGGCGTTTGAAAAGGGCTTGTATCCCTCATACGTCGTCCTCGATTATCACAAGACGTGGGACGATGGCACGGCAAAGGGCTACACGCCGAACAACTTCAACCAACTTCACAACGGCGCAGTGCCTATGCGCGATGCCTTACAGCAATCGCTGAATATTCCCGCCCTCAAGGCGATGGAATACGACTTCACCAAGGATGGCACGAAATACGGGCAACACGACGGCTTGCAAAACTTCATTGATTTTGCGCACGCGATGGGGCTGAAGGATAGTTTCAACCGGCCACCGTCCGATTATGGTCTCGGTATTTCGCTCGCACTCGGCGGTGGCGAGGTCTCGCCGTTGCAACTGACCAATGCGTACGCGACCTTCGCAAACCTCGGCAAATACGTCGAGGCGACGCCAATTGTACGCATCGAAAAATCCGACGGGACGGTGTTCAAGGACACGAAGACCGGGAAAGACGTTGACAATGGCAAGGCGGTGCCCCAGGGCCAGCAAGTAATGGATCCGGGTAATGCCTATCTGATGACCTCCGTTCTCACGGACAACAAGGCGCGCACGCCGATCTTCGGCGCTTCAAGCCCCCTCATCCTCCGTGATCGGCCAGTCGCCGCGAAGACAGGAACGACAAACGACTTCCGCGACGGGTGGACGGTCGGCTACACGACACAAATCGCTGTCGGCGTCTGGGCCGGCAATAACGACAACCACCCGATGCGCGAAGGCGTTGACGGCGTCGAGAATGCCGGGCCGATCTGGAACGAGTTCATGCAATTGATTCACGCGCATGAGAAAGCGCCACAACTGCTCGTGGGGCCGGACGGCAATTTGCCTGCGAAAGAGTTCTTCCGACCAGCTTCGGTCGTGGATGGCGAATCGTGCGCCGCGACGGGACACATGCCGGTGAAATATGGGTCGAACGTGACCGATCTGTTTGTGAAAGGCAAGGAACCGACGCGTGCCTGCGGCGAATTGGACGCGCGCGAGCAACGCGAATTAAATGAAGCATGGGCGGATTTCACGCATAATGCCTCACTCCTGCCGACCACGAATCCTGATGGTAGTTCGCTGCCTATCAAGAAAGAGGAGTTTGGCCACTATACTGGCGTGGGCGCAAGCAAACTGAATACCTATCTGGGCGCCGTGGACCAGAAATACCGGCCGAAGGGAGCAGGTTACTATAGTCCGAACCCGCAGCCCAATAGTCCAGTCGTCCGTCAGCCTGCCCGGCAGCCAGTAAATGCACCGGAAGCAACATTGCCGAGCGGCACCACACCACCGGGACGGTCACGCGCCACGCAAGCGCCCGCGCCCGTCGGTCAGGCAACCAGCGCCGCCCCAGCGGCGCCAGTCCAACAGCCGAACGCGCCGCCCGTCAATAAACCTCCAACACCCGTCCCTGTACCGGTACGCAAACCCTAGCGGATGGGTATCCGGTGCGACGAGACGAAATCTTCGTTGACAGGTAGCCTGTCGGATGCTACGCTTCAGCGCGCTACACAGGGTCAGTTGCGATACGGAGACGGCGGTCACAGATGCGGCATACGTCGCGCGTCAGTCCGCATTCACGGTGGGCAGACAAGAAACGCTTTCGGCCTGTTTAGGAGGAGAGAAAAGTGAAGCGACTTACGGTTCCGTTCCTGATTATTCTCGCACTGATCCTGACGGCGTGCGGTTCGGCGTCCTCTCCCGCCGCGACATCCGTCCCTGCCGCGACAAAAGCGCCGGCCGCAACGACAGCGGCAGGGAGTGCCGCTGCGCAGAGTACGAGCGCTGCAGCCCCCGCCGCGAGTGCAGCATCGAGCAGCGGCGCGGCGGTTGCGCTCTCCGGCCAACCGATCCCGATTGGCCTGGGCATCGCGACGACGAGCAATGTCGCACTCCTCGGTGAAGAGGAGAAGAATGGCGGCCTGCTGGCGGAGAAATTCTTCAACGATCGTGGTGGCATCAATGGACACCCGATTAAGGTCGTTCTCCAGGATACGGCTGGTGATGAGCAAGGCGCGATCAATGCCTTCCAGTCCTTGATCGCCAAGGACAAGGTCGTTGGTATTGTCGGGCCGACGCTCTCGCAACAAGCGTTCGCCGCCGATCCGGCCGCGAATAGCGCCAAGGTGCCGGTCGTCGGCCCATCAAACACCGCGAAGGGCATCCCGCAGATCGGCGAATACGTCACGCGGGTCTCGGCGCCGGTTTCAGCCGTCGCGCCGAACGCCGTCAAACAGGCGCTCAAAATCGATCCAAACATCAAGAAGGTGGCGGTCTTCTTCGCGCAGAACGATGCCTTCAGCGTTTCCGAGACGGACACTTTTCAATCCACCGCGAAATCACTCAACCTCGACGTGACGACCGTGCAGAAGTTCCAGACAACCGACACAGACTTCCAGACGCAAGTGACGAACGCACTTGCGACCAAGCCCGATCTCGCGATCGTCTCCGGCCTCGCGGCGGACGGCGGCAATCTCGTCAAGCAACTGCGTGAACTGGGTTTCAAGGGCGTCATCATCGGCGGTAATGGCCTAAACACCTCGAACCTCTTCACCGTTTGCAAGGCGCAATGTGATGGCATTCTGATCGCGCAAGCATATAGCCCCGAACTGAAGAGCGACATCAATGATGCCTTCAAAAAGGTCTACACGAATCAGTTCAAGAAGGATCCGCCGCAGTTCGCCGCGCAGACGTTCACCGGCATCCAGGTCTTCGTTGACGCCCTCAAGTCGCTTGACAGCAAAAGCAAGATTGCCGCGATGTCTCTTGACGATGTACGGGTTGCCCTGAACACCGAAGTTCACGCGGGAAAGTACGATACCCCGCTCGGCGCAATCTCGTTCGATAAAGATCGCGAACTGGTTCAGAAAGACTTCTACGTCGCGCAGATCAAGATGAACCCGGATGGCGTAACCGGCAAGTTCGTCTTCCTTCCGTAACCCGGACAACGGGACCGGAAGCGATAATGATTCCGCGTGATTCCCGCGCGGAATCACCGTGCTGACAAGGACGGGCAAGATTGACGCACTTCATTCAGTCGCTCTTGAACGGCCTCTCGATTGGCAGCGTGTACGCGATATTCGCGCTTGGCTACACGCTTGTCTTCTCGATTCTCGGCATTATCAACTTCGCCCATGGTGCGATTTTTACGATCGGCGCCTACTTCACCTATGTGCTGACCGGGGCGTCGTTTGGATTCAATGGCATTCTCGCCAACAAGTCACTCCCCTTCGGGTTGCCCTTTATCCTTGCAATGATCGTCGGGAGCATCCTCGCCGGATTTCTGTCTATCCTGATCGAGCGGCTGGCATTCCGGCCCTTGCGGCGGTGCGGGGCGGATCGGTTGCTCTCACTTGTCTCCAGCCTCGGTGTCGCGATTGTTGCGGTCAATCTCATCCAATATCTGGTTGGGGCACAGCTTTATACGTACTCCGGCAAGATCACAGGTACCCTCCCCGCCGCAGTCAACTTCGGCAGCGCGAGCAATCCAATCCCGATCCGCACCGTGCAGATTGTCATTTTCGGCGTCTCATGCGTGATCCTTGTTGCATTGACGTTCCTGATTAACGACACCAAGATCGGCAAGGCGTTGCGCGCCGTCGCCGAAGACGCCACGACCGCCAGCCTTCTGGGCATCAACACGGATCGCCTCATCATGTTTACCTTTTTTCTCAGCGGTTTTCTCGGCGGGATGGCTGGCTCACTCGTCGGTTCGAGTGTCGGCATCGCCGGACCGTACTTTGGCATCGCGTTCGGGCTCAAGGGGCTTGCTGTCATTGTACTTGGTGGCTTGGGCGACATCCCCGGCGCGGTGGTCGGCGGCCTCATATTGGGGTTAGCGGAGGCCTTCGTGCCGTCAGACTACTCCGCGTACAAGGATGCCGTCGCATTCGGGCTTTTGTTTATCGTTCTTCTGCTGCGTCCGCAAGGCATCCTTGGTCGGGTGCAGGTACAGAAGGTCTGACGGAATGAGCGACTTTTTCCGCACCTACAGCAATGTCATCGTCTCGATGGTCTTCGCCGCGATGCTCGGGCTTTCCCTCTATTTTCCCCTGATGGCCGGGCAACTCTCGCTCGCGAGTCCCGGATTTTACGCCCTCGGTGGCTATACCGCCGCGATTTTCTCGACGAAAGTCGTCCATGTCGCCAAGGGAGCGCATTTCCCGATTCCGTACCTCCTGCTGGAGATTGCCATCGCGGCGGCGCTCTGTGCCGTACTCGCCATCATCGTTGGCATTCCTGCACTGCGCCTGCGCGGCATTTATTTGGCGCTGGCGACGATCGCCTTCGTCGAAATTCTCCGCGTCGTCTCACTCAATCTGAAGATTACCGGCGGTGCGGTGGGCATTTTCGGTATACCGCAGCCGTTCGGTTCGACATTGCACTATCTCTACATCGCCTTGCCAATGCTTGCGCTCTCAATGGCCTTTCTCTACCGCCTCGAAAAGAGCCGGGTTGGTCGCGCATTTACGGCAATCCGCGAAGACGAACTCGCGGCGGATGCAATGGGCATCGCGCCGACGTATCACAAAGTGCTGGCCTTCACGATGGGGGCGGTCCTTGCCGGGATGGTTGGTGCGGTGAGCGCCCATTTTCTCAACACATGGAATGCGCGCCAAGGGACATTCGACGCGAGCATCGCGTACCTCGCCTTCGTGCTCGTCGGCGGATCGCGCACCTTCATCGGCCCCGTGACCGGCGGATTGATCCTGACCGCGCTGCCGGAAATCCTGCGCGGGGTCGCGGATCTTGGCGGCCTGCCGCACTGGCTCGCGCAGTTCCTCAAAGACGGTAGGCTGATTATCTTTGGCTTACTACTCGTGCTCGGCACGATCTTCTTTCCGCAGGGCATTATCTCCCCCGATTTCCTCAGTCGCGTGCGGCGGCTCTTCGTGCATCGTCCGTCCGCGACGGCATCCGATGAAGTGCGGACTGTACCATGACAACCGATGTCGCACGGAAAATCAGATCAC
>JAABUY010007631.1_pt1 | contig 10223 bp, 12 predicted proteins | sample 5560271 | NCBI WGS metagenome assembly JAABUY01 (sample SAMN10711886, study PRJNA513374) | rock metagenome | isolation source: Antarctica rocks | place: Antarctica: Victoria Land, University Valley
CGTCTCGCCAACCCCAACGCCCAGCACCTCCGGACCGAAATCGCGATGAAACAAGCGTATCGTCGAACCATGTCCGCCGCTCAGCGTGCGGAATGAACCTCAGCACGCTGAATAGGATGGGCTAGCGTCGCAGCCGACGGCTTGTAGGGCTGCGCTCAAATTGCGGAACACCTGATCAGCTTGGGCGGCGAAGTCGTCCTTACCGACTAACTCGCCATCGCGATCAATCGCTGTTTGGCCCGCAATGAAGATTATCCGGTTGGCCCGAACATCCACCACCTGCGAGTAGCCGGGCGGTGATCCGAGTTCCGGAGGGTTGAGATGCCGGATTGATCTCTCTCCATCAGCCGCCATGGTGACCTTCCTATTTTGAGCCGACTACAGCATGTCCGGGCGGCACGGGCTATGCCCGCTTCCCACCAACTGCGGTCCTACGTTTCGTGCAACAAACCCTCCTTTGATGTACGGCACCGGGGCCTGCCGAAACGCTCGTGTTCGGGTGCTGCCGGCGTGCAACAACCCATGCACATACCTCTGGCCAGCAAACGGCCCGCACGGAGGTTGCTGGCGAAATGCACTTTCGGTTCGCCTGCTACCGGAACCCCTGGTCATGCTCGCGCGCCCACAGGAAGCGGTAGCTGATGACCAGGCCCGTTTCAGGCGCCCCGTCCGTCATCGCTGCCCTCCTCGAAGGCATCGGCCAGCGCCAGCAGGCCGTCGCGCAGGTCGTCCGGCATGGCATCGAGGGTGAAGCCCGTCCGCGGGTCGGCCGGCGGCGTGCCGGTGAGTTGCTCGTAGGCTTCAACGGATATCAGGACATAGCGGGGGCTTGCGGTGGTGGGTGATGACGACCGGCCCGCGCCGGGCCGCGTCGGTGACGGTCCCGACCTGCTTGTTGAGGTCGGCGGTGGTGAAGCTGCGCATGGGCCATGGTCTCCCCGATACGGCTGCGCCGTTCTCGCCCGTCCATATTATCCAGAATATCCGACGCGCCCAGCCCCGGTCCGTCACGACAGGCTGACGGTGAAGCGCGAGGCCTCGTGCTCCCGCGCCATGAAGGCTGAGCCGTGCTGCACGGAGCGAGGCGGCGTTGGCGGGACGGCCGGCTTCGGTCGCAGCGTGCGTGACCAGCGCACCTTGTCGCCGGCGTTGCTGTTGCTCCGGCGCCGCCGCGCGCTGTGCCAGCCCCGGCCGCGCACCACGCCGTCGCGGACGAAACCTGCCGCGACGAGACTGCCGCCGCCCTCTTCGGCCCTGGTGTACGTGACCATCCGCTTGAACCCGACGCACTCGGCGCTCCGGCACGCGGCGCCGTACAGCATGGAGGCGGCGTTCCAGACCAGCAGCGGCGCCACGTCGCGCCGGATGCACAGCCGGCTCACCTCGGCGATGCCGCGGCCCATGTAGGCGCGTGCCACCGGGTTGCCGGCGGTGACGACCCCGATCAGCTGGCGGCCCGACCAGGCGCTGTGCGACCAGCGCCAAGCGACGGGCGGCGGGCAGTGGGCATGATGGCGGGTGATGAAGGCCCGCGCCGGTGCGGAGCCAATGAGGCGCAGGTCGAGCTGCCAGTCCAGCATGGGATGGCAGCCCTTGCCGTCGCTGACCCGGCGCAGGCGGTGGCCGGTCAACGCCTCCGCGCCGAGCCGGCGCAGCAGGTCGCGGCCCCATGCGGGATCGTCGCCGATCTCGGCAGACACGCTGGCCAGCAATCCCTCGCAGCAAGTGTCCAGGAGAAAATTGCTGTCTGCCCATACTTCCGCAATTTCCAGCACCTCGGGCTCGCCGCACCAGGGGCAGAGCGGAGTCACGGCTGCACCAGGAAGAAGTCGGTGTCGTTGCAGAGTGCCCTCAAGGCATCGGCGACCTGTTCGTGCCCCGCCGCCTCACTCTCAAGCCGCCGGGACAGGCTGGGGTCGAAGCCCATCAGGGTGCGCAGGCTTTGCGCCTTCTCGCGCAGCGTCTCCTGGGCCGTCTCCATCGCGTCCTCGCTTACGACGGCCATGCGGAGGTTCGGCAGCGGGTTGCCGGCGACCACCAGCCAGAGCAGCATCTCTGCCAAATAGACGGTGACGCTCTCGCGGTCGTTGTCCTTCAGCGCCTGCAGCAGCAGGTGCATGTGCTCACTCGGGCAGATAGCCATCGGGATTCCCTCTCAGGTGCAGGCTGCAGAGGCGTCCGCTGCCTGGGACAGCGGACGCATGAAGGAGTGGGCCAGGCAGCTTGCCCGGTTACGCCGGTGTTCGTGCTCCGATGTTCGTGATGCCGGCGATCTCCGACCGGCGTCCCATCCAAGGCTCCGGCATCCTCATCGTTACGATGTCGGGCACGTCCGCAGTGGAACAGCCGTGAGCGCACGGATGCCGCGGCTCGCTATAGCAAGGTGGGCTGCTGCTTGGCTGCGGCCTTCGGACGGGGTGATCCGGTCAGCAGGCCGTCTACCTCGGCACGATGCGCGCCGCAGGCCCATAGGACCATGCCGGGCCGGGTCAGCGGCGGCCCGAAGCCGAAAGCGGGATGCCGGGCCTGGCAGGCGTGGCAGCGCCGGGCCTCGTACTCCTGCATCGCATCCGATGGACCCGTAGGATCGAAGGGCTGGGCATCATGGTCTGTCTGCATGGCGCTCGCTCCGCTGGGCGTCACGGCAGTGCGACGGCGCCGTCCCTGTCCATGGGACCCTGCTGGCGCTGCAGTGCCGGCGATGACGAAAGCATGCCGCGGATCGCCCCAGGCGGCCTGGGTCCGGTCGTGGGCGCCCGCCAGCGGCGTCGCCCGGGTCAGGGTGACGCGGCGCGGCAGGGTTGATGATGAGAGAAGTTCTGCCTGGTCAGCCGGCGTGGCGGTCAGGCCGGGATCGTGGGTGTTTGCTCTCTGTTCATGACGGCACCTTTGCAAGACGCGCCCGCGCCCGCGCCACTTGCTCCGGGGTAGCCGCCTCCATCCGCCGCGCGACGTCGGCGGCACTCATACGGAAGCCTTCCGCCGCATCTTCCCAGATCACCATCTCAAGGTGATAGCTGAGGTTGTGCAGCGCGCCGCCGGCGGATGCGCCGGGAGCGTCGGGATGCAGGACCGGCAGGCCCGCCAACGGGCGCGCATCGCCGTCGAACAGGACGTAGTCGCACTTCAACCGCTGTGCGTAGCGCATCACGGCGAGCAGGTCGGCCGGGACCGGCGCAGTCGGCACCAGGCCTGCATAGATGAGCCAGCCATGGCGCGTGCGGCCACCCAGGATCTCGGCGCTGGGGCTCGCCGGGTCGCGCACGGCCGTGTCGGTCGTCTGCGCGTCCAGCCAGGCCCACGTCTCCGCCGAAAGATGGCAACTGCTGACATCCAGGGTGCGTCGGACGGCGGTCGCGTTTGCATCGCGGCAAAAACGGTCGGGCATGGATCCGGCGTTGGCGTTCCCGAATTCAGGCAAATAGGAGAGCTGCGTCGGTGCTTGCGGCATTCTCGATCTCCAGACGGTGAAAAGGTTCGCACGGAGCAGGCTTCCGGGAATGGGCGTGGGGCGGCACGCCCCCCGGCAGGCGCCGCTTGTGCTGGAGCGTGCCGGGACGGGTCCGCCAGGCGATCCCGCCCATGGATCGGCGGGAGGCCTGGCTATGATGCGTCGTGGTCAGTCGGCCTAGGTCTCCGGCTCCGTCTCGGCGACAGCCGTGTGGTCGCGGTCGCGGCCATGGTCGATGCCCTGGAGGCTGGAGCCGACGTGGTGGGAGATGCCGTCTTCAGTGATGAACATTGCGTTTCCACACGAACCACAGAACATCTCTCGTTCGGCCTCGGCCATGGCGGCAAGGTGTGCGCGCAGGCATTCGGCGACGCTGGGGTCGGTCCCGATCAGGCTGTCGATGAAGCCGCGCAGCACGAACAGCTGGCTGTCGGCATTCCAGCCCTGCGCTTCGGCCACCGGCTGTAGGAGCGTCTCCGCCGACAACGCCCTGGCTTCGCCCTTGCAAAGTTGTTCGGCAAGCCAGTGTTCGGTGTCCAGCCAGTCCACGCTCACACGCCGGTCGAGGTCCAGCACCTGCGCGCCGCCGCCGAACCCATCCTGGCGCGGTCTCGAACACCAGCGTCCCCAGTGGAAACCCCACAACCCGCTAAGGCCGAACGCCTCGGCACAGCGGAAGGCATAGGTGATGACGTGCTCGGGGTCGCCGCCTCCGTCGTTGTCCCACAGCCAGACGGCGTCGCTCCCGGGTTCGTCTTTCTCCGCAAGGAAGCCGACCGACTGGTTGTCGGCTTCAAGCTCAGCCTCGAACTGATTATAGAGAGCGAGCGCCGCTTCGATGTTGCCGGCGCCGACCGGCAGCAGGACCGAGAAGGACGTGAAGTAATCAGCCATGATGATTCTCCAGAAACGTCGAAAGCCCGCGCGACGGCGGGCCTCCGAGTTGGTTGGACTGGTGCAGCGCGCGTCGCCGCGAGGTCGCGGCGTTGCTGCTACTCGTAATGCGGCCGGATTTCTGGGAAACCGAGCGGCAGGCTTGCCGCCTGCAGCACGTGGATCTCGTAGACGCCCTGGCTGGCGGCGCTGTGCTTGGGCAGGCGTCCCTCGTTCAGCGCCGCCAGCTTCGGCCGCAGCTTGGCCGCGTAGGCACAGGCGTCGTCCTCGGCCAGGAAAGAGCGCGGCGTGCCGCCCAAGCTGCGGTAGATGTCGGGCGTGGTGGCCAGCTCGCCTTGGTTGAACCACCAGCCCCCTTCGGCTTGATCTCCGAAGCATAGCGAAACCAGGAAACAGGCTGTCCAGTACAAGGCCGGCTCCGAGGCCGTCGCCGGGGCGTCCTCGTCGATCGGTTCGTCACCAACTGGTTCGCCACGTGCGGCATCGTCGTTCATCGGCATTCCCCTTTCATGGTCTTGGAACGCCTCCCACACGCCGTGGCCCGGCCGGCGGGGCAAGGGCGCGCCCTGGCGCGGGCCGCAGGCCCCTGCCCTTGCGGCGGCGGACGGCGCTGCGGCACAGCTCCCTCGTCCGGCTTCTGCCATTCCTCCTCTGGCGCCAGCGGGCCGACCATCGTCTCAAGCACCCCTCGGGCCTCCGTGGTGAACCCTGACAGCCACTCGACCGCGTCGCCGCCGTCGATCTCCGTGTCCGCCTCCACCTGGCGTCCCCAACGGAGCAGCGCCGTTGCCAGCAGGTCGAGTATGGCCGGGGCGCCGGACAGCAGGCGGGCATAGCCCTCGGCCTCGTCGCCGGCGACCATGGCCACCGCCACCTCGGGACCGCCATCGGTGCGGGCCAGCCAGAAGCCGCCCCGCCCCGGGTCGCCGAACCGGCTGACCGACAGGCCGCCGTGGCTCTGCGGCAGGCCGGCGATCGCGCGCAGAAGGTCGGTCATCGCCCCGCCTCCCGCATCCGGTGCAGCGGCACCGTGGAGTCCCGGTCGGACACCAGGCCCGGCGTCGCCATCAAGGCGAACAGCATCGCTGCCAGCAGCGCCGCACCGAGCGCCAGGCGCATCTTCTCGTTCCGTTTCATCGTGGCCGTCCTTCTGCTGCGTCCTCGCTGTTTCGAAGACCCAGCCCGGCAGCCGCTTCGCGACGGGGCGCGCAGGGGCGCGCGCAGCGCGGGCCGCAGGCCCTTGCCCTTGCGCACCACGACGGGAAGCGGCAGGGCCTCGCCTGCTTTCCGCTCCGTCTCGCCATTTCGCCGGTTCGGATGCGGCCCACGCTTGCGCTTGCGTCCGTCAGGCTGCCGTCGCGTCATTGGATTTCGATCCTACATCCCCACCCTTGAACAAGAATCAGTTCTTCGTCCGTGGTGAACACGGTGAACTCGCCGTCCAGCAGCCACTGGCCGTCCTCGTCGCGCTCGCCATCGACGATCACGCCCTCGACGTGCTGCTGCGAGATGTCGTCCGTCTCGACGTAGATGAACGTGTCGGTCAGGCTGTTGCCGGTGGGCGGGCGTGCGCACCGCAGCCGCGTGCGCGGGGGCAGCCGGGAAAAGGCGGCGCCAAGCTGGGCCAAGGTCGCCCTGCGCTCCTCTGCCGCGCTCAGGTCCACCACGGTTGCGGGCTGCGTCGCGCCGTCGAGTTCGAGCAGCTCGGCCAGGAACAGCCGGGCCGCAAGCCTGGCTGGCCATGGCTCCCATGGGCGCGTGCCGGCCGGCAGCTCCGCTCCGTAGCGGGACAGCAACGGATCGATCAGCAGCGGTTCAAGGCCGATGTCCAGGATGTCGCGCATGTCGGCCAGGTTCCGCCAACCGACCGTGTGGTGGGCTTCGCTGGCTGCGGCGAGCCGGTCGGCACGCTTGTGCAGGGCGTGCTCCGCGGGCGTCCACGCGGGCAGGCGGTAGCGCTCGGCCACCGCCGCGCCGAGGCGGGCCGTGACGGTGGCGAACGCCGGACCCAGATGCGGCTTCAGGCTCGCAGTCGGGTTCAGGCCCGCCAGCTTGTCCGCGTCATGGAGAAGCTCCCGCAGCCGCTGTGCCGACGTGGACTGGCCGTCGCTGATCCGTCCGTGGAGCGCCAGCACCAGCAGGCTGTGCTGCGCCACCGACAGCGGCCAGTCCCAACATGAGTGCCCGCCCCAGCAATACGTGCGCGCGAGGCCGGTCGCGAGGTCCTCATGGGTCCATGATCGTGGGTCGGGGTGGAGCAGATCCAGCTTGCGGCCGGACGCCAGCAGCACGAAGGCGCGTTCGGGCGTCATGCGTCCCTCCCGAGTTTGACCTGGTCATTCCAGTCGTTCTGTCCGCTCGGCGGCACCAGCCGCTCCCAGCGCACGCCGGCCGCCTGCGCTCTCTCCGCCAAGCGCTGGGCGTAGCGCTCCCCCGCCTGGTCCGCGTCGGTCGCCGCGACCAGCACGCCCTCGGGCTGGGCTGCGAGGTCCCGCAGCAGTGCGTCGAGGCAGGCGAGCGTCTGCGGCCCCATGCCGCCCGTAGTCGCGAGGTAGAGCGTGTCGGCCCGCAGGCCCTCCAGCGCCGCCAGGCTCAGCGCGTCGATCGGCGCCTCGCACACCGCAAGCCGGGTCGGGGCACCCGTGCCGCCGGGCAGGCGGAACAGGCTCTTGTCCGATGCCTTGGAGAAGCCGCGCCAGTCCGGGCCGCGCATGTCGATCCCGGTCAGCTCGCCCGCGTGGCCGCGATGCGCGAACCAGGCGCTGCCGCATGGCCCCTCCCGCACCGCGTCGAACAGGTCCGCCGCCGCCAGCACGGCCGCAGGCAGCGCGCGCTCGCCGGTGAGGTAGCCCCAGGTGGCCGATCCCCGGCCCAGCCGCCGGCGCCGCACCCAGAGCTGGGCCACCGGGACAGCGGGTCTCTCCGGCTTTGCCGAGCCGCGCTCCATCTCGGGATGGGCAGGCCGGATGCCCACCATGCCGCGCAGCAGCCTGCGCACCTGGCCGAAGTTCAGGCCCGGATCGAGATGCTGGGTCAGGCTGAACACGTCGCCCTTGGCATCGCTCATCGGGTCCCACCAGCCGCGGCCGCCGTGGTTGATGATCAGCACCTCGCCCGCGCCGCGGCGATACTTCAGGCACTTCGGCGTGCTCCCCCCCTTGTCGAGCAGCCAGCCCGGCTGCAGCCGCTCCAGCAGCGCCGCGCAGCTCACGCCCGCCCGCAGCTGATCCAGTTCCGTGTCATGTCCGCTCATCACCGTGTTCCCGCCTGAAGTGGCAGGGCAGAGCCGGGGCCGGACGTCGCCGCGTCCATTCTCCCCTCTGCATCCCGCCCTGATCCCCTCCCGGCACCCGCGGGCGCAGGCCACGGGGCAAGGGCGTGCGCAGCACGGGAGCGCCTTGGCGCGACACCCCCTTGCGGCGTGGCCTGCGGCGGCGGTAGCTCCATCTCGGTCTCCCCTCGTTCGTCCTCCCCCGTCGTCGCGCAGGCGGACGCGAGTGGAGAGCGCGATCGGCGCCGAGGTCAGGGAGGAGTGTTCGAAGGGGCTGAGGGCAGCAGCCGGCGGGATGTCGCACCAATGCCGCGCCGGGCCTGGGCCGGGCTGGTCGTCGCCCGTTGTTGTGGCTGCCCCTCGTTGCACCTATGGCCGTAACTGGCAGGTCGATGCCGGGACGGCAACGTAACCATCGCCGGGATCGTCGGCATCGCCGCCCGCGGAGGCTAGGCGGTCTTCCGCTTGTCCGCCTGCATCACGAGCTTGCCGAACGCGAGCAAGTCCTTGCGGAACCGCATGTCGTTGCCAGCCTGCGCGGCGCCGCCATGCGCGATGTGCTCCAGGTAACAGCCGGGCTTGCCCGTCAGGATCCGTTTCAGGCGAACCTTTTTGGCCTGGTATTCGTCGGTGTCAAAGCCCATCGTCTCGGTAACGAAAGTTCGCAGGAACCGATGCCCCGCGACGGCGTGGACCGTGCCCTCGAAGTCAGGCTTCACCACCTGGTCCGGGTCCTTGTCCCCGAAGTAGTACTTGGCCCGGTCGTAGAGCGGCTTCGTGATCCCGACCGCGTAGCCCTCTTCCGCCATCCAAGCCTGGAAGCGGACCAGGATGTCCAAGGTCTCCCGCTCCCGGGCGCTGTCGAGCGGCAGGATGTCCTCGGCCGACCAGCACGGCTGGACGTAGGCCTTCATCGGCACCGGCGGCGCGCGCCCGTCCGGCGACGCGACCAGCACGGCCACGATGAACGGGCCGGTCCGCCTGCTGCCCCGCCCGGGACCGAACACGGCGACCGGCCCCTCGACCACAAGCCGCACGCCCGAAGCGGAGACGACCACCTCGCCCTCGATGCGCGCGGCGACGAACACCAGCACCCCGTGCGGGCGGCTCATCCTCGGCCAGCGCTGCCTCGACCGGAGGCAGCCGAGCAGCAGGTCGAGCTGTCCGGGATCGGTATGCAGCACGTCCGACAAAGCCAAGCCCTGGCCCAGGGGAATGCCGCGGGCCGCCCGGTACACCGCCTCCCACTGTTCGCCAGGGCCGCGCAGCCCGCGCCCGACCCGGTGCACCTGGGCGTCGGACAGCAGCTTGAACAGCAGCTGCGACAGCTTATCCCGTTCAAAGGTCTTGTAGACCCCGCGGCGGCCCGTCCGCGCGTTGGCCACGGCGGCAGCCGCGCCGCCAGGCCTGACCGCTCCCACCAGCCGGAACACGTCGCCCCGCTCCGGCTCGCGCAGGCGCCGGGCATGGGCCGCGCTGCCGGCGTCTCCCATCTCGAACGGGCAGGCGTCGGCGTGGTCAGGATGGTGCGGGCTGCGGCGGATGTGGCTCTCGATCACGGGCACGAGGATGGGGGCCGGTTCGGTGCCGTCCAGGCACCCGCAGCGGAACCAGCAGTTCCTTTGCTGGGCCTTGCGCACGACCTCCGCGCCGCTCGTGCGCGCCATGGCGGTCGCGCCCGGCCGCGCGAAGGCCGCCAGCATCGCCTCGACCTCGGCGGCGCCAAGGGCGCGGACGGGCCTGCCGTTCCTGTCGACCACGGACAGCATGGGGCGCCTCCGTCAGCGTCGGGACCGCGGAGCGCCGCAAGGGGGTGCGTGGTCCTGGATGGTGGGGGTGGGGTGCTGCACGGTGTCGGACTCCTCGTCGGGACAGCCGCAAGCGTCGCTGAGGTGGACGCGAGTGCGAATTTGCGGAGCATGCCGGGCGTCATCGGCCCTGGACGCTTCGCTCGACGCATGAAGCCGGAACATACTCGGCGGCATGTCCGATTCTTTCGTTCCTGAAAGCAGCCTCACGCCCTCCGGCCACCCGCCTTACGACCGCTCGCCCCGCCGTGCCCTGGCTGAGATGTCCGCAGAAGCGAGAGCCGCGTGGCGCAACCGCTATGCCGTCCAGGCCGAGGGCGAGCTTCGGGTGCAGACGATCCTCGATCGTGCCGAGGCCGCCCTGCAGTCTGCCGGCACGCCGGCCACCATACGGACGCTCTGGATTGCGCTTGCAGACCGGGCAGGAAGATCGGACGACGCCGACCTGGAGGCCGCTGCTGCCCTGGCCGGCATGGCGATGGGACTAGTACCTCTGCACAGTGGTTTTGACCGGTTGAGGCGCGAGGCGGCTAGGTCCGGCAAAGGCTGCTGCCAGACAGAACGGTGCTCGGAACGAGGATGCGGCGAAGACAATTCAAGAAGATCAGACTTGGGATCCGACCAATGATCCCATGGCTCACTTGGCCTCAACCGGTCAAAACCACTGTGCAAAGGTACTAGCCCGCATTATTCACGAGAAATGCGCGATCAAAGCCAAGCCGTTGATATCGCTCACAACTATGCGAATGGGCTATTTGATGAAGTTTTTTGCAATGAAATCTCTGGCCCAGGTGTTTGG
>JAABUY010007633.1_pt1 | contig 10222 bp, 5 predicted proteins | sample 5560271 | NCBI WGS metagenome assembly JAABUY01 (sample SAMN10711886, study PRJNA513374) | rock metagenome | isolation source: Antarctica rocks | place: Antarctica: Victoria Land, University Valley
CTCGGTCAAGTACGCTAGATGGTGTACGGAGGGATCTAATATCGCAACCATTAACCAATCGTTCTGCATGCAGACGAGTTGGAGGCGGAGGCTGCGTCTCGTCGTTACGCTGCCAGCAGTAAGAGACTGCTACGTAGTGGACGCAGTCTGGGTAATCGTTTCGTCCTCCTAATGCCAGAGACAGCGAATTGTTACTCGCAAATGGTGGCAGATTCTTGCAGGCACAGTCTGCTTTTTGGGGGTCAAACCGATGGCTTTGGTGACCTTTCTCTAGGAAATTGGAGCGCCGTGCCTGTGTCTCCTCTGTCTGGTATTGAACCAAGAGGCGCAGACTTTTTGCCCAATCTCGAGCACCTTCTCTTGGGCGCATGTATTGTGCAATTTCGATCATTTGCTTGCGTAGATCCTCAGGCTGATTGTGTATGTCACAAAAGGCTTGCTCAACATCGTCTCCGGCAACCCTGTCGCTCTTGACGACCTTCATTTGTAATGGTGGCAAGGAGATGACTTTGGGGCATTGCTCGCAATGTTAGAATCTTACCATTCAAAGCGAAGGCAGAACTGTTCAGGCAACGGGAGTATGTTCTGCACACTCTAAATGTAACTTGTGCTTGACTAGTCTCACTTTATGGGGCAGTGCAGGCCACCTAGTACAGCCTGGCAAACTACCAGCATAATTCTGACTTCATGAACGCGCCCAATGTATATGATGAGGCGAGGGGGGATCGAGTTGAGGTGGTGGAATCTACGCAGCAGCTACCTACGAAGTAAAGGTGCATGTCTACGAGAATGCCAAATTGAGCCCCTAAGACTGGGGTGGCCTGTTGACCTCCCATTAACACTTCTATGAACGTGGAAGAACTATTCAAACACTGAATGGCTTCGAAGCTCTAGCTGTTAGGTGACTGTATCCCCGATGTAGAAGAACGTGGTGTTCATGGTGAATTGGCTTATTTTGTGAATGGCTGCTCTTCTATTTTGACGACTTCCCTGGGTAAGTACGTGCATCTCCAGGACAACTCTGCCTACTCGACCTTTATAGGAAGGCGAATCAATGTAGTTAAGGGGCTGCAGAACTGGGCCTCAAAAGCACGAAAAAACCATATCATGCATGTAGCAAGCTCAACCAAATATCTCCACAGCTCCATCCACTGACAAGAATTCACGCTGCTTCCCCTAAGCCTAGTATTACAGCAGTACCTGGGCTCACTACTACGCAACACCTCAAACTCCATCGCATACCCTGAAGCTGAAGAATCCATAACCAGTTGTACATTCAGCAAGGCGACGTGGCGAGCATCGAGTAGTCTGTTGCCGCGCTGTATGAAACGTTGGTTGATGAGGACTAAGGTCATTCCCCTCGTTTAGTGGTTCTTCTTATTATGTTCCACGGCAGCTGTAACAATCCTATCAGCATCTATTGCCACCTCAGTCTACACTTTGGTCAACTTACCAATAACAGAGACGAGAATGATGAGGGCCACAACGCCAGCCAAAACAAACCACCACCTTAAGTTGCTCATGCACATCTTTCTCTTGACTTTCCTTGCACTGTTCCTGAATTTAGTCGACTGGAGGTTCATGTTTTCAGCTTGTAGTCCGATCTTGTCTATGTTTTCTGACCGCTGTTCGCTGGCGGTCAGATTCTGTTTCATGATGCCAACGGTTTCGTTGATTTTCTGAAAGAGGAGGAATGTCAGCGTTCTTCGTGGTTATGTCTTCAAGAGAACACGTTAAATAATTAAACATGCGTAATGTGAACATATGGATGTTCATCTCCCGAAATGCTGGAGACCATAGATGTGTGCGATCAATAACACCAGTGTTAAGAGTTCCTCTAAAGAACTGTACAATTCCGCAGCAGGAAAGAAGTTTTCACATTCATGGGAAATTATGTCGCATTTTCGATTGCGCGGTAGCCCAACATCCTAGAGCCGCCCAAGACCAAGTTTGAATGTTGAAATGGGTATGGAAACACGAGAGACGATGGTGGTGAGAAACCTACCGCTTGAAGCGCCGCAGTTCTGCTATCTTCACCCTGATGTTGAGTGCCTCCATTTGGTGCTGAGTGGCCGGAAGGAATGTATGGATCGTAAGGTTGCTCGCGAGCTGCCATTATTGCTGTCTGGATGGTATGTCGCAAAGGGAGTTAAGATAGTCGCCAAGCCAGTTTTGGATCGGTACGAACGACTCAGAGTTGTGATTGATGGTTCACGGCCGAAAGGTGACAGCCAGGGGAAGCAGGTAGTTTAGATTAGACAGCAATCCTACGGTCGCTAGAACCCGAAATTTGATATCTCAAGTCGCGAGATGTGTTTGGTACGATTGCAAATGGTATTGATTGCCGTTGTGATGAATGTTTAGAAATGAGGTGTTGATGAAAGAAGTTTGGGACTGATTGAAAGGGCTTTCGGCCCATGGCGGAGGTCATGTGATGTGGCGGGTAATCACAGCCTCACTAGTAGCAAAGTCGTTTTTTTGGGCGAGTTGGAGAATCAACAAATTACGTAGAATAGGTAGTACAGCATGATGGAATTCCTAGTAGTATGCGTACTCTCACCCACTTGTGAAGAAAGACTTTCGTGCCTTTTGGCGTATCATATGGCGGTTCTCTCTACCTTTCGTAATATCTATAGTAATAGTAGTAGTAGTAGTAGTAGTAGTAGTAGTAGTAGTAGTAGTAGTAGTAGTACTCCGTAGTAAGGTAAGCATTCGTATTGCTCGTGCTTGTAGATCCATTTTTAGAACAGAACAAGCGGTTGACCGAGACGCTGTGTGTACCAGGAGTCTCTTCGGAACGTTGGAAGTGTCAAGTCTAACTCCATGATTATCCTATACCGTATCAAAGGAGCTTGTGACGGATGCGAAATGACTATAGGCATAACAATAATATCTTCCATATTTGTGAAGTTATTCTTCCATTCTTTGTCGTAGCAACCGATTGCCTAGCCACGTCATCAGATTGATTACAGGGGTATCCAATTCGTGTGGACCCTTGCCAGTATTGCTCAGGGACTTAGTAACAAGGACAAGACAACAGTTCTTCTCCATCACAGCCCCATACACTTATACGATAGGCATTCATTCATTGATCGATACTCTTGGTCGCTCACTAGATCTTGGCTAGCAGAGGGTTTCGGTAACTGCTCATACCGACCCGGTCCTATTGCCACTCCTTCGAACAGCATACAACAACCATACAACAACCACGTGCATCTATGGGATAGATCGGAAGCAACAATATACGGACTTCTGAGCTACGAGGGGCACCTCCTGCGCGCGAAATTTTGGAGACATCGAGACTATCAATTCAACTATCTCCCTTTCCGTTCCGCTTCTTTAATTGAGAACCACCATCTACGTATACTCAAGTCTGTTCACGATGAGGGGTATAGCACACTCTAGGGGGCGGGGACTGGTATCCTCATGGCTTGCTCTTACAACCTCATTGTTAGCTGGGAGCAGACTCTGTGGTGCAATCACCTTGAACATAGATGATCCCGGTATGTTAGCACTGCTGTTGCTTTGGATTTGGCTTGAGACTTTATCAGCAAGCACAGTTTATGGCTGACCTTCCTACTCGATAGCATCCATCAAATCTGCTGCGAGTACTTGCGCTTACGGCATGATGAAATATTACACTGGGAATCACACAGGAGACATACCAGGAAACCTACCACAACCTTACTACTGGTGGGAGGCTGGAGCCATGTTTGGTGCATTGATCGATTACTGGCATTACACTGGAGACAGTACCTACAATGACGAAGTGACGCAAGGAATGCTCTTCCAAGCTGGACCGCTGGAAGATTACATGACGCCCAACCAAACAAAAACAGAAGGTAATGATGACCAAGGCTTTTGGGGTTTAGCTGCGATGTCAGCAGCAGAAAACAAATTCCCAGATCCTCCGGCCGGAAAGCCCCAATGGCTTGCTCTAGCCCAAGCGGTCTTTAATACACAGGCCATTCGGTGGGACAATCAGTTCTGCAACGGAGGACTGCGATGGCAGATCTTCACCTTTAATACGGGCTATGACTACAAAAATACCATCTCAAACGGAGCGTTCTTCAATTTAGCGGCCAGACTTGCTGTTTACACTGGCAATCAGACCTACGCGGATTGGGCCGAAAAAACATACGACTGGGTGGCAGCTGTCAGCTTAATGAGCCCTCAATATCACTTTTACGATGGCGCTCACACCACGCTCAACTGTACCGATGTTAATAAAGTAGAATGGACGTATAACGCTGGTATTTTCCTACTCGGAGCTTCTGCAATGTACAACCATGTAAGTCCTATTCGAAGTCAGTATCCGCTGCTGCAAACTGATAATATCATTTCACAGACCAAAGGGGGCGATAAATGGCGTGCAAGCATTGAAGGAATCCTCAACGCTTCGAGCCTTTTTTTCACTCCTCAAAACGTCATGTACGAACAGGCTTGCGAAGTTCCCAACAACTGTGACACAGATAACTTCTCCTTTAAAGCCTACCTGTCACGTTGGATGGCGGCAAGCACGAAGTTTGCGCCTTTCACTTACAACCTCGTCATGCCCAAGCTTCGCGCCTCCGCTCAGGCGGCTGCTCAACAATGTTCTGGTGGAACCGATGGTACTACATGCGGTCAGAAATGGACAATGGGTACCACGTGGGATAAGTCTAATGGCGTTGGACAACAGATGAGTGCCTTGGAAGTCATCCAAGTGAACCTCGTCAGTAACGCTACCGGGCCGTTAACCAACAGCACCGGTGGTACGAGTCAAGGCAACCCATCAGCCGGCTCTGGAGGAACGAAGGATCCGACACTGCCAAAGAGTGCAATCACAGGCAAAGATAGAGTAGGAGCTGGATTTCTTACAACGTTCGTCATTGTCAGTTTAGTAGGAGGTGTTTGGTGGATTATTGCATAATGGGATTTGAATTCCGGGTATCTTTCGGGTCTACGAAACCCCATAGCCGTGGTTAGACATTACCCTTCTTGTAGGATTGGGGGGTTGCGCATTTTGCATGGAGCACAAGGTATGCTTCGACACTAGAGTTGTGAATGTGGAAGTCTACCTAACTCTCAAATGCTTTATTGCACTCCTAAAATCTCCCACCATTGCATCCACGCTATTTAGAACCTCCCCTTCCTGCCTCTACAGGTATCGAGGAGCAGCCAACTCCGAGTATTTCCTCCATCTACAGCACGATCAAATCGTTGTATCTACTGTCCACAGTAAAATTGTGGAACAATGGAGAACAGCAACCTTGATCTGCTGGAGGAAATCATTGAACCAGATAGGGGAGGAGCTTCAAGCCATGGACTGGAAGAGAAGAGTTCATTTAACATAATTTTCCTGCCATTTGTGGGCAATATTTCACCCACGGAATGCTTTGAATGGATAATAATACTACACCTACAATACTATAGAGTATCGTAGTCTCCAATCACCTACCGTCTCAACTCCGGATCATCACCCTTTACTTTCTCAACGGTTCATCACAGCTCTTGGACTTTGGTTGGGTTTCATTGCATAGCGTGTCCGTTATACTCCAGGATCTTGACCAAGAACCGTGTTGTTCTCACGCAGGGATATCCTTTCCATTGAGGTAGAGCAAACACTCAATGCCCTTTGTTCCACTATTCTAACTCTTTCGGCGCTTGTACGCAGAGTAGCTTGTATCAACAGCGGCTTTTACCTAGCTTGGCAGGCGAATGGTCTTGTTGACGCCGGCTCCGGGATCGGGCCGTGCAGAACCATGGTTTTGTCCAGCGACAAGATTGATAACGTTACCACATTGTCATACTTTATCTGCATGTAACTTCCCATAACCTGGTGGAGCTGCCACTGATCCATTGCACCTTTTGGACTCGCCAGCATCTTCAACGTGAGAATCAACCATTGCTAAAGACCTCTCTGGAGCACGGCGTGGTAGGACAGCCTCAGCTTCCGAAGCATGGGATACAGAAATCTCGAGTGTTTAACGTGTCCTTTCGGAATATTGTATGCAAGAGGGAACAACGGTCGAGGCTTCGAAGCTGTAGACATGCTCTCGCCCTCGATATCCTACACCACACGCATCACGCATGGATGTTGTTCCTGTAGATCAGTCTTGCTCAGCCGAGGAGTCGATGCAGCAAGTGGTACTGTAGCAGATGTAGCCATGCATGTATCCGCCCCTTGGTTGCACAGAGGCTATGGTCTCGAGCTCGAAGACAGCTCCTTCATGCCGAGTGGCGCTAGGTCTGTCTGCATAGATCGGCCTAGCATTTTGAGCCGGCAACATCAATTGCTGTCGTAGTCGAGAAGGCCTTAACGATTCGAAGCCGGTTCTCCGCTTAATGAGCCGGATCAAGCTAGGAGTGAAGAGCTTCGCTTTGCTGTCTCAACAGATAAGATTGTCACGGAGGACTCGATAGTGCGAATATTGCGACGTACAGACTCGAGGATGGACTCTGGTAAATCCAGTTGTACACTTGTACGGGGTAAGCCATCCGTCACGTGCGTCCTCCAATCCTTGCTTCTCGCTAACTGCCCCTGCTATGGCGGAGCCCAAAGCAGACAGGGATTTTCACGGGACATCACTGCAACAGTCCAGCCTATGGAAATAATATTGATTGGTAGGGTAGGTGGGCAACTTATCTTTACCTTGATATGTGCAACTCAACTACCGCCAACGATTTACACGATTTTCCGATTCTGGCCAGTAAAGGTCGGCGGACTCTTCCGTTGTTCCTGTGGATTTGGTTGCGAGATTTATACCATAGAACGAAAAGAACACGAAGACTGTGAAGCTCCGCGACCTTACTGATATTAGAAATGTGATAGACACAGAGACCCTGGCGGGTTGCAGCTCCGGACAGCCTCATTGACCGGGGCGGCTAATGCAACTCAGTTATTGGGCATCTGCCCAGAATTGTGGGAGGGTTTCCTCGGGTTTCTGTTGCTGTATCGCGGCACAGTACGAGTAGACGCCTTCAGGTATGCAGCGAATCGCCATAGGCCGATCATCCACCCTCGCAGGGCCTTGAGCCCGGTATTACCGTTTGGCGGTAACCAATCGTCCCTTATATCACTAGATTTGTTTTTTTTTCCGCGCAGGCGTGTTCTCTTCTGCTATTTTGAGTCGATATTCCTCATTAAAGTTGAATTTGCTTACGGCAATGTCAAGCTAGCACGATATATACAGATCTCGTTCATGCTCTGTTATCCTTAAATTCTTATTTCTCTGTATTCTCTTTCTTTGGATATTTATGGATCATGTACCGTACCCAAACAACGCGGCTGTGCCGAGACTTGAGATTCCGTATCTATGTGACGAGTACGAAGATTATGACTGCCAAGGGTTCCTCGACTACCCAGTACGCCGGGGGTGGGCTGAATCTACGGAAACAGTCCAATGGACGAATTGCTCATCAGACCATGTTGCGAAGCGCACCCAAAACTGGCTCTTCTTTGGACTACTACATGAGATCCTTGGTGAAGGTTACCATAAGGAGTTATTTCTGCGTCAAAACCCCAGTGCAGGAGGCTATACCATTGATACTACCGCACTACCTGAATGCTTATCCAGATGGACTCGCTCCATCCCGAAGCTTCAAACTAGGGACAGTGCATCACTCAGATGCCCCAAAACCTACTTTGATCATTTGGACGATATCTTTGTTGAAGTAAATCATCAGAGCGATCAAGTGGATCAAATCTATTCGGAAAGCCGCTATGTCGCTTTCTCGGTCAAGGTACTTCTCCAATCAATGCAACAGGCGGTTTCGAACGTTGATTACAGAGTTCCGCCTGCCATGTACTTCAATAGAATATCCCCGGCCAGGATCACTCTCCTGGAGACAAATGGCGATATTTGGTGTCCAGGTGGGGCCCGGGATCTCTGTGCCCGACATTCGGTGATTATGTTCAAATACATAGCTGCCTTACCTCGACGTATCGTCAATTTGAATCACAGGGGATGTCCGCTCAACAAATGTACCGCCAACAACGTAAATTTTGCGACTTACAAGACTCAACATGTAGAGGATCATTGCCAATGCCAATTCAGGGGGCCAGACATCAGCAAAGTCACTAGGCTTATCAGAGAAGGAAGCATTCCTTTGGTCTCTATAGGGTTCAATCCTGACGGAAGTCCTAACTTTGACGTCATAAAAGCAGAACCTGGGATACAGTATACAGCCATATCCCATGTCTGGATAGGGGGTCTTGGCAACTTTACTTCGAATGAACTACCGCAGTGTCAACTTAAGTATCTGAGCGATCTCGTGAAGGAACTCAACAAGCCCCGGGCAGGAAAGCTCTTTCCTGAGCTACGGTTATTCAGAGAATCCATGCCACCTCTATCACAACTTTTTTCTCCAAAAAGGCAGGTGTATCGCCCTCCCTTCAAAAATCCGGAACGAAGCTTAAGAGACCAGCAAGGAGGGTTCTTGGGCTTGTTCAAACAATCCAGAAGCCGTCAGATGCAGCGTGCAACTTTCTGGATGGATACCCTCTTAATACCTGTTGGTGAAGAGAATGCACAATTGCGGAATAAGGCAATCCAGAGCATGTCGCTGATTTACGCACGTGCCAAAAATGTACTGGTGCTAGATCCAGAATTACAGAGTATTTCACTACAAGATTTGCCTCTCGAGCAGGCAAGTGCGCATGTTAGAAGCTCAAGTTGGATGACACGGTGCTGGACACTGCAAGAAGCTTGTCTCTCAGGAAATTGGGTGGTTCAATTTAAAGATGGAATCTTTGACCCTTATGTCGCTAAGGAAAGGGCGTATGCGATGCGAGAGAAAGCCATGAAAAAGTCTGCTTGGGATGACAAAGTACAACTTGTACAGGAATCAATCTCTTGGTGCGACACGATGCCCGGAATGAGAGGACTATCCGTCTTTAGCAGATCACAAGAGAGTGAAGTCGCCAATTTTGTCAACACTTGGAATTGCCTGGTGGAACGATCGACTAGTAAAGCCGAAGATCTCCATGTCATCTTCGCCAATATGCTTGATCTTCCGGCAGGGGAAGTCATAAAGCTGCAGCACGATCAGCGAACAAAGGCGATCTTTAGCACACAGTCTGCGCTACCTCTAGCTCTCATCTACAATTCAAGTCCAAAGATTGACGATCCCAGAAATCGATGGATACCAAAGAACATTGAAGGTAGTTTCATGAATGCCGCAAGGGGCGAATTGAAGGCGACCGAGGACGGCCTAATCTTTAGCCCTGAGTTTACCGGACAGAATTACGTTGGGTTTCTGGTGCCCTCATCAGTTCCACGCCTTGAAAAGTTCCGTATCCAAGATCCCTTAGATTCTGAGTTAATATGGGTGAGCCTCAATCGTGACGGTGCTGACATAGAATTCGAAGTTCCTGGAAGTACGGAAACGTGTTATATGATGGGCTTTCGGGATGAACTTACCCGCGCTGAGAAGCACGACGGCGGCCCTGAAGGTGCCCGTTTTGCTGTTATGGGCCGGGAAGGACGCTCACTCTTATTGAGATGGGAGTATTCTTTCTCCCATGCAGGCTTCAGGCCACGACAATTCACTGATGATGCAACATTCGTATACGATGATGACGACTTTCCGATGATCACAGGAACGAGGACTGCGAAGGATCAAGAATTCCGGTTGGAGTGTGGTTAGTTCCCTTTTCAGTAGCCCTTAGAGTCGCTTTCAAGGATCTCAGACAGGTGTCCTTCATTCAAAGCACGAGTATTAATCCGAACACCTTCCTTAGAATTCGGTTCTTCCTACAAGCTTCTCGATCTAGAAGACGAGACTAGAATTAAATACGGGTTTGTCTACGAGTTCTACGTAGTAATATTTGTCGCTTTTGTCTTCGGCCTTTGGATATCGTTTATTTTGTTATCGAGAGTTAATACCAAAAACGTTTGGGGACCTCTTGCCGCCTCATGCCTTAGGTGGGCTTGCGGCATCATGGAAATTACATCACTGAGATTTAAAGTCGACCAACGAGATGAAGAGACATGGCTCACAGCCCTCGACCAATCCATGGGAATGCCTACTAAGAAAGTCAATAAATACTCTTTGTTCCAGTACAGCATCCTTCAGATCATCCTCATCGCACTCACTGGCATTGCGCTGGTTATTGTTGGAGTCCGGCTTTCGCGTCAGCGTTGGGTGTGGCTATTGGGTATAACATTACTCGCCGAGCTAGCGATACGCCTGGTTGTTGAAGTGGTGTGGCGAAAGTTGAGATTGGGTGGAATTTTGC
>JAABUY010007634.1_pt1 | contig 10222 bp, 9 predicted proteins | sample 5560271 | NCBI WGS metagenome assembly JAABUY01 (sample SAMN10711886, study PRJNA513374) | rock metagenome | isolation source: Antarctica rocks | place: Antarctica: Victoria Land, University Valley
AGGTCTCGGAGCCGGCTGATGCCGAGCTTGCGGAGCCACCGGTGCACGGTCGCAGCGGACACCTCGATCCCATCGCCGGCGAGCTCGGCCACGATCAGGCGGGGCGGGAGCTTGCGGTCCCGGCGCAACTTCTCCACCCGCGCCACCACGCCCGGGTTGAGCCGGGTCGGGCTGCGATGCGGCCGGCTGGACCGCTCGGCCAACGCGGCCTCCCCGCCCGCGCGGAACCGGGTCACCCACTTCCGGACGGTGGCCCGGGCCAGCCGGGACTCCGCGGCGACGTGGGCCTGCGGGCGGCCCTCGTCCAAGATCCGGGCGACCAGACGACGGCGGCCCTCAGCGGTCAACGGGGCGTCAGCGTGCACGGGACGGGTCTCCTTCGAGCCGGGTGTGTTGCGGTGGTAGCTCCACACCCAACCGAGCAGACCCGTCCCCGATCAACCCGCCCCGCCGCCGAACCCGCTGGTCACAACGTCATGACATGCAACAGCTAGCGTCCCAACGAAATTGCGATCCGTCGGCAGGAGGTGACACCCATGAACGCAGTATCCGCACTGGGTGCTCCCCTGTAGCACACGATTGCGCGACTGAGGTAGTCGCCACCGGGAGCGCCCGCCAGGCAACTCGCGAAAGGCGACTCCCGTGAACGTGACACCTTCTTCAACTCTGCCCTCAACCTCGACGACGGCCTCCGGTCAGCTGACATCTGACCAGGACCAGCCGCAGGTCGACGCCACCAAGCGGACGCGCGCCACGGGCGAGCGAGCGTTGGTCCTCGGTGGCGGCGGATCGACAGGCAACGCGTGGCTGATCGGTGTCATCGCCGGCCTGTTCGACGCCGGGCTGGACGTGACGACAGCCGACCTGACCATCGGGACGTCAGCCGGCTCGACGGCCGCGGCCCAGATAGCTGGCGCGACCCCGACCGAACTGCTCGCCGCCATCCTCGTCACTACCCCGCAGCGACGCGTTCCGATCAGGCCGGTGGCGGACCACCTGCAGAGGACCAGCACGATCATCGCCTCCGCTGAGGGCGCGGCTGACATGCGCCGCAGGATTGGCGCAGCGGCACTCGACATGGAGGCGGCGTCGGACGGCTCCTGGCAAGCACAGTGGCGCGCCACCGTCGCCTCACGGCTGCCCACCCAGCGCTGGCCACAACGAACGGTGCTCATCACGGCCGTCGATGCCCACACCGGCGAGCCGGTCGTGTTCGACCGGCACAGCGGAGTCGACCTGGTGGACGCCGTCGCCGCCAGCTGTGCCAGTGGCCTTCCCTACAGGATCGGGGACGACCGGTACATCGACGGCGGCTACCGACGCAACGAGAACGCCGATTTGGCAGCCCGATACGGGCGAGTGCTGGTGCTGTCACCCTTCGGCGGCAGAACCCTGCAACCGCTGGACTGGGGCATGCAGCTCGCGGCGCAGGTCGACGAGCTGCGCGCAGGCGGAAGCAGAGTCGAGACGATCTTCCCGGACAGCAACTCCGAGCACATGTTCGGCGCCAACGCGATGGATCTGTCGCTGCGTCCGCCTGCTGCTCGAGCTGGTCACGTCCAAGGCAGAGCCCTTGCTGGACAGCTCACCGAGTTCTGGCGTTGACGCCCCCCGAATCAGCGGTCCCTGAGAGCAGCTGCCTCGATCCAAGCCTGTGACGCAGGACGACGCTCGACGGACGTTTGCACCAGTTGGAAATCCCGTACCGCCCCCCGGCGACCAGTTGTTGCTGCATAATTCACATTATCCACCAGATTTGATCCGGTTCCCCGGGGTTGTCTGACTCCGCGATCTACGACTTGACGGTTCCCCGGACGCGCTGACGCAGCCGCCGGGAGCCCAGCCCGGCGGCTGCCAGAGCCAGCACCGCGGCCGACGCCGGAAGGACGTAGCCGCTGTCGGCTGCGAACCGCTGCACCACCCAGCCCCCGGCGACGCTTCCGAGCGAGATCCCGCCCAGGAGGCTTGTCACGGTCAGCGTCATCCCCTCGTTCAGCTGTGACCGCGGGATCAGTTCCTGGGTCAGCGTCATCGCGTTGATCATGGTGGGGGCGGTGGCCATTCCAGCGAGGAACATCAGCCCGGCCAGCGGCCAGATCCCCCCGACCAGGGTCAGGGGAAGCATGCATACCGCCATGCCGGCGACGCCTGTGACGAACCGTGACGGGACCGAGCCACGGGGGCCGACGAGGCCGAAGAGCAGGCCGGCGATGGCCGATCCGACCGCCTGGAGAGCCAGGATCACGCCGGCCAGGCTCCGGTGGTCGATGGCGGCGGTGTAGGCGACGGTGACGATCTCCAACGAGCCGAAGATGGCGCCGGTGAACAGGAACACGGTCATGATCACCTGCAGTCCCCGGTTGCCGAGCGGGGACCCCGATCGCCCCTCCTCGACCGGCTGCACCGGCGGCTGGGTGGACCGCTGCAGGCCGAACAGCACCGTGCCGCCCACGGTCAACACGAGCGCGACCAGCCGCCCGGCCTCGGGGAACAGCGCGGTGGACAGCGCGACGCCCAGGATCGGGCCGATGATGAAAACCAGCTCGTCCAGCACCTGTTCGAGTGAGTTGGCCACATGCAGGGATCCCGGGTCGTCCTCCAGCAGGTGCGCCCACCGAGCCCGCGCCATCCCGCCGCCGTTCGGTGCGGTGGCGGACGCCATCGCCGTGGCGAACACGGCCCAGACCGGCGCGTCGAAGCGCAGGCAGAGCACCAGGCCCACGGACATCAGCCCGGACCACAGGGCCGCCGGAACGGCGATCTGGGCCTGCCCGTACCGGTCCACGTACCGGCTGATCAGCGGCACCATCACCAGTGCGGTCGCCGAGGCGGCGCCGGCCACCGCACCCGCCAGGGCGTAGGAGTCCCGCAGGGCGGCGACCATGACCACGGTGCTGACGCCGGAGATCGCCAGGGCGAGTCGGGCCAGCAGTCCCGAGATGGTGAAGGCCGCCGCGCCTTTGAGCGCGAACAGCCGCCGATAAGGGCCCAGCATGGTGATCTGCAGCTCAGGACGGACGAAGGGAAAGGTCGGCGGGGGCCGCGCCGGCCGGCACCCCCACCCGGTTCAGCTCGACCCCGCGGCGCTCGACACGAAAGGCCCGTTCGACGAAACCGTGGGCGGACAGAGTCGTCCGTACCGAGTCCCGGGCGGCGTCAGGTGCGTGCACCAGCAGAAAACCTCCGCCGCCAGCACCCGGCAGCTTGCCGCCCGTGGCGCCGGCGGCCCGGGCGTCCGCGTAGGCCCGGTCGACCTGGCCGGGGGCGACCGCTGCGCCCAGGGTGCGCTTGATCTCCCAGTGCCGGCCCAAGACCTCCCCGACGGTGTCCGCATCGCCCGCACCAGCGCGTCCCGGGCGACGGGGACCAGCTCCTTGATCTCGTGCAGCCGACGTTGGGTGGACCGGTCGTCCTCCAGGCCGGCGTTCTGCTGGCTTAGTACCGTGCCGGCGTCGCGCGTCGAGCCGGTGAAGAACAGCAGCAGTTCGGCATCGAGCCGGCGGACGAAGCCGACCGGCACCGGGATGGCCGCGGACTCGACGCCGCCGCGGTGAAAATGCAGCTCCCGGAAGCCGCCGAGGGCCGACAGGTACTGGTCCTGGCGTCCGACCGGCCGCCCGAGGCCGTGGATCTCGACCTCGCTGGCGGCCTCCGCGATGGTCTCCGGGCTCAGCCGGCCTGCCTCCAGCCCGGCGATCAGGGCGACGCAGAAGGCCGACGAACTGCCCAGCCCGGTACCGCCCGGCACGTCGCCGAAGGACGCCAGCTCCAGCGGCTCGCCGTCCCAGTGCCGCCGGAGCGCCTGCCGGGCGAACGGGTTGGCCACCTCGTCCGGGCGCCCCCCCGCCCGCAGACGTCGAGGCAAACCCGGATCCCGGGACCGGCGGTGCCCGGCTTCCCGACGACGGTCACCCGTAGATCGATGGTGGAGCCCACCACCGTCCCGCCGAACCGGTCGGCGTACCGGGGCAGATCCGTGCCTCCACCAGCCAGGAAGATGCGCAAAGGGAGCGCTACTGATCCACAAGAGGTCGCTCCTCGTCGGTCGCCGGTCCGTAGCAGGCAGCGCGCAAGAACGCCGCGGCCGCTTCCGGTTCCATCTCGTTGACGAAAGTCCCGCACCCGAGCTCGCCGGCCGCCAGTCGTTCACCCGCTCCGACGTGCAGCGGTCGGAGAAGATCTCCGCGTGCAGATGGTCGAGATCGCTCTGCGCATCGCTCGGAGTCCGGCACGTACGGCCAGCAGCCGTCCCGGCCGCGATCGGCCCCGAAGGCGTCGGCGTACCGCTCGACCACTCGGAGACCGTAGAACGACAGGCCGTCACCGTGCTGTCCGCCGCGCGACCGGCCACCCACCCACCGGTCCGCCGGGAGCTGATCGAGCACTACGCCCGGGTGACCCGCGCCGTCGTCGAGATCCCCTACGACCCGGTCATCGCCACCGGCCAGCCCCTGGACTTGTCCGCCCTGCACCGGCGGACCCGGGAAGCCTGGCTGGCCGCCACCGCCGCCGTCTTCGACGAGCTGTCCCCCACCCCGGAGACCGGCCGTGAGGCATAACCATAATTATCCACCACGCCACGGGCGTTCTCCTGTGGCGTCGGCCACGGCGTTTCACTAGCCCTCGGGTCGCAGCCATCAAGGGCCCGCCGTCGGGGCGACCGTCTGAGTGTCTCCTGTTGGCTTGTATTTGGAGCTCCGCTCGGCACCTATGGGCCGCGCGGTCGTAGCGGCTGTGCTCACGGGCGAGGCACCATAGGCCGATCCATTTTGGCCGCTCCCACAACTCGCAACAACTGACCGCTTGACGCGCCCTGGCCAGGATCAGGAGGCGGCGATCAGCTGAGCCACGGAGGATCGCGCAGCGCCATGGTGTCAGGACGAATTGGTTGATCGTGCCGCTCGAGGGCTGGCGCCTTGGGCCGCCGTAGTGGGTGCTGGATCCGCTAGTGTCGCGTGTTGTAAGTGGCTTTCTGGTGTGGTGTTGAGACAATGGAGTATGTCTCGAGTGGCGCCGGTGATCCTGAGGAATGATGACCGTTCGACGTTGCTGAGGTGGATCCGGTCGCCGACGGTTGAGTCGGGTTTGGCGCAGCGGGCGCAGATTGTGTTGTGGGCAGCGGACGGGCTCAGCACGGCGGAGGTCGGTCGCCGGGTCGGGGTGAGCGTGCCGACGGTCCGATCGTGGCGGGATCGGTATTCGGTGGACGGGCTGGCGGGGTTGTCGGATCTGCCGCGGTCCGGGCGGCCGCTGGTGCACGATCAGACGGCCATCATCGCGGCGACGTTGGACCCGCCGCCGCAACGTCTGGGAGTGACGCACTGGTCGGCCCGGCTGTTGGCCGATCACCTGGGGGTCAGTTTCGCGACGGTGGCCCGGGTCTGGCGGCGGTGGGGATTGCAGCCGTGGAAGGCGGAGACGTTCAAGTTCTCCACCGACCCCGAGCTGGAGGCCAAGATCCGCGACGTGGTGGGCCTGTATCTGGACCCGCCCGAGCGGGCGGTCGTCGTGTGTGTGGACGAGAAGACTCAGATCCAGGCGCTGGACCGGACCGCGCCGATCCTCCCGCTGCGTCCCGGGATCCCGGAGAAGCAGACCCACGACTACCGCCGCCACGGCACCACCAGTCTGTTTGCGGCCTTGGAAATTGCGACCGGCAAGGTCACCGACCGCTGTTACACCCGGCACACCAACGCCGAGTTCCTGGCCTTCCTCAAGCTCGTGGCGAAAACCTACCCGCGAGTCCCGTTGCACGTGGTCTGCGACAACTACGCCACCCACAAACACGCCAACGTGAAAGCCTGGCTGAAAAAGAACCCCCGGGTCAGACTGCACTTCACCCCGACGTCGGGCTCCTGGCTGAACATGGTCGAGATCTTCTTCGGGATTATCACCCGACAGGCCATCCGCCGCGGCGCCTTCACCAGCGTCCGAGACCTCGAAGCCGCCATCACCACCTATATCGAGGGCTGGAACGACCGAGCCCACCCCTTCATCTGGACCAAGAACGCCGACACGATCATCGCCCACGCCACACCCTCGAACCGGAAACCAACTTCCAACACGGGACACTAGGGCCCAGCGTTTCAGTGTCGCGGCAAGGGGTGAGTGGTCGTCCTGTCGCCAGGCGACGGCGACCTCGTACCGCGGGGCGCGCTCGGCCAAGGGGAGGATCCGCACCCCCGGCAGGTCCACCTGGCCGAGGTGGGAGTGGATCAGAGTGGCGGCGTAGCCGGCTGCGATGAACGGGCCGATCTGTTCGTACCCCATCAGCCGGTGGTGGCGCCAGCTCGGGGCGACGCCGTGCGCGGCGAAGAAGGCGACCGTGCGGTCGTGCACCGCCTCGGCGAGAGACCGCTCGGTAATCAGGAACGGCCGAGCCTGGAAGTCTTGGACCGACACCTGTTCTTGCGTGGCCAGCGGGTCCTCCTGGGCCACCGCCACGAAGCCGTCGCGGTGGGAGCCGATGCTCATCGAGTTGAGCCCCACGCGCTCGACTGGGCCGCGGACCACGGCCGCTGCGATGTCACCTCGGGCCACCGCGTCAAGCCCGGCGCTGCTCCAGAGGGACTCCCCGACCGTTTCTAGGCCGGGCAGGCGGGCCACCAGCTCGGCGGTGAACCGGGCGCCGATCCTTCCCAGGTTCGGTGCCAGGCCCACCCGGACGTGACCCGTGCTTCCTACGGCGAGGGAGCGCGCCAGGTCGAGCATGCCGTCAAGGTTGTGCAGGATCCCGCGCGCGGGCTCGAGCAGGCGCCTGCCCGCGGGGGTCAAGCCCACGCGGCGGCTGGTGCGGTCGAACAGGCGCACCCCGAGCTCTGCCTCAAGCTCGCGTACACGCTGGGTGACCGTCGCTGGCGCGATGTACAGCCGCCCGGCGGCCCGGGCGAAGTGCAGCTCCTCGGCCACAGTGACGAAGAAGGGCAGGTCCCGGCTGTCCACCCGCGCCCCTCCCCGATGATCCCCCCCGGCCGAATCATTCAAATCTACCGAATGGTCAGCGGCGGACCGCTCATTGATCCCCAGCCCGGTCAGTGATGTCTTGGATCGTCACCCCACATTCGGGTGGGCGAAGGAGGGCAGCGCGATGCCGTGGGGATCTCCCGTGGACGGTTTCCGGTTGGCGTACGACCACCGGCAGGGCAGCGGGGCTTCGGTGGTGCTGCTACACGGCTGGCCCGGCGACCGCGGCGACTGGCGCGCCGTCCTGCCCTTCCTGCCGCAGGAGCTCGAGGTGGTAACACCGGACTTACGCGGCTTCGGCGGCTCGGACAAGCACCGCCGCGAGCCCGACGGGAACTACGACGCCGCATCGCAGGCGCGCAGCGTGCTCGCCCTGGTCGAGGAGCTGGGCTTGCAGCGGCCCGTCATCGCCGGCTACGACATCGGTAGCCGGATCACGCAGACCCTGGCGCACGCCCGCCCCGACCTGCCGCGCGCGCTGGTGCTCTCACCCCCACTGCCCGGCGCCGGGCGACGCATCCTCGAGCCCCCGACGGCGAACGAGCTGTGGTACATCGGCTTCCACCGCTCCGGACTGGCCGAACACCTGCTGGACGGGCAGCCCGAACGGGTGCGGGAGTACCTGCGCGACCGCTATCAGCAGTGGTCCGGTCCCGGCTTTCACCTCGCGGAATTCGACCTCGACCACCTTGTCGAGGTCTACGGGTCCCCCGGGGCTTTCGCAGCTTCGATCGCCTGGTACCGCGCGGGGGGTGGATTGATTGCCAACGCCACCACCGAACAGACCCCGGCCCAGCAGGACCGCCTCGACATGCCGGTGCGCGTGCTGTGGCAGGAGTTCGACCCCACCTTCCCCCGCGCCTTCGCCGACCGGCTCGACGCCTTCTTCTCCGACGTCACGATCACCTGGGCGGACGGGGTGGGGCACTTCACCCCCCTGGAGGCCCCCGAAGCGTTCGCCGCATTGATCACGCAAGTGGCGCTCGAGTGAGCGGGCACGTCGAAGTACCGGTCAGGCCTGGGCGGGTAGGGGCAGTCTTCGGCGCGCTGCTGGTGCCCTCCTTCGTCGCCCTCGGCGCACCCTCGGTCGCGCTGCCCTCCATCGCCCGTTCTCTCGGGGTCCCGTTCGGGGCGTCCTCGTGGGTGCTGGCCTCCTGGGCGCTGTCCACCGCGCTGGCCATGCCGTTCTTCGGCCGGATCTCCGCCCGCGTCGGGCTGCGTACCTGCCTCCTCACGGGCGTGATCCTGATCACCGTCGGCTCGCTCCTGGCCGCCCTCGCCCCGGGCCTGGCGGTCCTGATCATCGGGCGCGCCGTCGGCGGCGCCGGTGCGGGCGCGGTGGTGATCAGCAGCTATGCCAGCGTCGCGGCCCGCTTGCAAGGGGCCGAGCGCGCCCGCGCCCTGGGCATCGTCGCCGCGATCGGCACCACAGCCTCGGCCTGCGGCACCGTGATCGGCGGACGCCGATCAATGAGTCGTCGCGAGGCTCAGCCCGACGAGCCCGCTGACCATCCCCCGGTCATCGGGATGGCCACCTCCGACTCCCCCGGCGACGACTGCTACATAATTGGTTTATCCACCACCTTGTTGCCGCTCTCCCACTTGGGCGTCGACGTCGGCGTCCAGTTGTCCTTCAGTCGCCGCGGTCCGCAGGGGCCGCCCAGTCCTTGCCGGGTGGCCGCCGATTCGGTGCGATGGTTCGCGGCCGACACGGTATCTGTGCCTAAACGGTCACTGTGGTCCTGGCGGGCAGGGCGGGTGACATTCGGACTGTCGGGGATGGCGTCAAGTCGCTGCGGTGTGGGTCGCCCGGTTGCGCGGCCGGCTCAGGCGTTCATCGCTGCGACTCGGGCGTAGAACTGCGCCGGGTCCTGGGCCAGGCCGGCCTTGGCCGTCCGGCTCCACTCGTCGACGAGGACCTCGACATCTCCGGCGGCGAGGCCGTCGAGGGCAGCCCGGACGACCTCGGCGGGGTCGAGCAGCGGCCCGTCGTAGCCGGCCATCATGTCGGTGTCCGCGGCTCCCAGGTGGACGCCGAGGACCTGGGTGCCCTGGTCGGCGAGTTCGACCCGGGTCCCCGCGGTGAGGCTCCACTCGGCTGCCTTGGCCGCCGAGTACGACGTGACCCCCTTCCAGGAGAACCAGGACAGCGCCGACAGGACGTTGACGATCGCGCCGCCGCCGTTGCCGGCGAGCACGTCGGCGAAGGCACGGGTGACCGTCAGCGTCCCGAAGAAGTTGGTGTCCATCTCCCGCCGGACCTCGGCGAGGTTCCCGCGGACGAGGTCCTGCTGCGCGGCGACCCCGGCGTTGTTGACCAGCAGCGTCACGTCGGTGGCCGCGGCGGCCGCCCGCTCGATGCTGGACGGGTCGAGCAGATCCAGGGCCAGCACCTCGACGCCGGGCGTCGTGACCGTCGTCGTGTCCCGCGCGGTCGCGTACACCTTCGACGCACCCCGCTCGAGCAGCTGGCTGACGAACTGCCGGCCGAGACCGCGGTTCGCGCCCGTCACCAGTGCGACCGAACCCTGAACGTCCACGGGGATCTCCTCTGTCAGTGGGTGCCGCCCCGGTGCGGAACGGCCTACGGTCAGACCGTAAAAACCTGACACCGACGTTAGGGGCAGCTTCTGTGACGGAGGTCACCATGCGGATCGGTGAGTTGGCCGCGCGGACCGGTGCGAGTGTCCGGTCTCTGCGCTACTACGAGGAACAGGGACTGCTACACGCCGAGCGTTCACACAGCGAGCAGCGCACCTACGACGACGACGCGGTGGGGCGGGTCCACCTGCTGCGCCAGCTCTACAGCGCCGGCCTTAACAGCACGACCATCGCCGCGCTGCTCCCCTGTGTCGACGCACCCTCGACGGAGGTGACCCGGGAGACCGTCGCCCTCATGGAGCGCGAGCACGCGCGACTCGGCCGACAGATCGACGACCTCGTCATCACCCGGGCCCAGCTCGCCTACCTGGTGGACGCGGCCGCCACCCACCACCGCGATGAACTCGCAGCAGCGGGTCGAGCAGGGCAATGACGGGGTCTGTCAACGGCTTCTCCCTACGGCAAGGGATGTGGTGGCGGGATTCCAGCTCGCGTTGGCGGCGTCGGTGAGGGCGGGTCATGGTGGCGGCGCGCTCTCGAGATAGCCGTCATGCATAACGGTACTTATCCACCAAAATTTGGCCGCTCCCCCGACCGCTATCTCCACCTCGACGCGACCAACCGCCACCTGATCGACGTGCGGCCCGGCGAGCACACC
>JAABUY010007639.1_pt1 | contig 10218 bp, 12 predicted proteins | sample 5560271 | NCBI WGS metagenome assembly JAABUY01 (sample SAMN10711886, study PRJNA513374) | rock metagenome | isolation source: Antarctica rocks | place: Antarctica: Victoria Land, University Valley
GCGCGCCGCCGCCGCCGCTGCCGCCATCCGCCGCGGCGGCGCTGTCGGCGCTGCCGCCGCCCTCTGGACTACTCGCGGAGGGTAGCAGCTCGACCAGTATGCCCTGCAGGGCATCGCGCAGCGTGCGCGGCGCGCCCGCCGCGCTCACTGCCTCCACCGGCCGCGAGGTGAAGTGCACAGCCTCGGCCAGGTCCGCGATGTACCCTGCACCGCCGGCTGCCACATGTGAAGCGATCTCTGCTCGCCATCGGTCTGCAGACAGCTCCGGCGTGAAACGACGGGCGGAGTCTGAACGGGACGGGTGGAACACCCTTATAAAAACAAGACATCGACCCGCTTCCAGCAGGACTCACGTGCGCACCGGTATCGCCTGTGCGCACGTACAGGCGCAGCGGCAGGGAGGGCCGGCGGTCGCCGCGCGCGCGCGGCACCAGGCGCAGCGCGCTGTCGGCGACAGCCGCCACGCGCGCGCCGTCGCCGGCCGCGACCGCGGCCCACAGCTCGTCGCGCGCGCTGGTCGCCATGCCCATCACGCCGCCCGCGCTGCCCTGGCACACGTACGCCGCCTCCTGCGCGGACACACGGCCGGTCGCCCGCCCGCCCGACGCGCCCGCCTCCACGCCCACAGGTGCACACTCGTCTGTGGCAGACACACTGGCTTGGAGGCTGCCCTGCTGCTTGCATACATGAGCGTATACACACCAGTTCAGTCCGCGCAGAGCGGCGCACCCCTCGTGCCAAACACATCCTGCTTGCAGGCCGCCCCTGCGGCTTGTTGCTGCACGCACGAGCGTGGGCCAAAGCGCTTCAACTGTGCTCGGAGAGGCGCGCCTTCAGCGAGTTGAAGAAGGCGGCGCAGAGCGACGCCTCGCCCTCCCAGCGCAGCAGCCGGTCGGCCGGGAACGAGCGGAAGTGGACCTGCGCGCGCGCGCGCCGCCGCATTATGGTGCTTGTCTGGCTGAAATTCATGAGTGCAGGCTGCCCGCTTGGTGGCCCCCTGCTTGCAGCATGACAAGCCGCGGGCCCTGTTTGCCCGCCTTATGTGCGCGGAGGCCGATAAGCGTGGGAAAGGAAGGGGGCGCGGGGCCGCGGGCCCCCCGGGGCGCCGCGCCCCCCCCCCCCCCCCCCCGTCTTACAGAAATGCAGAGCCATGTGCGTGCATGTGAACGACACATCATGTTTCTCATGTCTGCAGCAGCCTGGCTGGCCGCTGGGCAACGCTGTGCGGCACGCGCCGTGAGAGGCCACGGCCGCTGGTGCTCCCGCGCCAGCAGGTCGTACAGCACGCCGAGCGGCACGTGCCTGGCACGCGCGGGTCACAGGGATGGGGACCGCAGCTAGTCTGTATGACCTGGGTGGTGCGGCCTGCCTAGCAGCAACACAGGGAGACAGCGCGCGCCACGCTACACTAAAATAACCAAGGCCGATGTGCAGGGGCGCGAGTTGCACGCTCGCGTCGGATGAGGCAGCACAGCGCCCAGGGAGTCACACCAGGGCAGCGCCAGGCGGCTGCTCTCAAACCAGGGCGTGTCGTCGCCTGGCGGCAGCACGTGCTGCCGCGGGCACAGCGGTGTGTCAGCTGTGGCAGAGCTGCAAGGCTAGCGCTGCACAGCAGCAGGTTGCTCAGTCGAGGGACAGCTCCGACAGGCTGGAGGCGCCAGCAGCAGGCGGCCCGCTGGGGCGCCGCGAGCGGGGGCTGGGGCGCCGCACCCGGAAGAACGCCTGCGCTTGCGCAGCGACGGTCGGCAGGTAGCCCAGCCTGGGGCCCATCACCTGGGGACAGTTGCAGAGGCGGCGGTCAGGAGAGCTGCATGCGAGCCAACTCGGGCCCAAGCACGCCTGTCAGGAGGGCAGTGTAGCATGCCAGCACACATCGCACTCACGTAGAGCGCTGGCGGCGCGGAGAGCGCGGTCACCTCGCTGGAGGCCAGCGTGAGCTGCAAAGGGACCTGCATGAACGGACCCCCGTGCGCTTGTAATGGCTGAGCTCCGTCAAACAGAGTGCCTGGCACAGCAACTCTCTGTGTATGGTGTGCCTGCTCGCACCCCGCCGGCCCAGTTCTCCTTCCAGATGGCCGCACGAGACAGCTCCTCCATCAAGCCCGCCTGCTGCACTTACAGTGCCACTGTGGGGCTGCGCTTGTTGCCTTCGTATGCTAGGATGGCCTGCACTCCCACTCAGGCTCCACTGCCTAGCCTGAGCTCGCTGAGCCGAGTCACCCTGGAGTCCAGGGCCTAGGAGCAGGGCCTTGGCCTCACGCACGCTTTTGAAGGAGACAGACGAGCAAGTGTTGGAAGCGCGGTTGCGTTTGGAGAGGCTTGCGCAGGCACAAGCACTGATGCTACTGTGTACGTGTGCCTTTGTGAGCACTGTGCGCGCGCTGGTGCTGTGCATGCCTTGCCCGCGTCGCGCGACCTGGCTGCGCAAGGCTGCGAGGGCAGCCAGTTGGTAGACGCCATAGCATAGCCGTGCAGCTGCAGCACCGCGTGCGGCCCTGGCCGAAGGCGCGCCGCACCTGGAGGCACTGCGATGCCACCGCGGAGGAAGAACGCGCGGCGCCCCCTGGCGGCGATCAGCGAGGAGGCGCCCTGCGAGCCGGAGGCCGGAGCGCCCGCAAAGCCGCCCAGCGAGAGCGAGCTGCGCAGGGCGCAGGTCGTTGCAGAGCTCGACCAGCAAGGTTCGCCGGCAGCCTCTTGGAGCGGCGCCCCGTGCCGACAGCAGCCGGCCGTCCAGCACTGTCCAGCGCGCCAAGCGCTTGCTGAGCTGGCCTCCCACCGGCGTGCGAGCGCGCGTGGGTGGCGTGCAGTGGAGGAGCGCGTCCGCCGGATATACCAGGACGTGGAGGACGCCGCCGTGGCCCTGCGCCATGAGCTCTCCGTGCTCCTGATGCGGCTGCCCCTCCAGGCGCGCCCGGCACGCGGCGCGCGCGGGCGCCCCTGGCGTGCAGCAGCGCGCCCTGTGACGCCCCCACAAGAGGCATGCCGAGCGCGGCTTGCGCCGCAGGTGCGGAAGATGCCACTGGTGGAGTTCCGCAGCAAGTACGGCAGCGACGTCAACGCGGTGCTGACGCAGGACATCGACGCGCGCATCGCGGCATCCAAGGCCTGCTCCCGCGTGCCGGGCTCACTCGCACGTCTGTACTTTCCCCACTGCAGCGGCGCCGCTTTTAGCTGCGTGGCTTGATGCTCGCAGCTGCCAGGACAGCGGCAGCCCTTACAGCTGCTGCGCTTGCCCAACACACCTGCAGGAGACAGTGCGGACTGCCAGCAACCTCAAGACGCTGACGCCACTGGTTGCTGCCAGGCTGCGGCGGCGCCTGCTACGGCGCTGCGCACCACGCGACGCGCCGCGCGGGAGCCTGCCACCGCTGCGCGGACTACGCGCAAGGGCAGCGCAGATGCGTCCGCGCCGCCGCCGCGCTTTGACGATGCACCCGGGGTGCGTGGTCGAGCGCAGAACTCCTTCCACTAGCATCAGTCACCTGCGCATGTAGGCGTGATTGGGCGCCGGTCAGGGCAATGTCGCGAGTGTGCCAAGTCACGGAGATGCGGTATGGCCCAGCCCGGTGGCCGCGCCTCCCATGCTGTCACCGCAGAGCGCCGCCGAGCCGGGCGCTGGGGGCGCAGGCGGGCGCGGGCGCGGCGCGAGCGCGGGCCGGCGCGCGCGTGGCGGAGACGCCCGCGGCGGGGCCCTCCGGCAGGGGCGCGCCCGCCACGCCCGCCGCGCCCTTCACGGCGGCGCGCGGGCCGCGCGTGGGCGAGGCCTGCTTCTCGCAGACGGGTGCCCCCCCACCCCACATGCCCCCCGCTGCGCGCCTGGTGCCCGTGGTGGCGCCCCGGCCGGGACAGGGCGTGCGCGGACGACACGGCCGGACAACACGACACGGCAGCCTCTGGCACCTCTTTTCAGCCTAGGCCTGCGCGGGGTGGCGCAGCGCACCAACGAGCAAGGCTGCATGATGCTGGGCATGATGGGTGGGTGATGGGCGGGGCTAGGCTCAGGGTACGGCGCAGGGCCCGCCGAGCCTGGGGCGCGCCGCCGCGCGCAGGCTCGCCGCTCGGCGTGTTCGAGGCGGAGCCCGGCACGCAGCGCGGCGTGCTGAGCACCGTGCTGCGGGGCGGCGGCTCGCTGGTCACACCAGCAGTGGCCGGCGCTGCCGCGCCGGCGGGCGCCGTCGCCACGGTCGTCCGCCGCGACAAGCCAGGTGCTTGCTGCCACCACATATGACACCGCGCTGGCGCTGTGCACAGCTCGTCTCATGTGCAGCGCCCCAGCAAGACCTCATGCCACGGAGCGTATGCAGGGAATCTGCTTGCGGCGACGTATGTGCAGTCCGTTTGCCGGAGCCAAGCTGCGGCCTCCTGGGTTGTATAACGCGTGCTCGTCTGGCAACCCCACCCTGCATCTCTGTACGGGGTGCATGCACAGAAGTGTGTTTGCAGAGGGTCGCATGCGGCAGCGGCGCGCTGCCTGCAGAACAGTCAGCTGCGCGCGCGCGGCGCGCCAGGGTCCAAGGCGGGCGTCGCGGATGCGATCCTGGTGCAGCTGCAGGGCGGCGGCCAGGCGACGGTGGACCTCGAGCGCGGCCTGGCCGCGCTGCCGGCCGGGCAGCGCGCGGAGGTGCAGGCGCAGCTGCTCGCGCTGCGCCGCCTGGCTGACGCCGCGCTCGGCGGCGGCCGCGGCAAGTGACGGCGGGGGCGGGCCGGGCGCAGCACTGAATATCTGTTTCCTTGCCAAGTTGCGGCGCTGCCTGCTGTACAATGGCCTGCCCACATGCGCAACTCTCCCGCTTCTGTATCGCCTCGCATGTCCGAGGCGCCCCAGGGGTCCCAACTTGTGGGAGGAAGCGGACTGCAAATCGCGCCCGGCGACAAAATAAAACAAGATGCCCGAAGTGTAAAACCTGTGCAGTCTGTTCGCTGGAACCTAATGCAATCTGCCAGATATATAATCTGCCAACGTGCACATGCATGCATGCGGGTCCTGCACCTTGCCATAGGCAAGCAGGCGCCTGCTCTACCCAAGGGTGGCTGGTCCACGTCACCAGCCCCTGCTGCAGCCGAGCAACCGCAGCCGCATGCGGAACTTACTGCCAACCATGCACAGCAGCACAATCCTTGTGCAAACATCCGGCGCTGGCACAGTTCCTGCGGTGCGCCCAGCTCGTCGCCCTCTACAGCACGCCCTCGAGCATGTCGTCATCGTCGTCGACCTCCGCAAAGTGCAGCTGCGGCCCAGCATGGCCGTCAGGCGTCTGCACAGCCGCCGCGCCCGACTCGACTGCGGCGGGGCGCGCGGCGGCGATCTTGAGCTGCTCACCTGCACCGTGCAGGCACGCACGCTCGTCAAGCTATGTGACTTGATGGGAGCCTGCGAACAGCATATTGGCGACCAGCTTGGGCAGGCAGCGCTTCGCGCACAGCCTGAGCGAGCATGCATGCATCACCGCTTGCAGCGCGGCGCTAGAGCGCCGCCCGCACCGGGCGGCGGGGCTTCGAGGGCATGGCCGGCCTCGCCCTCGGCCTTGAGCGCCTGCAGCTCGGGCCAGGTGAGCATGGGCGCGCGCCATGTCGCCAGGAACTCAGGGCCTTCCCGTGCCAGCACCTCGCTGAGCTGCGCGGCCTGCGCGATGCGCACTCTCATCAGCACCGCGCAGGGCCCTTGAATGGTGGGAGCATTTCTCCCATGTCCTCCGCGTTGCAGCATGCCTACCTGCAGGGGCCTTAACAGAGCATTCCCACCTACAGCTCAGCATGTCACGACGAAGTGCGCAAACCTGAGCACGGATGGCCTTGGGGTAGGTCAGGCGCGTGTCCAGCTCTGTGGCGTCCTGCGCAGCGACCCTCACAGGCTCACCATCCGGGCTCAGGCGCTCGTGGTCAGCACAGCGGCATGCTCGCGCTCGTGCAGGCGACATGCGCGCAGCCTGCCGCCCTGCGCTCTTCTGCCAGCAGGCGCGCGCCCACGCTTCACCGGCAAGTAGTCACGGCGCCAGGCTGCCGAGCAAGCCGGCGGCACGCGGAGGGCGGGGAACTCTGCCCCGGGCGCGCCTGCGCGAGCAGCTTGTCCAGGACGGGCGCCGGCAGCGCGCCGCACGCGGCCGCCACGCGCTCGCGCATCCACTCGTAGTAGTAGTGGTACTTGGGCCAGCGCTTCTTGTAGTCAGGCACGCGGCGCTCGGCCTCCGCCGCCAGCCAGCGCTCCAGGCCCGCCGCGCCCGCCGCCTGGCCGGCGTGCAGGCAGGCGCTACCAAACAGCGCCGGCCTCTACATGCCATGAACAGGCTGGCACGGCAGCAGGCCGAATTTCTTCACCTGGCATGCGTATATTACAGAGCGGGGCCGCTTACACACACATTGTGCCATAACATGATGGGGCCGAGTGGCCGAGCCTGGTGCCTGATCGGCAGACCGCAGGGCTGCCGCTCCACTCCTGTCATGTGTACGTGCCTGCGTTGCCCGAGCATGTGCAGCACTCGTGTGGCAAGCGTCGGCATCGCCCGACCAAAGCGTGCGCCCGCGAGAAAAAAACCTGCAGCAGGTCGGCGTGCTGGTGCGGGATGCGCCGCAGCAGGCGCGCCAGGTCGTCCGCGAACTCCGCGCAGCTGGGCGCCAGCTCCGCGGCGCGCTGCATCGCCAGCGCGGCCATCAGGTTGTCCTGCGCGGCGCGCGCGCGGCTGGCGGCTGCGCGCGCTGGCCGTGCTGCGGGCGCGCGCGCGCGCACAGACATGCAGGGCCGCCCAAGCGAGCGCCGGCCCGTCACTTCGCTGAGCTGTTAATGTTCTGAACAGCCTTTTGCGGCAACCATGCATTCATGCACATGAGCTTCTGGACATCTGCTTGCGAGCGCATGCCACAGCGCGGCACGAGCACAGCGACCTGGATGCGGCCTGAGAGCTCGCCGCACATGGAGCCCCTCCAGGGCGGCGGAGTGCGCGGCGAGCGCGCGCGGCCAGCAGCATCGCCCATCCACCGCTGGACCGTAGCCCATCGCGACCCGGGAGTCCTGCGCGGCAGCAGCGTGCTGAGCACACATGCTCACAGCGTGTGCTCCAGCAGGCAGCATGCACATCCATGTCACGTGTCCATGGTGTGAGAGGCCTGGGGCAGGGAAGTGATAAATATGTGGCATGTCCGGACGCTGATAAACATGGCCTGTAACTGTGCTATGGGCATTATGTGCATGCCCCACTGATACTCAGAGGTGCCGTTGAGGTGCGCACTCACTGCACTGACCCAAGGCAGTGCCACTCAGGGCATGTCACATCTCAGTCCCAGAAGGCAGCCTTCCCTTGGATCCGTCAGATGACATGCCCAGCGTGCCTGTCGGAGAGCGCGCGCACTTAGAGCCTTCCTTTCCTATATATACCCTATACCCTATACCCTCGCCATGCATCCATGGTAGGCGGCCTGCCTGATGCGCCAGCAGCCGGCACGGCCTGCCCAGCCCGGCCTTGTCGGCCATCGCTGCAGACGCGCACCTGGCACAGCTTCACACAGCCGAGGGATGCAGCAGGGGGGCTGCCGCACCTTGAGCGCCTGGGCGGCGCCCCCGGTCAGCAGGTAAGCGTACGCGCGCACGAGCGCCAGCTCCGCTCTCCCTGGCTCCGCGCCTGCACAGCGGCGCGCGCGCATCGCGGCGGGACGGCGAGCTTTGTCACGCGCAGGGCACCCAGCTCAGCGCCAGGCTAGTGTGCTGCAGCGTGCAGGCGAGGCTCTGCGGTCCGTGTCTGCCTCAGCCCTGTGAAGAATGTATGATCAACGAGCTGGACAAACCAGCGGTCAGCGGTGGCAACGATGTAAAACATGCGCCCCTGCTGCGTTCAGGCTCCCTGCCTCTAAGAACCGGAGACCATCGCAAGGTGCCGGGGCTGCATGGCACGCCGTCTGGCGCGCACCGCGCTCCCAGGCGTCGCACAGCATGTCGCGCGCGTCGGCTGCCAGGCGCCCGCCGGCCGCGCGCGCCAGCGCCGCGTGCAGCGCGGCCGGCGCCAGGCGGGCCTCCAGCGGCACCGGCCGCAGCAGCCGCCCGTCGCGGCTGGACAGCAGCAGCGGCGTCTGCGCCGCCTCCACGCGCGCCGCCCACAGCTGCACCCATCCGTGCCGCGTGTGCGCCCCAGGCGCCCTATGAAGTATATATGACAAGTGGGGCAGCTGGCGCTTTGGATCACTTCTGCTGGCATAGCGAATGGCATGCCTCTGACACACCCAGAAGTGTTTGTATAAAGTAATAAGACGCAGCGCAGCCGTTGGCAGCGGCGCGTGCTCTTGGTTCGCAGCTGGCGCTTGCAGATGCTTTGCACCATGGTGGTATGCCAAGCCAGCGCTCGGATATGCAGGTACGCAAAGCGTGGTCATTGCAGAGACAGCCGGCGCCGCAGGAAGGCCCGCAGGCCGCGCCTCAGCGACGTGCTCGGGGCTCGCGGCAGCGGCCGCCGCGCGCAGCGCGGCCGTGGCCACGGCGTCGCCGCGCCGCGGCCAGGCCAGCGCGCCGGCGCGGTGCGCCGCCAGCGCCTCCGCCGGCCGCCCCAGCGCGCTCAGCGCGAGCCCGCGCCGGTGCTGCGCCTTGGCCAGCAGCAGCGCCGGCTGCGAGCGCGCGCGCCGGCAGGCGGCGGGCGGGTCGGCCTGGCAGGCAAAGGGCCCCGGCGGCCGCTTACGCGCTGCGGCCGATTGCGCGGCGCCCAGCGCCTCGGCGGCGCAGCTCGCGTGCTGCAGCGCGCCCTCCACGTTACCTGAAGAAGGAGAAAAAGAGGAAGTTGCCTGGGCGGGCATGAAGCGGCGTGAAGACATTAGCAGGCGCGGCTGCGCTCGGCAGCGCGGCTGCGCGCGCGGCTTGGGGCGCGCCGAGCTTGAGCGCGGCCAGGCTGGAGTTGAGCAGCAGGCGAGGCTCCCCGGGGTGCTCGGACAGCGCGATGCGGTAGTAGGAGGCGGCGTCGTCCAGTCGGCCGTCGCGCAGGGCTGCGCCACACAGCTAGCTTTAGGGAGTCGCTCGGCTAATCACACTCGAGGTATAGCGCTCTGAGTGCGCACCCACATCACCGCATTGCTTGTTGTCCATCACGCTCCAGAACTCCCCGGCAATACGGCTGTTCCCAGGATCGTACTGGCATGCACCCCGCAAGTCTCGCAAGGGGCTGAGAGCCTGCACACACGCCGTAACGCCGCTCTCAGTGAAAGCGCACCGGCATGAAGCTGCCCCTAACCCTAGCCCCTATTAGGCCCATCATCATTGTGTCACAGTGCCGCGTGTTGCAAGGTCCACTCTCCCTTTACGGGGCACATGGCTATATGATGTAGGCCAGGTAAAGCGCGTGGTATGTGTAAACAAAGTAGCTGTGGACACACATATAAGTACAGGGGATGGGTGGTTGATAACTGCCCGTGATAAGTGAGTGGCGCCTGAACACTCCTGCGTCATGGGGCGCCGGTGGCGCATGGCCGCCTGGCCGACCGTGTGCACTTTTGCAGTGCTGGGGCTGACCTCTGTCTCAATAGCCATCAACGGCGCGCTGTCCGGCTCCATGTGAGTGGCCCCCTCCACAAGCCTTCACGCATGAGGCCCTCTGCTCCAGCAGCCCGCTGCGTGCCTGGTGGGTGGACCTGAGTGCTGGCGGCGGGGTTGGACCTGTGGTCGGCAACCTGCGTGAGCAAGCGTGGACGGCGCAGGTACACAGCGCTCAGCCAGGAGTTTGACCTGGGCCCTACGCAGCTGACACTGTTCGACACGGCGAATTCTTTGTCCACCGTGCGGGCCCAGCCGTTGTCGCGCACGCGCGTAGCTGCTGGAGGGGCACTCTTCTGGGAGGCATGCCTGCTTCGCGTTGTCTTGCAAGAGTGTTAGGCGGGCAAGCGCTGTACAGCAGAGCTGAAGCTTCCCCCGCATGCCGGGTGGCGAGGCTCACGGCGCTTGGCATCTACCTGGCACTGTGTATGGTGCTTGCTGACAGCCGCTTGCGCTACTGCGCAGAGCCTGTTCAGTCCTGTGGCAGGCGTGCTGGGCGACCGCTTTCACCGCGGCTTCCTCATAGCTGTTGGCACGCTGCTATGGTCTGCCTTCAGCTTTCTGTTCGGGTTCACGAAAACATTTTCCCAGGTAAGCGCCTGTCTGGGGGGGGGGGGGGGGGGGGGGGGGGGGGGGGGGGGGGGGGGGGGGGGGGGGGGGGGGGGGGGGGGGGGGGGGGGGGGGGGGGGGGGGGGGGGGGGGGGGGGGGGGGGGGC
>JAABUY010007640.1_pt1 | contig 10216 bp, 19 predicted proteins | sample 5560271 | NCBI WGS metagenome assembly JAABUY01 (sample SAMN10711886, study PRJNA513374) | rock metagenome | isolation source: Antarctica rocks | place: Antarctica: Victoria Land, University Valley
CGCCTGCGCGCGGGCGCCCCGCTTGCACTCCCATGCCTAACCTGCCAGGAACCTGCCAGGTCACTCACACGCCCTGGCAGAGTTGTCCAGGGGTGGGCGGGACGAGCGCGGGGCGCATGGCGGCCAGTACAGGGCCTGCACCGGGTTGCGTGCAAGGTCGGCAAGCGTGAGGGCGGCGAGGGGGCGCACTGGGGTTGTCGCAGGTGCCGTTGAAGACCTTGGTCTCATTCGTGCCGGCCACGGTGTACTTCCAGCTGCAGGCCCCAGCGCACTCTGCCTCATCCACCATTAGTATGAGCTGCACTTGCCGCTGCAACGCTCTCCCGCGGGTCACCCGTGCAAAGGTGCACAGCAGGCCACTTTGCCTCCCCGGCGACTGAGCATTCACACAAAGCACGGCTGGGCCACCCAAGGGTCAGAACAGGGCCTGCAGCGTGCCACTTGAGCACGCGCTGCACGCCGCAAGCATGTCACCTGAGGACCTGAGGACCAGCCGGGCGCCCCGCTTACCTGTCCAGACAGCGGCACCCTGCGCAACAGAAGCGAGAGTCAAGAGGATCACACTTTGCAGCGCTGCAGCAGCAGCTGCCATCACAACGCACTTCCATGACACGCTACAAAGCGCTTGCATGCCTCCAGGTCCGATAGCGTATGCAGAGGGCGGCCAGGCCGGTGCATGCGCTAAGCGGAACGCCCTGGAAAGCAGGCATGGCAAGCGCGGGGCAGCGCCAGCAGCGCCTGCGATGGCGGGCCATGCTCACACGCTCACAGCCACCGCGCGGCGGTGGCGCACCTGAAGAGCTCAGCGGGCGCGGCTGGTTGGCGGCCGCCTGGCTCCGCGTGCCGTTCGGGTACGCATCGTACGTGGACCCTGCCCCACGCCAGGCAGGCACATCTTCAGGCGCGCGCGCCAGCGCAGCGCGCCACACGGCAGCGCCCTTTGCGAGCGCTCGACGCCTGTGCAGACGCTGCGCGCCCCGCACTCACGCGCGATCCGAAGCACGGCCCGCTTGCCAGTGCGCCGCGCCGGGAGGGAGCGCGCCTCGGCACACGTCCCAGGCTTGCCCGTTGCGCCGCGGCGGCCGGTACGAGCAGGTCGCCTCCACCACGGGGCACCAGGGCGCCACATCGGGTGAATCCTGCACGCAGCCGCCGGCCGACGACAGCTCCTGCCCGCCGGGTGCGGTGACCGTGTAGTTGGCCTCGCAGTTGCAGTAGTTCAGCGTCTTCTCTGCGCGCCGGCGCGCGGCGGCGCCTTCAGTTCCGCATAACACCTCATGAGCCTGTGCACACAGCAGGGCACCGCACACAGGGATGCTGCGCGCGCGCAGGCCCCTAGGGTGCTGTGCTGTGAAGGCCCAGGGAAGCAACCGCTGAGGCCGCGTCAAATGCATCGCTCCATGCTGATAGGTGGAGTGGACAATGTGCAGACAGATAGGGAATAGCATAGGGTAGGGCATGCTCAAAGCAGTCACCGACCAGCCCTACACCTGCAAGTACTGCCTGTCAGGTAATGCGCCAGCCAAGCAAAGTCTGTGCCTCAGCCCGCAGACGGACTCTGCGCGACGCCGGCCGCGCACCCGAGTCGATGGTGCGCGTGAGGTTCTGCGCCAGACACGAGTCCCACGCCGCCGAGCGCACGCCGCCGTTGAACGTGAACGGCGCATGCTGGCAGGTGCTCTGCGGCCGGCACACGCGCCCGGGTCAGGGCTGCAGAGCGGTGTGCAAGGCGCTACCAGCCTGCCTTGCCCTGAGCCCAGCGTGTCGCGCTCATGGATTCTAAGAGAGCTGCCAGCAGTCGGGAAGAGGAGCTGGCTGATACAAGGCTTCTAAGGCCAACAAGACTAGGCCGTAAGTGACCAGGTCCAAGTTGCGAAATCGGCAGAACAGAGCGCAGAGGTAGCCTGGCCGCAACAACTCACCGGGTCGACGTAGCACCAGAACGTATTCCACTCGCCGCCAGGGTTCTGGCAAGTGCCGTTGGTGATGGTGTAGGTGACGCCCTTGCTGCTCTGGTATGACCACGTTGGCAGGCACTGGCAGCCTGGGCGCACAGCAAGCCTGCACTCAAAAACCTCGAAAGACGTGTTCCACGCCCACCCATCGCACGCCAATGTGCGGTCCCTGTCGCACGCCGCAGCGGCGTGGTTCCCCGGAGAGACAACCTAGATACGAAGTCGCTGCCTTGCAACAATTGCGTTGCACGTGCGCCACCCCCCTCACAGCGCCGCCAAGCCGCAGAACAGCCTGGTCCTGGAAGGCGCACACTCCCAGCACACACAGCGTTTGACGTAGGCCATTGACGCGACGATGGACAGCATGATGACCCCAACGCGACCTCATCTGACCACATTCAGCACCTCGACGGCCTTGCCCTGCTGCAACAACTCCACTACAACGGCCAGGACTCAGCAACTACAACCTGCAACAAGCGGCCGCAGAAGTAATGTGATTGCGCAAGCATAAGCGCGCACTGGGTTACAACCTGCCCAGCTCTTTGACGCCCTGGACTGCCGCTGCAAGCTCCTGTGTGCCCGGCAGAGGCGCACAGTGACACGCTCCGCACCTGAAATGCCTGTCGGGAGCCGTTGTGCAACGATTGCGCTGCGCACAGGTACTAGGAGGGTCAGGCACCTGCGCACGCAGCACGTTCAGGCCGCCAGTGCCCAAACATCCTCCCTGCAAGCCGCTAACCGCGCGACGAGGCTGACCCAAGAGCGGCCAAGCACGGTGCCCATCGTCACGCGCGCACCAGCACGCAGTCCTGAGGCAGCACGCGCGCGTCGCAGCGTCCCGTCTAGCAGCCTGTGCTGCGGTGCACCTCCATATCATATCCAAGTTGGGAACCAGGCGCTGCTATGCGTGCAACAACAAGGCGCATGCAACATTTGCTCCGCTGCGGGCGAGCAGGCTGCGGGCTGAAGCCAGCAATAGGCCAGCCAGTGCCAGCCGGTGCTAGCCAGTGCTCCACGTCGTGGATGATTCCTGATGTGTCATGCACGAAGCCGTCGAATCGGGCCAAGGAGAGAGGGGCCCGTAAGCCAAAGTTGGCTGACAGACGGGCTGCAAATCATGCATTCGTGAGACCAGGCATTCGTGCAGGCGCATTGCTTCGTCAGGCGCATCGCCGGCAAGTGTGCCAGGATCTGCACTTGTTGTCCTTGCGCATTCCAAAGCTGGACACAATCTTGACGTGGGTCCTTTGCGTCACAGCTCACAGCAAGCTCTGCTCGGTAGGGGCGAGCCTTGCTGCTCGCAGATATGACGGTGCATGTGCGGTGTCAAGTAGGCTGGTAAATGTCTGGAGGCTTCTGTGGCCGCCTTGCTGCAGCACGCCGCCGTGACTTACAAGACACCTCTGCATCCACATATGTGCTTCTTCTGCCGACCAAAGAGCAACTCCACATGAGCTGCTCTTGCCTCTTAACGTACTGGAGGGTCCTCATGATCATTATGCTTGCCTGAGCATTGCCTGTCGTCATTGGGGCCGCAGCGGCTCTTAGCTGCTTGTGCTTTCTGGCTTTGTGCGTCTTGTAACGCGAGGGGTGGAGCAATAAGTAGCTACCAGCCAACAGGGCACATGCACAGTCAAAGGAGACCGCGCAGGGGCTCAGCGTTTTGCCGTATGGACGCAGACAAATGCATGGACAAGCAAGGATTTCTAAATATCCAAGAGGATTGAAGGCATGCAGGCCATGCACTGCAGGATGCACGCATACCTGCTTCTCCTGACGTCTCCGCAGAAGCACAAGCACAAAATGCGCGCGCGCACTACCCCGACCTGTGCAGCTTTTCATCCTCAGAGCTGCCTGGTGCGCAAGCGCATCGCGAGATGCCCACGACGGGCGCATGTGTCGCATGCAGACGTGACATATGCAGGGCACCAATGGCAGCATGGAACCGAGCTCGGCCAGGTGCCCCATGCTTCAAAACATGCCTTCCATTGCATTGCGTGACAGCGGTGTGGAGCTGAATGGCACCTTTTCAGGCTTTCTGAACAAGACTCACGGCCTTGTTCACGGCCTTGTTACACCCGAAGAGTAGCCATACTTTTGTTCGAAAACTCCACAGCATGAACACACCACCGAAAGTCGACCACCAGAAGTCCATCGTGCACGAAAAGGCCACCGTGTTGCCGTATACCGGATGGTCACTCACACCAACACACACCAACACAGACCAACACGCTGCCAGCGCCCACCGCCAGGCTGTCAGGCCTGCAAGTCCGCCCCTGCAACGGCAGCAGGCAAACATGCGTGCAGACACGGAAAGAATGAGCTGCGAACTTCGTCCTATGCATCTACCTGCGCTCCCGCACCTGCGGACAGGAGCTGGCGGGGGAGAGATGCTGCTTGGCGCCCTCTGGCGCAGACTGTCTGAGTGGGGCACACGGGGTATTGTATGAGGACACCCCGGGCCACAGTGGCACCCCCAAAAAATCACTGGAAGAGTACATGAGCGTCCCTGTGCTCGTCAAGGACCATAAGCGCCCGCCAGCCTTCCAATGCGCACTCAACACCAGACCACTATCTCCTGCATAACTGTATTAGACAACATTATAAGACAACACCCATGCAGGCACAGGAGTCATGTCGTCTGGCCGTGCAGGGTGCTGCGCCAGGCGCAATCCCCGCGCGCAGTATGAAAAGCGCGCGCCTCATTCCTGGACTGAACCTGCTCCCTCGCAGCATTGGCCTCTAGCAGCACCAAGCAACGCATGGGCGAAAATGGCGCCGACATGGCAATGAATAAATGCACACACGGTAAAGAAGACGCACTGGAGACGGGGACAGATGCTCGGGGGGTAAGAGCCGCGCATGCAGACGCCACATGACCGGACGCCTCCAGATTGCTTATCAGAGACCCTCGTCGGCACATACGGGTCACGGTCTGCAGGCAGAGGTTTGGAGGGGTTACATTGCCAGCCCTCCGACATGTACACCCACCCCAGGAGACATCTCGGCGCCAGCGCCCCAGACGCTTTGTGCCAGCTGGCAACCGCGAAAAGCGCGTCGGCGGCGCGCAGCACAGCAGCAGCGTACTTGGGCTCTGGCGCCCTTCCCAGCACGACAATCAGCAGGGGCGACGCAAGCACTCCCCAAAACTCCCCTCCCCGCAAGCTGCGACTGACCTAGACTTGGGTGGACCCGCGCCCCAGGGGGCCCCTGCCCTCTGGGACCACGCGCCCGCATCGCTCGCGGTTTCGGGCTGGCCCCTCTGCCGCCTGCAGCAGTCCTTCCGGCACCTCGCCGCTGCGGGCGGAAGAGGGGTCAGTTCTTGCACAGAAGTTGTCATCACGCTGCAGGGCGCCCCTTCTTGGACGACACCGCGGCGCCCTGCAGCGCCTCGGCAAGCGGCGCCAGCTGGGCGGCCAGCATCGACGCGCTCGGCCGGTTGGCGGCGTGCAGCTGCATGCACGCCTCGATCATCGGCGGCAGCTCCTTGGGGCACTCCTCTGGCACCCTGCGCGGCAGAACGCGCGCAGGCTGTCGGATGGGCCAGCAGGCAGCAGGCTGCACAGCAGCAGCTCACTGCGCAGGGCTCCCTGTCTGTCAAGCGCGCTGGCAGAGCGCCATGGTTGGATCTGCTGAGCGCTCGCATGCATGCTCCCGTGCTGGCAGTGGCGATACGCACGGCCCTGCTCGGGCGGTCGGGCCGCAGAGCGCACCGCAGCTCGCGGAGCGTGCCGCGGCGCGGCACCTCGCCCGACGCCAGCTCCCACAGCAGCACGCCGAACGACCTGCGCGCCCAGCAGAGCGGGTGGGCGCGCTGCTGGCTGCTGTCACGCGCGCAGGCTGCTCCCCCAGCGGCGGTCCCCGCTGTTGCAACAGAGCGCTGCCAATTCAAGGCGCGCGCGCCCGCAGCTTGCTGCTGCAGGCTATGTGACAGGCAGCTTACCTAGGCCTCTCTCCGAGATATGTCGGACAGGGGAAACAGTATGCACACAGCCCAGAGGGGGCACGACGCTGCGCCCGAGGCAGAGCATGCGCAGGGCGGCGCGCGTGCAGCATGCGCACCAGATGTCGGCCTTCTCGTTACACTTGAAGCCGGTGAGCAGCTCCGGCGCAGCGTAGGCGAACGTGCCTGCAGGGGCGCCGCACCGCTCGGAGCCAGCGTGTGTGATGATACGGCGGGCGTAAGGAGCAGTGGGAGGGCCCATGCGTGCGGGTCGACCCCAGGCATGGCCCCCGTGCACAGGGCATCAGGGGCAGGAGCGCGTGCGCTGACGGATGGCCCCGCGCCAGCACAGGCGGGAGCTTGACGCAGCAAGCGCGTTTCCTCCGGCTACGCAACGGCGGCACCTTTGCACAGCGTAACACGATGGGTACACGATGAGGAGCACAGTGTCTTGGCGGCCATACGGGCGCCTGCAACGGGCGCGCACCGACAGCCTCCAGGTCCTTGACGCGCGTGGTCTCGACGGTGTGCGCGAGGCCCACATCTGCGATCTTGGCCTTGCCCGACCTGCGCGCGCGCCCGCGTCAGACGTCCAGACTCGCATTTGCTCCACCGTACTGTGAGTCACGCCTGGCGACGCGCTCAGCAGGGTCACAGGCGCCGCAGATAACGTGCTGCCATGAGCGTTTCGCTGTGTGGACGTCAGGGGCTTAAACAGCCTACCCACGCAAACTAGAGGTAGTGAGTCGAGGAGTCTGAGAGGCCGCGCTGGCTCGCTGAGGCCGCGAGGACCTCCTGCACTTGTGCCACGGGCGCAGGCCGCGTCAGGCGCGCGGCCAGGCGCGGGCGCGCACTCGGTGAGCAGCACGTTGCCGGACTTGATGTCCAGGTGCGCGATCTTGTTCTTGTGCAGGTACGCCAGGCCCCAGGCGACGTCCAGCGCCACGCTCGCGCCCCTGCCGCCCGGCCCCGGCCCCGTACCTCACGGGCGGGCCGGGAGAATGCGGCGCAGCACCACAGCACCCTGGGTCTGCCGCTAATGTGTTGCATGTGTAGTCAGCACGCACATGCTACCACTGCAACATAGTCGTCCAAGTGTGCCGGCAGGCAGCCCATGAGGCCATGGGGAGCAAGCTGTGGGAAAGCCTGCGTCATGAACAGAGGCGGGCGTGCAGCATGTCGCGAAGCGCTCCGAGCACACCGCGGCGGCCGGGGCCGGCGCACCCCTTGTACCAGGTGAAGCGGCCGACGCGCAGCATGTCGTGCAGCGAGCCGCCGGCGAGCAGCTCGGTGACGAGCATGGTGCAGCCGGGCGTGAGGCAGGCGCCCAGGAACTGCACCACCTGCGTGCTGTGGCACTCCTTGAGGATGGCGATCTCGCGCAGGAACTTGACGTCCAGAGCGCCACCGTCGCTGCGCAGCAGCTTCTTGACCGCCACCGGCTGCGTGCCATCCAGCACCGCCTTGTACACCTGCGCGTGGCGCCGCACGCGTCAAGTGGCGGCGTACGCTCGCGGCCCAGGCGGGCCATCACAGGCAGGCAGGCCAGAGCATGCAGGCAGGCCAGAGCATGCAGGCAGGCCAGAGCATGCAGGCTACTAGGTAAAGGGGGGGTCACGGCTGGTGAGAGGAGCAGCGACCTGTCTGCAATTGTACGACATCATAGCGTTGAGATCACCCCAACTGCGCTCAGAGTGAGTGCCAGAGTGCGCGTTCCCACGTGCGCGGCCAGCGCCTCGGCAGTGCGGCGCGGATGGGGGCGCGCCTTGCCAAAGCCGCCGCTGCCCAGCTGCCAGTCGCCGCTGCCGTCGGGGCGCTGGCAGATCTCAATGTCCTCGGGCTTGATCTGCCAGCAGGAGTCCGGGATCGTCTGCGCAAGGTGTTCAGACAGCGTCAGAGGCCTGTCAGGACCCTTCCCTGTCACCGTGTGCGCACAGGCAAGTCGCCATCCGCGCTTTCGTGGCGTGCACGCGCATGGCATGCATGGGTGTTGCAGGCTCGCAAGGGCATGCTGTGACCAACAGCCTCCTGGCTGCAGGTCGACAATGTCGCTTGCAAGCATGGACGAGCGGGATGCCGTCAAAGCCATGTGCTGTGACAGGGGAGCTCGCCGCATGAGTGGGCGCAAACAAACTGGTGTCACATGGCGCAGGGGCGAGGGCCAGCAGGGGCGCGCGCCATGGGCAGGCTGCCGGTGCTGTCGGTGGTGCCGCCGCTCTTGCCGGACAGCGCGCTGCTGGCGGCTGACTTGCCGGTGCCGGCGCTCATGGGGGACGAGTCAGCGCTGGAGTAGCCGCCCTTGTTGGCGTAGCCCGCCGGCCACGCCTTGGGCTTGACCACGCCGCTGTCCTCGCTGTCGGTGCCAGTGGAGGCGCCCTTGCTGGCGGCCGCCGCGGCGCCCGCCGCGCCCAGGCCCGCCGCGCCCACGGGCACGCCTGCGAGCAGGGGCGGGCTCAGCCGAGGCAGTGGAGGTCGGCCGAGAGGCACGGCCATGATGCCAGCCAGTTGGCCAGGGCGAGGCACAGCTCAGGAAAATTCTTACCTGCTCACTCCCTGTTAATGCTGTGACAATGCTGCGCCAGGCATCCCCCTTGGCATGGCCAGCAAGCTAAGGCCATACTTGACAGGGGCGCTTGCGGACGCCATGGCACATCCATGTCGGCTGCAACCCGTCCAGGGCCGGCAGCCGGCAGCTGCGCCCTGACGAGCGCTGCCCGGCGGGGCGCACCCCACGTGGCGCCGCGGTGGCCGCCCTTCGCCAGGCTGGACGTGTCCGAGTCGGACGTCCAGTGCTGCTCCTTGCCGAACGGATTGGCCTGCCCCGCCGCCGGCTTGCCCGCGTCCGACGGCTCCGGCGGCGCAAAGCCGCCGTTCGCGGGGCCCTTCTTGGCCGCGGCGCCCCGGCGCGCGCGCATCGCGAGGCACGCCAGCAGCCCCGCCAGCAGCGCGGCGGCCACGATGGCCGCGATCACGATGCCTGCGCGGGCGGCGCCGCGCTCAGCACTGAGCGCGGCATGCGGAGCTGCATCCAAGCAGGGCCAGCGCCTGGCAGTGCGCGAGCGCGTTGCAGTGTCTTCCGCGCTGACAGCATGCGCAGCGCAGTGCCATGCCCTGCGCACGCGCAACGCCCACGGAGTGACAACGCTCACGGCAGGGGCGAGGGGCCGGGCCACGCGCCCGCAATGGCGCCGCCGCTCAGGCCATGGCCGCCGCCGCTCGCGCTAGCAGGGTCCGCAGCCGCGTTAAGCGGCGCAGACGGCAGCAGCTGGCCCAGGTCGCCTGCCGCGCACTCGTGCACTTCAGCACCTCGCGCTATACCTTGCATGCTATGGGCCAACGTCCACCGCCTCTGGCACCCCGGGTGGATGCCATCACCGTCGCAGCTTTAGGCACAGTGCGTGTGTGACCTACTGCCTCAAGAAGCAACTCAATGCCTTGTGCATGCCACATGCCGGTGCCGACAGCCAGGCCTCACCACATCTGTGCCTGAATAAGCTAAACAGCTTGTCTAGCAACGCACCGTACAATTAATACACCACCGCGGCAGGGCGCAGCTGACTCACAGCATGCGCCCGCGGCGCCGGCAGGCAGCGCGGGGGGCGGGCGGCGCGGCGCACCCAGGTTGAGGCAGGTGTCGAAGGCGAGGCCGTTGCGGCGCGTGACGGGCGTGATGCAGCTGCTCTCCACCACGTGGCACCAGGGCAGCTCGCCGGGCGAGGTGCGCACGCAGGAGCCATTGGTGACGGGCGTGACCGCGCCGTTCGCGCCGGTCGCATTGTAGCTCGGCAGGCACGCGCAGTAGTTGACCGTCTTGGCTGCGCGGCGGGCGGGGGCGCGGCAGGTCAGCCATAGGGAATTCACCCTCTTTGCTCAAGTCCCCATGACGCGCTCAAACTTATCGCAGCGGAGCGCCTGGGATGGAGGCCTGATATGGAGGCGACAGGCACTGCACCCACAGAGCCCTTTGCGTGGCAGCGCCGAGCGCGCGCCTGTGTCGTACGTGGTGGTCGACTGGTTGTTCTGGCACCAGCCGTAGCTCTGGCCGGTCGTGTCGTTGAGCGACGGGTACGTGCATGTCTTGGCGTCCACGTAGCACCAGGAGCCCATCGGCTGGCCGCCTGCGGGGTTTGCAGCGCGCCGTCAGTGCCGGCCTGCCCAGCGAGCGGTGCGCGCCCCGGCTGGGCAGGGGTGCATGGCGGGGGCGCTACCAGGATTGGCGCAGGTGCCGTTGAAGGTTGTGACCGCCTTTGTCTTTGCGTCGGTGTAGTTCCACCTGCAGCACAGCAGGATATTGGATATAGGGCTGGGCGCTCGTAAT
>JAABUY010007641.1_pt1 | contig 10216 bp, 7 predicted proteins | sample 5560271 | NCBI WGS metagenome assembly JAABUY01 (sample SAMN10711886, study PRJNA513374) | rock metagenome | isolation source: Antarctica rocks | place: Antarctica: Victoria Land, University Valley
AAGCGGTCGAGCCGCAGGGTTGCGCTGTCCTTCCCTCACCACCTCCGCGCCGGTCAGCCGCGCCGACCAGATATCCTCCCGTTGCTAGAGAGGATAAACCCAGCTTATCGCATAAGGGTTGCGCCGATATCTTGCGCAGCGACGATGGGTGAGACGGCGAGAAAAGACAGGCTCAAACGGCGTCCGATTCCGACTGCCGATCCGACGCGTCCTCGGCTCCTAGCGAACAACGTGACCGGCGCTCGCTTGCTTCTTGATATCGAACTTCTGTTAGCGTTGATGCGTGATCCCGCCCCGCTATCCGACCGACGAGGCGCGTCGCCAGTTCAGCTGTCATGGCCGGAGGCATCCGCTGCGCCGAGCTTGATCACGACGCTATCACGACGCTCCTCGCGCCGCGCGCTCCAGCTTGTGAAAGAGATCGCCGAAGATCGGGTCACGCTGGACATACCTAATCTCCCTCACTAGATGGCGATGTGGATCATGACTCCAGGTTTGCTCCGCGGTCAGGATCGGACTATGAGTCAGAACGCTATCGACCCACGCGGGATTGACCAACCACGCCATCGGACCCACATCCCAAATGGCGCGCGAACGCCCGACATGGTCGTCATAGTAGCCCGAGTAGGTGGCGCTCAAGTAGTCTCCGATGGCGCCACGCCCTTTGACAAAGTGGTCAATCTCCGCCTCGGTCGTGCATAGGTGGTCGGTCACCGGCAGACAGGGCACATGTACCAGCGGGACTCCCGAATCGAAGAGGATGCGCGATGCGTGCATATCCTGCTTGAGGTTGAACTCCGACGCCGTGGGCCAGTAACTGGCATTCCCCCCCAACCACACGACGACGATGTGATCGACGATCTCCGGCGCTGCGAGCAGGGCGGAGGCGATATTAGTGGGCGCCGCGATCGCCACGACATAGAGGGGGTCAGGGCGGTCGGCCGATGCGCGCGCGATCAGGTCATCAACCGCCGCGTTGCGCACCGGCTGGTCCGGCGCGAGCAACCAGTCCGTGGCCCCCGCATACACAATGCCCTCGTGCGGCCGGTCTAAGCGCTCCAGGAGGCGGACGATCTCGTCGTAGCTCTTGCGCATGCCGTCCGCGGGCCCGGTCGATCGCTCGTTATGGAACGGGGCGGCGTAGATCGCTTCAACCGTGATGCGCTCAGGCGAGAGCAGCGCATAGGTGAGCGCGAATTGGTCGTCGATCTCGTTGTAGGTATCGGTGTCCACGACGATGCGGACCGGACCTGTCGGCGGTTCCAGCTGTTGTACACGCGTGGCCGGCGTTAGCGTAGGGAAATCCATTGAGCCTCCTGTATCTGTCGTGGACCGGCCTGTCGTGGACCGGCCTGTCGTGGACCGGCGTTCAATCGACCAACCCCGTCCGGGCGATCGTGCGCACATAGTAGGGCTGGAGAAAAAGCAGCAGGACCATGGGGATGATGGTCGCGACGACGCTGCCCGCGAAGATATCATTCCAACGGGTCGTGTATTCACCTTGAAAGGTGCTCAAGGCCACCTGCACCATCTGATACTGCGGGGAATTGGTCACCAGCAACGGCCAGAAGAACGATTGCCACTGCGAGAGGAAGAGGACCAGCCCGGCGCTGATCATGACGGGCATGGACAGGGGGACCACGATGCGGCCGTACACTCCGAACCACGTCAACCCATCGACGCGCGCGGCGTCGAGCAATTCTCGGGGTGTGTCCGCGAAGAACTGCCGGAAGAGAAAGACGACGATGCCGTTCGCCAGCACGGGCAGGATCAGCGCCTGGTAGCTGTTATCGAGGTGCAGCGTATTGACGATGACGTAAAGCGGTAGCGCGAGCACCTCAAACGGGACGAGAAATGTCACCAACACCAGAATGAACAGGATGCGCTTGCCGGGGAAGTCAAAGACCGCAAAGGCAAAGCCCGCGAGCGAATTGACGGCGACGCCGGCCACGATGGTCACGGCGCAGACAAAGATGGTGTTGAGCAGCGCGCGCCCAAACGACGCGGCCAGCAGATCCTGGTAGGCCTGCAGCGTGAACGTTGTCGGGACGAACGCGTGCCAGGAGAAGGGCGTCGTGTACTTCAGGATGTCGTCGAGCGGCGTAAAGGAGGATGCGATAGCCCAGAGCAACGGCAAGAGGGTGAGCGCACTCAGCGCGATCAGGGCCGCGTAGGCGAGCGCCTGGCCCGCGATCCGGGCCAACGAGCGGCGCGTCGCACGCCTCGGGACCGCGGCCGCTCCAGGGCTCCGTGACACGGTCCGGCTAGTGGTCTCAGGCATAGGGTTTCCTTGTAGATAGGCGCGCGCGCGACACCTCTGTCATAGCATTTAGCGCTCACTGCTACGAAAGAACAGCAATTGCGCGCCGACGACGACGAGCAGTGTCAGGAGCAAGATGGTGGTGAGGCTCGTGGCGCGGCCGGTGTCGAGGCCGATGAAGCCGCTACGGTAGGCCTCATACATCAGCAAGTCCGTCGAGCCCTGCGGCCCTCCATTCGTCATAATATAGACGGGGGCGAACAGGAGAAAATTGGCGGTTGTGTCGGCGATGAGCACGAAAGCGATCACACGCCTGAGCAGGGGCAAGGTAATATACAGGAACATGCGGATGGAGCCGGCGCCATCAATCGCGGCCGCCTCGTACATGGTCGGCGGGATGCCTTGTAACCCGGCGAGAAAAAAGAACGTCCAGTAGCCGACGCCGATCCAGGACGCGACGAGAATGATCGACGGCAACGCTTGCGCCGGACTGGTCAGGAACGGCTGGGCCGGCAGCCCGATCGTGGTGAGCACGCCGTTGACGAGCCCTGATTGCGGGTCGAGCATCAACTGCCAGACGATGGACGCCACGGTGATCGACACGGAGATCGGGATGAAGAAGATCCCCCGGAAAATGCTGATGCCGCGCAGGCGCATACTGATGAGCAACGCCAGCAGCAGCGCCGCCGCCGTCTGCAGCGGGTTGATGAGGACGTTGAACAGGAGCGTGACCCCCACCGAGCGCCAGAACGTCGGGTCCGCGAACAGTGTCGTGTAGTTATCCAGGCCCACAAACACGGTTGATGGGTGGAAGCCGAACGAGGTCGCGAATAGGCTGCGCCCAACGGAATAGAACGTGGGCAGCAAACGGAAGATGAGCAACCCGACGATGGCTGGGAGGAGGAAGGTGTAGGGTATCCATCGCTCTCTACGGGTCATACGTACTCCTCAAGACGGGCTCTCCTGATGGCGTGCCATCAGGAGAGCTGTGAACGCGCGACCTAGTGCGGCGCCCGCCGATATTTCAGCATGGCGCTATCGATCTGGCTGGCGGCCGCGCTCAACGCCGCCTGCGCCGATTGTCCTGAGCGCATGTTGTCGAACGCCTGCGTCAGGATATTCTGGTACTCACTGAACCCCGGCGTGATCGGACGCGGAATCGCCGTGTGCTCGGCTTCATAATCGACGAGGCGCAGCACGTTGTTGGGGAAGGTCGCGTACCGCGGATCTTTGGCAATAGCCTGGATCTCACGCTTGAGCGACGGGACCTGGTGGACCCTGTTCTCCCACACGTCATTGCCGGGACCGACCGTCATCCAATGAATGAACTGCGCGGCGGCGGCAACATTGTGGCTGTGGCTATTGATGCCCAGATGCCAGCTATCATTGGGCGTCACGGGTTTCCCCCCGGCGAAGTATGGTGTAGGGGCAATGCCCCAATGCAGGCCGTGAGCCGTCGTGAACGCTCCCACGTTCCAGGGTCCGCCCCAGAAGAACGCGGCATGACCGGACGTAAACAGGTTGGCCGTTTGTAGGGAGGTTACCCCTTTCGGGCTGATCTGCCATGTGTTGAAGAGATTGGAATAATAGGTGAACGCCTTGACCCACGGCGCGGACGTGATGATGCCGTCCACACTCAGGCCGTCTTTGCTGATCGCCTGGCCGCCGAGCGATTCGGGCAGGGGGAGCAGTTGGTAGGGGCGGTCGATCTGGTCGATGATCAGACCCCACGCCGTGACGCGGCCCCCGGAGCGGACCTGCGCCTTGCGCGCCTCCGTGGATAGTTGCTCCCACGTTAACCGGTGCCGCACGTCAGCGGACGGGAAGGGCACACCCGCTTTCTTCAACAGGTCTTTGTTGTAATACAGCACCTGACTGGAGCTGTTGAGGGGTGGGGCTAACAGGTGTCCGAGGTAGTACGAGGTTTGGAGCGAGGCCGGGACGAACTGCGCCAGGTCCTGTTTGCTGAAGACCGTATCGAGCGGCGCGAGAAAACCCTGGACGGCGTAGGCCGCCACGACCGGGGCGTCCACGTCGATAATGTCGGGGCTCGCGGAGCCCGCCGAGAGGCGCACCTGGACCTGCTGGAATAGCTGGTCGAAGGGCAGATTCTGCTCCACCACATGGATGCCGGGGTGGGTTTTGTTAAAGAGGTCGATGAGCGCCTGGATGTCGGCCGGTCCCTGAGTTGACAAGTAGGTGACCGTCACCGGGGCGGCGACGGCCGGCTGGCGCGTGCCGGCTGGAAGGCCGACGGCCACGACGGCCAAGGCGATGAGCCACGACCACCACGAGTGTGGGGTGCGGAGACGGGAGAGCCGGTGCATAATGACCCTGTTCCTTTCCATTGCCTGGGCGATAGGAACGTGCCCCATTGTGGGGCACGTCTGCCAACATAGTACCCGTGTCAAAAACGCACTAGTCGTGAGCAGTGGAATACTCCCGTGGCCTCACCTCCTCCCCTGCATCTGTGTAGGCGATGCGCCCCAGTGTCGTACACGTCACCGGTGTGCTGTCACGGTCGGGGGCATCGACGGCCGTGTCCGTGCGCCACCGCGACCAGGCGTCCGCGGCGGATAGCGGTGTGCTGATGCCAGGTCGCGGGACCGCGCCCACACCGGCCGTCGACTCACGGACGATGAACTGAGCTTCCAACATAGACAACGGGGGGATAGACTCGCCCGCGGCCATGCGCAGCAGCGCATCGACGCAGGCACCCCCCATCTCCCCGCGTGGCGGAGCGATCGTCGTCAGCGAGGGGAACGCGCTGGCACCGGCCGGCAAGCCATCATGCGTGACGAGGGCGACATCCTCGGGTACCCGCAGACCCTGCGTCCGTAAGACATCCAGCAGACCGAGCGCCATGGTTTCGGTCGCGACAAAAATGGCATCAGGCAAAGGGCCAGATCCCGCGATCAGCGCCTGGCCCACGTCGCGCCCCCCTTCGATCGAGTGTGGCCCAAGAAGGAGTGGAATCTCATCAGCCTCGAGTCTCGCGTCGACGAGCGCGTGCCGCATCCCTATGGCGCGGTCATATGCTGCCTTGAGTAGGATGTCGTGCCCCGCGCGTGCCGACGCCGCGGCATCTCCAACAAACGCAAGGCGCCACCGCCCCAGGTCGAGCAGGTGGCGCGTCGCCACGTATCCGGCGCGCACGTCATCCGTCCGCACATGAGGGTAGGGGAGATCGTGCTCGTCGGAACTGACCACAACCACGGGAATGTTCGCTGTGAGAAGACTGGCGAACACCGGGTGTCGGTCTGGACGGCAGCGCGGTTGCGCGTAGATAATACCGGCTACGCGGTGGCTCAGGAGCAGTGATAGGTAGGCTTCTTCCTTGTCCAGCGAGTCGCTCGTATCACAGAGCAGGAGGGAGTATCCGCGTTTGTGTGCCGAGGCCTCCGCGCCGGCGGCCACGTCCGGCCAGAACGATGCGAACGTGGTCTCTAGTAGCGGGACGAGCAAGCCGAGCGTGCGCGTCTGCCCGCGTTTGAGGGAGCCTTGGTGACCCTGATGGAGGAGATGCTGGCGCGCTTCGCCGACTTCTCGCGCGACATGAACCTGCCCGGCGATATCTTCCAGGGCGAACGCACATACATGCACGATCCGCTGGCCGTCTACGCCAGTGTCGCGTCGAACCTGCTTGCCGTGCGTGACGCGCACATCCAACTCGAGGTTCACGATCGTGTGTTGCGCACCATTGCCTACCCGGGTCACGCGCCCAACATGCGCCTGTGTATCGACGTCGATGCGCCCCGTTTCGTCGAGCACTGGTTGAGCCAGGTGGGACGGTTGTAGGGTATCGCCGTATGAGCAAGTGGCCGCGACAAGGCGTTGATGGACGAGCGATGGCGAGGCGCGCCTGCCCGCGTAGGCGTGGGCGTGGGAAGCACGGTCGGACCGTTGGATCTTGCGCTACGGCGTTATGAAAGGGGCGCGGCCACCTCGGCCCCAGTAGTGATGATGACTTTCTTCGGTACCAGTGAAAGGTGCCATGATGCCCCTCCCTCTTGACTACGTCGACCGTGTCTACGCCGGCGTCCTTGGCAAACTCATCGGTGTCTATATAGGCCGTCCATTCGAGGGCTGGACCTACGAGCGCATCATGTCTGAACTGGGCGAGGTCACGGGCTACGTTCATGGGCGCTTCGGTCAACCGTTGATCGTCACTGATGATGACATCTCCGGCACGTTCACCTTTCTGCGCGCGCTGCCCGATCACGCGTACCGCCGTGACCTCAGCCCGCGTGAGATCGGTGAAACCTGGCTCAACTACATCATTGAGCACCGTACCATCCTCTGGTGGGGAGGGATGGGTGACTCGACCGAGCATACCGCTTTTCTGCGGCTCAAATCGGGCGTGTCCGCGCCGGACAGCGGCTCGATCGCCCTGAACGGGACTGTCGTGGCCGAGCAAATCGGCGCCCAAATCTTCATCGATGGCTGGGGGATGGTCGCGCCCGGCGACCCCGACCTTGCCGCCGACCTGGCACGCCGCGCCGCCTCAGTTAGTCATGATGGCGAGGCCATCTATGGAGCGCAAGTGATCGCGGCCATGGAGGCCCAAGCGTTCACGGAGTCCGACCCCCAGCGGCTGCTTGAGACGGCGCTACGCCTGATCCCGGCGGAGGCGTTGATGGCCCGTGTGATTCACGATATCCGCGCATGGCACGCCGCCGAGCCCGATTGGCGGGTGACGCGTGCGCGTATCGCCACCCGCTACGGCTACGACCGCTATGGCGGTAATTGCCACATCATCCCGAACCACGCGCTGATTATCCTCGGCTTGCTCTACGGCGGAGGCGACCTGTTGGGGTCGTTGACCATCGTGAACACGGCAGGCTGGGATACCGATTGCAATGCGGGCAATATTGGCTGCTTGCTGGGCATCATGAATGGTCTCGCGGCGTTCGAGGGGAGTTTCGCTCTGCGCGATCCTATCGCCGATCGGCTCTACTTGTCGACGGCCGACGGTGGGCGCGGCATGACCGACGCGGTCACCGAGGCCTATCATGTGGTGACCAGCGGACGCGCCCTTGCCGGCCTGGACCCGGTGATACCCAAGGCTGGGGCGCGTTTTCATTTCGACCTGCCGGGGGCGATGCAGGGGTTTCAGGCTGAGGACAGCTCCGTGCGACTGGAGAACGTCGTGGGGCATAGTCATCGTGGGCAACGCAGCTTGGCCCTGCGCTATCAGCTCGACGCGGGCGCCGCAGGCCGCGTGGCGACCCCAACGTTTATCCCGCCGGACATGATCACCGAGACGCACTACCCGCTCATGGCCGCGCCCACGCTCTATCCAGGACAAACCGTACGGGCAGTGGTGAGCGCGGATCGAGCCAACACGGCGCCGGTGACCTGCCGCCTCTTCTATCATGCGTACGCGGCCGACGACGCATTGGAGGTCAGCTATGGACCGGAGGAGATCGTCCTGGCTCCAGGGGTCGAGGGCTCCGTGATATGGACCCTGGGCAGCACGGAGAGCAGCACGATCATGCGCATCGGAATCGAGATCACAACCGCGACAGAAACGGCTGGCATCGTCTATCTCGATACCCTCACCTGGGACGGAGCACCGGATGTCATCTTCACTCGTCCGCCATTTCCGGGCACGCTCTGGCGGCGCGTCTGGGTCAACGCGATGGATCATTTCGACGCGCGTTGGCCCGAACCGTTCCACCTCAGTCAGGATAACGGGCGCGGCTTGTTGATGACCGGCACGGCCGATTGGTCCGATTATGACGTCCAGTCGTCTATCACGCCGCATCTCGCCGCCACCTGGGGCATCGCCGCGCGCGTCCAAGGGCTGAGGAGCTACTATGCCCTGCTGCTGCGCCATGGTGGAACGCTCCAGTTGATCAAGATGCTGGATGGTGAGACCGTCCTGGCCGAGACCCCGGTCGCCTGGACCTACGACACAGTGTATGAACTGCGTCTACGGGTGCATGGCACGCATATCCAAGCCTGGCTAAACGGCGAACCATGCGTGGAGGCGCAAGACAGCACGCTCGCTCACGGGGGAATCGCGTTGATCTGCGAGGAGGGGCGACTCGTCACAGACGCCGTCGGTGTGCATCCACCAGACAAGGCATGAGGTCCACAGGTCATCTCCACGTAGGCTGACATCTATGGTCTGTTTTCTTATTTCTTATGGTCTGTTTTCTATGAAAGGGGTCCTGATGAGGATTGTGAACGTCGGGGTGATTGGATGCGGAGAGATCGCGCAGTGGATGCATCTCCCGTTTCTCACCGAATTGCCTGGTTTCCGCGTGACCGCGGTGTGCGACGTGTCGCCGCGCGTCACCGATTATGTGGGCGAGCGTTTTGGGGTCGCACAGCGGTTCACCGACTACCAGGCGCTGCTCGATCAGGCCGATGTCGACGCCGTCGTGATCGCCACGCCCATCCATAGCGACCCGGCCATCGCCGCCGCACGCGGCGGCAAGCATGTGCTGGTGGAGAAACCGATGGCGCTCAACCTGGACGAGGCGCACGCCATGGTCGAGGCGGCCGAGCGCGCTGGCGTGACGCTGATGGTGGGGTACATGAAGCGCTACGACCCCGGCTACCTCCACGGCCGCGACCTGATGCGCGCGATGAGCGACGTGCGGCTGATCCGCGTACACGACCTCAACGGCCCCAACGCGGCCTACGTCAAGGACATGACTACCACAGTCCGCGACCCGGACCTTGAGGCCCAAATCGGGGCGGCGCTGGCCGCGGATATCCGCCGCCGCTGCGAGGTCGCCCTCGGCGCCGGCCATCCCGGTGCGGTGTACCGGGCCTACAACCTGCTCGGCGGCCTCGCCTCGCACGACATCACCATCCTGCGCGGCGCCTTCGGCGGTCCGGTCAAGGTGACGCACACGGAAATCTGGCAGGGCGGCGCCTACATCCTGTCCACGCTGAACTACGGCGAGGAGTGCCGCTGCGTCTTCGAGATCGGGTCAACGCGCAAGAAGGAGTTCGACGAGGAGTTGGCGGCCTTCGGATTGCACGGTACGGTGCACATCCGTTTCCCCAGTCCGTACGTGAAATATGCGCCGACGCTGGTGCAGACGACCGGCATGGAGGGCGACGCGTTGGTCCAGCGCACCATCACGGCGTCCTACGAAGAGTCCTTCCGGCGCGAGTTGCAGCACTTCTACGAATGCGTCACGGCGGGACGCGCGCCGGAGACGCCGGGGCGCGAGGGGCTGGAGGATGTGCGCCTGCAGATTGACATGATCAAGATGGCGCTCCGGTAACTGGGCGGCCTGTGGTGGCCGGAGAGTCCATCCGCACAAGCTGCACCGCTACGCAAAGACGGCGCAATGAGCGCTCTGCAGCCCTTCTCGCACGCCTGCACGCCGGCTGACGCATGCCGACGCACTCACGGTGGCCTTCCCCACCGCTGACCTGACGTATCCCCACTTGTCAATGAAAGGATTGCGCCGCACCCTTTCGCCGCGCCTTTGAGATACTTCGGGGCGGGGTAACGCACGAGCCCGATGATTACGAGCCTTAGGCGCAAGTCTCTCAACACAGAGGCATGAGCGCAGCTAGATCGCGCGACGGGGACGTTAGCCAGTTGTAGGAGCCAGGTCTCCTCGCCTGACCCCTAGGGCTATTGCGCTCCTGTCCGTCCACGTCTACTCTAGTCTTGGGAGCTGTCAAGCGGCTGTGGGGGAAATAGAGATATGAGAGGAGTGCAGAGGCCGCTTCTTGTGGGGTTGAGCCTGCTCGTGATGGGAACGCTTGCAGTCCTGCCGCAAACGTCAGCCCATAGCGCTGGCAGTACGGGGGGCCACGGCTGGACTCCGGTGCCGCGGAGCACGTTTCAGTGGCAACTTAGGGCTTGTCAGAAAATAAAGTATTCATATCAGGCGATATGGGGGAGGATGATGTAGTTCCACTCGCCGTGGAACTCATCCCGCTGGAGGTGGATTGACGCCATCTCCTTTTTGGTCGGCTTGA
>JAABUY010007643.1_pt1 | contig 10215 bp, 9 predicted proteins | sample 5560271 | NCBI WGS metagenome assembly JAABUY01 (sample SAMN10711886, study PRJNA513374) | rock metagenome | isolation source: Antarctica rocks | place: Antarctica: Victoria Land, University Valley
CGACACGCTCGCGCTGCTGGAGAATGCGGCCACCGCCGGCCTCGCGCTGCTGGAGCAGGCCTGACCGGCGGCATGGGCCGGCCGGCTGCTGCGTGGCGGGCCTGTCGAATGCCGCACGAGCGCTCTTTCACTTGCCTGCTGGGTTGGCAGAGGGAGCGAAGTGTGCCTGCACATGAAGGTGCTGTCTGAAGTGAGCTGGAGCGTGCTCGTGCATACATGTGTGCGGCAGCAAATGCATGCGAGTAGAAGCCTGGCATATATGAACCTTATTTGAGACGACGACGCATCGGAGCCGCCTGTTTGGCGGGCATGCTCACCGCACCACAGCACCACTGGGGTCACAGCTGACAGGAAAGCTCTGCTGCACCTTACAAATTTTTTTCCAGTCGCTTGCTGGGTGCACTCTGGGTGCACACCAGGCAGTGCAGGTCCACTCTGCGCATGCAGCCAACAGGCGTCATGTGCATACCATTGCATGGTGTGGTAAAGCAGGCACACTGCACACACTGGAGGGGGCCCATGCAACCCTGAAACCGTTTCCCAACCAAGAGCAAAGCAAGAGCAAAGCAAGAGCAAGAGCACTCCCTGTCTCTACTGCTGTTGCTGCACCACAAACCGTGAGCAAGTGACAAGGCCAGAGGCGTACAACTTGGGCGAAGTTGGAGGCCGAGCGCATCAATCGTTTAGACATATAGCACCTGTCTACCTGTTGAACACGTTCATTACACAGCAGACCAACCTCTTTAAACGCTGGACGCCCGTGCTGACACATGACGGAAGCCAGTGGGTATGAGCCAATGCTGACGCGAGGGGGGGCCGGGCATGGCAGCAGGCAGCGGGCAGACAGCAGTGACGCTTTACCCGGTTGGCAACTACAACTTCGGCGTCAAGGCGCCCATCTTTGACAAGGATGCAACGTTCCAAGACGCGCTGGCTCGCATGCAGCAAAAGTGCGCTGCCGCCGACTGTCTGCTGCAGGAGCGCATGCTGCTTCACGCGTCAGTGTGGCGACAACTGTGTGTCCTTTGCGTCGCAGCTGGAATGCCGTGTAGCCGCGCTACTATAACTAGCTGTCACAGAATGCTCCTTGACAGGACTTTGACAAGAATAGAAGCACGGCACTGCTGTCAAGGCAGCAACATAGACGTGAGCACTGTGCGGGCAAGCCGCGCCACACGCGCCGTGGGGCGCAGGCTGCGGAGCTCCCTGACTCTCGTGTCAGTGCAGGTACGCGCGGGAGGGCGCGCGGCGCTCGGTGGAGGCCGTGCTGCTGGTGCACGAGCACCACCACCCGCACGTACTGCTGCTGCAGGTCGGCCACGCCTTCTTCAAGCTGCCCGGCGGCCGCCTGCGGCCCGGCGAGAACGGTGCGCGCCGCCGGCCCGCCGACTGCCGCCCCTGCGCTCCGGGCGCGCCCCGCTGCCTAATCACCTGGCGCGGCCACACCAGCAGTAGTCACTGAAAAGCCTTGGGGCGCCGCAGAGGTGGACGGCCTGAAGCGCAAGCTGATGAACAAGCTGGCGCCGGAGGCCGCCGCGCTGAAGACCGACTGGGAGGTGACCCGACCGCCCTGCTTGCCGCGCCCGGGGCCTGTCTCTGGGGTGGCCACCGTCCGCGCCGGCGCGCAACGCCAGCCGCACCGCTCACCCCTGCACCAGATACTGGAATCCATTCGAGTTCAAGACATATCCGATAGACGGGGGTGTGGTCGTCTGCATTGCTCCGCCCGCCAGCCGGGCGGCGCGCAGCGGGGCGCCGGCCCGGCGGCATGCGAGCGCGCGGGCGGCGCGCGCGCAGGTGGGCGAGTGCCTGGGCTCGTTCTGGCGGCCCAGCTTCGACCTGGCCATGTTCCCGTACCTGCCCGCGCACTGCACGCGGCCCAAGGAGGTCCGCAAGCTCTTCCTGGTGCCGCTGCCGGAAAAGTGCTACTTCGCGGTGCGCGCCCGGCGGCGGCGGTCCCGTCGCGCGCGGTCACAAGCGGTGGTCGCACGCACAGCCCTGCTAGTGGCTCTGCCTCGAGGGAGTGCTCCTTTGCTCCTCTGATGCGCGCCGCGCGCGGAAAAATGGTTTTTGCAAGTAGGCTCGCCGCCAGCCGTGTTGGCAGCCGGGTGCGACTGTCCGTGAGTGCCGCCCCAGTCTCTCTTTGAACGTGCGTGTTGGAGTTGGCAGGAGGCAGCAGGGCCCGGGCTTCTTTCCTTTGGAGCCAGTGCAAGTGCGCCTGAGCCCAGCAAGCGCGTCTTTGTGTAGGAGCTGGGTGGCTGGGTGCGTGCAAGGCTCTGGTGCTGCCGGGGCCGCCGTGCGCTGCGCGGGGGACGCTGCGCCCGCGCGCCGACGCCCGCGGGCCGCGCGCGCATGGGTGAGAGGTTAGCCTGTGCCCTAACCCTAAACCCGCAGGCGGCGCGGCCAGGTGCCCAAGAACCTGAAGCTGCTCGCGGTGCCGCTGTTCGAGCTGTACGGCAACGTGGCGCGGTACGGGCCGCTGATCGCCGCGCTGCCCAGCTTCCTCAGCCGCCTGCGCTTCACGCTGGCCGGTGCGCGCGGCGCTCGTATCAGCAAACCCTAGGGCAACCCTTGAGACCCTGCTGCTTCAGCAAGTGGCGCTGGAGGCGCAGCAGGTCAGCTGTCCCTTGATTTGTTGTCCTGCACATGTCCTGGCCGCACCAGGTCTTGATGCGCCAGCCACAGCATGAGCATGAGTGATGACCCAGTGATTATCACTATCAGGCTTGCTGAGGTCGTGAGCGGTCGGCGTCCGTGGTCCACCTGGGCTCGGTGGAGCGAGACTGTTTCGTCAGGCACGCAGCCGCAGGCTGCGCGGGAGTGCGCGAGGCCGCGCGCACGCGCAGGCGACCCGGTGCTGCAGCCACTGCCTGCGCGGCCGTCGGCCGGCGGCGGCGAGGCGCGGCGGCGGGAGGAGATGGAGGAGGTGTATGGTTGCGGGCGCCTGCGCGGCGCGGCCCGTAGCCGATGCTGCCGCCGGCGGTGACGGAAACGTGCGCTGTGCGGTGGGAGGGCATGGAGGGGAGAAAACAGTGCATGCTTTGTATGCCGCTTATGGTGCCGGATCCTGGTGGTTTCCTGGATCCTGGTTGATGAATTTCAAACATGCCCGTATTGGGACTCTCGAATCAGCCAGCACCCGTGCCGTGGTGCCATGTAAGTGAGGGTCATGCTCTCGCCCAACATCAGCATCTACAGAGGAGCCTGTGGCACAGCATTTAAATAGGAATATGAAGACAGACGTGGGCGTGCTCAGGCACCCATCACCATACCAAAGTCATGGCACAAACATGCCAAGCAGACATGCTATATGTCCAGCAGAAAGCAGGTACAAATACTGTACACATGCGTACCCTCAGTCAGCACGACACTACCCAGTGTGCCACCACACTGCACCAGGCTCCGTGCACCGGCTGTCACACAAAGTCCTCCAGCTCAGGCGGCTTGCGCGTCCACCCCTCAAACGGCGACGGCGGCGCCAGCAGCGCCGCCCATGCGGCTGCATGCCGTGTGCCGCGCTTCGCTGCGTGGTACGTCTCCGGCCAGTCCGTGCGCAGCGGCGCGCAGGCGCACGAGGCAGAGCGAGGACTAGCCTGAGAGCGCGTCGCGCCGGCCTCATCACCGGAATGAGATTCGCGGCTCTCGAGCACCGAGCCCGCGTGCGCGGAGCCCAACGCGGCGGCAGCGGCGCCCTCGCCGCCGCCGCGCGCAGCGCACAGCGCGCAGAGCGCGCGGAAGCGCGCAAAGAGCGCCGCCTTGCACAGGCCGGAGCGCGCGCCGGGCGCGCCGGCCAGCGCGCGCGCGCGCGACGCGCCGGCTCGGAACCCGCCCGCAGCAGTCGTGACCTCGGCCGTCCCCGCGGCCGGCGCTGCGTCCCCAGGCACAGCGCCCGTGGCCCCGATCGCAACGCACACAAGCCCAGCGCAACACCCGGCGGTAGGCGTTGCCGCCTCCATGGGCCCTCCCGTGGGATCTGTCGCGTCCCCGCCGCCGCAGCCTCGACAGCCGCCCCTTGCCTTTGCACAGCCCCCAGCTCCCTCTCCCTCCTGGGCGTCTGCCGCGCCCCCGCCGCAGCCTCCGCAGCCACCCCTCGCCGCTGCAGAGCCCGCACCCCAGCCGCTGCCGGCCCGCAAGCCGTCCCCGCTGCAGCACAAGCTCTCACAGCGTGCGCTGGCGGGCGCGCTCCAGCTCAGCGAGTAGGCGGCCGGCGTGGGCCGCGCGGGCGAGGGCGCCAGCCCGGCGTGCGCCGCGCCGCCGGGCAGCGGGTCTACCCACACGCGCAGCGGCGGCCCCTGGTTGCGCGCCAGCTCCGGCGGCATTCGGTCGCGCACCGCCCACGCTCGGCCTGCGCGGACGGGGGACAGGGTCCATGCTGGTCCTTTAGACGCAGTCAAAGCTTTTTTGGGTCGTCAGCAGCAGCGCGCCCTGCACTTGGGTCTTCGAGTCGTCCAAGAGTCACACGGGTCCCACAGCGCTTGAAACCAAGCTGCTGGGCACCACGTAGTGGCGCGCACTTTGCGCGCGTGGCGCTGGGCGGCTGCACCGGAGGGGGGGTCCGGCGCCCACAGAAAGCCAGCTCACCATAACAGAGTAGGACTGGGTCAAATAGAAGTACTGGGGGGATGAGTGCGCGTGCCCTCGAGCGCGCGGCGCACGGCGGCCGCAGAGGCGGGCGCGCCCACGACGACGCCGGCCAGGCGCAGCGGCGCGCACAGCAGCTCGCCCAGCAGCGCGCCCTGCAGCCCCAGCAGCGCCCAGCGCGCCGCCTTGTCGCTGCAGCTCACCGACAGCGTCGGGTCGCCTGCGCGCAGCATGCAGCGCGCGCTGCGAGGGCACGGCATCCTGGCCCGGGCTGCGTCGCTGTGCAGAGCAGGACGCCCTGCCATCCGGCGCATGCTTGACTTAAGCACTGTCAAGCCTCAGCAGGAGGCTGCGGTGCTGTCGTCATGGCAGAACAAAACCATTTGCTGATCAGCAACTTTACACACACGAGAGTCAGCGCTATGGGCTGCCGCAGATGCGTCCCATTCACTGCATGACATACTCAAAGCAGAGGCGTGCTGTCGGCTCCCAGCTTTTACCGCACAGCGACAGACACCGGCGGGGCCGCTGCGCCGCACCGCGGCCAGGCTTGCGGCGCACCGCGCCCGGCGCCTGCGGCGTCTCGCCGGCCTCCACATCCGCGGCGCGCGGCAACGCGGCGCCCGGCCGCAGCGGTTTGGCGCCCGTGCGGGGCAGGGTGGGCCGCGGGGGCGAGGCCGCGAGCGGGCCCGCGCAGGCGGCCGAGCCGAGGCCGCCGCCCGGCTCCGAGCCCGCTGCAAGCTCGGTGGCAGCACGGACGCGCGCGCCTCCTGCGGCGCCCGGCGCACGGCCGGGGCAGTGCTGGCGCCCGTGCGGGTGGCACCCAGGCGGCGCGGCCTCCGCATGAGGCGCCCCGCCCTGCCCGGCGCCGCTGCCCCGGCAGCGTACCTCTGCTGCCTCGGCGGCCGCTGCTGCGCATGGCTGCGCGTCCCGCAGCGGCCAGGACTGCCAGGGCGTGCCGATGCACGCCTCCGGGCCGCTGGGGCTGCTGACGGCCCCGCCGCCAGCCAAAGCGCTGCAGTCAATGCCCAGGCCTGCACTCTGGGGCGCGCTGCTGCATGCGTCCAGGCCGTCGTGGCCTGCGGCGGGCGCGGCCGCGGCAGGCGCGACGCACGCGTCGCCGCACGGCGGCGCGCTGGCGAACATGGCCAGCCGCCAGGCGCCGCGGCGCCGGAAGCGCCCGCAGGCCGCGCGCGCAAAGTAGGCGCTGCCCGCGCCCGGCGCTGCCGCCGCGTGCAGCTCGCCGTACAGCCAGCGCAACAGGGCGCGCCGCGCGACCACCTGCGCACCCGGCGCGCGGCGGCCTGTGAGCAGTGCGCGAAGGCGCCTTGTCGCCTGGCGAGCCGCCTGGGCTGTCCGGGCCGCCTGTTCAGGGCTCTACCCTCCAGCTGGTGTGTGACAGAGTGTCGTACCACCTGCAGGAAACACCCCTGCGAGCGCGCACAGTGGTGTGCTGTACGTCTGTGCGTCTGTGCAGGCAGTGCTGACAGCTTGCTTGCTGCACGAGTGGGACCGCTGAGGCCGCACCGCACCTCTGCATGCGAGTCGTTGAGCAGCGCACCGCCTGGGGCGCGCTGCCCCGCGCCCAGGCACTTTGTGCCCGTGCCGAGCGCGACAACGCGCAGTGACGGCCCGCCCTGCACCGCTGCTTCGCGCTCCTGCGCAGTGCCGGCTTCACGCAGAGGTACGCCAAGCGCGCTCTCCAGCTCGCGAACGCCCGGCATTGCCTGAGCACAATCGCGCGGCTCACAGGCAGCAGGCTGGAGCCTGCCCCCGCCGCTGTGCTCGTGGACGACCGCAAAGCCTGCCAGCAGGGTGTGCTCGCCGGGCCGCGGCTTGCCGTGCTGGCCCAGCGCTGCGTACTGCGCCAGCACGGCCGCGGCGAGCGCCGCCCCGGTCGCATCTGGCATGGGCATCCCAGGGCATGACGGAGGGGAGGCAAGGCCCCTCACCTGTCTGCTCACCCCGTTACATGCGCTCAGCTCGCATGGCTGCAAACAGGCTGGTCTCCTACTTGAGTTTCCTGAGGACCGTAGTACGATCGACGGAAGAGCACGGCCTAGTTACGGGATAAATGCACAGTGTTCACTGCAGTTTTGCATGAACTGCAGCTGTTCCCACTCTGTATGATGCAGAAGCGCCGTCACGTTCGTACATTGGAGCTCACACGTTGTGAAAGTCATACGCTGCCACTTTTACGCCAAGCTTCAATGCCTCGGCAGCAGCGGCCCTGAGCGTCGTGCATGGCATGCTCAAAGACGCGGCATACCAAGAGGCGCTGCTGGCGAAACGCGTCGAGTTTGTGCAGCGCCTGAAGGCTGACCTGGCCAACACCAACTCCGTCGCAGCGCAGACCGTCGCCGCCTACTCAGACTTGGTCGATGGTGCGGCCAGGGCAGTACCCATGTATAAAGAATCTCTGTCATGCGGCCAGAGGTATGGAGTCTGTAAATCAAGCGCGCTCGCTTGTGGCACCAGAGATCGTCACAGACGTAGCTGTGGAGGTACATCGCGCCGTGAAGATCGGCCTGGTACGCCGCCAGTCATCACCAGAGCTTGGCAACGCAGTATAGCGACGTGTTATGCATATGTTGAAATGCTGAGACCGTCCGTGAGCGTAGGACGACCTGCGCAACATTGACACAAACAGGGAGGCGCTGCCTGCGTCAGCGCCGCCGCCACGCTCCGCACGTAACACGGACATCTTTGGCCAGCTCATCTCGCAGCAGGCAGATGATGTCGCATGCGTACACTGTGGCCGGCACATTGCTGCCTCCAGGTACGGTGCCTGACGCCAGCAGGGTGTTTTGCAGGCTGTCCCTGGGACGCGCTGGGTGCGAAACGCTGACGCCCTGCTGCCTGACGCCCTGCAGGTTTGCGCCACACCTAGAAAAGTGCCTAGGCAAGGGGCGCAACGCGGCGCGCATGGCGAATCGTCGCCTGGCAGCCTAGACCGTGTACCCCAGGCGCTTCTATATCATATCGGTCCTGTCACTACTGTCTGTCCCGTAGGATCCTGCTTGTCTGTTTGTGCTTACAGAGGCGCTTGGCTACGTGGTGCACCATGTGCATCAGCATATCTGTACTGATTATGTAAAATGGCATGCTCTGTGCATGCTTTGCACATGCATGTAAATCTGGTAGTCCTGGCAACGTGCACTACACGCGCATTGTTACATTTGGCTCGCGCTGCCGCGCCCCGCGCGCCGCCGCGGCGGGCTCGGCGTGTCATGGCGGCGCCGGCCAGCACCCTCGCGTCCCTGCTCAGCCTGGTCCCTGCTGCGCCGCGCCGTGTAGCGGTCTGCTCGCCCGTGCACAGCATCCGGGCTGAGGCTGTCATGCCTCTGTCGGCGCGCGGCATGCCGCGGCGGAGAGGCGGCCCGGCGGTGCTCATGGGACGCCTCGTGCGCGCGCCCACTCCCCGCAACTGCGTCAGGGCTTGCATGCCTCTGCCAGTGTGCCGCGTGCCGCACCACAGACGCGTCCTGGCTGTGCTCGTGCGCGCCCTCATGCACATGCGCGCGCCCGACGTCCGGGCTGGGGCTGTCATGTTGGGCAGCGCGGCGGCCGTCGAGCCGCGGCTGAGGCTCCTCGCTGCGGCCGCGCTTGCGCGACTCGGGCCCCTCCGGGGCCGCGTTGTCCAGCGGGCCAGGTGAGGGCGACGCCGGCGACGCAGCCTCGCGCTCCCGCTTGTCGCGCTTGGCGCGCTTCTTGGCCTTGCGCGCCGCCTTGGACGCCGCGCGCTCCTCCTGAACGCCCTCGCAGTCTGCTTGCTCCCCTTGAATGGCGCACTCCAAGGCGTTTCATGCAGCAGGGCAAAGTTGGTGGGCCAGCTTGTTCCTCCCCAGCACGCGCCTGGTGAAATATAAAAACCTTTCTTCTTGGGTGCACGAGATTGCTCACGCAAAAGGACATCCCAGCTGGGCCGTGCAGACTGTGTTTGCGCACATGTGTATTGAGTTGATTGTGCAACTCAATACGCAGCTTAGGGCGGCTCGCGCACCTTGCGCGCCTCCTTGGCAGCCCTCTTCTGCGCTTTCTTCACCAGCTTGAGCGCGCCTGCCGGCAGCGATGGCGGCCCGGGCAGCGCGCCCTGCGCCGCGGCCGCGCCGGCCGCGCCCGGGCCCGGCCCCGCATCGCCGGCGGGCCTGGGCCCAGAGCCGGGCGGCCCCGGCAGCCCCGGCGGCGGCGGCAGCGGCCTGTCCAGCCCCACGCCCGCCAGCACCTCGCGTTCGGGCGCGTCCAGGCTGCCCTTTGCGCCCCTAGCGCACGGGTGGGGACGCGTCATGGTGTGCTGGTATGGGTTTGTGCCTGTGCGCGTCAAGGCGCCCCTGGCGTGCGCCCGGGCCACAGGTCACAGCGCTGCCTGGCGGCGTCAGCGCCTGCCGCTCCTACCTGCCTGGTCACCTGCAGCACTTGACGAGCCGCCGTGGGCTGATACGGCGCCAGGGCCAGCCCCGCGCTTGCCAGCGCCTCGCGGTCCGGCGCGTCGAGGCCGCCCTTTGGCAACCCTGGCGCGCACCAAGGGGTTTTGCACGCGCTCTCAGTCAAGACACTGCCTGGACACTGTAAGCAGCCGCTGCCTCGGCAGGCTGGCCTGCGGACGGCAGGGTGTGAGGGCAAGTCGCCCAGGCAGGCGCGCACGCAGCAAAGCCGAGGCCCTGGATGCGGTCCGCCTCGGCGGCCGGGTCCGGCTCCTCGCCCTCCTCGCCGCGGCTCAGCAGCTGCGCCACGTCCTTCTTGTCCAGCTTCGCGTGCGTCATCGGCCGCAGCGTCCGCGGCTTGATGCCGAGCGCCTGCGCAGCCGCAGCGGCTGTGCGTCAGAGCAAGCACCGCGAGGGCGGCCATGCCTGGCACTGCAGCACTGGCAGCGGCGGCGCGCCTCCGCCATGAGGTCCTCCTCGCGCTGCTTGATGGCCAACATCTCCGCAGCCGCGGCGCCGCCGTCGTCCTGCTTCTCACGCGTGTACCAGAACACGTCCTTGCCTGCGGAGCAACAAGCACGGCCATGCTCGTCGCTTGTGACTGGAAGCGCGCTCGAACTGCAAGCGTGCTAAGCAGCGGCGCGCACCTTTCTGCCAGCGGCCGGTCGTGGCCTTGACCGAGTGGCCCAGGTAGTACTCCCTGTCAGGATCTGCCTGTGCGTTACACAGACGTAAGCCTCAGGCGTGCGTGTCCAGGCGTGCGCGGCTGTGCAGGCTCGCCGACAGGAAGTGTGTTTGCGTGCCGCGCGGACCTTTACATTGTCCCAGTTGAACTGGTCTGCGCCGCCCCGGGTGCCGCCCCGCGGGGGCCCGTTGTACAAGCTCATGGCTCTCACACGCTCGCAGGTTGCAGCCAAAAGTGTCACGCCAAACACGCACTCCACTCGCAAACAGAACGTACACTGAGAGCACGCTGCACCAACGAAACACTGCACTGTGCAGACTGCCTTCAAAGAGACACTTTGACTCTCTCCAGTACACTGCTCTGCCTGACCAACCTTCACAGTGACACCCTAAGACAACCTCACAACTGCACCCATCAATGCTCCAGCCCTTGATCATCCCCTGCAGCCTTCCTCCAGGCGCAGCCGCTTGGCGTCACCTCCCGCATGCACCAACAGCGGGCCTTCCTGGCCGAGCGGTCGCTTGG
>JAABUY010007646.1_pt1 | contig 10213 bp, 26 predicted proteins | sample 5560271 | NCBI WGS metagenome assembly JAABUY01 (sample SAMN10711886, study PRJNA513374) | rock metagenome | isolation source: Antarctica rocks | place: Antarctica: Victoria Land, University Valley
TAACGGTACTAACGAAGAACAGTACTTACGTTGAGAGAGAATCTTTACGTTGGGCAACGCGAGCGCCCGCGTACCAAGATTTCTCCAAAGTTGGTCAGGTCGGCGGCGCTGACGCGCCAGCCGCAGCAGGTATCCACAGGCCCGTTCCGTGAGCGGCGAGGCGTACGACACGAGCATCCACGTGACCTGCCCTCGCTGCGGTGCGGGGCCGGACCGGTACTGCCGCAACCCGATCACAGACAAGCCAGCACGAGTGCCCTGCCTGGACCGGCTCAAAACCGCAGAATCGACTATTGCGTGACTATCCGTTCAGCGCGTAGAGTCTCTACCAGCGGGTGCAACCGCTACCCCCGGAGCACCACAACCCCCGAGAGGACACACCGTGACCACTTCCCCCCGCCTCGTGTACACCCCGAGCCCCGGCACCACCCCCGCGTTCCCCACTGGAAGCGAAGTCACCTTTCGCGAGTCGTCTTTCGCCGAGATGGATGGCATCCACGTTCACCGCCCCCGTCCCATCGTCGCGTGCGACACACCTCGCGGTGTCTATCTCATCCGCGTCGCCGACCTCTCGGTGGTGTCGGCATGAGCACCCTCACCGTGTTGGACTGGGACCGCTTGTTGGCCACCCCGGACACCCGCTGGTACCTGGACCGTGACTCGTGGGATCAGATCGGCCACTGCACCTGGACGGCTGGCGACTGCTCTGATCCGGCGGCCGCTTACGCCGAGTACCAGGTGTGCGATCCGCCCGGCGACACCTACCCCATGGAGTTGACCCGCGCAGGGTTGGTGTGCTCCCACCACCTGCCCGACCTCATCACCCACGCCACCGGGAAACCGTTGGTGGCGGGCACGGTGGTGGAGGTTGGGGTGGACCCCGCTTTGCTGCGGTTGACGGGTGTGGACCCGGCGTTCGTTGATGCCAAGTTCAACAAGCACGCGCTTGGAGTGTCGGCATGAGCGACAGACCGTTCACCGCGGCCCATGAGGGGTGGGATGCCACCACCCGGCAGGCAGCAATGCGACGACACCCATCCGGGTTCTCACTGGATGGGGTCAACCCGGCGTGGACGGACTGTGATCAGCTCGACGCCTGGACAGCCCGCCTGGACGGCGAGCCCACTGACCACCCGATCCCCGATGCGTGGGCGGTGGTGATGATCCTGTTCTTGGGCATCGTGGTTCCGTGGGTGATTGTGATCGCCGCTGTTCGGTGGGCGGTGCGATGACCCTGCAGGAAGTCCTCACGGACTGGCTTTGGGATGAGAACGAAACGACGCCCGCGAGTGTGCAGGCGCAGGGGATTCTGGAAGCTCTTGCGGTCGAGGGGTTCGCGGTTATTCATGTGCATGAGTTGGGGACTGCGATCGGAAACGTGCACGTTCTGCGCAGAAAGGCCGAGCTGCGATGACCCCGCGGCTGCTCGATCTTTATTCGGGATGCGGCGGGGCTGGGATGGGTTACGCCCGTGCTGGGTTCGAGGTTGTCGGCGTGGACCTGGCCCCGATGCCCCGCTACCCGTTCGAGTTTCACCAGGGCGACGCGCTCGAATACGTCGCTGAGCACGGGCACGAGTTCGACGCCATCCACGCATCTCCGCCGTGCCAAGCGTCATCGGCGCTCACGAAGGGCACCAACCGCGGCCGCAGATACCCCCAGTTGATCCCCGCCACCCGCGCCGCGCTGGCCGCCACAGGGTTGCCGTACGTCATCGAGAATGTGCAAGGCGCTGACATTCGCCGCGACGCCATGCTGTGCGGCGAGATGTTCGTCCTCGGTGTGATCCGTCACCGGCTGTTCGAGGTCGCGGGCTTCACCGTCGAAGCTCCGGCGCATGTTCCTCATCGCGGCCGGGTGGCGGGGATGCGCCACGGGCAGTGGTTCACCGGCCCGTACTTCGCGGTCTACGGCGACGGCGGCGGGAAGGGGTCGGTGGCGCAGTGGCGTGAGGCGATGGGCATCGACTGGACGTGGGACCGCAAGGAAATCGCCGAAGCGATCCCACCCGCTTTCACCGAACATCTGGGTGCCCAGTTGCTAGCTGCGCTCAACGCTGGGGCGGTGGCGGCATGACCGCCGACGAGCTGGCCCTGCGCCTGGCCACCCTGGTGCCGAATCCGACGCAGATCACGGAAACCCTGTGGGGGCCGAAGCTGGCCGCGGATTCGTGCACGGAGGCGGACACCGCCACAGCCTGGGCACGTTGGTGCTCACAGCACACCGGAGGCGACGCAGCATGAGCGATCACAAGGTGCTTTGGCACCACGACATGGACACGATCGTCGGCGAGATCACCTGCACCGCCGACCCGGACAACGGGGCACTGTGCCGACTCGATTGCGAGCATCCGGCTTGTTTCGAGGGAGCGGTAGGGCCGATTGAGCGGGTGGACGGGCAATGGGTTCATCCCTACGGAGACGATGAGCTGCACCCGCTGAAAAGCACTGGCTACTGCAACTTTCGTGAGTGGATGGATTGCTCGTCTTCCATCGTCGAGTCCTATGGCGGCCCGGAAACCGAAGTGAGGTCGGGGCCGATCGACGTGACGTGGAACGGCGACGACTTTGAGTGGACCTACGTCGGCGACGAGCAGGAAGGCTGAGATGAGCACCGAGGTAACCCCAGACCTGCTGCGTACGGTAGCGGCCGCGTGGGAAGGCGGTACCGCGAGCGACGATTACGCACGGCATGAACTGCGCGCCCGAGCTGACCACCTAGAACGCCAGCAACTGCCCCTGCCCACCGTGCCGGGTTGGTATCCGGGCATTGTGGTGGAGCGGGGCGGGGCGTCCTGCACCGGGGCACTGCTGACCGATAACGACATGTGGGTTACGTCGCAGGGAATCGGTGAATGCCATACGCACTTCCTCAACGACGGGCACGTCACCATCCGCTGGGCTGAGCAGGACGGCAAGACACCGGGACAGACGTTGTGGGAGGAGACATGTCGGCGCAAAGTGCCGTGGAGAGATACTCCTGCTAGTACGCGAGACCGGTATGGCTACCTTGCCGCTGCTGTTCTCGCCGCTCACGGCACCCCCACCCTGACCCCGGTGGGTGAGCACCCCAAGCCGGGCACACGGGGTCTGCTGCCGGTGGTGGCTACCGCTAACGGTGGCTGGGAAACCCCGGATGGCTGGGTTGTCACCAACGGGTACCTGAAAGATCGGCGCACCGTCCTCGCCGACCCCTCGCCCGGATGGTGCGCATGAGTGACGACCTGTCCATACCCGAGAAGGTTCTGTTCACGGCCCTGTGGGCACTCGCTGCGGTCGTGATGGTTCCGGTGGTGGCGGCATTCGTCCTCGCGTGGGTGTGGATCTGCATCGGGTTATGGAGTGCGCTATGAGCGACGGCCTAACCCCCGCTGAGCAGGCTCGTGCCGCACAGTGGGCAGCGAACTGGCTGGGCGACCATGGATACGACTCTCACCGCTTATCCGGGGGTGACGCAGTGGCCGCTTTGCGTTGGGCTGTGGACGAATTGGACCCACCTGAGACGGTGGAGTCCCTACGGGCCGAGCGGGACGAAGCGTTGGCCGAGATGGAAGAGGTCGGAGCTGCTTGGCGGCAAGAGCAGATCATGCACCAAAAAGCGTGGGCCACGATCCGCAACTTGCAAGCCGAGTTGGCCGCCGCGCTCCGCGACAACGAGCGGTTCGAGGGGGAGCAGGAGGAGCTTGTCCAAGCGCTCAACAAACTCAGTGCCGCCAACGTCACGATCGCCCGTCTCCGTGCCACTCACGCCGAGCAGGTCGAGGACGTGAAGGCGAGGTGGCTCAAAGATGCTCGCGAAAGGTCCACGGATCTGTTCTTAGCGAAGAATCCGCTGCCGAGTTCTGAGGCCGCAAGGGGACGGTGCCAGCGTGAGGACTGACACCGCTCGGGCTGTGCACACCATCCTCCGCACCCCCGAGGTTGGTGGTCCGGAGTCGTGGGAGTTGCAGGTTCATTGCCGCGGCCCCCTGGCCTGGATGTGGGATGACAGCCTGGACGGGGAGTTTGAGTCCCCGCAGGCACGTCGGACCCGGCACCGCAAAGCCGCGGAGGTTTGTGCCACCTGTCCCGCAAGGTCGGCTTGTGCAGCCGCCGCCACCCAAACCGCACGGGCTGAAGGAATCTGGGCGGGCACCCTGATCGGCGGTTCCCGGCCCCTGATGGTGTCGGGGAGGCCCTGCCTACGCTGCGAACGCCCACTATTGCCGGGGAAGTCCCACAAGCCGTTACCGGCGGGTTGGGTGCGGCACAGCGCCCACGGGTACTGCCACCCATGCCTCAAAAACTACTACCGGCAGGGAGCACCAGCATGAGGAGTCCGCGATGGTCCGACCTGTTCGGTATCGACCCCAATTTCACGACAGACACCGAGATCACCGTGCGGCGGGTGTGTACGAGCACTGGATCTCGCATCGACCCGCCGTTGGAAGATGCGTGGGGTGATCTACAGAAGCTGCGGTGGAAGGCGGCCGTGGCTCAGGTGGATTGCGGCGTGGCCGTCACTGTCAACAATGCGAATTACACCGTGAACGGAAAGCCCTACCCGGCGTTTGTCGTGGGTGTTGAGGGGGCGTCGTCGGGGCCGCACTCAGTGGGCACGGCCTGGGCGGTCATCAACGGGATCATTTACGGCGCGGGAGCCGTCAGGCGTGAGTCGGTGCTGCGATGAGCCCCTACGAGCAACGCCTACGGACAGCTCTCGATCAACGCCTACGGACAGCCCTCGGGGAGGCCTACACCTGCGAGGTCGTCGATATCGTCATGATGTCGCGGCTGAACTTGGGCGGGCAGCCTCGAACCTGGCAGGAGTACGTCGCGGACGGTGAAGGTGACCTCGTGCTCGACTGGGCTGAGTCCCCGCCGGGGATGGTGGCGACGTGAGCGACGACGAGATCGTTCGGCCCAACGGGAAGGTCTACCGCTCCCGCAAAGGGTTGCGGTGGGTTGAGTGGGCGGAAGAGGACTATCCGCCGCACGGGTTTATCGTCTTCGGCACCCACGACGAGGACGCCGCCCGGAAGTTGGTTGCGAATGCGCCCCTTGATTGCGACTGCAAGATGGCGGACGCTGCGGCTCGGGCCGGTTGGATCCGGGACGGGTACCGGTGGGGCGAGCGGGAGTGGATCGAGGACGCGTTACACGGCGCGGCGGCGGTCATACTCACCTTCGAGTGCCTGGGATGAGCACCTACACGATCCGCCTTGGCCACACCACACCGCCGATGTCCAGCAATCAGCAGCGCCGCGCCCACTGGACCGTAGTCCGCAAGGCCAAGGTGGAGGTAGAGACCGACGTGTACTGGCGTGCTAAGGCCGCTCAGATCGTCGTGCAGCCCCCGGTGGAGGTGTTCCTCACCTGGTACGCCAAAGACGCCCATATCAGAGACAGTGACGCCGCCTCTCCGATGCTGAAAGCCTGTTTGGACGCGCTGGTTCTGGCCGATGTGCTGCCCGGTGATGATCATCGGTACGTCAGCCGTTCCGGGTGTTCGGTGGTTGTGGACCGCGCCGACCCCCGCATAGAGATCACCATTACCGAGACGGAGGCAGCATGACCGTACGGTGCGACCTATCCGACCTGCTGGTGACCGAGTGCGCTTGCCGCATTCACGGCAAGCCGGAACCCCGAGCTGCCGCCGATGACATCGTGGCGCGGTTCCCTGCCCGGTTCGACTCCAACTGCGACAACTGCGGGCGTCGGATGCGCGAGGGCGACCCGATCGCCAAGACGTACGACGGGGACTACATCTGCGAGGGGTGCCAGGAATGACCGACACGTTTTGGAACGGTGAACCTGCTGCAGCGGTCCGTGGCACAGGACTCGTCCAACCATCGTCCTTCCCAGCGTTCTGGGGCAAGGGTTTGACGGGGAAGCGTGTGCCCGTGGTCAAAGTCGAGTACGGGCGGCACACGTTCTACCTGTACGACGATGACGGCGAGGGGTGGGCCAAGGTCACGACCGGCCACGGATCACCACGGCTTGGGCATAGGAACCTCACCGTCGCAGGCTTTCGCGAGGCCGCGTGAGGTGGGAGCGGGTTCCACCACCGGGGCCGTGCACCTCCCCGGACGGGCACAGCCCGGTGGAGTGCATGACCTTCGGCAGCTACGTTCCCGCGCAGGTGCGCTGTACCCGCTGCGGACGGTCGTTTCAGGGCGTCGTATTCAAGGAGGACAAGTGAGCACCGCACAGCGTGTCATTGACGACATCGACGCCCTGGTCGATGAGCAGCTCGCGGGCGGTGAGGTGGAGACGGGGTATTCCCGCTGCCGCTGCGGTGGCATGTGGCACGGCTTGCGCATGGGCGGCTGCCCTGGCTCCGATAGCGAAGGCCCGCTGGTGGCGACTGGACTCACATTCGGGAGTTGTCAAGATTTGCGGCAGGACATGGAGCCAATCGTCTCAGCGTTCCGCGGCATCGCTGAAGAGGTAAGTCGGGTGTGGGAGTCAATCAGGCGCACCCTTTTGGGCATCCCTGACCCGCAGCCGCAGTCTCGTTGCACCCTGGCCGCTCGCCGCCGGATGCACTCCGACCAGTTGCGTGTGCAGCACCGGGCTGTCAGGCGGGAACGTCGAGCACGGCGACGGGAGGTGGAATACGACAACCCCCTGGAGGTACACGACGGCCATGTGATCCTCACGTTGACCCCTGATTTGTCCGGCTTTCGTCGGGAATTGCGGAGGACGTATGACCAACCCTGAGCGCACCACCAGGCAGATCCGGACGACGCACCCTTACGGGTTTCGCTCGGGAGAATGGGCGGTGTTGGTGAAGCCCGTGCACCACCTCCGCACGGATCAAGGCTGCTATCTGGTGCGGTTCGAGGACGGTGCAAGTGACTGGTGGGTAATAGACGACGCATCGGCAGGCTACGAGTTCCGGGAGGCGCAGTGATTCATCCTGAGCGCACCACCACCGACACCCGCGAACGCCTGTCCGGGGTACGGGAACAACTCGATGATGCTGTGCAAGACCTCATCGGGGTTCGGCATGGGACGATCACCGTGGACACCCCCAGCGGGGGCACCACGATTCGGGCTGTGTACCGGGACAGTGTGTACACGGAGATGGTCGCAGCACTGCCGGGTGGGCAAGGCACCCAGTTGGGTTCGACGGCCCGGTCGATGCCGCCGTTGTGGGTGGACGGACTTATCTGGTTGAACGACGTGCACGCCACCATCGACGTGTGGGTGCACACCTACCAACTCCGGGCCGACCTCACCGTCACCGAACAACTCGACGCCCTCACCGCCCTCACCTGGCGGCCCCAAGACGTACCCCTGGTTCAGGACCACGCCGACACCATCCGCCGTTGGGTGCGCACCGCCACCACCCTCATCGACGGCGAAGAGCAACGCAAAATGGAGCTCTGCGCCCCATGTCCTCAGTGTGAAACCCGGTTCACTTACCGCAAAGACTCCGGCGGCGATGTGGTTCGGTTGGCTGCATTGTCGATGACCGTCAAGGGCTGCGTGTGCCTCGTATGCCACGCGGAGTGGGGTCCACAACTCTACGAACACTTGGCCGCGGTACTTGGCTGCGAGCCTGTGACCAAATGATGAGAGAGAATGAGGGCATGATGAGCGACCGGAACCGGCCAGGCACATCGGGTATCGGGCTCGCCCCGATCCTGTTCGTGGTGTTCCTAGTACTCAAGCTGACTCACACCATTGACTGGTCCTGGTGGTGGGTCACAGCGCCGCTATGGGGGGCACCCGTGGTCTACCTGCTCGCCGTGATCGGTGTCCTTCTTGGCGTGGCGTGCATCCCCGCGCTTAGGTCGGTCATCCTGCGCACGTATGAGCGGGTAGCAGGGAAGCGGAGCGCATGACCATCGTGGAGTTTTTGGGAGCCAGAATTAGCGAGGACGAGGCGGCGGCGCAGGCAGCCGTGGGCAACGACGGTCCTCCCACCTGGCTGCAGGACAACGCCGATGGGGTCTACGGGGTACGCCCGGACGTGGACTGGGACGAGCTGTGCCAGTCACACACCTACGGTGTGCCCAACGAGTGTGAGTTCAACCCAACGGCGTGCGGTGTGTCGGTGGTCGATGACTCGGTGCTTGAGCACGCCCGCGCTGAGCACATCGCCCGCCACGACCCTGCCCGCGTCCTGGCTGAGTGCGCAGCCAAGCGGCAGACCGTTGCGTACTTCGCGGAGGAAATTGAGTACACCGGGCTGGACCGCCAAAGGATGACCGATGACCAGTTTCGTCGGGTGCTCGATGCGGAGCGCACGTTGGGTTGGCTGGCTCAGCCTTACGCCGACCATCCTGATTTCGACCCGGCGTGGCGACCATGATAGATCGAGGCATGGCTCTTGCGCAGGCGCTTGGGTGGCTGTCGTACACCTGCCGGTGCGGGGAGTTAGTGCCGCATGATCTGCCATCGAAGTACTGCCCAGGATCGGACGTAGAAGGCCCGCTCTGGTCGGACTACTTGTCGACGCACCACGAGCACGTCCACTGGGCTGCACCCTAGTGCCCGGCGTGGCGGTGAATCACATCAGTGTGTTTTCTGATGTATGGTGGGCCTACGGCACCTTTGTCCCTCCAGCCGTTCCCATTCGTCCCCGCCACTGTCCGGGGACCGCCCCCGCTGTTGCGGCACGTCTCCACTCCACTTGCGGACGGTCAACCCAACTGTGGGGGCACCAAACGTTCGGGCCACCGTCCTTGTACCGCTTCGAGTGCCGCACGCACTGCCTCCGCGTCCCACAGCGAGGCCCCTGCCCTTCCTGGCTCGCGGGCCGCGGGCGATACTCCGGCGCGGCGCATTTTTGACCGCACCGACCCCGGCGCGATCTTCGCGCGTTCAGCTACCTCATCTGTGGTGAGTAGCTCGCTCATGATTGCGTGGAGTCGTGGCGGGCGACGATGGCCCAGTACGCATCCTGGTCGATTGCCTCGATGGTGACCAGACCGTAGGTGGCGATGATGTCGCGGACGATGCCGTCAACGTCGATGGTCTCTACGTCGTCGGTGCCATCGGTGGAGAGGTAGACCTGGTTACGGATGTCGCGGTCGGTGATCATGTCGGCTCCCTGGTGGTGGTCCTTGCTGATAAACCCATCATGCCCCACGGTGGAGCACGATGCAAGAGGCAAACCCAGGTGAGACCAAACCGTTACAAAGACCAAGGTCGCCGACCATGCCCGATGCTGTCGAAGCCCTCGCCGCGGCGTTGTTGTTGCGCCGGGACGACACCTACGCCGCCCAACTCCTGGTCGAGTTGGAGGCGCAGGGTTGGACCCTGGTGCATTTGCCCACGGTGGAGCAAGCCGCGGACGCCATCGCGCACCGCCGGTTTGATCCGGAGCAACGTCACCGGGAGGACCGTGACGCCGCCGCCGTCCTCAACCTCGTCAGGGGTATAGACCCGTACTGGCACATTGTTCACGGCTACGACAAGGACCGCGCATGATCGCATGGTTGATCGTTGCAGGTGTGTGGCTGTGCGCGTGACTCACTTTGCTTGCTGTGGTCCACGGGGGCCAGCGGTGAGGCACGACCTGCTCATCGGCGTGAGCATGGGCGCTATCGGTTCTGTCCTGGCCATCGCCGCCGGTATCTGCGCCCTGATCGTGGCCGCTGAACACCACGACCCGATCCTGCACCTGGGAGACTGATGTGGCCCATGACCAACACCCGCTGCACCTGGAGGACTGATGCGGTACTTCTACGACACCGAGTTTGACGAAGACGGGCAGACCATCGATCTGATCTCGTTTGCGATGGTTGCCGAAGATGGCCGGGAGTTTTACCGGGTGAGTAATGGGTTCGCCCCCTCCAGGTGCAACGCCTTCGTCAAGGCGAACGTCTTGCCGCATTTGCCAGCGAGGGATCTCTGGATCGACCGTCGCCAACTACGTAGCGAACTGCTCGACTTCATCGGCGCCGATGAGCACCCCGAACTGTGGGCGTACTACGCGGCCTACGACCATGTGGCACTCGCGCAGTTGTGGGGGCCGATGATCGACCTACCGAAGCCACTGCCTATGTGGACGAACGACCTCATGCAGGAGTGCCAGCGGCGAGGCAACCCGCAGCTACCGGAGCAGCCCCACGGCGAGCATGACGCTCTGGCGGATGCGCGATGGCTGAAACACCGCTACGAGTGGCTGACGGCGGAGGACTGATGGCCACCACGCCTGACACGCACACGCTGTACGCCCAGCCCTGCGGCGACGCCCGGCACGGCCTCTGGTGCGACCG
>JAABUY010007650.1_pt1 | contig 10211 bp, 10 predicted proteins | sample 5560271 | NCBI WGS metagenome assembly JAABUY01 (sample SAMN10711886, study PRJNA513374) | rock metagenome | isolation source: Antarctica rocks | place: Antarctica: Victoria Land, University Valley
GTGAAGCCCGAGGTGGCGCAGTGTGTGAGTTATTTGAGTGGGGTTTATGTTACTGGGGATGTGAGGGTGTGATGGGGTTGGGTTTGGGTTTGGGTTTTTGTTTTGTTTGTTTTTTGGGGTGGGGGGGGGGGGGGGGGGGTTTCTTTGCTCTTGTTTGTTTGGTAGCGTAAGATGTGTGTGTGAATGGTTATTTTGTACATGGGGAGTTTTGCAAATGCGTGTTCGTTTTCTGAAGGTGCGCCAATTGTTTCCGGTGGTAGGTAGGATAGAATAGGGTTGAGGCGGGTAAATTCTTCGTTTTCTCAAAATAAGTCGTTGGGTAATTTGCTTAGATATATTAGGTTCGATTCCTAACAGCGCTGGTACAATGGCTGTTGTGATTATCTTTCTCTTCTAAAAAGTGAGTTAAAGAAACGTTTACTGTTTTTTTTTCTTTTCTTGGGGAACCATCAAAAACTTCACGATTCGTGAAACAGAGGGAGAAAAAAGATTGCGGCAGCGGTGTGGTGCTACATACAGTACATATATGGTCAAATGCCATTTGACCAAACCCCCCGGGGAAAACGTGCATTGGAGATTGTAATAGCACCTGTAGGTTTTTCAGAGCGTAATTAGTACTTCTTTACTAAGGAAAAAAATTAAAAAAATTAAAGCAGAAAGCGAGCTGCGAAGGCCCTCGTCCTAAAACTCATCCCCCACATATTCTAAGTCGAGTTTTTTTACAAAAGAAGTTGAGTGATGGTTGAAGAAAGAAAACTTTATCAGACGCTCCGCTCCGTCTCTCATTCTGGTCGGCAAAATCAACCCGCCGCGCAGCTCTTCCGAATCTATCCCCAGATTCTTCCCTGGGTTCCTCCAAGTTCACCCACGGCAAATTTGCAAAGAGGCTTTTTTGGGCTTGTGAATCCATCTGGCGCGTTGGCCGCACGACGAGGTTTCCCGGATTGCTTTTCTCGGTCTTGCGGACTTTTGCTGCGTTTTTGAACTCGATGAGTCTTCGATGGTTTCGGAAATCTTATGGTTTTAAGGGGGTAATAATGTGCCTTGGAGAAGGGGTGGCCCGCTGGTAGGTGTGAGAGTGAGAGAGAGAAGGAGAGGGGGAGAGAGAGGGGGCGTGATATTGGTGGGGGTGGAGGAATGGGTCTAATGTGGCGAGGGGGCTTGGGCTTGGGCTGAATCGATGGGCTGGGATGGGCCTGGCTGAATGGGGGAGTTGGGGGGGGCGGGAGTCGTGTGTTTGTCCTGCACATCCGTCCTTTCTGTCTTACTGCATACATATATCAACCCATCCGTTCCCCATATCCCTAAACCCAACCCCCCCCCATCACGAAATTCCATGACCCTCACGCCTCGGACAGGACAGGACAGGACGGGATGAATGTCCGAGAACGATTAAAACAAGTAAAGTAAAAAAATCTGGATTTGCCGAAGTGCTGGCACGAGGATTGATCGCATCACCTAGAATAGTTCTAATGGTTTCACATTGTACGAGTAGATAATCTCACGTAGCTAGTTGTAGCCATGGCAGAATTTTTTTTGAAAAAAAAAAGGCTGTGAGTTGTAGAGTAAGAGACTAAACGAGCAAGCTAAAGCAGTCGATTGTCGGGTAAGCCGAAGGAAGTAGCAAAACTATCCGAATTGCCCAGTCAAGCCCTTGAACACTCGCTCCAAGAAACTCCATCAGCACCCGTCTGCTCATCCGCAAGTATATCACAAATCCCTCGTCCTTTCCTCGCTCCCCCGAATCCACCCTTCCAGCGCCCCACCATCCCTAACCCCAAACCGCACTTTGAACCTCTTCGGCTCTGTCGTCAAGCTCGTCTTGATGGCATTACACTCCAACGCATCCAAGACCGGGCGATCCCCTTCCTCCTTGCCCTCCGTAATATGGAAAGCGGAAATCAAACGGATGAAGGCGGTGTAAAGCTCGCGGTTGGCGAGGTGCGAGCCGATGCACATGCGCGAGCCGGCGCCGTAGGCGTAGTGAGGGGTGCCGCCATCAGGGGTGGAGAGGTAGCGGGAGGGGAGGAAGGCGTGGGGGTTGGGGAAGTGGGTGGGGTCGTAGTCGGCGGCGTGGGCGTTCTAAGGGGGGGAGGGGGGTTAGCTTATAGTGTGTGAGGGATTGGGGAGGAAGAGGGCGGACCATATAGAAGGTTGTGCCGGCCGGGATGGTTGCGCCCTCCCATCGGATATCTTTGATGCTTTTTCTTGGCAGGCAGATGGGGATGACGGTCCAGAAGCGGAGGACTTCTTTGACAAAGGCGGTGATGTAGGGGACTTTTTCTTCCGCGAGGCATTTTTCCCAGGCGTCGCCGTCGGGGTAGACTTTTATGATTTCATCGTAGGCTTGTTGCTGGATCTCTTGCCCGTGGGGAGAAGAGAGGTAGGCGATGCCCATAATGAGGTTTCCCGGGACGGTGTCGAGGCCGGCGGAGACCATTGTTAAGCAGATCGACTTGATCTCGGCTGCGCTTTGTGTTAGCGAATATCGGGTTTTACTAAGGTATAGCTCACCGTCATTGAGCTTTGCTTCCGGATCCTTGAGAATATTACCAGTGATACAGGGCTTGTCTTCCCCCTTGGCCATCTTTTCCTCGAGCATATCCAAGAGCAAAGTCAGATACTTGTCTCTTCTCAATCGATACTCTTGCGCTTCGGTGTTCCGGCTAGGCCACAACCGCAAGAAGGGGATGTAATCCTGCCAATTGTTGCTTGTGCTCCTAAAATTCGAAACAATTCTCTCCACATGAACAATCTCTTTGAGCAATTCATTATCGATATTTCCTTGGATCCTAATGCCATAATTGAGAGTCAAGCTTGTATTCAAGGCGAACCGCTGAAAGTAAGCAATGGGATCGATATCAACTTCTCCATTCTTGCTGTCGGCTAGTAGTTCTTTGATGCTGGCGTTGCTCTCGAGATCAATGATCGGCATGTAACTTTGCACGGCGGGTCTGTTCAACGCAGTGGCGGCGGCCTTGCGGCGTCTCTTGCAAGACTCATCCCACGGTGATGTACCAATCGTATAACCTTGAGAAGATGATACGACGGTATGAAAGGTATGGAGAGTAGGACGAGAGATTAGGGCAGACTGGTTAGTGATCCAGATGTGTTTTACGCTCTCAAACGTATTGGCAAAGACGATTCTCTATAAGCTGTGAGACACAGTGGAGCACCCTCAGAGGCTCACCATACCTTGTTCCCCAATCGTACTTGGAACACAGGACCATACTGCTTTACCCATTCACCCGCTTTTCTGGCATGCTCGCTGCCAAGCTGGATGAGATTACCGAACAAAGGCACGCCAGGGATTTCCGGGAGATTTTTGATCTTTGGGACGTCTGTTCGGTTGAGGTAACGAACAGCGAAGAAGACGAACGAAATGAGGCCAATGCCGATATTTAGATATCCCATGGTGAAGGTGTGAAGCTGAACCATCTGTCGCTCTAGGTGAGGAACGCCAAAGATACAGCAGCTTATTTGAAGGTACTGGAGCAGCGAAGTGACTCAATGTCAATATCAGTAGACGAACATTTACCACAACGGCCTTTAGTGATAGCTGCCCCGCATCCGCGGCAAACCGCTACCCCACATCTGACCGAGCTGCAATACACGGGATCCGGGGTAGTGTTGTTAACATGTCGCTGGAAAGAAGGCTGATCTTGTCAGGTTCAGGAAGGGGTTCAGGAAGCATGGAATCCTTGCTGGTTTCGACTGCATGTAGGAGTTTCGTATGTCTATTCAGCGCTTCGCAGACCACTCCACCCGAGCATATCCTGAAAGTAGTCATCTCGCCTCATAGTGCTGATTTCTCATTGAAATTTGTGCGCTGGTTCGATCCATCCTACACAGTCACCAAATCCAACCAACTCTCCATCTGCGCCCCCGGTCCAGCCTCTTATCGTCACAGTGTCATAGTCTTCCAAGAATGTCCTCTCCTCGTTGCCATTGAGTTTGATCTTTGACTTCCCATTTGAACATTGCTCAAGAAGACTGCCATGCGTTCCTGGCTCTGTACCGCTGATTGTCCCTGATCCAAGCAGGTCACCAACTTGCATCGGGCAACCTGTGATTGAATGATGGGCTAGCATCTGTGGGAAGGAGAATAGTAGATTTCGGGCATTAGTATGTGTGATGGTAGTAGTCATGCCCGATATGCCTGCTCCGACGTTAGTTAGGCGGAACGTAGATTACGGCACATAGACGTACTCGTGAGATCAACCTCTAGATTGATGTCATACACATTCTCCTTTCTCTTCTCCCGCAGATACGGCAGCAGCTCCGTCCCGTTTTCCAGCCCTCTGGTCCGGAACGGTTCCAGCGCATCTACCAACACTACCCACGGGCTGATTGTAGTTGCAAAATTCTTCGAGTTGAAGGGCCCGAGGGGCACGTACTCCCATGCCTGTATGTCTCTCGCAGACCAGTCATTCAGCAGCACTACCCCAAACAAGCTGTCTTCTGCCTTTTCGATCCGTATCGGCTCGCCCATCTGGTTCGCCTGACAAACGAAAGCTCCGAGCTCCAGCTCCATGTCTAACCGCCGGCATGGTGCGAATATAGGAACTTTGGCTTCTGTCGTAGGGTTCTCGAGTATTTGACCCCAGGGTCTGCGAATTGGCGTTTCCGATACCACTATTGACGAGGCTCTTCCGTGGTAGCCGACAGGAAGGTGTGTATAATTTGGCTGCAATGCGTTTTCGGCGCCTCGAAAGAGAACTCCAACGTTGTAGGCGTGATTCCGTCCGGCATAAAAATCCGTGTAGTCGCCAATGTATAGTGGGAGGTGGTTCCTCACTTCCCTGAGATGGAAGAGAGCAGCATTTTGCAACGCCTCATTCGTCTTTAGAACCTGCGGATGTGGAGTATCCTCAGAAAAGATATCCTGGAGATACCTCCGTACTTTTCCATGGATGGAGCGGCCGAGTGCAGCAAAGCTATTCAGGGTGGGTTGGGAGAACACGGAGAGGTTTGGGTGTATCAACGGCAGTCCGGAGAAGCCATCATGCGCGGAAAAGACAGCCAAGTTAAGAGCATGGTCTCCAATTGCAATAGCAGGTGCTGGAACTTTTGACAGCGGTGAGGTTATGATACCAAACGGAATATTGGCGAGGGAGAAGTGTGATTTCGGCGACATGGGAAGCCAAGATTTTAACACCATCTTTTTCGACTTCCACCTTGTCTGAGGTTTGTAGAATCAATTATAGCGTTTGTTGAGACGAACTAACTGGGTACCGCTGGAGAGAATTGAAACAGTATGCGCATCCGCTCTTTGCGAGCTTTGGCATAACCGCCTACATGCGACTTCAGTACTCGCTTCTTGTCATTCACTACAATCTACGGCCAAACGCGAAAATTCAGCGGCTCGTAGAGGTGGATACGTTACCGGTGGAAGGTGCTGTTCATGCTCAATGGGTATCTATTGCGGAGTAGGTATGGTTAGAAAGTAATTATGTACATTAATATCGTGACAGCTTCCTGGAGCCCATCAGATAGTAACCGTCGTCCCGCTGATCTTAATCACCCCCGTCCACATCTGCCGAGTGCTTGAGTCACCCGGGTTCAGGTCGGCGTGGAACAGAATTTTGGTGCCATCCTTGCCCACGGTTGTGCCTCCTGGGCTGTTCAACCGTCCCCCGTCACCACCAGTGACGAGCAATGGGCCCGAGGCCTTGGTGTACGGGCCGGCAATATCCGTGGCCGTGGCGTAGCTGGTGTCGTAGTACGGTCCGTTGTAGCAGTTGCTGCTGAAGAAAAGGAAATAGACTCCGTCCGACTTCACCAAGCTGGGGGCTTCGATAAGGGGACCATCGTACGGACTACGATCGAGGATTTGAGTGGGATTGCCTATCAGGGTGATACCGTCTTTGGGAGACACTTGCTGTAGCATGATGGGTGTGGCGTGAGAGCCGTCGCCATTTCCACAAGCACCTCCACCGCCCAGTGAGTTTCCGTCAACCTTGTAAACAACATACACGTTTCCGTCGTCGTTGACGTATCCCGCAGCATCGATAGCGCCACCTTGGTCTAGAGGACAAGCGAGAGGGGTGTTTGAGGGAGTATAGGGACCTGCTGGATTTGAAGCCGTAGCAGCACCAACACAGTGCTTGTTCGGATCTTGTGAAGAGGCTCCAGCAAAGTACATGACATAAGATCCGTCAGCCTGGTCATGGTTAGTGCATGCCGGGCAATACGCAAAGCCAACACGAGAACTTACTAGCTCAATAACATCTGGCGCCCAGATAGCTCCAGTGCTCCAGGATGGAACAGTCGGAAGCGCATCTTGGCCTGTCAAAGTCCAGGCGTTGAAGTCCGGAGAAGTCGCCAGAGGAACGTTCTGCTGGCCATTGTTCGTTGCAAAAGCATAATATGTGCCTTGAGCGTAGATGAAACCTGGGTCAGGAAAGTTGGCGGTTATAACAGGCCCATTGGAGTATGAACGCTTTGCAAGATCCACGAGAGGGGCTTGTGAAGAGAGACGGATGAGTGAGACCGCGAGGAGGAGGGATTGGTAAAGCATGACGGGGAGCAGCGGGCTGGTCTTTGCAGTGTAGTAAGTTTGAAGTGAAGTGGTTTTCACCGTGAAGATTACAGCTGCTGATAAAGAGTGAGAGGGGCTCCTTTCCTTTTATGGGCCAGCACGTGGCCATAATGCCGGTTTGACAGATATTCTCATCTTGCATTCAGGCTGCACATCAGCACGGCCTGGTGACGCCGGCTCATCTTAAAATGAGCATCGGAGGATTGCCTGTAAGTAGGGCTCTAGGATGATGATTGCTCATGGTGGATTGGCGATGGAGGGCTGAGCGTGGGGTCCCATTCAATCCGGCACCGCTTCTTGACGCAACACCCATGCTGACCCGTGGCTCTGGCATGCTTGGAGAGAAACATCCGAGAGGGGTTCAGGTAGCACAGATGGACGGACCAATCATCAATTGGAAGTGCAAAGGATTCGAGCCGACTCGAACTGGGTCTTGGGTCAAACAGCCTACGAGTAGCAGCGTACTTTTCACTCGGACGACGCCGTTCATATGGACAAGTAGGCGCCTATCATCTCATCATGGTAGAGGCAACGAACAGCACCAAACTTTCGAAATGATGTGTTTGCGGGGAAAACTAGAATCGCAGCAGGGGCTCTCGGAGAACGCTTACCGAAGTAAGGCATTTATCGGCATGACACGTAGGAGATCGCTGTACTGCGTAGATGGGCGAAAGAACGAAGTAAGACCCACGATTTTACCTCGATCCTCGACAAAGCTTCAAGTAAAGACCAGCCTTACCCTACGCAGTACATACAAGAATCTCAATCTCCGAGAAGAGAAGCGGTAGGTGTGACTCCGTACGACAAAGAGGATGATGAAACAAGGCGAACCATGTGCTAGACACGGGATCTCGTCGATCAGCGAATATGTTAAGATGAAAATTCATCTACCAACCCCGCTATAAATACCGGCAATATAATCAGTCTCACTCACTAGTCGTTGGAGAATTATATTATATTAGGTTCGATTCCTAACAGCGCTGGTACAATGGTGTTGTGGTTTTCTTTCTTCTTTGTCACTCACACCGTGTAGTACGGAATACACCGATATGAGATCTGTCGTGGCTTTGGGGGCTGGGCTATCTGTTCCGTCACCAAACGTCAGTCCCGCTGCAGCCAGGCGAAGCCATCGCAGCCTTCGGAATATTCATGTGGGGGGCCCGAAATAGATCCTACAAGGTTCCTCACAGCCATCACATACATAATACCGAGTACATGATACATACGTGGCAGGTGAAAAATACTTGGTAAATAGAAGGGTTCACCTAGCACTCGGCTAAACCTAGCAGTCGGACAGCCCTATAGGGCTGAAAATTTACATTTCATTTTTATTGCTTCAAATGAACTACGTAGCTAATATGACCTCTTTGGGGCCCTTCTGATACGCATGCCTCGCCCTGATTGGCCAGTTGTAGATATCACGTTATTCCTTTGCTCCTGCTCCTGCTTCTGCTTCTGCTTCAGCTTCAGCTGCCTGATCCGTAGCTTAACTATCAGCTGCTTCTTCTTCTTTTGTCTAGAGCTTGCTGTCATTGATGCTGCGACGGCTCGTTTTTTGATGGTGAAAGGAGGCTTCGAAGTGAAGAGCTCAGAGCCTAGACGTAGTAGATCATTGATCTCTCTATTTCACATCTTTGTTTGTTGAGCTGAGGTGACGACAGCTCGTTTTTGAATAAAAGGTTTTGAAGTAAAGAGTTCAGAATCTAGACGTAGTAGGAAATTAATCTTCTTTTGTCATATCTTTGTTCGTTGATTTCTGAAAAAGATTGAATCAGCCAGCTAAAATATCGGGATTCTGAGTCATAGCACGCTCTTTGTCAAGCGAAGGAACATATGCTGTTTTGATTTGCGGATGACGTTTTAGGAACTTCTGGGGCCAATTGATTCCCACTGGCTTATCGTCGCTCTTTTTTATTAGTAGTTCTTTAGCTATTGAACGTACTTGCTTCACACGAGGAGGCCAGCCCCAAGCCTGAAGACGTAGAATCCAGTCACATATAGCTTCTTCTTCTTCGAGGCTAAGTCTTTGAAATTGCTGATTGCGTGCAGCAGCAGTCTTTCGACCATTGATCCGATCCCAAAGAGTACTAGTTGGTATTCCATATTGACGAGCGATTTTTGCTTGGGAAGGATTTTCGTTGGCTGCTGAAGCCTCGTTCCAATGGGCGTGAGCAAGCGTTATGCGCTCTTCCTGTGAAAGTTCTATATCTTCAGAAGGTATGAAGGACATAGGGGGGGTGGGGGGGTGGCTGCCATCGTTTTGCTGATATGTTGAAGAATTATACCAATAGAATATGAAATGTGGATTTTCAGCCCTATAAGGCTGTCCGACTGCTAGGTTTAGCCGAGTGCTAGGTGAACCCTTCTAAGTGGGCAAGGTTGTAAGAAACGATTACCGCGGGGTGATCGACTGTTCCCGTCCTTTGCCCAAGGACGACGCCTCCGTAAGACGTGCCTTCCTAAGGTACCTTACCACGCTTACCTATTGTATCAAACCCTCCATTGCGACATACAACAGGTGTTACGCCTCTGCGTTGCAACTGCAGCACATTACGGAATAGCTAGATTCTCTACAGATCTGCCTGCATGGGACAGCTGCACCTGCTCTGCAGACATGTCAGTCTCTCATGGCACATCTGGTAGATTCCCAAGCCAAACACACCTTCAGCAGTTCTATCTGTCCAAGGACAAGCATTACAATCAAAGGGATCCCAACTTCAAGCCACTGCACCTCCATAGAGCCAAGGTGAACTGGTTTGTTTTTGGAAGAATCTGCGGGATATGTAGATGCATCTGCTTGGAGGAACGATGCTCATTCTAGTGGACTTTGGCGAGGAACCGAGCTGCTGCCTGGCGAGAAAGATATGCATACTGAGGGTTAAGGGAATCTGCGAGTCGGATTTCTAGCAGCTGTCATGGATGTCGTCCTGGAAGGAATTGTGGGATAAATTGAGATAAGCCACCAGAACAGCTGGAAGACTACCTCAACCACCTTCCAGAACTCGCTTAAGCCGGCGGCAATCCCGGGAGTTGTAGGTGTGAAAGGAATGAAAAAGTATATCTGGCCCCCCGCCCTGCTGGTCTGTCCGGCTAATTGGATCATTGTCTGCATAATATGAAGCATATAAGCAAGAACCATGATGCCCGTTCACAACAACATGTACAGCCAAGAACCATGAACTTCCATCCACCTGTCGGTCTCGAAGCCATATATCCATCATGCCGTATCATGCTATGCGGTTTGCTTTGGTCCCCCGCATTTGGGATCCTTCTAAGGCGGAGACTTTTGCGTGAATAAAGCCAAGGGGTAAATCTGTGGTGGTTGAACAAGCCAGAGGAGGACCGAAGAAGCATTCGAGTTGAACGATGCAGAGGAATCCCCGTGATCTCGTTAGCTATCTTGCGCGACTGGTCCATTTAAACTTCCAATTTTACAGCAAGAATGGTGTGGACAAACTGAAGATTACCTAGCCTTGTAGTATATATAGGTTGGTGGTCGTACTACATAGCAATGGAGTGAAGTTCCATACCCAGTCATCGATATCCGTACGTCCACGGTGAATTCATATTTATCACACAACTCCTGTCATCGATCACAGCGTCCGAGTCTTTTTTCTTCTTTCGCGAACACCGTCTACGATGGGCGAGAAGCTATCTGAAGAGTCAACCA
>JAABUY010007651.1_pt1 | contig 10210 bp, 8 predicted proteins | sample 5560271 | NCBI WGS metagenome assembly JAABUY01 (sample SAMN10711886, study PRJNA513374) | rock metagenome | isolation source: Antarctica rocks | place: Antarctica: Victoria Land, University Valley
CGACCGGCGCCCGTCGGGCAACTCACGGTCCTGCCGAGGGCGGCAGACCCGCGAGGACACGGTCCACCACCTCCAGCGTCAATCCCTCCCCCGTCACGAGGTGACCCGGGAGCCCCGCCGCGGCCGCGGCCTCCATGTCGCTTGGCCGGTCACCGATCAAGACGCTTCGGGCGCGGTCGACCGCCCATGCGTCGAGGAGGTCGAGGATCATGCCGGGCGCGGGCTTGCGCCAGGGCGACGCCCGGGCGTAGCGGGCCACCGTCCCATCGACGTGATAGGGGCAGTAGCGAAAGTCGTCGATGTGGGCGCCCTGCTGCCGCAGGTCCGCCTGCATGTGCCGGTGCAGCGCGTCCACATCCGCTTCCGAATAGTGCCCCCGCGCGACGCCGGACTGGTTGGTGACGACGAAAACGTAGTATCCGGCATCGTTGAAACGCTTGATGCCCGCGACCGCCTCGGCGCACCACCGGAAACGGTCGCGGGAGCCCACATAACCGAGGTCCTGGTTGAGCACCCCGTCCCGGTCGAGGAAGACGGCCGGCCGGCACTGCGGTTGCGGGACGGCCGCGTCGGCCGGCTGCCGAATCCTCGCAAAGCCCTCAGCCGGCATGTCAGGGGTCCTACGGCAACGATGCCCATGCCTACCACGAAGATCGCCGAGCGGCACCACCGCGGTCTCGTCCTCGCGGTCGGGCCGAGCGCCGGTGCTCACGCGCCTCGAGCCACGGGCGACCTCACCTTGGAAGAGTCTCTCCAAACGTCAGCGGCGGATCACCTGCGTCTCGTGTCACCTGTATCCGGTCGCAGCTTCGAGGACACGATCAGCATGCCTTCCTTCGATGGGCCTGACCTTCGAGCATGCCGTCGAACTGGTCGCCGATACTCGGAGGGGCTCATTCTCGGATCGCCGCGCGCTGGGCGTTCCCGCCGCGAGGTCATCGCGATCCCTCGGCTCTCCGCCACCGCCGCAGCCCGCCGTCCTCCACCTCCAGCAACTCCCCACGCCGCACCATCATGTTGATGTGCGCCAGCGTCTCGCTGAACGCGAACCAGAACTGGTGGGCGTCGAGATCCATGGTGAACAGCAGCGGCACGATCTCGGCCGCAGTCGGCGGTGCCGCGGGGTCGCAGAAGCCGGCGAGGTCGGCGCAGCGGGCGGCATGGTGCGCGACGAGTTCGGCGCAGCGGCGATGCAGCCCGAAGAAGGGCAGCCGGTGACCGGGCAGCACCAGCGTGATGTCGGCGATGCGCGACGGGATGTCGGCCAGCGACGCCACATAGCGGCCGAGCGGATCGTCCTCGGGCTTGTCCTCGGCCACCGACACGTTCGGCGAGATCTGCGGCACCACGTGGTCGGCCGCGAACAGCAGATCGTGGGCGGGCGCGTGGAGCAGCATCTGGGCCGGCGAATGACCCGCGTAGCAGAGCGCCTCCGCCTCCATGGCGCCGAGCCTCAGCCGGTCGCCGGCGCGAAGCGGGCGATAGCGGCGCGGCAGCGCCGGCACGACCGTGCGGTAGCGCTCGAGCCTCTCGCCCATCCGGCCGAGCTGCTCGATCGACAGCCCGTGGGCGCGGTAGAAGGCCTGCTCGGCCCCGAGATCCTCGCGCGTGGCGAGGCGGTGCACCCGTGCGGTCAGGTATTCGGTCTCGCCCATGACGAGTTCCGTGCCGGTGCGCTCGCAAAGATAGGCCGCGGCCCCGACGTGGTCGGGGTGATAATGGGTGACGATCAGCCGCTCGACAGGCCTGCCGGCCAGCAATCCCGCCAGCACGCCGTTCCACAGGGTCCGGGCCTGAGGCGTGTCGGCGCCGGCGTCGACGATCGTCCAGCCCCGCTCACCTTCGATAAGATAGACGTTGACGTGGTTCAGCCTGAACGGCAGCGGCAGACGCAGCCAGTGGAGGCCGGGCGCCAGTTCGAGCGTGCCGCCAGGGGCCGGCGGCTCGAGATAGGGATAGGAAAGCTCGATCAATGCGAGATCTCTGGGGCTCGTCCGTCTGACTGGCGGCCCGAGCCCGATCGCGCCCAGGCCGCCATTGAGGATTGAGCCGCCGACGGAGGCGGGATAGCGTTCAGGGCCTTCACGGGGACCATGCCATGCGACGAGCTTCCAAGACCAACAGACCGGTGTCCTTCGCGATAGGCCTTCTCCTCGTGAGCGTGTGCGTCGCCCGCGCCGACGCGATCGACGGCGATTGGTGCCAGGACGGAAGCGCTCGCCATTTCACCATCAAGGGTCCCGACATCGTTACCCCGGGTGGCGCCAGCCTCAAAGGCAATTACAGCCGTCACGCCTTCACCTATACGGCGCCATCCAGCGAGACAGCGGGCGGGATGGAGATCGGGATGCGGTTGATGAACGAGTTCACGTTGCACCTGCAGGAAGGAGCCGACCCGTCGGCGCCGGTCCAGGTCTGGAAGCGTTGTCAGCCGGTCAGTTGATCCAAGGCCCCGAGGCAGGCCATCGCACCGATGCAGCAGGCGGCCCTTCGGCCACCCCCGCGGCGCGAGCCGGACCGCCTCACGGGGCGAGGTCTGTTCGTCATGCCCCGGCTTCGGCCGGAAGCCCTGCCGTCAGCCGCTTCTTGGCCTCGGCGTTGCTCAGCTCCTTCGCCACGACCTTCGACGCAAGATCGTCCCCGAGCTTCAGGAACTGATTACGCCGCGAGCCGTCCCCTCCGGCCTCTTCGAGGGCGTCGCGGCTTTGGATGCAACCCCAGGCATCGATGAACCGCTTGTTCTTCTCCAGGCAGCCCCGCGTGACGCTCGCGAGCGCGTCTTCGTGCGGCGGCGGCGGGAGGGTCGCACAACCCGACAAGAATGCGATGGCCGTCACCATCGTGGCCGCTACCCTGGCAGAACGCATTCGAAACTCCCCACGTGGAGGAGATCACCATGGGTTGCGGCAGGAGTCCAGAGCCGGGTCGCCGTCTGAAACCGGGGACGAGGACCGGGTATTCGTCGTCGCGTCGGGCATCGATCATTCTCGACAAATCGCCGTCCTGGCCAGGTCAGGCCGCGGTGACTGCGGCCCTCGCCGCGGCCGAGAGGGTGTCGTCGCCAGCGAGCCACCAGAGAAAGGCATGCGTGTCGAGCAGGAGCCGCACGTCAGGTGCCCGATGCTTCGGGCTCTTCCGTCAGGAGGGGATCGAAAAACTCAGGTCCTATGCTGATCGTCCCTCTCAGCGCCCCGAACCGGCGCTTCGCCGCCACGGGCCGAAAGAGCACGAGCTTGGCAATCGGCTCCTTCCCGCGCGCGAGAATGCTCTCCTCCCCGGCTTCGACGCGTGCGAGGAGCTGCGACAGGGTGGTCCTCGCAATGTGGATCGTGGCGAGGGCCATGACGCTCACCCTTAGCCTCCGCGGACATGACCGTTCGGGTCGCTCGTCCGTTCACGAGGCGCAAGTCGGACACCGGAGCGGTTCCGCAGGTGCCTTAGCGAGGCGATCTCGCTAGCCGAGTGTCTTTGTCCGTTCCGCGTTACGTCCCGGCAGCGCCGGCATAGGGGGACCTGAGCGCCGCGGGGTTGCGCTCCGCTGGTTTCGGGCGCACCACCGGGCCATACGAAGCCCGAACCCCCTGCCGCCTCTCGCCATGAACATTCACGTGTCCGCTGCCGATGCGGCTCCCGTCGACCTCAACGACTATGCGCGCCGCATCCTGACGTCCCGCGTCTACGATGTCGCGACCGTGAGCCCCCTCGATCCCCTGCCCGGCCTGTCGCGCCGGCTCGGCAACGCGATCCTGCTGAAGCGCGAGGATCTCCAGGCCGTGTTCTCGTTCAAGATCAGAGGGGCCTACAACAAGATGGCGGGCCTGCCCCGTGACGTGCTGGAGCGAGGCGTCGTCTGCGCCTCGGCCGGCAACCACGCCCAGGGCGTCGCCTTCGCGGCCCAGAAGCTCGGCGTCGACGCCACCATCGTGATGCCGCGCACGACGCCGGGCATCAAGGTCGCGGGTGTCAGGGCGCGGGGCGGCCATGCCGTGATCCACGGCGACACGTTCGACGAGGCCTACCGCCACGCGATCGACCTGTGCGCCGCGCGCGGCCTCACCTTCGTGCATCCTTACGACGACCCCGACGTGATCGCCGGCCAGGGCACGGTCGGCACCGAGATCCTGCAGCAGCATCCGGGCGCGCTCGACGCCATCTTCGTGCCGGTGGGCGGCGGTGGCCTGGCGGCAGGGGTGGCGGCTTTCGTCAAGTTCCTGCGGCCCGACGTCAAGGTGATCGGGGTCGAGCCCGACGATGCCGCCAGCATGAAGGCGGCGCTCGCGGCCGACGAGCGCGTGGTGCTGGACCGTGTCGGGCTGTTCGCCGACGGGGTCGCGGTGCGCCAGGCCGGAGCCGAGACCTTCCGCATCTGCCGCATCTGCCTCGACGAGGTGGTGACCGTCACGACCGACGAGATCTGCGCGGCCGTGAAGGACATCTTCGACGAGACGCGCGCCGTCGCTGAGCCGGCGGGCGGGGTGGCGCTCGCGGGACTGAAGCGCTACGCGGCCGAGCGCGGCCTCCGCGACCGCGCCCTCGTGGCGATCAACAGCGGTGCCAACCTCAACTTCGACCGCCTGCGCCATATCGCCGAGCGGGCCGAGATCGGCGAGCGGCGCGAGGCGCTCCTGGCCGTCACGATTCCGGAGGAGCCCGGCAGCTACCGGCGATTCATGCAGGTGCTGGGGCGCCGCTCGATCACGGAGTTCAACTACCGCTACGCCGGCGCGGGCGCCGCGGCCCACATCTTCGTCGGGGTCGAACTGCGCGACGGCGACCGGGAGAAGCGCGAGATCGCCGCGCTATTGACCGGGAGCGGCTACGGTGTCGAGGACCTCAGCGACAACGAGATCGCCAAGACCCACGTGCGCTACATGGTGGGTGGACGCGCCGCGGGGCTCGACGACGAGGTGCTGTACCGGTTCCAGTTCCCCGAATATCCGGGGGCGCTGCTCAAGTTCCTGGACGGTCTCGGCCAGGGCTGGAGCATCTCCCTGTTCCACTACCGCAACCACGGGGCCGACTACGGCCGCGTCCTGGCGGGAATCGTGGTGCCACGGGCCGAGCGCGCCCGTTTCGCCTCGGCGGTCGAGGCGCTGGGCTACCCGTGCTGGGACGAGACCGACAACCCGGCGTTCCGGCTGTTCCTCGACGGCAGCGCGATGAGGTGACGGAGCATTTGTCCTTCTCGACGCAGGCGTGGAAGGTGCCTGAGTCCCTCACCGCTCCCGCAGCGCGGTCGTCGCCACCTGGAGGATCGGCGAGAACAGGTAGCTCAGGATGCGGCGGGTGCCGGTCCTGATCTCCACCGTCACGGCCATGCCGGGCACAAGCGGCACCTCGGCGCCTTCCGAGCGGATCGAGGCCTTGTCGAGGCTCAGCGTCACCGGGAACACGAGGTTCTGGGTGCGCTGGGCGCCGCCGAACATGGTCTCCTTGGCGGCCTGTGCGGGGTTCTGCTCGCGCTGCTCGGCTTCCGGCTGCGCGATCGCGTCGCGGGCCACGCGGGTCACGTGTCCGTCGACGGTGCCGTAGTCCGTGAACGGAAACGACTCGATCTTGACGATGGCCTGCTGATCCTTGCGAACGAAGCCGACATCGCCGTTGGGCAGGTAGCATTCGATCTCGAGGGCGGAGTCGAGCGGCACGATCTGCATGACCTGCTCGCCCACCGTCACGACCTGGCCCACCGACGTGATGGTGAGGCCCGACACCGTGCCGTCGATCGGGCTTTTCAGCTCCATATGGCCGGTCTTGATCCTGGCTTTGGCGAGTTTCTCGGTGTTCTCGTCGGTGAGGCGCTCGGCGTCGGCGAGCTTTTGGGAATTCTCGGCCGTGAAGCTCGCGTAGCTCTTCTCGATGTCGCGCGCGATGCGCCCGAGGCTCGCCTCGATCTCGCCCAATTGGCCCCGCTCGGAGGCCAGCGTCGCGGCCTGGGTCTGCATGAGTTCGAGCGCGTCGATCACCTTGGCGCGCGATTCGGACCTCGATGCCAGCAACGTCTGGCGCATGTCGACGCGCTCCTTCAACGTGGTGATCAGGGTCTGCTGCGCCTCGATGGTGCCGTTGAGGCGGTTGCGCTCGGCGGTCTTCTCCCTGATCTGGCCCTCGAGGCTGCCGACCGCGCTCGCGAGTTGGCCGATGTCGCCCGCCAGCACACGCTGCTCGCGCGCGCCGATCGAAGGCGGCGTACCCGGCCCGAAAGCGATCTGCGGAACGGTGCCGAGCGCGCGCCTCGAGGCCAGCATCAGCGCCGTCGTGCGGCGCACGACTTCGGCCTTCTCGGATTGCAGGTCGGCCTGGAGCGTCCCTTCGTCGGCCTGGGCCTCTCCCGGGTCCAGCATCACCAGCACATCGCCGGCCGCGACACGGCGGCCGTTCTCGACCGTGATCGACGACACCTTGCCGGTCTCGATCGGCTGGATCGTCTTGGTGCGGCCCACCGGTTGGATCTTGCCCTGGGCCACCGCGATGATGTCGACCCGCCCGAAATAGGACCAGGCCAGTGCGATCACCACGAAGGCGCAGATGGTCAGGATCATGACGGAGCGGATCGGGGAGAGCGGCGTTTCGAGGATCTCCAGCGCCGCGGGCAGGAACTCGTGGTCGCCGCGGTGAAGCTGGATCCGGCGCGGGGCGCGGACTTTCGATGGCTGTGTGGTGACGGGAAGCGTGTTCATGCGCGAACCTGTTCGTTCTGCAACGCCCACAGCTTGCGATAGAGGCCGTTCTGGCGGCCGATCAGTTCGTCGTGAGGACCGGCCTCGATGATGCGTCCGTCCTCCATGCCGATGATGCGGTCGCAGGGCCTCACCGCCGCGAGGCGGTGCGCGATGATGATCACGGTGCGGTTGCGCACGATCTGGCGCATGTTGTTCTGGATCACCCGCTCGCTCTCGTAGTCGAGCGCCGAGGTGGCTTCGTCGAAGATCAGGATCGGCGGATTGGTGGCGAGCGCACGGGCGATGGCGATGCGCTGGCGTTGGCCGCCCGACAGGTTGGCGCCGCGCTCCTCGATCATGGTGTCGTAGCCGGAGGGCAGCTTGGCCACGAACTCGTCGGCGCCGGCCAGTTTGGCAATGGCGATCACCTGGGCGCGCGGCATGGCGGGGGCCGCGAAGGCGATATTGTCGTGGATCGACCGGTTGAACAGCAGGTTTTCCTGGAGCACGACCCCGATGTTGGTGCGCAGCCAGGCCGGGTCGACCTGTGTGAGGTCGGCACCGTCGAGCAGGATCTGCCCATCCTGCGGCATGTAGAGCCGCTGGATCAGCTTGGTCAGGGTCGACTTGCCGGAGCCGGACGGCCCGACGATGCCCACCACCTCGCCGGGCTTGATGGCGAGGGTCACGCTCTTGACGACGTCGGCCGACCCCGGCCGATATCGGAACGTGACATCCTTGAACTCGATCAGCCCGCGCGGCGGCGGCAGCACGGTGCGGGCCTGGATGGCGGGCTCGGCGGGCGCGTTGAGGATGTCGCCCAGCCGCTCGACCGAGACCTGCACCTGCTGAAAATCCTGCCAGAGCTGCGAGAGCCGCAGCACGGGCGCCGTCACCTGGGCCGCGATCATATTGAAGGCCACGAGCGCCCCGATGGTGAGTTCGCCATCGATCACGGCCTTGGCGCCGAACAGCATCAGGAGCGCGGTCGTGACCCGGCTGATATACTGCACGCCGTTCTGGCCGAAGGCGCCGAGCAGCGTCACCAGGAACGATGTCTTGACGTAGGCGGCGAGCCGCTCCTCCCATTGGGCCTGCATGATGGGCTCGACCGCCGAGGCCTTCACGGTCTGGATGCCCACCACGGCCTCGACCAGGAATTGCTGGCTCATGGCGCCGGTGTTGAACTTCTCGCGGACGCGCTCCTGGAGGGCCGGGCGCAGCCCGAATGCCACGATGAGGTAAAACGGGATCGCCGCCACCACGATGAGCGTGAGCTTCCACGAATAGGCGAACAGCACCGCGATGAACACGAAGGTGAACAGGAGGTCCAGCGCCGAGAACAGCCCTTGGCCGGTCAGGAAGGCGCGGATGTTCTCGAGTTCGCGCACGCGCGCCACGGTCTGGCCGGCGGCACGCGTCTCGAAGTAGGAGAGCGGGAGGTGCAGGAGGTGGCGGAACAGCCGCTGCCCGAGTTCGACGTCGATGCGGTTCGTGGTGTGGCTCAGCGCATAGGTGCGCTGGTACTGCAGCACCACGTCGAACAGCCCCACGATCACGATGCCGATGACGAGCACGAAGAGCGTCGAATAACCTTTGTGGGACAGCACCTTGTCGACCACCACCTGGAAGAACAGCGGCGTCACCAGGGCGAAGATCTGCACGAAGAACGAGGCCAGCAGCACATGGGCGAGCGGCCGTCGATAGCGCCAGATGGACGGCAGGAACCAGCGGAAGCCGAAGCTCTTCGGATCGAACCCGACCCCGCCGACCTTGCGGCCGAGGAGGAGCAACTGCGGCTCGAGTTCATCGAGGAACTCGTCGACCGTCAGGGCCCGGTCGATGCTGGTGACGGGATCGACGATGCGCAGGCGGCCGTCGGGCAGGCGGCCGCCGAACACGACGAAGCCACCGGCGCGCAATCTGCCGATGGCCGGCGTGGGCGTCGCGACGAGCTGCTTCTCGTTGGTGCGGGACACGCGGCGCGCCTTGAGGCCGATCGTCTGGCTGGCCCGCATGAGGTCGGTCACGCCCGCCTCGCGTCCGCTCAGCGCGAGTTCGCGCTGAAGGTGGACGGGGTCGGCGGCGATCCGGTAGTAGGCCGCGATCCCGCACAGAGCGCGAAGGCCTGAATCGGCCTTCGGAGTCGGTGTCAGCGCGACGGCGGCTTCGATCATGGTGACGCAGGAACCTGAACGGGCGGCGGCGGTCGACCCGTCCGATTGTCGATCGTCATGTTTAACAGATTGATAAAATCACCGACGTGAACGCGACGGACTCGGCGACGGGGCGAGCCGTTGCCGAAACGCGATGAATTGGGTTTCTATTGCAGGTTCGTGACCCCTGGCAATCGATCGGCACCCGATCGGCAATCCCCTTCCCGGTCGAGAGAAGGGCGATACGGCCGGCGCTGCGCCGTTCACAATGGGCGCGCCCGCGCTATATGAGTGAGCAATCAAGCTGCGGCCCCGGGAGGACATCATGACGGCCATCGCGTTCCCCTTAGCCGATGCGTCGATCGTCGGGCGCCGCGACGAGATCGTGGCGGGGCTGCGGGCCATCCTGCCGGCGGAGTGCCTCGTCGAGAGCGAGGACGAGCGCCGTGCCTTCGAGACCGATGGGCTCACGGCCTATCGGCAGGTGCCGCTCGCCGTGGTGTTGCCGCGCTCGACCGAGGATGTCGTCCAGATCATGCGCTACCTCCATGCCGAGGGCGTCAAGGTCGTGCCGCGCGGCGCCGGCACCTCGCTCTGCGGCGGCGCCATCCCGCAAGCCGATGCCGTGGTGGTGGGGGTCGGCAAGCTCAACCGCATCCTCGACATCGATTTCGCCAACCGCACGGCGCGCGTCGAGGCCGGGGTCACCAACCTCGCCATCACGGGGGCGGTGTCGCACGAGCAGTTCTTCTACGCGCCCGACCCGTCGTCGCAGCTCGCCTGCACGATCGCCGGCAACATCGCCATGAACTCGGGCGGCGCCCATTGCCTCAAATACGGCGTCACCACCAACAACGTGCTGGGCGTTCGCATGGTGATGGTCGACGGCACCGTGGTGGACATCGGCGGCCAGCACATGGATTCGGGCGGGCTCGACCTGCTCGGCCTCGTGGTGGGCTCCGAGGGGCAACTCGGCATCGTAACGGAAGCGACGGTGCGGATCCTGCGGGCCGCCGAGGGTGCACAGCCGGTGCTGTTCGGCTTCGACAGTGTGGAGGAGGCCGGCGACACGGTGTCGGCCATCATCGGGGCCGGCATTGTGCCGGTCGCCATGGAATATATGGACAAGGTCGCGATCGAGATCTGCGAGGCCTTCGCCCACGCCGGCTACCCGCTCGACGTCGAGGCCATGCTGATCATCGAGGTCGAGGGCTCGCCCGGCGACATGACCGAGCAGCTGCGCAAGATCATCGCCATCGCGCGCCAGCACGGCGTCAAGACCATCAAGGAGAGCCGCTCGGCCGCCGAGACGGCCGCCATCTGGAAAGGGCGCAAGTCCGCCTTCGGGGCCACGGGCCGGGTCGCCGACTACATCTGCATGGACGGCACCATCCC